>Ga0070714_100000506_pt1 | contig 28262 bp, 26 predicted proteins | sample LARL83metaG_FD_65450 | JGI IMG/M metagenome (GOLD analysis project Ga0070714, IMG submission 65450) | Corn, switchgrass and miscanthus rhizosphere microbial communities from Kellogg Biological Station, Michigan, USA - LAR L8-3 metaG | ecosystem: Host-associated > Plants > Roots > Rhizosphere ... | reverse complement strand
CCGCCGTTCGAGGAGTTGTGCCCGACTTCATTTGCCCCATCTCAACATTAAGAGCATAAGAATACTCGGTTACTCCCTTAGCAATGGCCCATTTTGGCGGTTCCGGCAATTTAGCCATGTAAGTCGATTGCAGAGCCATCAAGTCATTCGAAAGAGATCCAAAAGACCGACCAATCCTTACGTTTGACGCCTGTCCACCCGTGACGTAATGAAAACTCACTATTACGCTCCCGTACCGACGCATCATATTTGTACCTGGTGGATAGGTCTGCGAATCAGAGAGCATGTCGCTCGCTTTTGCCAACAATTCTGCGGGCGGCGGTTGCTTCTCGTCGACAAATTTTTGCAACCATGCTATCGCTGCTGCTTTGTCAACTGGCACTCCAAGACCTCGATCATAGACATATGCAAGATCTACAAGAGCGTAACGGTTGCCTAGCGTGGCGGCCTGTTTGTAGTGTTGTAGCGCGTCGGCCGTGTCGTGTTCCACCCATTCTGCGATATCTGCCAGCATGAGTTCAGCGTTCGCAGGATCCGTAGTTTCTGCTTTCAGGCACCAATTCTTCGCAGCTGAAACATCTACGTTCACTCCCATACCGAGAGCGTACAGATAGGCCAGATCCAGCTCTGAGTCGGCCGGTCCACCGTTCTCTGCGATTGATCTTAATTCGCTATAGGCCTCTGAATAATGACGCCTGTTGAATTGTGCGGATGCATGTCGAATCGAACGTGTTGTAACGCACCCGCACAGCACCACTGCCGACGCTATGAGCAGATAGGCAATCGATTGCTTCAATGTATCAATATCCACCACGCCAATTCCTTTTGCTGATAACTTCCGGCCAAACTCGTTGGCCATTCGAAGGGCCGTTTCTGGCCGCAAGTCGAACTCTATTGCTTATGAATCTTCTGTTCCGGTGAATCCCTTCAATAGGTCCAGAAGGATTCTGCCAACATGCTTCGGAAAGATATATGCCAATAATCCCGTTGCAACCGTAGCTGCGGTTGGCCAATACCAAGTTCGCATCGCGCTGGCACCGGATGCTAATGCAAAAGCCCAAACCCCGAAAAATACGATCCCCATAATGAAAAAGGTGAACAATGCTCCCGCCAACTGCCACTGCGAATCTGACGTCCCTGGCCGCTGGTTTGAATTCACAGTTTCATCCCGTAACTTGGCTTACATCTAGTTCCGCTTCTGGCCGGAAGCAGACATTTGCCGCGGCTCAATTCCAGGGCGAATCAGTCCTTGGCCCCGTCCTTCTTGACTGGGCTTGCGCGTTCACTCCGCGTCAGTCGCTCGATCATGCTGCGCATGAAGACCTTATGGAAGCGCAGCTGGCAGGGCATCGTGAGTTGTTCAAGTAACGTGGCGCTCACCTTCAGCACCGTGCAGGCGCCCTTGGCGACGATGGCGGAGGTGCTCTTCTTGCCGCCCAGCGCCGCGGCCTCGCCGAAGCAGTCGCCCTCCCGCAGCATGCCCACCGGCTTGCCCTGGCGCCGCACCTCGGCCTCGCCGGAGACGATGATCAGGAAGGCGTCGTCCATGTCCCCTTCCACCAGGATGTGCCCATCGGCGCCGTAGCTGTGCCAGCGGCCGGCCTGCAGGATCTCGTAGATCTCAGGGTAGGTGAAGTCCTTGAAGAACCCCAAGCGGCGCAGCATGGAGAAGCGCTCCTGTTCCGCCATCTCCTGGTCCAGTTGGTCCAGCTTGCGCACCGCCTGGGACAGTGCCGTGGCGAACTCGATGCCGCTCTGGTAGCGCTTGCTCGGGTCCTTGGAGGTGGCCTTCGACACCACCTCCTCCAGTACCGCCGGCACATCCGCGCGCAGGCGGTGCAGCGGCGGCGGCGTCGCATAGATGATCTGGTGCACCAGCTTGGAGAGGTTGTCGCCGTAGTAGGGACGCTTGCCGGAGAGCAGCTCGTACATCACGACCCCGAGGGAATAGAGGTCGGTCTGCACCGAAGCCGGCGCATGACGCATCTGTTCCGGGGCCATGTAGCTGGGCGAGCCCACCAGCCCCTTGATCTGGGCTTCCTCGTTGCCCGCCATCTGCGCCACGCCGAAGTCCACGATGCGCACGTCGCCCTCGGCGGTGAACATGATGTTGCCGGGCTTGATGTCGCGGTGGATCAGGCCGTTGCGATGGGCGTAGTCCAGCGCCTTGGCGCACTTGAACACCACCTCCACCACCTTGCGCACCGGCAGCAGGTTCTCGACGCGGCAGAAGGTGGTGAGCGGCTTGGCGCCGCGCACGTACTCCATGACCACGTAGCAGTGGCCCTCGTCCTCGCCGGCGTCGTAGATGGGCAGGATGTTTGGGTGCTGCATCTTGCCGACGAGGTAGGCCTCGTTGAAGAACAGCTTGCGGCGGGTGCGGGCGTCAGCCTCCGGCACCTGATCGTCCAGGCTATAGAGCTTGAGGGCCACGTCTTTGCCCAGGAATGAGTCGTGGCAGAGATATACCGTGCCGGTAGTACCCCGGCCCAGTTCCTGCGTGACCACGAATTTCCCAAGCTTGGCAGGCGTTCCCATGCCCTTCCCCACTGGAGACCCTTCAAGTCTTACAGGGCGGCCGGATTATGTCCAGACGACATATCGGACCTGCGTCACAGCTTGAAGAAATGTGCGCCGAGGTTAAGGAGGATGCAGGCGAAAAATGCAGCAATCACGTCATCCAGCATGATGCCGACGCCGCCCTGGATGCGGCGGTCCACCCAGCGGATGGGCCAGGGTTTCCAGATGTCGAACAGGCGGAACAGCAGGAAGCCGCCCACCATCCACACCCAATTGAAGGGCAGCCCCAGCATGGTGATGAGATAGCCCACGATCTCGTCCCAGACCACGCCCTTGGGATCGTCGATGCCCATGACGCCCGCCGTATAGCCGCAGATGAACACTCCCGCCACCAGGGCCGCCGCCAGGAACGAGAGATAGGCCTCGCTCCCGGCATACATCAGCAGCGCGTAGAGCGGCACGGCCACCACCGTGCCCATGGTCCCCGGCGCCTTGGGTGAGAGCCCCGCGCCGAAGCCGTAGGCGAGGAAGTGGATCGGGTGGGTGAAGACCTGGCGCGCGGTGAGATTGGACATGCTTAGTGCGCCACCGTGCCTGTCGGTCGGAAGTACTGCCCGTACTCGCCGGGCTTTCCCTGGTCCCAAGGGTGATAGCTGTTGCAGAACTCGATGCGTTGGGCCAGCGGCGGATGGTCGGAGCGCCACAGTACGTACAAGGGACCCGGATCTGGGTATGAGAGGTCATGCTCCACGAACTTGGAGAAGGCGGTGCCGCAGGCATGGTTGAGGTGGGTGATCTCCAGGCCGAAGCGGTCCGCCTCATGCTCCAGGTGCCGCGAGAAGGCGCCGACGGCGGGCTGGAACACGAACGCGAACAAGCCGCCCAGCAATATGAGGAGAGGCAACGAGGCCACATCGCCGAGCTCGCTGACACCGGTGCGGGCAGCGAAGCGTCGCAGCACCCATCCTGAGGTCCGGTGCACAAGATAGAGGCCCAGCAACAACAGGGCACTGCCGAAGGCCAAGCCCTTCCAGACGTGGTTCAGCACGTAGTGGCCCATCTCGTGGCCCATGACCATGAGCAGCTCATCCGGCGTGAATTGCTTGATGATGGTGTCCCAGAGCACGATGCGCTTGGTGCCGCCGATGCCGGTGGCATAGGCGTTGAGCTCATTGGTATCGACGCTCTTGTTCACCTCGTAGACATTGGCGCCCTCGATGCCGGCGCGGTGCGCGAGGTCCAGGATCTGGGTCTCCAGCGCCTTGTCCTGCATGGGCCCGAAGTGGTTGAACAGCGGCTCGACCCAGATGGGCTCCACGAAGGCCAGGAACACCATGATGGGGATGCTGGCGAGCCAGGTGTAGATCCACCAGCGCCGCGGCGACTTCTTCAGCAGCAGATAAGGGATCCACAGCACCAGCGCGCCCACCAGCAGCCCCAGCCCCAGGCCGATCAGCTCGTCCTGCAGCCACTTGCCGAAGAGCTGAGAGGACAGGCCATACTCATGGGGCCGGGCGAAGGTCGCGTAGTACTCCAGCGGCAGGTCCAAGAGCGAGGTCAGCAGCGTGAACAGCACGAAGTACAGCACCAGCGTCGGATACCAATAGTTGCCTGCGCGCCTGGCCCAGTCGCGCAGCTTCGCGGACAAACCGGTGAACAGGATCAGGCCGGGCACGATGAAGCCCCACAGCGTGGATACCACCCACAGTACGTTGCCGCTGCGGTAGTGCTGCTCCGAGAGTGCCGTGGGCACCGGCACCGGGACTGGCGCGGTGGCCGATGCCGGCGCCGCCTGAGTCGCGGCGGCGGCCAGCGGAGTGGCGGCATGGGCCGGCAGGAAGCATGGGCCCAGGATCAGGATGATCGCGAGTGCAATGAGGCGCATGGAGGCTCCGGTCGTGATGACCCCGCGCCAGAGTCTAATGCAATCCGGCGTGCACCGCGTCCCAGAACGTGCCGTCCTCGAAGCCGAGCGCCCACATGGATACGCCCGCCAGGTTGAGGGTCTTGGCCAGACGTGTCTTGTCCTGGATACCCTGGGGGACGTCGTACCAGACCTGATGGTGAGAACCGTCCGCCGCCGTGTAGTTGAAATACTCCGACTCGCTGGCGGGATCGAACACCGGCTCGGCGCCCTTGGACTTCACCAGGGCCTGGATGTCGCGCCAGGCTACCGTCACGCCGGTATCGTGGCTGAGGTCGAAGTCATAACCGTAAGCCGGCAGGCCCAGCAACAGCTTGTCCGGCGTGATCTGGCTCACGGCGTAGTCGAGGCTGGCGGTCATCCAATCGATTCCGGCCACCGGCCCCGGCGCCCCGCCGGGCACGTGCTCATCGTAGGTCATGACCTGGATGAAGTCGGCGGTCTTGCCGATGGCGGCGTAGTCGAAGGGCCAGCTCCAATCATCGCTGGGAGCGTCGGAACTCTTGGCCGGCACGCTCAGCATAAGCATCGAACCTTCCGCGTGCAGTTGCGTCGCCAGCTCCGCCACGAAATCGGAATAGGCCTGGCGGTCCGCGGGGAAGATGCCCTCGAAGTCGATGTTGATGCCAGTGAGCCCCGTAGTCCTTGCCAGTGCCACTATGGCCTGGATGGCGGCGCCGCGGTGCGTCACCAGCACGCCGTGGGCGATGCTGGCGTCGAAGTCAGTGGCGCCGAAGTTGGAGACCGTGGCGTAGGTCAGCTTGCCCTGGGCCTGGTCGCTCATCAGCAGGCTGCCATCGGGCTTGCCATGCAGTCCGCCGTCCGCATCCATGTCGATGAGGTCCATCGACACCTCGTTGAGCGGCGTGCCGGCGGCCTCGGCCGAGGTGAGGGAATCCGGCTCGCCGGTGTAGTAGCCGAGGACGATGGTATTCGGCAAGGGCGGCGGGTTCTCGCCATACTTGCAGGCGGAGAGCAGCAGCCCTCCCAATACCGGCACCATCAGCCATGACACGCGCATGCGACACCCATCCCGAAGCCCGCAGCCATTATCGCGCTTTTTTCAGAAGTGGCGGTGTCCGGAGCGGAAGTACTCGTGGGTCCGCCCGCTGCGGTCCACGCAGTGCAGGCCGGGGGTGGATTCGATGGCGCCGATGCAGGCGGCAGGACAACCCGTCTGGACGAGCCGTACCTCGGCAGCCGCCGCCTGCGCGGGGTGCACGGTGAAGCAGAGTTCATAGTCATCGCCACCGGTGAGCGCGAGCTTCCGGGCATCGTCCTGGCCGTGCAGCGCCAGTAACTCCCTGGAAACCGGCAGTTTCTCCAGGGCCAACTTGGCGCCGAAGCCGCGCGCTTCCAGGAGGTGGCCCAGGTCCGCGAGCAGGCCATCCGAGACATCTATGGCGGCGCTGGCGAGACCGCGCAGCGCCTGGCCTTCCACGATGCGCGGTTCGGGATAAGCGAAACGCCGCACGCAGGGATGCTGCATGCGCGCCTCGCCCGACTTCAGCAGCTTGAGGCCCGCCGCTGCGTCGCCGGGGTGGCCGGTGACGTACACGAGGTCGCCCACCTGCGCGCCGCTGCGGGTGAGCGCCCTGCCTTCCGGCACGTGGCCGTGCACCGTGAGCGTGACGTTCAAGGGGCCGCGCGCCATGTTGCCGCCCACCAGGGCCACCTCATGCTGCTTCGCAAGGGCGAAGAAGCCGTCGCTGAACCCTTGCAGCCAGGCTTCGTCCGGTTCCGGGAGTGTCAGCGCCATCACCACCCAGGCGGGTGTGGCGCCCATGGCGGCAAGGTCGCTCAGGTTGGATGCGAGAGCGCGGTGGCCCACGGCATCGGCGGGAAGATCGGCCGGGAAATGCACGCCGGCCACCAGTGAGTCCGTGCTCACCGCCAGCTCATGGCCCGCTGGAACCCTGAGCAGCGCCGCGTCGTCGCCGATGCCAAGGGCCACATCTCCCCGCTTCCCGGCCCGGCCGGCGAAGAAGCGGCGGATGATGTCGAACTCGTCCATGCCTTCAGCGCGCGGCGCGCTCCGCCTGACGCAGTCCCGCGGAAGTCTTGTCCAGCACGGCGTTGATGTACTTGTGGCTGTCCTCGGCGCCGAAGTCCTTGGAGAGCTCCATGGCCTCGTTCAGCACCACGCGGTACGGCACGTCGATGCGGTCCTTGAGCTCGTAGGTGCCGATGAGCAGCACGCCGCGCTCGATGGGATCGAGTTGCTCGGCGGGGCGATCCAGGTGCGGTATGAACAGGGCTTGCAGGCCGTCGCTGCCGGCGATGACGCCGCGCAGCACCGCCTCGAAGTACTCGAGGTCCACGTCCTTGATGTTCTGCGAAGCACTGAGTTCGGCGATCAGGTCCGGCGCGGAGGTGCCGGAGATCTGCCACTGGTAGAGACCCTGCAGCGCCAGGCGGCGGGCCTTGGCACGGGCGCGCGCGCCCTGGGAACTGCCCTTCGCCACGCTTCAGCCCTCCAGCTTGCGCAGGAGATCGGCCATCTCCATCGCCGCGATGGCCGAGTCCGCGCCCTTGTTGCCGTGGGCGCCGCCGGAGCGCTCGTTGGCCTGCTCCAGGGTGTCGCAGGTGAGCACCCCGAAGATCACCGGCACGCCGGAGTCGCGGGCCGCCTCGGACACGCCGCGGGCGCATTCGCCCGCCACGTAGTCGAAGTGGGGGGTGCCGCCGCGGATGACCGCGCCGAGGGTGATCACTGCGTCGTAGTTGTGGCTGGTGGCGAGCTTGCGGGCCGCGAGCGGGATCTCGAAGGCGCCGGGGACCCGTACCAGGTCCAGATCCTGGGCGCTGATGCCGGCCGACTCCAGGGTCTCCACCGCGCCGGCCAGCAGCTTGTCCACCACGAAGTGGTTGAAGCGCGCCGCGACGATGGCGATGCGCAGGCCTTTCGCCGAGCGTCCGCCCTCGATCGTTCTGTGAGTGCCAGCCATATAAAAGAACTTTATGAAGTCAGGAGACTATTTTAACTGATTCAGTCTGGAGTCACATACTCCACGACTTCCAAGCCGAAACCGGAGATGCCGTGCATGATCTTGGGCTGGCTGAGGACTCTCATCTTGGTGACGCCCAGGTCCAGCAGGATCTGCGCACCCACGCCGTAGGTGCGCAGCTCCGCGGCCGGCTCATCGCTCTTGGCCACGGCACCGCCGGAGGACAGGCGCTGCATGATCTCTCCGGGTTCCTCGGGCTGGCGCAGGACCACCAACACGCCGCCCTCCTTCCCGATGCGCTGCATGGCCTTACGCAGCGGCAGGCCCAGGCTGTCCCAGCTCACACCCAACATGTCGCCCAGCGGGTCTTGCAGTTGCACGCGCACCAGGGTGGGCTCACCGCGCTTCAGGGTGCCGGAGGTCAGGGCCAGGTGCACCGCCTTGCTCACCCGGTCTTCGTAGGCCAGCAGCTGAAACTCGCCGAACTCCGTGGGGACCTTGCGCTCCGCCACCCGCTGCACCGTCTTCTCCTTCTCGATGCGATAGCGGATGAGGTCGGCGATGGTACCGATCTTGAGCTTGTGCTCCTGGGCGAACTTCTCCAGATCAGGACGGCGCGCCATGCTGCCATCCTCGTTGAGGATCTCCACGATCACGGATGCGGGCTCCAGGCCCGCCAGGCGTGCCAGGTCACAACCGGCTTCGGTATGGCCGGCACGGGTCAGCACCCCGCCCGGCTGGGCCATGAGCGGGAAGATATGCCCCGGCTGTTTCAGGTCTTCCGGCTTCGCGTCCGGCTTCACGGCGGTGCGCACCGTATGAGCCCGGTCATAGGCCGAGATGCCGGTGGTCACCCCTTCCGCCGCCTCGATGGAGAGCGTGAAGTTGGTGGTCTGGTTCTTGTCGGTGTCGCTCACCATCAACGGTAGGCGCAGCTGCCGGCAGCGCTCACGGGTCAAGGTCAGGCAGATGAGGCCGCGGCCGTAGCGGGCCATGAAGTTGATGTCCTCGGGGCGGCACATGCCCGCGGCCATGATGAGGTCGCCTTCGTTCTCCCGGTCCTCGTCGTCCATGATGACGACCATGCGTCCGGCAGCGAGCTCCTCCAGGATCTCCTCGACGCTGTTGAGCTTCATGGCGCACGCTCCCCCAGCATGCGCTCCACGTAGCGCGCCACCACGTCCACTTCCAGGTTCACCCGGCTCCCGGACCGGTAAGTCCCGAAGATTGTGTGTTCCATGGTGTGAGGGATGATGTTCACGTCGAACACGTCATCTTGCACCTTGTTCACCGTTAGGCTCACACCGTCCACGCTCACGGAACCCTTGTGGGCGATGTACTTCTTGATGCTCGCCGGCACCTGAATGTCGAAGCGCACCGAGCGGGCTTCCTCCCGGCGGGACTTCACGGTACCGAGACCGTCGACATGGCCGCTCACGATGTGGCCGCCCAGGGGCGTGGCCAGGGTCAGGGACTTCTCCAGGTTCACCGGCGAGCCGGCCTCGAGTCCGCCGAGGGTCGTGAGGGACAGGGTCTCCTTGGAGACGTCCGCGTCGAAGCCATGATCGCGCCGGGCGATGACCGTGAGGCAGCAGCCGCTGACGCAGATGCTGTCACCTACCTTCACATCCTGCATGGGCAGTTGGCCGGTGCCGATGGACAGGCGCAGGTCGCCGCCCTGAGGAGTCAGGGTCTCTATCTTCCCCACTGCTTGGATGATCCCCGTGAACACCGTTCAGGCCTTGGGCCGGAGGATCAGGCGCAGGTCTTTGTCGAACATGCGGACATCCACGATCTCCAGCTCGCGCCGCTCGCTCATGCTGCTGATGCCCGGCAGGCTGAACATGCCTCGGGCCTTGTCGCCCAGCAGGCTCGGGCAGACATAGAGGATGAGTTCATCCAGTAGGCCCGCCTCCAGGAGCGCGCCGTTCATGCCGGCACCCGCCTCCATCAGGACCTCGTTGCACTCCAGCTCCGCCATGGTCTCGAGGATGTCCTTGAGATCCATGAAGCCGCGCCGCTCCGGGAACACCTGGACGTTGGCGCCGATGGCGTTCAGGGCTTCGTGCTCCTCGGGATCGTCCACGCCGGTAGCGATGAACACCAGGTCCGGGTTCAGCTTGAACACCTTGGCGTCGAGCGGAGTGCTCAGGTTCGTGTCGACGATGATCTTCTTGGGCTGGCGCCACTCACCCGGCAGCCGCACCGTGAAGGTTGGATCGTCCGCCAGCAGCGTGCCGATGCCGGTGAGCACCGCGGAACTGCGGGCGCGCCAGCGGTGCACGTCCTCGCGGGAGGCGTCGCAGCTGATCCACTTGCTCTCGCCGTTGGCCAGCGCGGTGCGCCCATCCATGCTGCACGCGAGCTTGCTGCGTACCCAGGGGCGGCCGCGGGTCATACGACTGATGAAACCGGGATTGAGGGCCTTGGCCTGGGCCGCCATGAGGCCTTCGCTCACGGCGATGCCGGCGGCCTTCAGCTTCTCGAAGCCCTTGCCCGAGACTTGCGGGTTGGGGTCGGTCATGGCGGCCACGACCTTGGCGACGCCAGCCTTCACCACCGCGTCGGCACAGGGCGGGGTCTTGCCCTGGTGTGAGCAGGGCTCCAGCGTCAAATATAAGGTGGCGCCCTTGGCGGCGGCGCCGGCTTCCTGCAGCGCCAGCAGCTCTGCGTGAGCCTCGCCAGCGAACTTATGGAAGCCGCGGCCGATCACCTTGCCGTCCTTCACCAGCACCGCGCCCACCCGTGGGTTGGGGTCAGTGGTGTAGAGGCCGAGCTCGGCGAGGCGCAGGGCCTCGCCCATGTGGCGGTGGTCTTCGGCGCTGAAATCGCTCATGACTGCTTCTTCTTGTCTTCCGGCAACAACGGTATCTGCTCGCGGTCGCGGGCGGCACGGGCCGACTCGCCCTGCAGGCGCTCGATCTCCTCGCGGAACTCGTTAACGTCCTGGAAGCTGCGGTACACCGAGGCGAAGCGCACATAGGCGACCTCGTCGAGGACCTTCAGCTCTTCCATCACCCATTCGCCGAGCTGGCGTGACTTGATCTCGCGCTCGCCCGCCACCTGCAGCTTGTGGATGACCCGCGCCAGGGCTTCCTCCATGGCCTCGGTGCTGACGGGCCGCTTCTCCAGCGCCCGGGTCATGCCGGAGCGCAGCTTGGTCTCATCGTAAGGCTCGCGGCTGCCGTCGTTCTTCACGATGCGCGGCATCACCAGCTCCGCGCTCTCGAAGGTGGTGAAACGCTCGCCGCACTTCTCGCACTCGCGGCGGCGGCGCACCTGCTGCCCCTCGCCTGCCAGGCGCGAATCGATCACCTTAGTATCTTCGTGGTTGCAGAAGGGGCAATGCATCCGGGTCCCCGGTCAGAACTTGACCGAGCCGCCGTACACGGGATGCTTCTTGCACAGCGCCAGCACCTTCTGCCTGGTGTCGGCGACGACCTTCTCGTCGCCCATGTGGTCGAGGATGTCGGCAATCCAGCCGGACAGCTCGCGGAACTCCGCTTCCTTGAAGCCGCGGGTGGTGGAGGCAGGCGACCCCAGGCGCAGGCCGGACGTGACCATGGGTGGACGCGGGTCGTTCGGCACCGCGTTCTTGTTCACAGTGATGTTGGCGGCATGCAGGGCCGCGTCCGCATCCTTGCCGGTGATGTCTTTGCGCACCAGGTCCAGCAGGAACAGGTGGTTGTCGGTGCCACCGGAGACCACGTCGTAGCCCCGCTTGATCAGCGCGTCGGCCATGGCGCGGGAGTTGTCCAGCACCTGCTTCTGATAGGCCTTGAACTCCGGCTGCAGCGCCTCGAGGAAGGCCACGGCCTTGGCGGCGATCACGTGCATGAGCGGGCCGCCCTGGGTGGACGGGAACACCGACGAGTTCAGCTTCTTCTCGATCTCTTCGTTGGCCTTGGCCAGGATCAGGCCGCCGCGCGGCCCACGCAGGGTCTTGTGGGTCGTGGTGGTGGTGACATCGGCGATGTTGACCGGATCGGGGTACAGGCCCGCCGCCACGAGGCCCGCCACGTGCGCCATGTCCACGAACAGGTAGGCGCCCACGGAGTCGGCGATGCTGCGGAACTTCTGCCAGTCGATGCGGCGGCTGTAGGCAGAGAAACCGGCCACGATCATCTTCGGCTTGTGCTCGTCCGCGAGCTTCTGCACCTGGGCGTAGTCGATCTCGCCGCTCCGCGTGTCGATGCCGTACTGCACCGCGTTGAAGAACTTGCCGGAGAGGTTCACCTTGGCGCCGTGGGTGAGGTGGCCGCCATGGGCCAGGCTCATCCCCAGGATGGTGTCGCCGGGCTTGAGCAGCGCGAAGTACACCGCGGCATTGGCCTGGGAACCGGAGTGCGGCTGCACGTTGGCGTAGGCGGCGCCGAACAGCTTCTTGGCGCGCTCGATGGCGAGGCGCTCGGCCACGTCCACGTATTCGCAACCGCCGTAGTAGCGCTTGCCGGGATAGCCTTCCGCATACTTGTTGGTCATCACCGAGCCCTGGGCCGCCAGCACCCGGGGGCTCACGTAGTTCTCAGAGGCGATGAGCTCGATGTTCTCCTCCTGGCGGCGCAGCTCGTGGCGCAGGGCATCAATGAGTTCGTCGTCGAACCCGGCGATCTGCATGTCAGGGGTGAACATTCGGCAGGCTCCGCGGCAGGGTGATCAGCGGCGGCTATTTTACAGCAGCCTTGCGGCCTACGTGGCTAAAAAAGACTCAAGTACCCCGTTCCAACCCAAGGCTATGTTATTGCGGTTATAGCCCCCGCCGCCCATGCCCACGATGCGGCCATGCCCGAGCTCCTCGGCGATGGCGCAGAGCCGCCCGGCGGCGTGCGCATGGGCGGCGGGCGTGAAGCGCAGGTGGGTGATGGGGTCGCCGGCGATGCTGTCGGCCCCGCACTGGAACAGGATGAAGTCCGGTCTCCCGGCCCTGAGGTATTCCTCCACCCGCCCCCAGGCCTGGAGGAACTCCGCGTCGCCGGCACCGGGCAACAACGGCAGGTTGAGCTTGGTGTGCTCGGCTGCGCCCTCGCCCGTCTCGGAGGCCGCACCGGTGCCGGGATAGAGGAAGCGCCCGTCCTCATGCAGGTCGGCGAACAGCAGGTCCGGGTCGTCCTCGAAGGAATAGAACACGCCGTCGCCGTGGTGCGCGTCGATGTCGACATAAGCGATGCGTCTCACGTGATGATGGCGGCGCAGCGATTCCACCGCCACGCCGATGTCGTCCAGCACGCAGAAGCCCGCGGCGTGGGCGCGGGCCGCGTGATGCAGGCCCGCGATGGGCACGAAGGCGCGCCGCCACTCCCCTGACATCACGCCATCCACAGCATTGAGCGTCGCGCCTACCACCTCGCAGGCCGCCTCATATATGCCTTGCTGCGCCGGCGTGTCCCCCTCGTCCAGGAAACCGTCACCCCGGTGGCTCTGCTCCTCGGCGAACCCCAGGAAGTCACGGGAGTGAAACATCTCCAACTGGGAGCGGGTTGCGAGGCTCACCGGGACGGCATGCACCCGCTTGTCGAGGCCCCGCGCCACGCTCTCGCGCCAGAAGGCGCTGAAGCGGTCGTGGCCGAAGGGGTGGCCCTCGCCGAAGCCGTAGTGCGCCTGGCGCGGGTCATGGCATACGCCCACCTTGAGCAGGGAGTCCGGCATTTGACACACACCTCCGCGCGAAGCCCGGTGTATTATGGACTGAAGCCTCACCCGGCCGCATTCCAATAATGAACGAAGTCCCAACCACACCGCAGCAGGTCGGGTGGCGCGAGTGGGTCGCGCTGCCGGAACTCGGCATCAAACGCATCAAGGCCAAGATCGATACCGGCGCGCGCACTTCCTCACTGCACGCCTTCGCGGTCGTCACTTTCAGCGAGAATGGCAAGCGGCGCGTGCGCTTCGGCCTGCATCCCATGCAACACAAGGACAAGCCCGAGCGTTTCTTCGAAGCGGACGTGGTTGAAGAAGAGCGCTGGGTCACCGACTCCGGCGGTCACCGTGAGCAACGTCCTGTGATCCGCACCGCCCTGCAGGTGGGCACCGTGAGCTGGCCCATCGAGATCACCCTCGCCTCCCGCGACAGCATGCGCTTCCGCCTGTTGCTCGGACGCAGCGCAATGCAGGGCCACCTCACCATAGACCCGGCGGCATCCTATGTCACGGGCAAGCGCCGTCGCATCCGAGAAGTGCGCAGCAACGAAGGACCCAGATGAAGAAACGCCTCAAGATCGCCATCCTCTCGCGCAACACGCGCCTGTACTCCACCAAGCGCCTGGTGGAGGCCGGCATCAAGCGCGGCCACGACATGTACGTCATCGATCCGCTGCGCTGTTACATGAACCTGGCGACCGACAACCCCGAGATCCACTTCAAGGGCCGCAAGCTGGCGGGCCTGGACGCAATCATCCCCCGCATCGGCGCCTCGGTGACCTTCTACGCCACCGCGGTGCTGCGCCAGTTCGAGATGACAGGCGTGTTCACGCTCAACGACTCCGACGCCATCGTGCGCGCCCGCGACAAGCTGCGTTCACTGCAGCTCCTGTCGCGTTTCGGCATCGCCATGCCGGTGACCGGCTTCGCCCATGCCCCGGACGACACCGAGGACCTGATGAAGCTCGTGGGCGACGCGCCCATGATCATCAAGCTCACCGAAGGCTCCCAGGGCCAGGGCGTGGTGCTGGCGGAGACGCGGCAGGCGGCGGAGAGCGTCATCGACGCCTTCCGCGGCCTCAACGCCCACTTCCTGGTGCAGCGCTTCGTGAAGGAAGCCCAGGGTGCCGACCTGCGCTGCTTCGTGGTGGGTAACAAGGTGGTGGCAGCCATGAAGCGCCAGGCCCGCCGCGGCGAGTTCCGCGCCAACCTGCACAAGGGCGGCAGTGCCGTGGAGGTGAAGCTGAGCCCCAAGGAGCGGGACATGGCCATCCATGCCGCCGAGGTCATCGGCCTCAACGTGGCCGGTGTAGACATCATCCGTTCCACCCACGGGCCGCTGATACTGGAGGTGAACTCATCTCCCGGCCTGGAGGGCATCGAAGCGGCCACCAAGAAGGACATCGCAGGCGAGATCATGGCCTTCATCGAGAAGAACTCCAAACGCCGCCGCAACGGGCGTACCTAAAGACTCCCCCACCTATATATAATCTGCGTCCTCAATCCCGTCCCTAGCCCCAAGCAGAGCCATGGCCCAATACATATATACGATGCACCGCGTCGCTAAGGTGGTGCCGCCCAAGCGCGAGATCCTCCGCAATATCTCCCTGTCGTTCTTCCCCGGCGCCAAGATCGGCGTGCTGGGCCTGAACGGCTCCGGCAAGTCCACCCTGCTCAGGATCATGGCCGGCGTGGATACCGAGATCAACGGCGAGGCCCATGCCCTGGCAGGCACCAAGATCGGCTACCTGCCCCAGGAGCCGCAGCTCGACCCGGCCAAGGACGTGCGCGGCAACGTGGAAGGTGGGCTCACCGAGATCGTGGAAGCCAAGGCCAAGCTGGAGGCGGTGTATGCCGCCTACGGCGAGCCGGACGCGGACTTCGAGAAGCTCGCCGCCGAGCAAGCGCGCCTCGAGAACGTGCTGCAGGCCGCCGGAGCCACCAACCTGGACCACGTGCTGGACGTGGCTGCGGAAGCGCTGCGCCTGCCGCCGTGGGATGCGGATGTGACCAAGCTCTCCGGCGGCGAGCGCCGCCGCGTGGCGCTCTGCCGCCTGCTGCTCTCCAAGCCCGACATGCTGCTGCTGGACGAGCCCACCAACCACCTGGACGCGGAGTCGGTGGCATGGTTGGAACGCTTCCTGCAGGAGTACCCCGGCACCGTGGTGGCGGTGACCCATGATCGCTACTTCCTGGACAACGTGGCCGGCTGGATCCTGGAGCTGGACCGCGGACACGGCATCCCCTGGCAGGGCAACTACTCCTCCTGGCTGGAGCAGAAGGAGAAGCGCCTCGAGATCGAAGAGAAACAGGAGACCGCCCACATCAAGGCCATGAAGGCTGAGCTGGAGTGGGTGCGCACCAATCCCAAGGGTCGCCACGCCAAGAGCAAGGCGCGCCTCGCCAAGTTCGAGGAACTCTCCTCCCAAGAATTCCAGAAGCGCAACGAGACACAGGAGCTCTACATACCGCCGGGCCCACGCCTGGGCGAGCTGGTGGTGGAGGCCAAGGGCCTGAAGAAATCCTTCGGCGACCGGTTGCTGTTCGACGATCTCAACTTCAACCTGCCCCAGGGCGGTATCGTCGGCATCATCGGCCCCAACGGCGCAGGCAAGACCACGCTGTTCCGCATGATGGCCGGCAAGGAGAAGGCGGACGCGGGCGAGCTGCGCATCGGCCCCAGCGTGAAGATCGCCTACGTGGACCAGAGTCGCGACGCCCTTCGTGATGACAAGACCGTGTGGGAGGAGATCAGCGACGGCCAGGATCTCATCACCGTAGGCACATGGACCACCCCGTCACGCGCCTACGTGGGCCGCTTCAATTTCCGTGGTACCGACCAGCAGAAGATGGTGGGCCAGCTCTCGGGCGGCGAGCGCAACCGCGTGCATCTGGCCAAGGTGCTGAAAGCCGGCGGCAACGTGCTGATGCTGGACGAGCCCACCAACGACCTGGACGTGGAGACCCTGCGTGCGCTGGAAGAGGCCGTGCTGGCCTTCCCGGGCTGCGCGGTGATCATCTCCCACGACCGCTGGTTCCTGGACCGCGTGGCCACCCACATCCTCGCCTTCGAGGGCGACAGCAAGGTGGTGTGGTTCGAGGGCAACTATGCGGACTACGAGGCGGACCGCAAGCGCCGCCTCGGTGCGGACGCCGATCAACCCCACCGCATCAAATACCGCCGCCTACAGGGCTAAGAAGAACGGCGCCGCGAGGCGCCGTTTTCTTGTGGGCTTCGACTATATCTATGCGCGGACCTGCGCGCCCCAGCCGTTCGCCAACTGTTTGGCGCGCCTGCGCATCGCCGTAGGCTTGATGCTGCCCTCCGCCACCGCCAGCACGAATTCCTCGTTCTCGCGGGACTTGAGGATGCGCCAGGCGGCGCCCACGTCCCGCACCACTTCAGCGAGCAGGCCTTTCTCGTCCTTGCTGAAATGCTCGCCGGGGCGGTTGGCGCAAACCATCACTCCGCGCAGGTGCCCCAACACGTCGATCGGGAACACGCAGCCATCGCTGCCGAAGGCGCTATCCACATCCGAGAGTTCCACCGGTCTCATCTCCGCTCGCACCGCTACCAGCGCCGGATCATCCAGATCGACCACGCGCGTGAAGCTGCCATCACCAGCCGAACGCAGGCAGGCGTAACACCCCGTACCAGCTTCGTACAGGGCCACCGCCGGGATACGCGAATGCTTGCGGATCTCGGCCACCGCGGCGTCCAGCAGCTTGCCGACGTCGGTTATGTAGGCGCACTGCCTGCCGAAGCTCCGCAGCGCTTTCTCCGCAAGATACTTGCTGCGGAAGAATATCCGCTCCACCGCCATATCCATGTAGCCGCGCACCTTGCCGAGCACGATGCCGAGCGCCAGCGGCACCACCACCTGCAGGAGCAGGCCGGCGCCTTCGCCGAGGGTGGCCCGCAGCGCCAAGCTGTTCATGGCCGCGATCACCCCCACGACCAGGCTCGTGGTGAAGCCGTACACGAGGGTCTTGTCGATGACCACGCTCACATCCATGACCCGGTGCCGGAGTATCGCGTACAACATGCCGGCGACACCCAGGAACTGCGTGCCATCCGTGAAGGTGAGGGAGAATAGCGGGTTAACCACCGGCCAGTTGGAAGTGAACACCCCTGCCGTGTACACCACGCTGCTCCACATCAGCCAGCGCAGGCGCAGGCGTTGCTCCTGTGTCGCCCGTCGATAACAGGCGAACAGCACCAGCGCCGGCACCAGATAGCTCATGGACCAGACGATGCCGAAAGACGGCGCGATGCCAGCGCTCCAGCCCGTAAGGGCATAGAGGATCGGGCCACCGATGGAGTTGAGCCCTGCGCCCGCCAGCGCCACCACCACGAACACCAACAGCCATGCCGCCCGCGCCCGCTTGCTCAAGATAGGCCCGGCGATGGCATCCACCATTATGTAGAGACCGACCCGGCCCATCAGGAACAGGAGGTTGTCCAAGACGAAGATGGTGAGCCCCGTCATCCCATCCTGCGGAGACAGCAGGGTCCCGGAGTAAGTCAGCGAGGCGGTGAAGAGTGCGAGACCCACCGCCGCCCGATCCCGGCCGCGCCACAAGGTGAGTAACGCCATGGTGCCTGTGAGGAGGCCGATGCATACCGCGATCCACAGCGCCGGCCGGAAGCTCGACAGTGGCGACACGTCGATCGCGTGCGCCGTGACCGTCACCGGCCCGGTGGGCCGCTGGACCACGAAGGCGTAGGCGCCGTCCGCCGGGAAGGACTGGCCCAGGTTGGTGGACAGGATGTCGATGAGGATGGCGATGCGTGTCGCCTGCGGCTGCGCCGCGAGCTCGATCCGGTCCCCAGGCTGAAAGCCCTCCGGCATCGGCATTCCGCCCAGCGGCTCCAGGGTCGCGGTCTGTCCATCGCGGATATCTACGCTCAGGGGCAGGCTCCAGATGTCGAAGAGCCTGTAAGTCCCATAGCTGAGCAGCATGACGATGGCCACACTCAGTGCCGCCAGCAGCGTGTAATTTCTCTGCATGAGAAACTCCCCGTAGCCTCACTAGCCCGGTCACAAGGCATCCGGGCACCCCTGTCACCAGCTTAGGACCGGTCAGGGGTCGGTGTCACCTGAGAGGGGAAATGCGCGGGGAATCGGCTGCAGTCCGGCGCGTACAGTCAGTTTGAGGAGACGTATTTCTCGCGGCGCAGATTGGTGTTGTCGAAGCCCAAGGCTTTGAGGCGCTCCACTGCGGTATCGATCATGTCCGGGTTACCGCAGAGATAGACGATGTCCTTCTTGGGATCGGGCTGCAGCTCCATGAGGTGCTCCTGCACGTAGCCCTTGCGCTCATGGGGCTGGGCGGGATCCGAGACGCGGCGGCTGTAGTTGGCCACGAAGTCGAACCCCGGATTCTCCCTTGCGAACTCCACGAAGTCGCCGCCGAACAGGAGCTCATCCGGCCCGCGCACCCCCAACATCACCACCGCCGTATGCTGCTTCTCGGCGATCAGCGCTCTGAGCTGCGGCAGCATGGCGCGGTAGGGAGAGACACCGGTGCCGGTGGCGATCAATAGATAGCGGGACGGCGGGTCCTCCCGCAGCACGAAGCGGCCGAAGGGGCCGGTGGCGGTGACTTCGTCACCCGGCTGCATGGCGAACAAGATGCCCGTGGCGCGGCCGCCATCCACCTGGGTCACGGCGATCTCCACATCCCCGCCGCTGCCGGGGATGGTGGCCACGCTGTAACTGCGGCGCAGTTCCATGGCCTCGAAGGGCAGGTGCAGGGTGATGAACTGGCCCGGGATGTAGCTGAAGGCCTGGCCGTCGGCGCGGCGGAAGTTCATCTGCAACACTCGGGGCGTGATCATCCGGCTCTGCTGCAGGACGAATTTGAACTTCTCGTGGCTCATGGATTCCAACTAACCGGTAATTTAGAGACAGGGTAAGGGGTCTAAGCCTGCGAACGGGCGCACTTTTTACCATATCTGACGTCATAAACCGAGTACCCGGATTACCATTGAGGCCCTCTCAAGGGAGATGCCCATGAAAAAGCTCATCGTCGGGATGACCGGCCTCGTCGCCGTGACCTGTTTCCTATCCGTCTCCGCCTCCGACAAGGGTGCGGACACGGCCCTGCATCAGGCCGTGGCCGGCAACTGGCGTTCCGATGCCCACAAGGCCCGGGACCAGTACCGCCATCCGGTGGAGACCCTGGAGTTCTTCGGCCTGCAGCCGGACATGACCGTGGTGGAGCTCGCCCCCGGCGGCGGCTGGTACACGGAGATCCTGGCGCCGGTGCTGAAGGACCACGGCCATCTCATCGAGGCCACCGGCAAGACCACCGGCAAGTTCGCCGACATGCTGCAGGCCGATAAGACAACGTTCGGTGACGTGAAGCTGGTGGAGTTCTCGCCTCCCGCCAAAACCGATCTCGGCGCGCCCGGCTCCGCCGACATGGTACTGACCTTCCGCAACACCCACGACTGGCTGAACGAAAGCGAGGCGGAACTGGACTCGGTGTTCGATGCCGCCTTCAAGGTGTTGAAGGCCGGCGGCGTGCTCGGCATCGAGGAGCATCGGGCCCGTCCCTACAGCGAGGCCAAGCAATCTTCCGCCGCGCTGCACCGCATCCCGGAAGACTACATGATCGAGATGGGGCTCAAGCACGGCTTCGTGCTGGCCGGCGCGTCGGAGATCAACGCCAATCCCAAGGATGACGAGACCGTGAACGTCCACATGCTGCCGCCGGACTGGGACAGCAAGGACGCCAAGCTCAAGGCCATCGGCGAGAGCGACCGCATGACCCTGAAGTTCGTGAAACCGAAACCATAAGGTGGATACCATGAAGCTCCTGCAGACCTGCCTCATCGCCGGTTCCGCGCTGGCCTTCTCGGCCTTCGCCGCGCCGCAAGCCGCCCCCGATACCAGCGGCGTCGACGCCGCGCTCAGCAAGGCCCTGGCCGGTTCCTGGCGCGAGCCGGCCAACGTGGCGCGGGACAAGTACCGCCACCCGCGCGAGACCCTGGAGTTCTTCGGCCTGAAGCCGGACATGACCGTGGTGCAGCTGTGGCCGGGCGGCGGCTGGTATACCGAGATCCTGGCGCCGGTGCTGGCGGAGCACGGCCAGCTCATCGATGCGGCGGTGCCTGCGAAGGGCTATGGCGAGTCCGACGGCACCGTGCGCTACCTGGAGAAGCTCAAGGCCAATCCCGCCGTCTACGGCAAGGTGAAGGTCATCGACTTCGCGCCGCCGGAGAAGATGGATCTGGGAGCGGCGGGCTCCGCCGACATGGTGCTGACCTTCCGCAATGCCCATAACTGGGAAGGCGACCACCAGTTGCCGGCGGTGTTCCAGGCAGCCTTCAAGGTGTTGAAGCACGGCGGCGTGCTGGGGCTCACGGATCACCGCGCCGCGCCCGGCAAGACCGTGACCGAGACCTTCCAGTCCGGTTACATGCCCACCGACTACATCATCCAGGTCGCGGAGAAAGCCGGGTTCAGGCTCGCCGGCCAGTCGGAAGTGAACGCCAACCCGAAGGACCGCAAGGACTATCCGAAGGGAGTGTGGACCCTGCCCCCCACTTACACTCTGGGAGATAAGGACCGGGCCGAGTACGCGGCCATCGGCGAGAGCGACCGCATGACGCTGAAGTTCGTGAAGCCTTGAACGGGCTGTCCGGAGCGAAAAGGGCGCCGCAAGGCGCCCTTTCCTTTCCAGGATGGAGACCGGCTGTTACTTGCTGACCTGCCGGCGCCGGCTGATCTCGGCCAGCAGGCCGGTGAACACGTCGCTCAGCACGCTCTTGAAGGCGTTGAAGCGGGCATGCGTCGGCGTCCTCTCGGGGTGCATCTCGTCCAGGTAGAGGCCCCAACGCATCTCCACCTGGAGTGCCGCGACCCGGGGCATGGCGCCGTAATGTTCGGTGATATAGCCGCCCTTGTAGGGATTATTGCGCACCACCGAGAGGCCGGCCGCCCGGAAGCCGTGCTCGACGTTGGCGGTGAGCCAGCCGGAATTGGTGCGGCCGTCGCGGTCACCCAGGTAGATGTCGTCCTGGAGCTGGCCGTGCAACAGGTTGGGGCGGGATGCCACGCTATGGGCGTCGATGAGCACCACGCCGCCGAAACGGGTGATCCGGCTCTGCAGCAGCTCCAGCAGGCGCGCGTGGTAGGGAGCATGCACCAGGTCGCGGCGCTGCCTGATGTCGTCTGGGCTGGGCGGATGAGTGTAGATGTCCTCGCCCCAGAATGTCTTGAGTGCCACGAAGCTGGTCTCATAGCGGCCCGGGTATAGCGGCTTGTCATCCGGTGGCCGGTTCACGTCCGCCACGAAGCGGCTGTACGTGCCGTAGATGGTTGTGACGCCCATGGCCGGCAGGAAGTCGTAGAGATGGTGCAAGTACCAGTCGGTCATGGGCAGGCTGCGGATGAAGCCGGAGGCGAACTCAGCACGGATGGTCTCCGGCACGTAGATACCGGTGTGCGGGATGCTCACGACCACCGGCACCTCTTTGGTGCTAGCGTCACGTATATGGAAAGAGGAAATCTTCATCCTTGATCTCAGGTCGAGTTGAGGCGTTTCACGGCATCGTCGAAGGCACGGGCGCTCTCTGCCTGCCCATGGCACACGCCGGCATGCACCCGGCGCTCGCCGCCCACATACACGTCGCCGATGTCCGCCCGGCTGCCGCCGATGATGAGCGCATCCATCAGGCTGTCCACATCGTGGCCGCGCAGCGCTGCCGCCTCGCGCTGCACCACCACCAGATCCGCGAAATGCCCCGGCGAGAGGACGCCGCAGGGATAGCCCAGCGCCGCGGCGCCGCCGCGGCAGGCGGCTTCCCAGAGAGGCAACCCGAGGCCCGCGCCGGTCGCGAGGCGAGCGCGGCGTTCCGTACGCAGGCGCTGGCCGTACTCAAGAAAGCGCAGTTCTTCGATGGCGTCGATGCGGCAGTTGCTGTCGGAGCCGATGGCGATGTGTCCACCTGCCGCTACGAAATCGTCCGCAGCGAACAGGCCGTCACCGAGATAGGCCTCGGTGATGGGGCAGAGTACCACAGTGGCATCGGCTGCCTGAGTCAGAGCACTCTCGGATGCAGTGGCATGTGTGGCGTGGACCAGATTCCAGCGGGCATCGAGTTTCACAAATTTGGCCAGAAGCTCGATGGGCGTGGTCTTGTAGAGCGCCTGACATTCCTCCACTTCCCGGCGCTGTTCGCTGATATGGATGTGGATGGGTGCGTCGGCAGCGAGATATTTGGCCGTGGCCTCGATCAATCCCGGGAGCGATCCCGCCGGCACGGCACGCAACGAGTGGGGCGCCAGGCCAAGATCGATACCCTTCAGCTCCTCCAGCAGCGCACAGAAGTCCTCGACGCTGCCGTGGATGAAACGCCGCTGCTCATCCCGGGCCGGCCTGTCGAAACCGCCGTTCTGGTAGAACACCGGGAGCAGGCGCAGCCGGATGCCGGTTTCCCTGGCCGCGGCCGCCACCGCACGGCCCATCTGGGCGCCGGGACGGCCATCGGGCATGTGGTGCAGGTAGTGGAACTCGGCGACGCTGGTATAGCCGCCCCGCAGCATGTCCCAGAAGGCTTCCCGGGCGATGATGAACATCTCCTCGGGGGTGACGCGGTTGGCAAGCCGGTACATGGCCTCGCGCCAGCTCCAGAAGGAATCCTCGCCCTGCGGCACCTCACCGTAGCCCGCCAAGGCCCGCTGGAAAGCATGACTGTGGGCGTTGGGCATGCCTGGGATGGCCAGGAAGCCGTCGCATGGCGTGCTGCCGCGGGGCTCGACGCGCTCGATACGGCCGTCCGCGGCAACCACTATTGCCTGGTCGCGGACGATGCCTTGGGACGTGAGGATGTATTCAAACGCCAGGCGGCTCTGCATACTTATATGTTCTCATGAAGACACCCCTGGGAGCCGGGCATTGTGCATGACCTGCTGATCAAAAATGCTCGGGTATATACCCCAGAGATTGCAACTCAGGTCCGGAACCTCGCGGTGAGCGCGGGCAGGGTGGCAGCCGTGGGCTGCCCGGACGAGACCCCGGCCCGGGAGACCTTGGACGCGGACGGCAAGCTGCTGCTGCCCGGGTTCATCGACTGCCATACCCACGCCCTGTACGCCGGCGACCGCATGGCCGAGCACCTGCTGAAGATGCGGGGCGCGAGCTACACGGACATCGCCAAGGCCGGCGGCGGCATCGCCAGCACCGTGAAAGCCGTGCGGGCTGCTAGCGAAGCTCAGCTCATCGAGCAGACCCTGCCGCGCCTGGCGAGCCTGGCCGCGGAAGGCGTGACCACCGTGGAGATCAAGAGCGGCTACGGCCTGGACCTCGACACCGAGCTCAAGATGTTGCGGGCCATCCGTGCCCTGCCCCGGCACATCCCCCTGGAGGTCCGTGCCACCTTCATCGGTGCCCACGCCGTGCCGAATGGCACGACCCGGGACGCATACATGAGGCGGGTGTTGGAGGAGATGCTGCCAGCGGTCGCGGCAGAACGGCTCGCCGATACGGTGGACATCTTCGTGGAGCATATCGCCTTCGACCTGGCGGACCTGGAACGGCTGGCGGAGCATGCCGACAAGCTCGGCTTGCGGCTACGGGCTCATACCGACCAACTCTCTAACATGGGAGCCACGCGCCGCGCCGCGGAGCTGGGCGCCCGTTCCTGCGATCACCTGGAATACATGGATGAAGCGGACGCCCTGGCCATGGGCCAGGCCGGCACCGTGGCGGTACTCCTGCCCGCAGCCTTCTATTTCCTGCGCGAGACCCGCAAGCCGCCCATCGAGCTGCTGCGCAGACACAAGGTGCCGATGGCTGTGGCCACGGATCTCAACCCCGGCACCGCGCCGGTGGCGAGCCTGCTCACGGCCCTGCACATGGCCGGGATCCTGTTCGGCCTCGACGCGGAGGAACTCCTGGCGGGCGCTACCGGCAATGCCGCGCGGGCCCTCGGGCTTGAGGGTAGAATCGGCGCCCTCGCGCCGGGGATGGACGCGGACCTCTGCCTCTGGGACCTGCCCGACCCCGGCTTCCTGAGCTACCAGCTCGGGGGACTCAAACCCACGCACAGGTTCTTCAAGGGAAAGCGCACATGACCAGCCTCACCCTCACCGGCCACGCCCTCACCCTCGCGGACCTGCGCGAGCTGGACCACGCCGTGCCCCAGGTGAAGCTCGGTGAGGAGGCGCGCCGCGCCATGCAGGCGAGCGTCGACACCGTGCGCGAGGTCATCGATACCGACCAGGTGTGCTACGGCATCAACACCGGCTTCGGTGCCCTGGCCCGTCAGCGCATCTCCCGCGACCGCCTGACGCAACTGCAGTACAACCTGGTGCGCAGCCATGCCTGCGGCGTGGGTGAGCCGCTGCCGGCGGGCGTGGTGCGTAGGGTATTGCTGCTCAAGGCCAACAGCCTGGGCCAGGGCAACTCCGGCATCCGCCCGGAAGTGGTAGAGACTTTGCTGGCACTCCTGAACCACGACGTGTTGCCGGTGATCCCGTCCCAGGGCTCGGTAGGCGCCTCCGGCGACCTGGCGCCCCTCGCACACATGACCCTGGCCCTGATCGGTGAAGGCGAAGCGCTCCACCAGGGCAAGCTCCTGAAGGGCGAGGCCGTGCTGAAGGCCGCGGGCATGAAGCCGGTGCAACTGGAGGCCAAGGAAGGCCTGGCGCTGCTCAACGGCACGCAGCTCAGTGCCGCGCTGGCGATACAGGGCTTGCTGGGTGCGGAACGGGCGCTCGCGGCGTCCATCGTGCTGGGCGCCTTGACCCTGGAAGCCCTGGCCGGAAGTTACAGTCCCTTCGATGCGCGCATCCATGAGGCGCGCAACATGCATGGCCAGATCAAGGTCGCCGAAGCTTTCCGTTCCCTGCTCACCGGCAGCGAGATCTGGCAGAGCCATCAGGGCTGCGACCGTGTGCAGGATCCCTATGCCCTGCGCTGCATGCCCCAGGTCTACGGCGCAGTATGGGACACCCTCAAGCACGTGCAGGCTGTGCTGGCACGGGAGCTCAACAGCGTCTCGGACAATCCGCTGATCTTCGGCAAGGACGTGCTCTCCGGCGGCAACTTCCATGCCGAACCCCTGGCGTTCGTCTCCGACTTCATGGCGCTGGCCGCCGCGGAGCTCGGCAACATCGCCGAGCGGCGCATCGACCTGCTGCTCAAGAAGGTGAACCCGCGACTGCCCATGTTCCTGGCCCGGGACCCGGGCCTGGAATCCGGTTTCATGATCGCCCACGTCACCGCCGCGGCACTGGCGTCCGAGAACAAGACGCTGGCGCATCCGGCTTCCGCCGACACCATCCCCACGTCCGCCGGCCAGGAGGACCATGTGAGCATGGCCCCCTGGGCGGGCATCAAGCTTGGCCGGGCGTTGAAGAACCTGGAACACATCCTGGCGGTGGAAGCCCTGGCAGCGGCCGAAGCCATAGAACTGCAGCGTCCCGCCCGGACCACCCGGGAATTGGAACCGGTGCAGGCTGCGATCCGCCGCCTAGCGCCGGGGTCCCAGGGCGACCGGCGCCTGGATACCGGCATCGCCGCGCTGGCCGCCGCCATCGGCGACGGCAGCCTGCTGCAGGATTCGGCCCCGTCGCTCTCACCGCTCCCGCTATAGGCGCCGATTTCCCCCCCGTAAATGCGGGGATTGCTGCGCACGCAAAATATGTCCTTTTTAGGACATATTGCGTTTTTTCTCCTATACTTATCGCCAGCGGTTCATGACGCTCCCGCGCAATGCGAGGACGTCCAGGGGTCTCTCGTTTTCCCCCTTTGACGAGAGGCCCCTTTTCTTTTTCGGCGCCGGCAGCGTGACGACAGGCCGCCCGCTCCAAGGTAAACTGCGCTCCCCGGCGGTCGATATTGGCAGGCCGCCGCCGCCTTTAGGATCTTCTGGAGACCCCATGCTGAACCGGATGCTGAAGACCGCCGTCCCGGCGCTGGCCGCGCTTTTGCTCGCAAGTTGCGGCGGCGGTCAACGGCATGGCGTCTCCATCGCCATCACCGACGCGCCCATCGACCTGGCCTCCTCGGTGAACATCAGCTTCAGCGGGATCGAGTTGAGCGGTCCCAACGTCATCCCCTCGATACTCAAGATAAGCCCGGCTGCGACCGTGGACCTGTTCCAGTTGCAGGGTGGCTTGGCCCAGCCCATGGTGAACACCGTCCAGGCCAAGCCCGGCCACTACACCACCTTGAGCTTCTCCATCCTGGCAGACCCGGACTCCGGCCAGTCCAACATCACCCTGCCGGATGGCACGCATATCCTGTACCTGGCGCCGGGCCTGCCGCAGCGGGTGGAGCTGCCGGTGGATTTCGACTACAGCAGCGGCGAAGACGTGTTCATCACCGTGGACTTCGACCTGCGCAAGTCCATCGTCGCGGATCCGAATGACCCCACCAAGTTCCAGCTCATCCCGTCCATGCGCGCGGTGCTCGACAGCGATGCCGGCTCCATCACCGGCAACGTGACGCAATCCTTGGTCACCTGCCTGGATCCGGCGGTGTATGTCTATCCGGGCACGCTGACCCAGCAACAGCTCAGCGACGTGGACATCGATCCCAGGACCGCGGACCCGAACAAGGTGCAACCACTCAGCACCGCGCTGGTGGGCCTGAATGGCACCAGCGGGCTTTATAACTTCACCGCCGGATTCCTGCCGGCGGGGGACTACACCCTCGCCTTCACGTGTTCTGCGTCCCAGGACGTGGCAAACCAGTCCAACAGCCTGACCTTCAGCCAGATATTGCACGCCACGGCCAAGGCCCAGGACACGGTGTTCGTAAGCTTCGAGTGACCGGCAGCAGGCACGCGGCGAAGGCCGCCGGCAGGCAGGATCAGGCTCGGCGCACGGTGCCGAGAGCCTTGTCGGCCCGCCTGTCGTAACGGCCGAACATCCGGTCGTAACCCAGCACATACGCCGCCTGCAGCGCAGCCGCGAGGCAGAACGGCGTCACGAACCAGCCGGCGGCGATCAATGGCCCCGCCACGCCCGGCCCCGCCGACTGGGGTATCTGGAACGAGGCTGCATTGACGCTGGCGGCGAGGCCGCGCCGCTCATCCCGCACCAATGACACGATCTGCGCCTGGCGGGCTCCTACGGAAGCGCCCCCCGAGGCGAGCCGCAGCATGTAGATGACGGCCGCAAGCCAGAACCAGGGCATGAAGGGCAGAGACAGCAGAAGCACCACGCCGATGCCGCGACTCCAGACCACCGCCCGGGAAAGCCCGTGGCGCACCGCCATGTGCCCGGCGTACAGGGACATCACCGCCGCCAGGGCAAAGGTGGCGGCCATCACCGGCGCGATCTCGCCGGGACCGGTGTGGAATCTCAGGGCGAACCAGTAGGACACCAACGGTCCGGTAAGTCCCATCGAGAAGCCGTTCAGGGCATTGAGCCGCACCAGCCGCCACAGGAGATGGTTCTCCCAGCGCTGCACCCGCTGCAGGCGGTGGCCTGCCGGTTCCGGCCTCAGCTTGGCCTGCTCCGGCGTCGCCGCCAAAAGGACCAGGTTCGCCAACGCCCCGGCGATCACCAGCAGGAACACCAGTCCATAGGCCTGTTGCACTGGAAGCCGCTGCGTGAAGCCGGGAGCTGCGGCCATGAGCGCGCCCAGTCCCATGCCGAAGAAACCGAGAGCGTTGTTGAGGCTGTAGACCCAGCCGCGATCCTGCGCCGGCACCGCCTCTGCGAGCCAGGCGTGTTCCGCGGGACCGAACGGGCCGGCCGCGCCGTTCAGGCCGCGGCCGAAGCCGCCCACCACGATAGCCGCCACCAAAGCCGGCACGGCGGTGGTGACGAGGGGCGTGAGCCCGCACAGCACGGTGAGAAATTCATAACCCAGCAGGAAGGGCTTGCGGCGCGAGCGATCGCTGAGGCGGCCGACGAGTAGACTCAACAGCGCCGCGCCGAGGCCTGCAGCCGTGAAACTCAGGCCGATGCCGAGGCCGCTCCAGCCCAGGGCATGCAGGAACAGCGAGAGATCCACCACCAGCGCGCCCTGCGCCACGCTGCGCACCGTACGCGCCGCCAGCAGGCGGCGCGCGGTAGGATGGAGTTGCCGGAACGGGTGCCTGGGGAATGCTTTCAAGGACGGCCGGCACCGTAATAGTTATCGTGCCAGTAGCCGGTATTGAGCCATGCCCCACCCACGGGCTTGCCGGTCTCCGGGGCGTGGATGAACCAGCCGTCTCCGACGTAGATCCCTACATGGCTCGCGTTGAGGAAGAACACCAGGTC
>Ga0070714_100000502_pt1 | contig 28414 bp, 26 predicted proteins | sample LARL83metaG_FD_65450 | JGI IMG/M metagenome (GOLD analysis project Ga0070714, IMG submission 65450) | Corn, switchgrass and miscanthus rhizosphere microbial communities from Kellogg Biological Station, Michigan, USA - LAR L8-3 metaG | ecosystem: Host-associated > Plants > Roots > Rhizosphere ... | reverse complement strand
CTTCTGCTAGACCTCGTGTCAAGGCGGGGAGCATTCGCCTGGCACGATTGGCGGCTGGGCTCAGCTTGGAGCGGCTGGCTCAAGGCCTGGTCTCTCGGCAAGCGGTCTTTCTCTATGAGAAGGGTGAGGCGAGGCCGACCCTCGCCGTCCTCCAGGAGCTTGCTGCACGCACTAATCGGCCCTTGGAGTTCTTTCTAGATTCAGGCGCCGAGACCGATCCTGAGCAGCTAGAGCATGAGGTAGAAAGTGCCTACCTACGGCGCGAGTTCGTCAGCGCAGTACAACATGCCAAAACCGCACTCGCGGCTGAACTCGGGAAGGAGGCCGGCGCCAGGATTCGGCTTTGGCTCGGAGCTGCCCTTGTTGGTCTTTCCCGGGGCAAAGATGCTGTCGGGCCGCTGCGCGAGGCCAAAACAACCTTCCGCGAGATGGGCAACGTCTGGTTAGCCGCGGAGGCAATGGATTGGGAGGCCTGCGCCCTACACATCAGTGAAGCGCCCGGGGCGGTACCACTGGCCGAGCAAGCGCTAGTCCTATGTCGATCTCAAGAGCCCGTGCCTAAAGCCATCGAGGCACGCATTCTGGGCCACCTCGGGGCCTTCGCGGTACGACACCGCGACTGGGCGCGCGCGCGCGCCTCGTACGAGGAGGCCCTCCAAAGCGCCAACGGCATAGCAGACCTTCGGGGACTGGCCATGCTGCACCACAACCTGTCGATCGCTTACCAGAGAACTGGTCGTCCTCTCCAAGCGAGGCAAGAAGCGGAACGGGCCCTGGCTCTTTACTCCGCTCAAAGCAGCCAAGCTGAACGAGCTCGACTGCTGGCGGACTACGGCGACCTGCTATACCAGCAGCGTGATTTTGCTGCGGCCGAGAAGCACGTCGAAGAGGCGCTGACCGCCTTCGATCAACTGGATGACCAGCGTGGCCGGGCGTACGCGTTTCTGACCCTGGCTCAGGTCAACACAGAGCGAGGCGAGATCGATCGGGCAGCTCTCGATTTGGAGAATGCCGAAAGAGCAGGGAGCGCTTTTGAGGGCCAGCTCTTCCACTTCGTCGCACAGCGGGTTCGTGCTCGTCTCGCCGCTGCATCAGGCAATTCAGAACTGGCCGTGGCCCTGTACCAGCAGAGCGCCGATGGACTTGCCGAGTTGGGCCATCGAGTTCGATCGGCCCAAGCCCGGCGCGAGCTCGCGGACCTTCTTGACCGTCTCGGCGACCTGAGAGGGGCGCTTGAGCAAATGCGCCTGGCGGCTGACTTCGAATCAAACGCGACGTCACTATCAGGTGATCAACCCGAAGGAGTCTTAGCCGGCTAGGTTAGTAGCCTCGCGCACTGAGCGAGCGCTGCGGTGGCCGCCGACTCTTCTCTGCGCCAACCAACGTGCTCTGCCACGCCAGCCCTGCCGCTATCGCTTCCTTCGGCTCGCTAGCACCGACGAACGAGGCTGCGAGACCGCCCAGGAATAAGGTGCAGGCCAGAATGAGGATGACTCCAAGTACCCGCCAACCAGCTAGGGTAGGGCGAGCCCGGCCCCCTGCAAGGCGATAGCCTTCTGGGAGGCCGTAAAGGATGACCAACGACCCGGCCGCTCCGATGACCCCCCATAGGCCAGCCTCCAGCTCAGTTGGTGTCAAGTTCACGTCGGAATTGGCGCGTCAACGGTCATTGGCGCATCGCCCTCATCAATGTCCTGTATAAGAAGTGACAGACCGCCCGAAGCGAGAAGCGCCAATACCGAACCTGCGACCCTCGCTACCGGCCCCTGATGCCGTCGACGGTTTTCCTGAGGACTTTCCGCGGCCGGCTCGAGCAGAAGGATCAAACCCCCCGAGGCAAGTAGTGCCAATAATGTGTCGAGACCAAGGAAGGCTGCTCGAAGTAGATGCTCTAGCGCCACGGTCAGAAGTGCCAACAGCGTAAACGCGATCGCTGCCCATAGGCCGACGGAAACGAGCGTCTGACCCAAAGCTCTGATGAGCCCAATTTGCACCTGCGTGCGCACCAACTGGCCCGACCCAGCAACCGCCAGGCCGGTGACGATGATCAGGATGAACCAGGTCGTCAACGTTTCAGAGATTCGCGCAGGCAGGTCGCGCTTCATTTGTAGTTCCTTTATACATTAAGGGACAAACTGCTCCCAGCCCAGGTTTAAGTGAAGCATGGACGCAGATAACAGTGACGTGCTGCGAGGGCTCTATCTGAGTCTCCGCTCGAGTTCAAGCACCATGCTTGCCCGTCCCTCTTGCTTTGGAAGGAGCTAAAGCCAAGTCGATGCAGCGCTCACAGAGTTCGCGCGGGTTGCCATCGGGATCGGTCCCTTTTCCGGATATGTCGTTATCATCACGCTTGATTCTGGCGCCATAGCCACAATCGCTTTGGTTGTGGTAGACGTAACGCTCGCGCGGGTGGTAGTCGTCCAATACCGTGTCAGTGTGGAATGCCGGAACCTGAGTCAATTGCAAATTACTCGCTTTAAGGTGATGGATGGACACACTCGTTGTGCGTCCATCCATCGTGAGGGAGGGAATGCAACCAACGGTTGTCGGGAACTCACGGCAGACAAGGGAGCGGTACCGAGCTGGGTGAAGGGCAAGGAGTTGGGGACTGCACGGGCGTTGGTGATGGCGATGGAGACGGTCTAGGGGTGGCCGCCGGCGACGGCGATGCCGAAGCCGCGGGACGTGGAGCTGGCTGAGATCCTGGGGCTGATCCAGACGACACGCCAACGATTGGGCTGGGACAAGAGTTGCCGCATTGGGGAGAGCCGCTCGCGCCGCCGACATTCAAGAGGGGCGCCTTCCCATCGAGCGCCTCAAGCATGTCGTCGTCGCCGCCTTCCATGCCCAGCGCCCAAGCTCCAATGCCGCGCAATCCCAATGAAGACACCAGTCGAGCCTTCGCAGCGATTGACTGGGGGTTATCGAAGTAGACCTCGTGCCACTGGCCGGTACCATCGTGGTAGGCCGTCCACGGCTCCTGCGCCTTCGCATCCCAATACGTGGGCAAGGCCGATTTAGCAACCTCCGCGAAGGTCACCGGCTGGCCGACGCCAGTCGCCTTGGCATTGGCCTGGTTGCTTCGAGTCGGCCAGTCGTAGCCGTAGAACGGGGTACCCATGATCAGTTTCGACGCAGGCGCTTTTGAGAGGTATGCCGCGAGTAACACGCGATCTTCAGCAATCGAGGCATTTGGTGAGGCGAGCCCTGACTGATACATGTCATAGGCCATCACGAACAGCGCATCCGACGCTTGAGCTAGGCGAGGGATATCGAAGAAGCCTGCCGAGTCGATCGCGGAGCTAGCGTAGGTATCGACTGTGACTTGCCACATGGGATTGACGCTGTGAAGGCTCTCCGCAACCGTGGTCACCAACTCCACGACGCCGGCCCGGTCGGAACTACCGGCGCCCTCAAGGTCCAGGTTGACTCCGTCCAAGCGCTTAGCGTCGACGGCATCGACTAGTTGGCTGGCCAGCGTACTGCGCGCCATTGCGCTCGAAGCCAACCTGTCCAGCGTCGACTGATCGAAGCTCTTAGCGGTCAAGTACACGGGGATTCCAGCCGTATGAGCTCGGTCGATCAAATCGACCAGCGCCTGACTCTGGTATCCGCGCCAGTCGTTACCCGACTGCTCAATCCTGCCATCGGAGCCAATCTCGACGCCAAAGTAGGAAAGTGCTGTGACTGTGCTGAGGCTCATCTCGGCGTCCGTGTCCAGCATCCAATAGGGCACGAAGCCGAAGACCTCGCGCTCGCGGCCTGCATGCTCACCTGCCAGCGGCAGCGGGGCACCGATGCCAGGAGTGAAGGTGAGCGCCGGATTGGACTCCATCGCGCGGTCGACCTGAGCCCAAGTCGGTCCTCCTCCCCCTCCCGCTCCACCAAGCGAATATCCACTTGCTGAGTGGGGCGCTGCCGCTACTAGTAAGAGGGCTGGCACCGGCAGCAGAGCGATTCCCCCTAGCCAAGCACCGATTCTCTTGAGCCGTCCGGTCACGGCTCTGCTCAAGGGTCGCGAACTGATCGGAACCGGTGCATCAAGAAGGGTCTCCAAGCTGTCTCGTTCCTGGAACTGCCTGGCGTTCTTACCGCGCCGCCGGCCTGAGATCAAGCGGCCGACCCTGCCTTCTCCTGCGACGCGGAGCAGGTCACTGCCCTCTTCGTGCCGCGGCGCAGCGCTGCAGAACTCCGCCTCAATGGCCAATTCCCGCGGCTTGAGCCTCGCCGAGATATGAAGCCATCACGGCCGGATCCTCCCGCAAATCCTTGCTAGCGCCCTCAAGGACGCACTGGCCCTTAGCGAGGACATAGGCGCGGTCAGTGTTTGCGAGAGCCAGGTGGACGAACTGCTCGACTAAGATCACGGCCGTGCCCTCTCGGTTCACCTCTCGCAGGATGTCGAACAACTGCTGGACGACCATCGGCGCCAACCCGAGTGATAGTTCATCGGCGAGCAGCAGGCGGGGAGATGACATTAGGGCTCGCGCCATGACAAGCATCTGCTGCTCGCCACCCGAGAGGCTGCCAGCCATCTGCTTAGAACGTTCCCTTAAGCGTGGGAAATACCGCAGAACGCGCTCCAATTGGGTGCCGAAGCCCTCCTTGTCTCTGCGCCGACTCCAGTATCCCAGTCGAAGGTTCTCCATCACCGTCAACGTAGGAAAGAGCTCTCGACCCTCCGGCACATGGGCTAGGCCTCGCGCCACGATCCGATGGGCGGACAAATGATCGAGGCGCTGTCCATCTAGAGCAATTGAGCCCGACGACGGCCGCATGAGACCGCTGATCGTCCGCAGAGTTGTGGTCTTGCCAGCGCCGTTGGCACCCAACAAGGCAACCATCTCTCCCTCTTTGACGACCAATGACAACTTCCGGAGAGCCTTCACAGGACCATAGGAAACATCGATCTCGTTGACCAAGAGCAGCGGATTCATGCACCAACCTCAGTCGCTATCGGTTCACCAAGGTAAGCAGTGATTACAGCCTGATCTCTCTGGACGTAGTGAGGCCGCCCCTCGCTTATCAGTCGTCCCTGATCAAGGACGTACATGTAGTCGGAAAGTTCCACGACAGTTTGGACGTCGTGCTCAACTACCAGCATGCTGATTCCTAGCTCTTCACGAACGTAAAGCAACAGCTGTACCAGTCGGTCGGATTCGTGGTTGTCTAGGCCCGACGCCGGCTCGTCGAGCAGCACGAGTTCTGGTCCGGTAACTAAGGCTCGCGCGACCTCGATTAGGCGGAGTTGACCAAAGGAGAGGTCGCGAATCGGGCGGTCGGCCAACTCCCGAAGGCCCAGGAACGTTAGAACTTTGCGCACCCGCTCGCGGGCATTGACCTCTGCCCGAAGGCCGCGTGACGTGACAAGTACGTTCTGGACCAGATTGGACTGGTTGCGGAGATGGGTTGCCACAAGGAGGTTGTCGAAAACGCTCAGCTGCGGGAAGAGTTGAATGTCCTGGAATGTCCGAGCGACTCCCAACGATGCGCGCTCGTGCACTTGCAACCGGCTGACCCTCCTTGCGAACAGCTCGACTTGCCCTTGAACTGGCTCCACCAGGCCGGAGATGACATTGAATAGGGTCGTCTTGCCGGCCCCGTTAGCTCCGATTAGGCCGACGATCTCGCCCGCTCTCACCTCCAGGGTGACCTCGTTAACGGCAATCAGGCCCCCGAATCGAACCGTGACACCGCGAGCTCCAAGCACGACGGCCTCTGGCCTCGCCTGAGCCTCGGCGAGCCGTTTGGCGGGCACGAAGGTCTCCCAGTGTGCCTTCGCTTCAACCTGTCCATGGCCATTGCCAAGCGACACCGTGCTGGGATTTGAAGGGTCTTGTAGTGTGAGCCGAGCCAAGGAGTCGGATTCCGGACCCTTGCGACCCGGTTGAGGGGTCCGAGTGGGACCGCGAAAAGCGGGCAGCCGAAGGCGGCGCTTCCCTGAAATCCACAACATCTGCGGGACCTTGAGCTTGGGAACTGGCAGGTTGAAGAGCTTGGCTCCAAAGTCACTGATGCGGCCCGGTAGCGCGGCCAGGCCTCCCGGATAGACCAGAAGGACTGTCAGCAGGAGGCCAGACGAAACGATGTTAAGGAGCCCCGCCAGTTGTGGTACACGAAAGAAAACTTCCTGGAGGGCGGCGAAAAGCAAGGCAGCTACGACCGCACCGCCAAGCGAAAGGAGACCGCCGACCACCGCCACCGAGACAAAGAACAGCGATACGAGGACGGTGAAGGAGTCGGAAACGACCGCCCGGAGCCACACCATGTACAGGTTTCCAGCCGCGCCGGCGATCATGCCAGCTAGCAGGAAGGCAAGCAGCTTATAGCGGGTTACGTCGATGCCGAGCGACGCTGCCGCCACCTCGGAACCGCGTACGGCGAAGAATGCGCGCCCGGTCTTCGTTTGACTCAAGTTCGCTAGTGCATAGATGCAGAAAACTGCGAGCGCCACAAAAAGCAGGTAGATCAGCCTGATGTCTGCGAAGTCGAGGTGAGGGAGCGCCGTATTCGGACCGACCGCACCAACCGCCATCGTCACGGAACCGCTATTGGCGAACCAGTCGGCATTGAAAAGGAAGTTGTCGGCCATGGCCGCGAAGACCAGGGTCGCGACAGCTAGATAGAGTCCCCGGACGCGTAGAGCCACTAAGCCGAGTGCAGCGGCGATTAGTCCGCCAGCCAGCGTGGCTATAAAGAAGCTGTACGGAAACCCGATCCCAAAACGATTCGCAAGTAGAGCTGTCAGGAAGGCACCAACACCGACAAATTCGGCTTGCGCCAGCGAGATCTGACCGACCCAGCCTGTCAAGAGCACTAGCGAGAGAGCCACGGTCAGGTAGAAGGCGGCTAACACCCCGTCACTCAAGAAGCTAAAGGGAACGAACGGGAGAAAAGGAAAGGTGCCCACAACGAGGGCAGCAATGAGGGCGATGGGCTTCATCGCGGGGGAGGGCCGGCTCTGTCTAACCGATGCGACCGCCCCGAGGGCCTCGTCCCTGACTCGCGATCCAACAAGCCGCGCGCCCCGAAAGCCCATAACGATGAAGCTCAGCACCATGAGCACCAGATTCGGAAACCCAACGCTCGAAGCGAATGACCCGATCCCGGGAACCAGGGACAGCGCCGGCACCTCGCCCTGAGCAAGGCCGACCACAAGCGATCCCCACACAGTCCCCGGCAAGCTCTCCAAGCCTCCCAACAGTGCGGCAACGAAGGCGGGCAATACTTGAAACGAGAGCGTGTACGGGTGGATGTTGGTCAACGAGCCAACGAATACTCCGGCTACGGCGGCAAGGCCCCCACCCAGACCCCACGCGAGCATCGTCGTCCGCTCTACATCGACGCCCATCATTAGGGCGCCGCGTCGATTGTCGGCAGAGCCCCTCATGGCCAGCCCGATGCCGGTGAACCTGAATAGCGCGAACATTGCTGCCGCAAGCGCCAGGCCGATGATGAAGACGAGAATTTGGCCGTAGCTGAGCCCGGTAAGCCCAATCGGTATCGAGCCCGTTGGAAATAGGGGCTTGGTGACCAGCGGTGCCGTCCCAAAGAGTTTGGCCACAACTGCCACGCCCAGTCCAAAGACCGCCACAGTACCCACGGTTTGAGCGGTTGGGCCTTGCGTCCGCAGTCTGCGCACCACCAAGCGTTCCGTCGCAATTCCGAGAGCTGCTCCGAAGATCACGGCCAACAATGCCGCCAAGGGCGGCGGCAGCAGCGTCTGCGAGAGGGAGTAGTACACATACGCGGGAGCCATCGCCATGACACCGTGCGCCAAATTCAAGACTCGTGACGCGCGATATATGACCACGATGCCAATCGCATAGAGAAGGAAGACCGTGGCCTGGGGCAGCGATAGCAAGATGTCAATCAGAGCGGTCGCGAGGACGTTCATTGGCGGGGTAGCTGGCTGCCTACGACGAGGAGTGATCGAGGCCCGACCACGGGTCCCTCAACCAGCCCGTCTGCTGGTACTGGAATCCATTAAACCCGCCGGAATACTGAATGGTGAAGCCGAGCATCGAAGTGTCAGCGAAGTGATTCCCCGACTGCCATGCGAGATCCTTGGTGAGCCCGTTCCGGAAGGTCATCGAATCCAACTGCGCCTTGAGTCTTGCACGGGTTACATAGGGGCTAATGGCTCGTAAAGCGTCCACCAACAAGTTCATTCCGAGGTAGGCGCCTTCAGTGAATTGGTTTGCAGTATCTGCGGAAGCACTGACGCTGCGAATGGCATTTACATAGCCACTGACTGGCGCGTCGCTGTCGAAGGGTGGATAGGGAGCCTCAAACCCACTCCAAAGCCACATGTTGTTGCATAGCTGGCCACAGCCCTGGCCGAACGAGGAAACGAATAGGGGCTGTGGACCTTCTGTTCGCTTGGAGCCAAAGACGTAGTGGCCTGAACTCTGATCCGATTTGATCCAGGCCAATGCCGTATCTGGTTCGAGCATCATGAAGGTCACGTCGCAGGGATGGCAGCCCTGATTGAATTGATTGACCTGAGAGCTGTAGTCCTGCTGGCCTGCCTCGATGCCGACGTCCGAGCTCAGCTTGGCTCCTGCGAGACGGGAGATTGCCCCGCGGAAGGCTGCTTCGCCCTCGGTGCCAAACCGATACGTCTTGTCCCAGACGATGCCGAATGTCCGCGCCCCGGCGTCGTAGGCGCTCTTGACAGCCAGATGAGCCGTAGAAATGGTTGATGTGGCGACTGGCCAGATCCAGGGATCCTCGTACTGGCTGATGAGCATGCCATCAGTGCCGACCACTGGAATGCCCTTCGTTCCAGTTACGGGGTCCGGAGCGCTGTCAATGTCACCACTCCCCCAAGGCGCACGAGCAGCTGCGTTTAGGCCTTCAGAGGAAGGAACCACCGCCAGGGCGAAGTAGTTCTCATTGATGAAGTTCCGGATGTCGTTGAGGCCGGTCTGAGCGCTCCAGCCATCGTCGACCACTGTCAGGTCAAGTTGGCGTCCGCAGATGCCCCCTTGGCGGTTGACCTGACTTACTACGGCCAGCATTCCATACCGCGCCTCACCAAGGAAGGCGGCACCGACACCGGTTTCAGCCACGGTCGAGGCAAGGTAGATGTGGCCTGCGTCGACACCTCGATCTGTCGACCCTCCGTTCTTGCCTTGAGCGCACTGGAGACCGGAAGGCGCTTGGATTGGATCCCGACTGGCCACGCCCGTCGACTGCGGACCATTGTTGGTCGAGCCGGCAGTGGATGTCGGTAGGCCAGCCGCACTGGGGCCCGCTCCTTGTTGCGCTTGGGAAGGAGCGCCACCGATCCCGATCACTTGAGTGCGAAATTGAGGAACCGTCCCGAAGGCAGCGGCCAGGGCGATGATGGCGACTATCGCGAGGGTGGAGATCCAATTGCTGCCGGGGGGAAACCTCATGCTTTTCCAGCCACCACCAACTCGAGACGGCCTCGCCGGTTCGAGAGCAGAACCGGAGCAACGAGCATCCAGAGGACGATCGCCGTCGTAAGGGCGGTGAGCGGACTCCTTAGGATCCACCTAACGCCGGTAAAGACTCGCTCCAGCACCTGACTTAAGCCTGGACCGATATATGGAACTTGACCTGCACCCTGGACTGCGCCAGCCATTGGCGCTGAGGTCAACGTAGCAATCGGACTTAGAGCACCAGCGAGCGCCTGTCCAACGTTAGAGAGTGGGCCGCCGCCGCCTTGATTTAAGAGGCTGATCCCATAATGAGAGTCCGCCTCAACGTTGGCGAATTGAAAATCTAGCCGCGACGTGGAGGTGGGGCTGTCGTTGACGTACAGTATCTCCAATGCAGGCAACTGCAAGGAATTGTCGAAGTCTAGAACCGAATCTTGCAGATGCTCGAAGAACTCTCTCTGAACAACGCCCTGATATCCACCTGGGCTTCCGGGCAGATAATCGGTTTGGCGGTCCGGGCCAGGCAGCGAAAAGACAACGATGCCGGGTTGCAGGGAATTAAGACTCGCAACCAAGCTGTGACAGGTGTCAGTGTCAGTGGCCGCACCGACTGAGGCGCTGTACTCTTCGGTGCAGGAAGAGGGAACGGCTGTACCCGAAGCTACAACCCCTGTAAGGGTACGTGTATAGATGCATGATGCCGATCCCGTTCGGCCGTGCGCCCAGCAGCGGGCCTCAGCGGTTATCTTGCCGATCTGAACGGCCCCGAGATCTACCCCGGTCACGCTGCTGAACGTATCTGAGACGAGACCGAGCTTCGCGTCAAGGTAGACATGGGCTGAGCTAGCAAAGGAGCCCAGTGAGGTCGGCAGAGCAGCGCCATTGCAGCTCGAGGTTGATGTCACGAGAATAAGTGGACAGCCGCTCATTCCCGTCGTAATCCCTACCGGCCCCGCTGTCGATAGTGCCTCCGCATCGGGAGCTTGACCCCCGCCCACTCGACAACTCACGGAGCTCGCCATGTCGGGTCCGTAGGCGTCTTGACCGCTTGCGCTCCCTGGATCGCTGCAGTCGCTCTCCTTGAACGGCCAATTCTGTCCACGGTAGGTCGTGTAGGTGGAACCCGTAACATCGTCGATCGAAGCGGTTTGGGAGCCTGCCGCGGCCTGAAAATTGCCAAGGTCAACGTGGTTGACCGAGGCCAAATCCAACTCGCGACCCGCATAGTCACCGCTGGGAGGCTGCTGCCCTGTGGTCTGGGTGTACGCCGTGTAGAGCGCCGTCAAGTAGGGTCCGAACACTTGGCTCCCATTGAGCGCGTCATATCCCCCGAAGGTCCCACCGCTGATGTCCCCCGTAACGCCACCGACGTTCCTTACACGCAGGGCAGTGGCGTCTCCGTGACCGTTGTACTGAGCTGTTGTGACGCCGGCCTCCTCATCGACCTGCATTGTGTATGTGTCAGGGTTCGGGTCAGGGCTGAGGGCCGGAAGAGGAACGCTGTCTTGATACACCACGAAGAAGGGCGATGCAGCTGCTGAGGAATTCGCGCAGCTAGTTGCTGGAACAACGAACAACCGTTGGGTTGAAGGGTCGACGAGCATTCCGTACGACCTACAGGAATACCCGGAGTACCAAACTCCCTGGCCTGGGGGGGTTGACCGGGTATCGCCGAGAAAGAGCCCACCAGGACCGGCGCTATACCACCGATAGGGCGAGACGCCAAACGCGAAGCCGGACGCCGCCTGCGCCAAGCCCACTGTAGGGGCCCCAATGAAAGTCCTGCTGGCTACATCGAAGATGACCGCAGTGGGCCCTGGAGCACTTGCATCGGTCTGCCCCGGCAGCGGCAATCCCGGGAAGAAGATTCGCCCGGACTTCGCGTCGGCGACCGCCGACAGTGCCCCTGGTCGACCAACTTCGTACGCGGGAGAGGTGGCCGGAGCGCCGTGAGTATCGACTGCAACCAGCCAGACAGCCATGCTTCCGCTGGTTGGAAGCCCGACAAGACCTGCACTTGGCCCGGTACTAGGCGCGCGAGAGTAGAGACAACCCCCGGCGATTACGGCGCGATCGCTTGTGTTAGTGCGCAGCAGGCTGGCTTGCAAACTTGGGTCCCCGAGCGGTGCCACGCACCGCCCGAGCTGGACAGCCCAGCGCTCGGCTCCGGTACTAGCACTGAAGTCGAATAGATACATCGGCGCCGCCAATCCGTGAATGGAGGGCGGCCCGTAATATCCCTGATACCCATCGTTAATGGTGACGTCGATGCTGTCCGAGCGCGGATCGTAGATTAGATCCGTAGCCGACAGTCGGATACATGTCGCGCCGAGCACGCCCGAGCCCGCAAACTCAGTCGGATCATCGGGCGAGATTGCATATGTGCCATCCCGCGTCGGGTCAATGCTCAGGGGAACATCTATCACGCTTGTAGGCAGTAACGTCTTCGTGGAAGCCGTCAAGCTCTTGAGATCGAAGACGGCTACATGCGCTGCGCGTACACCGATTGGACAGGCCGCCGTAGCAGGTGCAAACCCCTGATACAGCAGGAAGAGCCGTCCATGTGTAGCGTCGACTCTCAATGCCATCAGATCGCTTGCGCTGACGGGTTGGCCGAGGCCGACCGGGAAGACGGGGAGCACAACTGGCCGCCAGACGAGCTGTCGTAGCGTCGTCGTAGATGTCACTCGAAGCCACACACCGGTCGACGGGCCCCCGGGACAGGAGAAGGTGTTGGCGCTGACCGTTACTAGAGCGGAAACCGGGGCATCTATGGCTGCAACTCGCGAGTAGATTCCACAGTTCTCATATGGAATCCGAACCGATCCGACCTGGTGCAGGCCGCCTGCCGCGCCCGCCGCCCGTGCCGTAGACGCAGGCAACCCAGCTGCTAGCGCAGCGGTCAAGGCAAGGGCCACCAAGATAGCCCGTGCCACCAGTCGAGCATGTTTGGCGGGGGCCGGCACCCGGGCCGGCCCCTCCATGATGGTCAAGACTCTGATTTACCTACGCAGACTGCGACGGTTGCCGCCTATGAAACCCAAGTGGCTGTGCCGGAGCCGGCCACTGTTGCTTGCTGCGGAGCCGCCGGCGCCGCGCAGGTGCCCGGCGGGACAGGGTTGGTGGGTACGAAGGTAGCGGCAGCACTTCCATCGCTGCCCGTCTCGGGCGGATCGGTGTTAACGGCATCGTCATCGACCCGGAGAAGTAGGTTCGCGTTAGTTCCGTTACGAACCCAGCTGAAGTCCGCCGTGAAGCCGGCCACGGTGATGTCTCCGTAGGCAAACCCAACTGCCGGCGGTGTCGGCACCGGTGCCGGGCACGGTTCGTCGTAGTTGAACGATGCCGTGACGATGCATGGATTCACTGGCGAACAGGTGATCGTCGTTCCATCAGTGTCCGTAATGACCCCAGTCGCTGTGCCCGCGAAAGCTCCCCCGGTGCAGTAGGCGGGGTTTCCGTCTCCGACGCTGGCGGGAGTTGCCTGGGGCGTAGTTACCGGCCCGCAGGGGAAAACAGGGAGGACGGCGGTTCCAGTGATCGCCAGACTGAGGTGGCCACCGCCCGCCGCCGCGACAGGCTGAGGAGCAGATACTGCCGCCGTCAGGGCGAAGGCGGCAATGCTCGCTGCTGCGAGCGGGCGGAATCTCTGTACGAGTGTCTTCACTTTAGACGTAGACCTCCTGTGATTTGAGTCGGCGCAACGCGCCCTTCGTGAACCCACGGATCACCGATCGAGCCCTGCCCCAAAGGCGATCAGCCACCCGTCCAGACGGAGAGTCCCAAGACGTCCAATTTCCAACTGCCTCCTGTGGTGAGGTGGATCAACAACAGTCGGTAGTCGCGCGATTCGCCCTTCGCGTTACAGCTCACGGGCCATCCCCGATAGCTCCCCCCAAGGCAAGGACGGCCGGCCACCTCTAGACCGTCGCCGCATCGAGGGGAACGACCTGCAATCCACCGAAAGACAGTCGACGGTGATCCTGTACGGGTCCGGCGCCAGGTCGACGGTGGTCGGCAACCCCGTCACCGGCAGAGCGCCCGAAGGGACGACCCCGGCGATTAGCCCGGGCTGTCGATCAGATCAAATTCAGGCTTGACTGGTGACGACGTAACGGCGGTACCTAGCGAGGCGACCACTTGAGATGGAGCGGAGCGGCCCTAGCCGGCTAAGCGACCGAGAGATGGAGGTCGCCGTTCTGGTCATGCAGGGCCTCACGAATGTCGAGATCTCAGCGCGCCTAGGAATAAGCCCTTGGACCGTCAAACGACATCTAGCCAGGATCTGCTCGCGGTTGGGGTTGGCTCGACGGAGCGAGTTAGCGGCGTGGGTGGCTAGGCACCTACAGCCGCCGCTTGAGTAGCCTGCCGGTCGCGGAACTGCTACCGAGGCAGACCCCCCTTAGGGATATCCAACGGCGACCGGATTGGCCCATATGGGCCAATCCGGTCGCGTGCGCTTCGGTACCGCTAGCACTGCCCTCTACCGAGATGCCACGGCAAATTACCAGTCCTACTGTGTAGACGCTTGCCCACAGGTTGAAGACCGTTATTTGCCGTGAGGCCGTCCGCCGACCCAGTGATCGGGCGTCTAGGCCAACGACTTCGTGAACTTCGTGGTCGACGAGGATGGTCCCAAGAGAGGTTGGCTGAAGAGGCTGGGATGCACCGGAACTACATCGGAGCCCTAGAGCGAGCCGAACTTAGTCCTACCTTTCGGAACGTTGCCAAGCTGGCCAAAGCACTAGGGACCACGATCTGCGGCCTGTTCCCCGACGAACCTACATAGGGTGACGTGGCCAGGGCCAAGCGCTGGCCCTGGCCACCACCACAGGGGATCCCGAAAGGCAAATTCAGGATCCAGATCAATATTGGCACAAAGGCCTTCCCGGATACCACTTCTACTGTGTAGACGCGAGCGTCGATCCCGATGACCGTTATGGGCCGTGCAGACGGCCGGCGACCCAATCGTCAAGCGTCTGGGCCTCCGGGTCCGGGAGCTGCGGCGGCAACGTGGCTTATCCCAAGAGCGACTAGCCGAGCTTGCGGGCATGCACCGGAATTACATCGGGGCCCTGGAGAGAGCCGAGCTCAGCCCTACTTTCCTTAGCGTGTCCCGCCTGGCGCGCGCGCTCGGCACCACCGTTTGCGGCTTGTATCCGTACGAGTAGCTCGCGTCGGACTGAGCCGCCGTAAGGTGCATTCCGATCCGAATCGGTCGAACGAATGTAACGCGCGCCCGGCGCCGAGCGACTGCTGTGCGCAATGTTCACTCGCCGACGGGCGCCCCAACTACTCCTGCCAATTGCCCTGGTGGGCATGCTCTTGGGAGCAACAGCGCACAGAGCGGCGGCCGAGAAACTGACGGGCTATTTCGGAACCTGCTACTTCAGCCCACAGACATCCCCCAACCCGGATTTGACTGTTACCTTCTCCCCAACACTCACACTCATCGCTGGCAACGGTTTGTGCGAGACATCGGTCGGAGCCTTCCCTGTGAACTTGGACTTTACGGGTGGCGGATCCACGACATGCGTTGGCGGTACAGAAGCGATGTCTGGCTCCATCAGCTGGGGCACTTCTTCATCAGCCCCACCGCCGCAAAGCGCCGTCTCTGCCACGCTCGGCGACGTAGGCACGTCGATTCAATTCGTATCGGCGTCGCTGACTATCTCCATCACGGCGCAGTGGAATTGGGTATCAACACAGTGTCCAGGCAACTTCTCTGCAGCACTTGACGGAGGCCTCGCATTCACCGAATGAGTGCGCGACTCCGCCTCGTGTCGTCCTCGGCAGATAAGCCGCTATTTCATGGGCTTGCTCTTGATCATGGACGGTTGTATTCGGCTTGGGAGATGGTTCAGAGGATTCGTCAGATGGATTCCGGTCTCGTTGGCCCGTCCCTGGCACGTCGCGTGATCTCGTTGTGGGCGCTGGATCGGGCGGGAAGTGATGGATTGAATGCAGCGACGATCCCGGAATTGATTGATGACGACCTCGAGCCGCAGTTCAGTGACCCCCTCTTAGAGGACGTGACCGCCTTTGCGTTCGTTCTGGGGCTGGCATGGGAGCGGACCGCAGCGCGGCACGCTGATGACGATGGTCGCGAAGAGGAAGGAGAAGTCCCCTAGCAGTCGAGACGCCACGTTAGGCCGCGATCCCTCGAACACCTGATTCCCAGACCAAAGCCCGGCTGCGAGCTCGTTAGGCCCAATAGCCAGTTGCCGTTTGGAAGCGCCACGACAGTGGCAACGCGGCGCGACTCGCTGGGCGTGGAGATTGTTGCTGAAGATCCGCCATTCCAAAGAGCGAGACGAGGCGAGGCACCGTCCAGCCAGCTCAGGACAACGCCACCATCACCGGTAAGTCCTGCTGCGGTGAGGCCGCCTGACAATCGGCCAAGCGAAATCGTCTGGAAGGCCATACCACCATCGGTTGATAGAGCCACCGAGTCGGCCCAGTACGCAGCCACGGTCCCGTCGGCGGCTCTCCAAGTAGATGTCAGGGTAGGCGGCGCCTGGTCAGCCTTGCTCCACACAACCGAGCAAGCCGATGTCGAGCAGTGCAAGACTTCTCCCGCATACCCCGTACTCGCGGCCGGATCAAGCGCTCGGCCGGCGACTTCGACAGCCCCGAGCGGCGAGGTGGACACCATGCTGCTGACTCCGACCAGTGGCACTGGAAGGGTCGGTCCGGGCTGAATTGCTCCTGTCTTCACGTTGTAAGAAAGGAGCGGCGGCCCACCCACAACCAGACTCTCCGTTCCATTCGAGCCGCTCACGGTCGCAGCAGCGGTCACTCCAGTGATGATGGTTTCAAAGCTAGAACCAGCATCGTTGCTACGTTGCAAACCTAGCGGACCGATGGCAAAAACAACTTTGCTCGACGCGAAGTCTGGAGGTATGATCACGGGGCCGCCGGCGAAGTTGGTCGCGGCCAACTGCCTCCACGACCCACCTCCATCTGAACTCCTATACAGAGCTGGGCACGCGAGTCCGCATCCAACGACTACATGTCCTGAGGCAAAGACTGTGTGGTCTGTGGAATAAGCCGGGGAAAGGGTCAGCGAGTCAAAAGCAGCGTCTTGCTGGGGGGCTTGCGTGGATGAAGGGGCAAGACTGCTGAGCCAGGCTGAAGTCCCGCTAGCGTACTGCACCCGCGGTGCTTGGTCGCCACCAGTCGCTTGCGAGTTTGCTTGTGGACCATGCAACTCAAGGCCCGTCATATGAATTGTCGGGCGGGCGAGCAGCGAGCGTGGCTGGAGGGGCGGATGCGCCAATTGCGGCGGTCCCTCTGGCGCGACTGTCATGAATACGATTGCCAGAGCGGCTGGAAATAGGGTTGCCGCGACCGCTGCCGCACCCGCATCCCTTTCCGGACGAGGTCTGAGCCAAGCAGGCCCGAAGTGCCGGATGCCGCCCAAATGGCGCATCACGTTTGGCAGCCAAGGACCAGCCGCAGCCTGCATTGCTGCCAGCGCCTCGGACGCTCGTCGCCGAGCCCGCAAAGCCATCACTCGCACGTTTCCAGGCGACACCCTTAGTAGCAGCGCTACCTGTTGGACGGTCAGGCCGCGCAGATACAACTTCTCTAGGAGCTCACGATCTGGCGGTCGCAGCTGCTCGAGCAGCTCCGCTGTCGACTGCTCCCGAATAACGACGGCTTCGGGATTCTCAACGTTGTCAGCAGGCAACTGGTCGGACAACTCTTCGCTGCGGCGGTAGCGATTGCGGCGATGAAGGTCGGCGCACGCAAACTTGGCTGCATTGATCAACCAGCCTTCCGGATTCTGGATCGGACCTGTCTGCGCTAGAAACCGAACGAAGGTGTCTTGGGCGGCGTCCTGAGCGTCCTCGGGGTTACGCATCTGCGCAAGGCAGTAACGGCGGACCGCCTCCACGTGCTCGGCGACAATCTGCCACCGGTCATGATCGTCGACCCCAACCTGCGGGCCTCGGGCCTCGTGCCCCTGTGCCTTTAACGAAACTCCCATACCAGCCAGCGGGGGTCAAGAGTCAGATGGCGCCCATGCTCCCGTCTTCCCGCAGATTAAGTATCAGCGGCGGTTCCAGATAACGCTACTCCCGAACGGCTAGAGTTGCCTCCGGGCGCCTATCCGCCGGGATAGCTGGTCAGCTTCAGCAGATGCAGAGCGAGTTGCAGCTTGAACCTGTCCTGGGGCAGCTGGAGGTCCAGCCCGGTGAGTTCCTCCACACGGTTGAGCCGATACCGAAGTGTCTTCTCATGAAGATGGAGCGCCGCTGCAGCCGCGGCCGGCCGGAATCCCTGAAGTTCCAGCAGGTCGAGAGTCGTAAGAAGACCGTCACGCCGATCTTTCGTCAAGGTCAGCACAGGGCCGAGCACCAGGTGAATGAACTTAGTGCGCTCAGCCTCGCCAGCGTCCTGAAGCAGGCGATAGGCCGCGAGGTCTCGATCCCAAAGCGGCACGCCAGGCCTGGCCTTTGTCCTAGCGATGCGCAGCGCCTGGCGGGCCCACCGGTATGAGTCAACCAGCCGTTCCAGACCAGAGGTGGGTTCCATCGCGAGAACCTGGACCGGCAAGTCCTTGATCAGCCCGGCGGTGCGTCCGGCAGACGTCTCCCACGCCCGTCGACTCGGTGTCGGAGCGACAATGGCCACGTGCGGTACGGCCCCGAAAGGAGCTCGAACGCTGATAGCACTGGGTACAACCTGATGAATCCGAGCCCCGACATCGGATACCCGACTACCTTCGGTCTCGCCATTGCGGCCGAAAACCAGCAGGAGCCCATAGTCGGCCTTTGGATTCAAGCCACGCGCTTCGGCGCGAGTAAGGATTTCGTCCAGTGGCGACGGCGATCCAAGGAGCAGTTCAGTCAGGATTCCGACCGGCCCAGTCGGAAGACGACTGGCCAGCTGCTCGCTCTGAGCTCGGTAACCCTCGCGGAGCGAGGCATTGAGTTCCGACGCAAAGTTGAAGAGGGTGAGGCCGAGCTCTTCAAGGGCACTTACGCCAAGGTCTTTGGGGCGAAGTTCACGAGCCTCTTCGCTGATATAGAGCCACGCAACGCGAATCCCCAACTCGACTCCGGCGATTAGGGTCGGAAGGGAGAAGCCGTGACGCGCGGCCTCGGCGCCGGTGGCCGCGAGCTTTGCTCGTTCCTCGTCTAAGAGCGGCCTGTGCTCGTTCGCTGCGGCTAGGAAAGTGGAAATCACCAGGCGTATGGTCCCGGCTTGTCCGCCAACATCTGCGACGTCCGCGTATTCGGCAAGCTCGCGTCGAATCTGGGTGAGCATCGCCTTGGTGAGGTCATCGATCCGGCCTTCAAGACGTCGTAAGAGGACAGCGGTCGCCAAGGGTGGCCCGTCGCGGCCGGATCCGGACCGAGGCATGTGGTTGTGGCTCGCTCCTTGTGCCGGCGCTCCCAATTCGATTACGCGCCCGCGGCCGAGTTGGGCACGCTCGCGCTTAGGCACCGTCAGCGCCATCGAACCGTAGTCGCTCCCGACAACCACTTTGTTACAGCCTCGGCGTTGCTGTAGCGGCGAGGCTGAGCACATCGAGGCCGGGTCTGTTCAAGCGGTGCCTAGGCTGCCCCTCTTCAAGTGGCGGCAACCCGATAACCACTTGTCCGACCCAAGGTCCGACTAGGGGGCAGGAGCTCAGCGCAGCTAAGCGGCAGCTGGGTCAGGGCAGCCACGGCCTCGCAAAGAAGCTCGGGAGATGCTGCCGCCGAACGCCTCGACTGCCGGCTTGCTAGATGCGATGTTTGAGGTCCAAGCCCGGCTGCCTGTAGCTCGCACCTTGGCTGCGCCAACAAGACGAGCTTCGAGCGAGCGGATTAGCCGCTGCCCAAACGGATCCCTTACTCGAGCGTTGGAGCTTCGTCTGATGCAACCTCACCTTCCAGCGCGAGCCTATATCGCTCTCCAAACAGTTCCGCGAGCGAATACAAGACCGCTGCTTTCATAGCATCATCAGGCAACTGGGCCAGCTGTCGGCGCACGTCGTCGAAGCTAATGGTGGCGTTGCCGCCGCTATCGCACCGGAACGTACGGAGGCCCAGCTTCGGAGCGTACGTATACGCTTCGCCCGGCCATTCCCCTTTTGGGTCTTGCCATGCCTTGAAGGCTATGTCGGGAACCGCCGCGATGAGCTCAGAGATGATACCTGTTGGCTCATCAAGCATCACATCACTTCGACCATAAATCTCGCGCGATACCAAGGCGCGTTCACCTTCGATGCCCCAGTCCCAATCTAGAGAGAGCCGATGTTCATTGATGACCTCAAGAACTCGTTCCTCGGACCCAGCTGGGCATGAATAGATGTAGAGCTGGAAAGGAGCATAGTCGGCCATCACTCGGAGTATCGGATCTTTCTACGGAGAGAGGGCTGGCCGTGTTAAGGCGTCTTCCTAGAGACTATCCTCGAGTGAAGGTCAGGCGAGGCGATCCAGCCTGTGTTCGCTTCTCCCTGCCCTATCGGCGCGTGCCTGCAACCTAGATCACGTATAGATGATGGGCGGCGAGACCCGCTCGCCGCCCCCACCGTCTTTGACGCCGATCCAGGAATCCCGTGCCGAGAGCTGCGTACGTGCAGCGTCTACGAATCTTGTACGAACGCAGTGCTCGCGGCATACCCACTCGAAGCGCCAGTTGCGACGACCTCGTACGCGCCTAGTGGCTCAGCTGGCAGAAAGAAGCTGACCTGGCATACCGTGGTCTGCAAGTAGTCGTTGTACGTAGGCACGCACGCACCGACCTCAGTCCCAGCAAAGGTGACGTTCACGGTCTCACCTTGCGCAAACCCGTAGGTGTTCAGGAAGTCGAAGAAGCACGAGTAGCCCCACTGGAGACAAGTGCTGCTGCTCGGGTAATACAACGACACATACGGAGTCTCGGTCAGGATCTGGGTTGCTTGGAGGGCCCCATCAGAGGCTACGATCGCTTCTCCCGAGTCCGGTTGAGACGATGCCGTGATCGTGGCCGCGTAAGTCCCGTCGCCGTTGTTCGTAACCAAGCTCACGCTGGCGTCTCCGCTGGTCGCCAAGAGCACAGGCTCGCTGGTCATCGGGTTGCCAAAGGGATCGGCAACTGCTGCCGTGGCTGTAACGGTCTGGGGCCCCAACAGCTCGGTGCTGACCTGAGCAGTAACGGTGTTCGAACTCAACGTGAGCCGGATTGATGATGCGGGACCCGGTTCAACTTGAACCACCGGCTGCGCGGCGAGCTGTCCAGAGCCTCCGGGCGACTGTAGGCTGGTCACAAAAGTGCTGGTTTGTGGACTGAGAGGGGCGCTGGCGCCAAAGTAGCTGAAGGACTCAATCTGCCCACTCCTGCAATTGAGGGCGACGGTAATTGCGGTAGCACCGATACCGGTGATGGCTGCCTTCGTGCAGGTGCTTGTCAGGCCCCCAATGTGACCAGGACCCGGAGAAGCCGAGAAGGCGGTCCAGCTAGGTGAATTCCTGACCGTTAACAGACCCACCACCGCCTGGTTGGGTTGAAACGTAAAGACGAGGTCATGCGTTGATCCAACGAACACCGAGCTGGGGCTCACGGTCTCCGATCCCGGTGACCCCGACGCCGCGGCCGGGATCGGCGCCAGCATCACCGTCGCGAGCGCGGATATGCCTACCGCTAGCAACGAAATCCCGATCCGACCCGTCGCAAACAGCCTTTTCATCGCCGACTCCCTCCGTTTCCGTTAAGTCCGCCAGTCGCGGCGTCCGGGCATTATGTCACTTATATGCCAAGTCCGCTATATCCGCGTCTCCTAGCGTCGGCAGGTGGCCGATCTGCAGCGTGCACTCGGGCAGGCGTTTCGGGCCGCCCGCGAGCGAAGGGGAATGACCCAGGCTGCAGTCGCCGAACTTGCTGGCCTAGAGCGGACCTACTTGACCGACCTCGAGCGGGGTCGGCGGAATCCCACGATCACGACCCTTGAGCGCCTAAGTCGTGCGCTTGGCGTCCGTCTTGCCGATCTCTTCGCTGAAATAGAGGGCGGACCCTAACCCCGTCCCATCCACCTGTCACACGGGACCGGCCGGGCGAGCGACAGTGTGCAGGAGAGATCGACTGGCACTGCGGTCGAGCCACAAGAGGCGTCGGTGAGCAGATCGAGTCACGGCCCGGGATAGATCCACATCGCATAGTGGTCGACAGCGCTCACGCATCAGTTGTGTACATGTGCGTTGAAGTTGCCTTAATCTTTGTCGAGCGGATCGCCAACACCGCGAATCAAAACGAAATACAGGAGGACCCAGAATGCCAGCCCAGACTCGAACTCGTCGCCGCAGGGCGGCAGGCACCGATGCTGTCGCAGCCACTCAGCAGCTAGTCTCGCAGCTGATCAAAGAGAATCGCCGGCTGCGTCGGGAGAACGACCGACTCAAGGCGGGCGCCGGGGTTCGAACCCCGGGTGCAAGAGGAAAGACGCCGGCTGAGAAGGCATTGACAGTCATTCAGCGCCAGGTCCAGCGAGCTCTTGGGACCACCCCTAGTTCAACTCGCTCCCGCCGCCGAGCGGCAGCCGTAACTAAGCCGCGTAAGCCCGTCAGCGCCGAAGTAAGAGAGCGGAGGTTGCAGGCTCTCGCCAAGGCTCGCGCCGTAAGAGCCCAGAATCGGGCAGCTTCGACTGCCTAGGGAAAAGGAAGGGGCCGCCCGAGGGCGGCCCCTTCCCTTGTTGCGACCCGCCTGGAGCATCCCAACCGCTCGCTTGCGAATTTCGCGGCCGAGCTTACCGAAACCGGGCCGACATGGCTGGGTCCTGCCGCATTCTCCCGATAGCCGCGGATTACATGGGCGAGGAATTCGAGGCGCGTCAGCTCGTGACGACTCGACCGCTCGTGGCGCCCACTCCAACTTGCGATTGGTTCGCCAGCCCGAACACGTACAAGGGTTCAGTTGAATTCGGGACCAGTCGTTGGAGCACTTCCAAATGATCAAAAGGCTCATCACGAGCGATTGCTCGCAAGATCACCAGGGCTTCGCCCAAGCTAACCCTTAATGGCAGGGAAAACGCTTCATATCCGAGCGGCAGGGCCACCGAGCTACGTTCCCCCAGTTCGCCTACCGAACTTATTGCGACCGCGCTCGCTCGCCCGCTAGAGTCGATTGCGGTAACGGTCCAGCCCGTAACCTCGTCTTCGGCGTTGGACGGTCCGGAGACAGTCGCTAGGGCTCGGACAAGCCTCCTCTCGACTCCATCGCTCTCCAGCGCTTGAAGCGCCGACTGGAACAGTTCGTTCACGTCTCTTGGTGCCGGCCGGCTCATCTCGACACCGTACGAACCAAATGGCGCGCGCGTCAAGCCGTCTGGCACTACCCGGCATATCGACTAAGCGCTGTAGGGCGACTCAGCAAAGTTTGACAACCCAGCGTTAACCGCGCGCTCGCAATCATCCCGAAAGTAACCTGGCGGCGCCCCTCCGCCCTTGGATAATCATCCCCGAGATCACCCAGCGTTACGGAGGACTTCCAAGATGTCGAGCCCGCCGAACGGACAGCTATTCATCCGTAGGGATATCTGGTCATTAGAAACGCCTGACGTTTGGGATCCAGTTTCCCAGTCGTATGCACTTGCGGTTCGACAAATGCAGTCGCGGCCGGCCACCGATCCCACCAGCTGGTCTTACCAAGCAGCAATGCACGGCACCTATTCCACAGCACCGCCTGGTGCTCCCTGGAATGGCTGCCAGCACGCCAGTTGGTACTTCTTGTCCTGGCACCGTATGTTCATCTATTGGTTCGAGCGGATCGTTAGAGCGAGCATTGTTTCCCAGGGTGGATCTGCAGATTGGGCACTTCCGTACTGGAATTACAGCCGCGGGGTCCCCGCCAACAGCCTGCCCCCGGCATTGCGTGCACAGACCATGCCTGACGGCTCCCCTAACCCTCTTTACGTCCCGGATCCACACCGCGCGACTGGAGTCAACGCAGGAGCCGGCCTACCACCGAGCGCAACGTCGTACGCGCATGCCTTCTCATTTGCGAACTTCACTCCGCCGCCAACGCCTGGTTTCGGAGGCGGTGCTTCGACTCCCATGCAGTTCGAGAATGCCACTGGGGCTTTAGAGAACCAGCCGCACAACATTGTCCACGACCTAGTTGGCGGGCCTACCTCCGGTCAGTGCGACGGAGGCTGGATGAGCGATCCAATGTGCGCGGCTCAGGATCCGATCTTCTGGCTACACCACTCGAACATCGATCGGCTCTGGAATCATTGGCTGGCACAGGGCCAAGGCCGATCCGACCCCAACGATCAGGCCTGGCTGAACCAGGCGTTCACCTTCTACAACGAGCATGGGCAGTCGGTTACGATGCGAGGCGCCGATGTCCGGGACACGGTTCGGCAACTCTCATATCGATACGACGACGAAGCTCCATTCGTCGTTGTCCCCCACCCCCTGCTGGCTCCAACATTGACCGTACCCGTTAATCCCGGCGACCCTCCGTCAATCTGGGCCCAGTCCGCTGCTGCCATTGAGCTCGGCCCAGAGCCCTCTACGGTGAACTTAGAGCTAACTGAGACGGGCCAAACGGAATCCACGGCGCTACGCCTCGCGACAACAGTCACGCGGCGCGTCGTTCTGCGCGTTGAAGGCATTCACATCGATGAGCACCCTGGCGTTGTATACGCGATCCTCCTCAACCCACCCGCTGCAAACTTCGATCGTGTTGCGGATCCGTACTTCGTTGGTCACCTGACCTTCTTCGGAGCCAAGCATCACCCAGGGCATGGCGGCCACGACGGCCATGAAGCAGGAGGCTTGAACCACGCCTATGACGTAACGAATCTGGTGGCCGGCCAGATGGAGCGCAACGAGTGGCAGTCGGCTCTACAGGTGCGATTCGAGCCGCTCGGGCTACAAGCCGCCGCCGGCTCCGCTGAAGCACCGCCACTTCCAAAGGAGATCGCTGCCACAATCGATCGAGTCGTCCTGATCGGCGAATAGCTCGGCAGTACTTGTGGCCACGGTCAGCGTTTCTGCCTATTGGTTAGGCCTGCTTGTCTTAGGCATTTATCACGGTGTGAACCCGGGCATGGGCTGGCCGCTTGCGGCTGCCGCCCAGCTCCAGGACCGACGTGCGCTCAGATTGGTGACCTATTTGGCTGCCTTGGTCGCCGGACACGAGCTATCGATCATCGTCGTCACGCTAGTCGGACTCCTCACTGCGGGGATCATTAGTCCGCCGACCTTGCATTTGGTGGGAGCGCTGACTCTTCTCGTGGCTGCTCTTGTCTTCCTTGCCAAGCCAGCGGGCCAACATGCCCACCTAACGGCCAGTCCGGTTAAGCCACCGAAGGTCCTTATGTGGTCATTTGTCATGTCGACCGCGCACGGCGCCGGCCTGCTTGTCTTTCCAGTATTGCTTGGCATCGCGAGTGCGGCGGCCGCCAGCGGGATCAGCCTCAGCAAGGTCGTCATTGTCGGTTTGTGTCTTCACGCCTCGGCTGTGCTAATTGGCATGACATGCATGGTCCTAGCCAGCCGGATCATGCTGAGTCAGCGAGCCATCGCGGAGAGTATTGAGCGCAGGCTTGCTCTGGTTTGGCCCGGTGCTCTGATCCTTTCAGGTGCGGTTAGCGTTCTCACCCGCTGACGCGCCACCTCGAATCGGCCGGCTCAAGCGGGTTAGCGCGCCGGGGATTCCGAAATCCCCGACGATGAGTAGGAAGGCTCTGGAAACCGGCCGAACCCTTATCCAGGCCGTGCTGGATCACGAGTCATCTGGCGCCCTGGATTCCCCGCGGCCAAGCCTGCTAGATGCTCAGTCCGCCCTTTTGAAGTCCACGAAACTCCTCTAGGTTGTTGGCGACGAGGCGCACGATTTCGCCTCGGGCGTCCATCACAGCTTTCCCCGTATTGGCCTCGATCTCTCCAATCAGCTGTTCGGCCGCGAATTGCGACGAGTCGGAGCGAGTCACCGCCGGCGGTGTTCGAAAGCCGGGGGCTTCCGGACAGGGTCCGTGAGCCGCAGCGCCAGGCGGCATGCACTCGGCTCCGAGTGGCGGGCTGCGGCCTGAGACCAACGCGAGCGAGTTGCATCAGGGCAGCCCGACGAAGCTCTTAATCACAGCCTGGATGAGGCCAGGCGCAGAGGCCATCGTCAGTTGTCATGCTCCGGACGCCGGTGGTCGCACCGTTATCTAGAAAGTTGCCCAATTACGGCAAAGAAGAGGATCAGGCCGACGAGGACGGCGATCAGCCCGCAGGCGGCCGCTGCCAAGGCAGAGTTCCCGGTAATGCCGAGGCCGGAGGCATTCGGCCAGGTCCGAACCTCGAACGCTGACCGGACGATCAAGGTGCCGGCGCCGACCACCAATAACGACGCCACAAATGCAACTGTGATCGCCATCGAGGACACGGTCCAGCCAGGGACGCCCGCTCGTCAAGGACACGCGTCTCTGAGCTTGCGAGGCCGTTTACGCGCAGACCGAGGCGCTAGGCAGTCCTCCATTCGGCTTCGGCTCGGCTGAAGTTGAGCCTGAGGACGCGCCGGCGTGGTGCGACAAACAGCACCAGCTTTGCTCGGAGTGTGTCCCATACCTCCCGCCTCAGGAATGTCGGGTTGCCTCCGAGGTCGGCGGTGGCGAAGGGGATCTCGATGGTCGTCGTGGGCTGCTCAAGAGTCTGGGTGATCTTGGGGTCCCGGTTGAACTCCGATCTCCAGCCGAAGCGGGCCTCAAACGCTTGAGAGCAGTACACGTGCGGCGGCATCAACCTTCCGGTGATCGGTCCTTTGAAGGCCATGACCAGCGCGCACTCCCGCTTGCTCTCCTCGACGACCCTCCGGGCTGTTGCCTGCAGCGAGATCTCATAACGAGCCGCAAGTTCAGATATGAGCTGAAAGGTGAGTTCGGAGTCGTCGGCCTCGGCTCGCAATCGATCGCCTTGCGCCAGCAACTCGATGGCAACCTGGTTTGCTTCGCGCTCGTAGCGGACTGCGATATCCGGCCGGAGTCGCTCGTTGTCGTCGAGGTAGGCAAAGATGTCGCGATGCCAAGGAAGTAGGTTGTGCCCCACCTCATGTGAGGTTACGAAGCGCCGACGCAGGGTGTTCGCATCGGGATTGATCCAGACCTCCCTGCTCCGGAAATGGACAACGCCTTGCAATCGCGTAAGAACGTGATCGACAAGGCTGCCGAACTTTGCGCGAAGAGAGTTCCTCTCCTCGACATCTAAATAGATTTCGTTCGCCGCCACGAGCTTCGACACGCGCAGCAATTCCTCTAGCGGGGTTGGAGCAATGCCGTGTGCATCGGCTTCACGCAGTAGGGCTTCGGCATGCCGCCGAATCTCGGTGATGTCTGCCGGGGACAGGTGCCCATCCAAGCTCTCGAAGCCTGCGAAGCCTGCTCGGTTTCGAGCTCGAATAGCATCGAGCACCGACCGGATCACCTTTAGCTCATCGTCCGAGAGCTCATCGCCCATGAATTTCAGAGCACGGGCTTGGTTCTCCGAAATGTTCCCGGCCTCGATGTATCCAGCCCATCGCATCAGAAGCTCGAAGGGCTCGCCGTATCCCTCGGCCAGCTTTTGGAGGACTGCCGGCGCCGGCTGGGCGATTTCCTCCCGCTCCAGTTGGGAGACGTAGCCGTGAGTAACCTTCGCCTTCAGCGCCACCTCACGCAACCCGAGGCCGTTGCGCTCCCGGCTCTTCCGCAGCTCAGCTCCTAGGCCCATCGCTCCCCTCCTTAATTTTCCGGTCGAGTCGCCGACCTAATTCTGCCGCACCCCGTTCGCCAAGGCAACCGCTGCGGTTGCGGTTGCGACCGCGACCGTTTTGGATGGTAAGCTATCCAGCCAGTGGCGGGGTGGTCCCGCCGGTTGAATCGGCGCGAGCCGAGGGGGTTTCATCAGATGCAGGCCGAACACAACACCGGCACCGAGATCATCGTCAACGGCCAGCCGCGGAAGGTCACCCAGAGCAAGCTCTCGTTCGAGGAGATCTGCGAGATCGCCTTCCCCGGCGGCGGCGGACCGAACATCTTCTTCACGGTCAGCTACCGGAAGGGCAGCCCGAAGCACGAGGGCACCCTGGTCGCCGGCGAGTCGGTCGACATCGTCCCGGGGATGATCTTCGATGTCACGCGAACTGATAAGTCGTAGCGCCGACCTTCGGCGCCTGCGCGAGGAGGGCTACGACATAAGGATCGTCCGCGGCTTCCTCGTCGTCAGCAGCATCCCCTACGTCACGCCGGAGAAGCAGGTCGAGTACGGGCAGCTGGTCTGCCCGCTCGCCCTGGCCGGCGAGGTGACCCTTCCGCCGCCCGACCACGTCGTGCGGTTCGCGGGGAAGACCCCGAGCTACGCCAACGGCACCCGGCTCGACAAGGTCATCCACTCCAGCGGGCGGCAGGAGTTGATGCCCGACCTCTGGGTGGACTTCACCTTCTCCAGCAAGCCGGCCGGAGGCTACCCCGACTACTACGCCAAGATGACGACCTACATCAAAATCCTGGTGGCGGAGGCGCGCTCGATCGACGAGACCGTGACCGCCACGCCGTTCCGCGTGGTGGAAACCGAGGACGAAGACTCGGTGTTCCTCTACACCGACAACGCCTCCAGCCGGGCCGAGATCGGGATGATCAACCAGAAGCTGGCGCTGAACCGGGTCTCGATCGTGGGCCTCGGCGGCACCGGCAGCTACATCCTCGACCTGGTGGCGAAGACACCCGTGCGCCAGATCGACCTTTTCGACGGCGACCGCTTGCTCCAGCACAACGCCTTCCGTTCACCAGGGGCTCCCTCGGTCGAGGAGCTGCGAGAGGTCCCGTTCAAGGTCGACTACTGGGCAGGCATCTACTCGAAGATGCGGCGCGGTGTCGTCCCCCACCTCTATTACATGGACGAGCAGCACCTCGCCGAACTGGACGGCTCGGACTTCGTCTTCCTGGCCTTCGATGGCGGCGCTAACAAGAAGGCGTTGGTGCAGTACCTGGAGGACCGGGGCATCGCCTTTATCGATGTCGGGATGGGCCTGTACAAGGTCGGCAACGACTGCCTCGGCGGCCAGGT
>Ga0070714_100000501_pt1 | contig 28470 bp, 20 predicted proteins | sample LARL83metaG_FD_65450 | JGI IMG/M metagenome (GOLD analysis project Ga0070714, IMG submission 65450) | Corn, switchgrass and miscanthus rhizosphere microbial communities from Kellogg Biological Station, Michigan, USA - LAR L8-3 metaG | ecosystem: Host-associated > Plants > Roots > Rhizosphere ... | reverse complement strand
AATCAATCGGACACAAACCAGTGCCATGGGCTTCTACCGATTCCCTCTGATGAAGCCGGGCAACTACAAGCTGGCGGTTACGCGCTCCGGCTTCCGGACGGCCGAGGAATCAGTCGCAGTAGCGATCGGGCAGGTCGTGACGGCCAATCTCCAATTGATCGTCGGACACACCTCCGAGGTGGTGGAGGTAACGAGTGCGGCTCCGATGCTGGAGACCGAGAACGCCAATCTCTCGACGTCCTATGATCCCAGCCAGCTGGCTTCCCTGCCAATTCCAGGCGGTGACACCACGTCGTACGCGTATTCGGCTCCGGGCGTCGTTCTGAACAGCGGCTCAGGATATGGGAACTTCTCGGCTTATGGCCTTCCCAGCACTGCCAATCTGTTCACCACCAATGGCAATGACAGCATGGATCCATACCTGAACCTGAACAACTCCGGGGCCCTCAACCTTTCCTTGGGCTCGAACGAGTTACAGGAAGTAGCGGTCGTTAGCAATGGCTACACCGCACAATATGGCCGGCAAGCCGGGGCGCAGTTGAATGCCGCGACCAAATCGGGAGGCAACGAATTTCACGGCAATCTCCTGTACTGGTGGAATGGCAGGGCGCTGAACGCCAACGATTGGTTCGGAAGCCATGAAGGCACACCCCGACCGTTCGCCAACAATAACCAGTGGGCAGCCTCCCTGGGTGGACCCGTCGTTAAGAACAAACTGTTCTTCTTCGCCGACGTGGAGGGCATTCGGGTCGCATTACCGGGCGTCAGCGGAGAGAACTATCTCCCCACAACGCAGTTCGCCAACTATGTGCTGGCGAATGTGGATACCACGACTCCTGGCTCCTTGCCCTTCTACCAGAATATTTTCAATCTCTATAAGGGAGCTTCTGGAGCTCCAGGAACCCCATTGACTGCGGCGGATGATGAAGCCCTAGGCTGCGGTGACTTCGCGGGGACGGCCGGCTTCGGAACCACCATACCTTGTGCCGCGAAGTTCGTCAGCCTCGCCGGCAACCAAACCAACGAGTGGATTCTCGCCACACGTGTGGACTACAACATCAACAACAACGACCGCCTCTTCGGCCGCTTCAAGGAAGATCATGGCGTCCAGGCTACCGGTACCGACCCGATCAACCCGGTCTTTAATGCGTCCAGCAGCCAGCCTGCGTATGAAGGGCAGATCAACGAGACCCACGTCTTCAACGGCACCACGGTCAACTCGTTCATCTTTTCGGGAATGTGGTACAAAGCCCTGTTTAGTGCCGCCGACCTTCCCAAGGCTTTGGCGACGTTCCCGACAACCCTGGCTTTCGGCGACGGCGCACCGTTTACAACTCTGGGCGGAGGCGATAATGGCTATCCCCAGGGCCGTATTGTCAGCCAATACCAGATCACCGACGACTTCTCCAAACTCAAGGGGAACCACGCGCTGAAATTCGGCATCAACTTCCGTCGCAACCTGGTGAGCGATTATACGTACGGGAATAACACCAGCGGCACTCTCACCATCAATTCAATGACGGAGTTCGTCAACGGCAGCCAGTTCCCGGGCAATGCCTACCTGTCCGACTACTCGCAGGCGTTCGCCAACATCAATGCGGTACGAATCAAGATGTACAGCATGGGCCTTTATGCGCAGGACCAGTGGAAAGCCTCAGACAAGTTGAGCCTGACGCTAGCCCTCCGTTTCGACCGCAACTCGAATCCTGGGTGCGCCACCAATTGCTTTACGCGCTTGGTTGGTCCGTTCCAGAGCCTCAATCACGATTCCACGGTGCCCTATAATCAGGCCATTCAAACCGGTCTGGGTAATGCTTTCGCGAAGATGGAGCCGTTCGTGCTCTCGCCTCGTATAGGTGTGGCATACAGCCTAACCCCCAAGACGATAATCCGTGGTGGGTTTGGATTGTTCACCGACCTTTATATGGGGACGATCGTCGACCGGTTCATTACCAACGCCCCGAGCGTCGCAACCTTTAAAGGCGGAGTGAATGGCGGAGCACCCCTTGCGCTCGGAGTGCCAGCGAGTGTTTTCGCGCTTGCGTCGGCCTCCAACCAGGCCTTCCAGGATGGCTTCAAGAATGGCGCTACGCTGGCAGACTTGGAGGGCACAGTAGATGGATTCGCGCCCCCTGCTTACAGCACGATGGGGAGCAAGATGCTGAACCCGAAGTTCCTGGAATGGAACTTTGAGGTTGAGCGAGAGTTGGCCAAGAACTATACCGCGTCGCTGAACTATGTCGGCAATCACGGCATGGAAGTTATGACCAACAACCCGTACGTCAATGCTTATTGCCAACCGAACGCTACGGTGAGCGGTGTCGCGGTTAATTATTGTCCCTTTGGCACCATCACTAATTCGACACCAACGGACGATCGTTTTGCGCAGGTCCGTGAAATCACTAATTCAGGATGGTCGAATTACAACGGCCTGACCGCCAGCTTCAAGGCTCGAGTCTCCAAGTCGTTCCAGGGGCAGCTTAATTACACCTGGAGCCATGGCATGGACACTTGTTCCAACAACTGTCTGCTGCCGTTCATCTACAGCACCTTTCTCAGCATTCGGTACCAAGCGACGCCGACGCTGCCGGGCTTGGCATACGGTGCTTCGGACTACGATGTTCGCCACAACTTCAATGCGAACTATGTCTATACCTCGAAGGAAGATTGGTCCAATACGGCCCTGAAGCACATCCTCGGCGGCTGGACTGTGGCCGGCACTGTCTTCTTTCACAGCGGCTATCCATGGACGCCGGTGAATTCCACGTTGCGAGGTAAAGCTCTCGGAAACGTAAGCCCGCTCAGTACCGGCACACCGTTGGCAGCCTTCGTAGGTACGCCGCAGGTATTTGGCGGCTGTGGCAATCCGAATGTCTCATGCGTGACTGCGAGTCAATTCCTGGCCACCGGTGCGCAAACCAACTTTGGCAACTACGCAAGGAATACGTTGCGCGGTGCCGGTTTCTTCGACAGTGATCTCAACGTGACGAAGAACTTCAAGCTGGGCGAACGATTCAAGTTGGGGATCGGAGCCAGTTTCTTCAACGTCTTAAATCATCCGAACTTCGATATGCCCGTGAATAACGTTGCTTTGGGTAACTTCGGATCGATCATCGCAAGCGTATCGCCGGCAACGACGCCATATGGCGCGTTCCTGGGGACGCCTCTCACCGGCCGCATCGTGCAGCTCAACGGCCGGATCACGTTCTAGCTAATCCTGACCCTTCAAGGTTACGGCGGTCCCGTTTTGGGCCGCCTTTTTTCTTGCAGAGGAAATTTGGGTTGCCGAAGAATTTCAGCTGGTCAACGGCGGTTGGTCGTTGCTCCCACCCTGCTTCCCGACAACCCAGTAGATGGCTCTGTATTCGAACCCGAAGGGGAAACGGCATCCCGCGTGGCCGTTCTGAGCAAACCGATTGCGGCCGAAGAACCGTGCCCAGCGGCTTTGTGCAACCAGCGAAACGCCTCCTGCGAGTCCTTGAGCACGCCAGTGCCGAGGAGGTAGGCTAATCCGAGATTAAATTCCGCGACTGCGTTTCCACGTTTCGCCGCCTTCCGGTACCACTGCAACGCCTGATTGGCGTCGGCGGGCACACCACTGCCAGTAAGGTAGATGTTCGCCAGTTCGACCTCAGCGGGCGCATATCCCTGAGCGGCAGACTTGCGGAACCAGGACAGCGCCGTCTGGTCGCTGCGCGGCACGCCTTGTCCCGATGCATACACGAACGCAACGTTGTATTGGGCAGCGGGATGGCCGTCGGTCGCCGCACGCAGGTACCATTTCAGAGCCTCATTGTTGCTCTGGGTTACACCCAACCCGCGCGCGTACATGCTTCCAAGGTTGTTCTGAGCAGCCAAATCGCCTTCGTCGGCCGCTTTGCGGTACCAGCGGGCAGCCTCGCCGTAGTCCAAGTCTGTGCCGATCCCGGATTCGAAGTCGAGGCCTACCTGGAACTGGGCGCGGCGATCTCCTCGCTCTGCCTTTTTCAGCAATTGAGAAAAGTCGTGAGATCGCGCGGGGGCTTTGTCGAACATTCCAATAGCGCAAGAAGGACCGGCGAAGGACGCGGCACTGACGCCGACGACAAAGATCACCGCAAGCACAGTGCGGGATAGCATTGTTCCCCCAAGCCCACAAAATTGCGCCAAACATAGCGCAATCTGCTAGCAGAGTCAACGGAAGTTTCGCCGGAATGTACTCCGGTACGGTGCCTGGTTTCTTCGGGACTGGTTCTCGGTTGCCTTAGCCGGACAACCGGGATGGCTGGCCAGGCCACGGACGGAGCGTGCAAAGAAGCATTAGACTGGATGAGCTATGACCACCACGACGCTGAATTCCCTTTCCCGCGCTTCATCTGCCTACCTGCGGTCTGCCATGCATCAGCCGATTCAGTGGCATGAGTGGGGGGCGGAGGCGTTTGCGGCGGCGGCGCGCGAGAACAAGCCGATGCTGCTCGATGTTGGGGCGGTGTGGTGCCACTGGTGCCACGTGATGGATCGGGAGTCGTATGACGATCCGGAGATTGCGGCGATTGTGAATGAGCATTTCATCGCGGTGAAGGTGGATCGGGACGAGCGTCCGGACATTGACAGCCGTTACCAGGCGGCGGTGCAGGCGGTGAGCGGGCAGGGCGGATGGCCGCTGACGGCGTTTCTGACCCCGGATGGGAAGCCGTTTTACGGTGGGACTTATTTTCCGCCGAGCGATGGATATGGGCGTCCGAGCTTTCGGAGGGTGCTGCTGAGCATCGCCAATGCTTACAAAGAGAAGAATGGCGACGTCGTCGAGCAGGCGAAGATGGTGGAGTCGGCGATTGCGCAGTCGGAGTCGTTTGCAGGAAAAGATGGGCGGGTGTCAGGGGCGATCATTGCGGCGATTCAGACGTCGGCGTTGCGGATGTTTGATCCGCAGAATGGAGGGTTTGGGCAGGCACCGAAATTTCCGCATCCGTCGGCACTGGATTTGCTGATTGAAAGATATGCGCTAGCGACTTCTCCTGCTGCAGACAGCACCGAAGGCCCACCCTTTCGCAAAGAACGCGAAAGGATGGGGCAGCCAGAGTTGGGCAATCTCATCGTGACTACGCTTGAGCATATGGCTCGCGGTGGCGTGTATGACCAACTGGCGGGAGGGTTTCATCGGTATTCGGTGGACGAGCGCTGGGTGGTTCCGCACTTCGAGAAGATGTGCTACGACAACTCCGAACTGCTCAAGAATTATGTGCACGCGTATCAGGCGACAGGGTCGGAGTTCTTTGCCGAGGTGGCACGCGACATTATTCGCTGGATGGATGAGTGGCTGAGCGATCGCGAGCGTGGGGGATTCTATGCGTCTCAGGATGCCGACATTTCCATGGACGACGACGGCGACTATTTCACGTGGACGCTCGACGAGGCGCGCGCGGTTCTGACCGGGGAAGAAGCCGAGGTCGCGGCGCTGCACTATGACATCAACGAAGTCGGAGAGATGCACCACAATCCGGCGAAGAACGTGCTCTACGTGCGAGCGTCCGTCGAGGAGATCGCCGGGCGAATGAAGCTGACGACCGGGCGGGTGGCGGAGTTACTGGGCTCGGCGAAGAAGAAGATGTATGCGGCACGATTGCAACGTCAGACGCCGTATGTGGATAAGACGGTGTATGTGGGATGGAATAGCCTGTGCGTGTCGGCTTATCTGGAGGCGGCGAAGGTGCTCAATCTGACGGAGGCGCGGAGGTTTGCGCTGCGGTCGCTGGATCGCGTGCTGAGCCAAGCCTGGAAGCATCGATCTCGGGGGAATGAGGAAGCGGGCAAGAGTGCCCGCTTCACACAGTCCGAACCCACAAGGGGGCTGCTGCTGCACGTGGTTTCTTATTCTGACCCTGAGGCTTCGCATCGCGAGGTGGCCGGGCTCCTTGATGACTATGCTTTTACAGCGCTGGCTTGCCTTGATGCTTACGAGGCTACTGCTGACCTGAGTTATTTCAAGTTTGCGCGCGCGATAACGGACGCGATGATCGCGCGGTTCTTTGACGCGACGTCGGGCGGATTCTTTGACAGTGAGCCTGCGGCTGACGGCATGAGCCTGGGCGTGCTGGCCACGCGGCGCAAGCCGCTGCAGGATTCGCCTACACCGGCAGGTAATCCGATGGCGGCGATTGCGCTGGCGCGGCTGCATCACTACACCGGCGATGCCAGCTATCGCGATAAAGCGGAACAGACACTGGAGACCTTTGCGGGGGTTGCGGAGCAATTTGGAATCTTTGCCGCGACTTATGGGATTGCAGTCGTGCATCTATTGGAGAGTCCAGTGCAAGTTGTGGTGATTGCGGAGGACATCGATTCAACGCGGGATCTGTATGCGGCGGCGGTTGCGCCTTTCGCGTTCAACAAGACGACGCTGCGGCTGGCGGCGAATCAGGCGGTCGCTGAGAATCTTCCGCCGGTGCTGGCAGCGACGATTCCAAATCTTCCAGAGCTGAAATCGGGTAAAGCGTTGTCTGGATCATTCGCGGTGCAATGCTCAGGAATGGCGTGCCAGCCTCCGGTCAAAGATGCGGTGGAGTTGCGGCGCACGTTGGAAACAGCGCTTAGGACGTCCCTCTAAATCCCGTGGATTTACTCCGAGATCCTGCCAAGGGATTCGCGGCGCAAAAAAGGAGGGCTGTCGGGTTATGAGTCCCGACAGCCCAAAGATTGCGAGCCCCCAAAGTTTTCGGCCCAAGTTACAGTTGCTGTAGGTTACCTTCGTTACCTTGCCGACAGGGTTGCTTCTGCCTTAGAACTACTTCAGCAAAGTTGGTTTGCAGCTTTTGTCATGGGGTGGGCACGTAAGAATCGGGCCACCGTCCGAGGCGGGAACCTGTTGGACAGTTGCTCCGAGAAATGTGCCCACTACTCCTACCATCAGGATCGAAATCCTGAGTGCGCGTTTCATGGGTTCGTCTCCTTCCGCGTAAGGTTTCCCCTGATGGGTCCTTGGCGCGGTGCCGAATTATAAACACGTTGTCAAGTTTCGTGTGCAATAATTTTCACGGCGTTAAAGGAAGTCCCAACCCTTCCGGTTTCCAGCCCAAAAAATTATCCATCTATACGCCTCTAAATCTTGGCTTTACATCACATATCTTGTGTTTTTCTTTAACTGCAAGGAATGGCAGCGGAGGTGTGAAAAGTATTTACGATTTCCGAACAAAACCATGCGGGAGAATGTGGGTGCGAGGAGGGATTGAATGGGCGAACTGCGAAAATCGAACGGGGATGACCTAGTTAGCGCTTGGATCCTGAGCGACCCAAGGGAAGACTGAAGCTACCGGCTCCGGCAGCGGCACCGACAGACCTCTGTTCGGTCGCGAGAGGGGCGATCGGCTGTGACCGCGAGATCGCTCGGTCCACCATACCCTCAAACATCGGGATCAGCGAATCAGCCGGCAGTGGGTGATGAATTTCGGAGAGGCTCTGCTCCCAGCGCTGCGGCTGCAGCAGCGATGTGGAGACGTCGCGAGCAGGACTCTTCACGAGAACATATCCCAGCCAAACCATCAGGGACAGGTTGTACGCACTCATGTTGACGATGCTCATCCAGGGTTGTCCCAGATGGTTCCCGACCCACGAGCAGATCAGGATGAGTTCCACAACCGCAAACGAACCGAAGCCCAAGGCAATACCAAAGCTATGCTGGCGGCGGCTGACTCCCAGATAGTGAGCAAAGAAGAGCAGGAAGAGAACCATTCCGACCTGAATCATGCGGACGCAGCGTTGCGCGGTCATGATGGCCTGCATCCAGGGCGCAATCTCTGACGAATTGGTCGAGACCGACACCACTCCGGCCACCAGCAACATCACCAGCCCCGCCCATTTGAATAGCACGGTGCCCAGATCGCGCAGTGTATGGAACGATCTGAAAACATCGACGAAAACCTCATGAATCACGGCAAAGCCGAATGCCACGCTAAGCGCGTCGCAACACCAGTAGAGGTAGAAGGAAGCAGAATAATTGTGCCAGTACGTCGGGAAAACAACCGCGAAGGTGGCGAGCTGAACCAGGAGGTAACCGGAGAAGAATTTGAATTTGCGATGCAGCCCGCGCTGGAGCAGAACTCCGCCGATGCCCAATTGGAAGATGGGATGTGCGACCCAAAGCGCGTAATAAAGAAATCTAACTTTGTCGCTCATGCGGAAGAAAAATTATCTGGATCTCGAACGGACTTCCCCCATTGGCAACCTCCTTTGATTTCAGCGTGAAAGAGCTGCGGGCAAAGGATGCCTTTGAAGTGGTACGAGCTACGTTAACTTTTCCCAACCCGATGTTCAATGCACTGAAGTAATCGAACGTAACGTTACCGTTGGATGTACCAGGAGCACAAGTTACCTTCGTGCTAGGGGTATCGAAGGGGGTAATCCGGGGGTGGACGGGTAGGGCAAAGGCCTGCCTGTGGGCGCTTTAGCAGCGTTACAGGGGTATGACCTCGCTATTGGCCCGCCTCATGCGTCGGGCGTGGAGTGGATGTAGGCGCGCATCATGCGTACCTCGTCATCCTTTTCATTCAAATCGTGCAGCAGGATGTCGCGCAACGACACCATGCCGACCAGATGGCCTTCGTGACAGACCGGCAGATGGCGGAAGCTGTGGCGGCGCATGAGGGCCATGCAGGTTTCAAGATCTTCGTTCATGCTGATGGTGAGAGGATCTTCGGTCATGACCTCAGCCATGCAGGTGTTGTGGGGATCGCGGCTCTCGCCGACAACGCGCCTCATGAGATCGCGTTCAGAAAAAATCCCCACTAGTTTGCCGTTGTGAAGTACGGGCACGGCTCCGATGTTGCGTTCGACCATGGCCTGCACGGTTTCGAGAACGGTATGGCCCAGTTCCGCCTGGTACGTGTCCTGATTCTTGATCAGATCGCAAATCCGCATGTGACACCTCCTGGTACAGACGTTCGGAACGGCCAGAAGCACCTAACGCGGCGTGAGTATATGCCCAAAAGGAGATGCTAGGGAAGGAAAATAGGTTGGGAAAACAAGAGAAACCTTCCAAACCGGGGAAACCCCGGCGGGCGAGATCAGGTGAATTACCGGGGCGGGGCAAGAGCGGGCTATGTTTGGTCGGCGGCGAAGACGAAGTAAGAGCAGTTCCACAAAGCGGTGGGCACGCTTCCGCGCGGGCGAGCAGTGACAACGATGTTGTACTCGTCGGAGTTACCGACGTTCATCTCGTGCAAAGGATCAACAGGGGAGGTACCTTTTTCCGCTGCGTCGATGCGCGGCTCGATAACAGCGAGTTGCGCCAGAAATTCGTGCAGGTCCCGGGTACGGGGATGGCCGGGAGCGGCGAAGGAGACTTCCGTATCCTGCTCGGAAAAATGCCACGCCAACGATGCCGTCAAGTCCACCGCCTTCTCATAGGCACGTTCGGAAATCAGACCAGGCTGGGGGTTGTCGAAGACGATGCATAGCTTGCGTTCGTCTTCGCGGGCAAATTCGCGAACTTTGAGCGTGCCCGATTTGGCAGTCGCCTTCCAGTCGACGTGGCGGGCTGAGTCCTCGGGCATGTATTCGCGAATGGTGTAGAGGTCGGAGCCACGGCCGCGCACAAAGCTCTCCCACTCCCCGCGCACCAGCGGAAGAATTTCGAAGACTTGGTCCGTGGGCTCGATACGCGGATAGACCAGCACTTCCCTGGGCAGGGAGACGTGGCGCGTCTTGGTGAGGAACGCGAACGGGAAGCGCGTGGCCAACCCAAAAGAATCTTCGCGGTAGCGGCCGCGCTGCTCGAATCTCAATTCCAAATCGGCCGACAACTCAGCCTTCGGCGGCAGGAAGGGGAAGTAAGCCATGCCCTGAAAAATCCCTGGCGGAGGCGGGACGACCATCACGCGGCGCAAACGTCGGTCGGGTAGGCGCAACCACTGTTGCTCCAGCGGACGGTTAAAGGGAAACGCAAAGGTGGTCGCTTCCCAGCGCCACTGCTTGACCGGCTTTTTTCTCTTCTTGCGAGTGGAGACGACACGGATCGAAAACGACGGCCAAAAGCGCCGCGGATTGCGCAGCACGATGCGCCCGGCCACGGGGCGTCCGGCAAAGACGTGTTCGGGTAGTCGGATATCGAGTTCGAGCGAGCGCAGCACCCAGGCCGAGACAACTCCGGAGACGAGGATCGCCGCGAGCATGGCCGCAACCACAATGTAGAGAAGATTGTTTCCGGTATTGAGCGCTGCGATGCCAATCACCAATGTGACCAGGACATAAATGATGCCAGCGCGGGTAACGTCGTAGTCGAAGGATTCGCGCAGACGCTCAACAGCCGCGCGGCGCGCCAGATATGGGACAGTGACGAGTCCGACTAAAGTAGCGAGGACCAGCGAAGTCGAGGCTAGGATCACCGTGGCCCAGAGGTTGCCGGCATCGCGCGAAACCGTAGAGAACAAGGCGGCGGCGAAGGCGAGGCCAAGGCCTACCAGTGCGAGCAGAAATTTAACCCAGACTTCCGCCGAGGCGGATTGCAGCCACTGCGCCAGACGCCCGGGCACGGAAGAGGTTGATTTCAACGGGTTGGCATAGGCAGAACCCACTTTTCGAGCCTAGCATTCTCCGGGAGAACGGACAATCGGGAACGGCTTGCGGGGAAAGCGTTCGTAACCGGGCCAATCGAGGTGCGCGTTTCTATCACTGATGCTGATGCTAGATTCGTCGCGACGTGGGGCGATGGGCTCGTAGCAACATTGCACCGTCGCAGGTCTGCCTTCGCGAACGAAGATCTGGCTGTATACTACGAATATTTTCGTAGTATAGTACTGTCCCATGAAGCAAGCCCACCGCTTCGGAACCGCCATGAATCGAAGGGTTTTCCACCTCGCTCTGCTGATCTGCGTTTCTTTTGCCCACATTTCAGTCTGGTGCCAAGACAAACCGGCGCTGAAGTTCGACATCAGCGCAGTCGACAAGAACGCCGATCCGTGCACGGATTTCTACCAATTCGCCTGCGGCGGATGGATTGCGCATCACCCGATTCCTGCCGACCGCTCGTACGTGGCGGTTTTTCAGCAAATGAGGGAACTGAATCAGGCACGGATCAGGACCATCCTCGAGAAGGCGGCTGATCCGAAGAATACCCACACGATTGAGGAGCAGAAGATTGGCGACGATTACACCTCGTGCATGGACGAGAAGGCTATCGAATCGAAAAGCAGCGAGACTCTGCAACCTGAGCTGGAGCGAATTGATCGGATCAAGAACGCGGGTGACCTTGCGGAAGAGGTTGCGCGGCTGCACATGCTCGGTGCGGATGCGATCTTTAATTTTTATGCCGATCAGAAACTGCACGACGCGTCGCAGGTGATCGCTTATCTCGATCAGAGTGGATTGAACCTACCATCGGCGGACTATTACACCTTGAGCGACGCCGAAATGAGCAAGGCGCGAGAAGAATATCGCGCGCATCTCGAAAAAGTGTTCCGGCTGCTTGGAGGTTCGCAGGAAAGCAAACCTCCCGACGATATCCTCGGGATCGAAACCGCTCTGGCGAAGGTCTCACTGACGCCTGTGCAGCGTCGTGACCGGACTGCGTGGTATCACGAAATGAGCGAAGCGCAGCTGGAACAACTCGCGCCGGGCTTTGCCTGGGAGCGTTATTTTGCGGCAGTTGGCGTCGCGCCCAAAGAAGAAATAAACGTAGCCCTGCCCAAATACGTGCAGGGCGTGGATGACCTGGTGCGGAACACGCCGATGCCGGCTTGGAGAAATTATTTGCGCTGGGAGTTGGTTCGGGTAGCGACTCCGGCGTTGTCGTTACCGTACCGGCAGGAGGAATTCAATTTCTACAGCAACACGCTGCGTGGGGTGAAAGAGGATCGTCCTCGTGCAGAACAATGCGTGGAGATGACGAATCGCGATTTGGGCGAAGCTGTAGGCAAGGTATACGTACAGAATTATTTTCCTCCGGAGAGCAAGCAGCGCGTCGTCGCGATGGTGAACCGCATCCGACAGTCGATGCAGCAGGATTTCGGCGAAATTTCCTGGATGGATGACAGCACGCGCAAGGAAGCGGTGGATAAGCTCGAAAGAGTGGAGGTGCTGATCGGGTATCCGGAGCGCTGGCGCGATTACTCATCCCTCGAAATTCGGCGCGGGGATGCTCTAGGCAATGCCTTCCGCGCGCAGCAGTTTGAATTCAGACGGCAATCGGACAAGATCGGCAAACCGGTGGTGCGCGGCGAATTTTACGAGTTGCCGCAGGGAGTGGAGGGGTATCACGACAATCCCTTGAACGAGGTCGTATTTACCGCGGGCATTCTTCAGCCGCCCTTCTTCGATCCAAGTATGGATGATGCGGTGAACTACGGACTCGCGGGCGCCGTCATGGGGCACGAATTGAGTCACGCCTTCGACGACCAGGGCCACCGTTTCGATGGCGCGGGCAATATGAGGAACTGGTGGACGGTGCAAGATGAGAAGAACTATCACGAGCGCGCAGCGTGTTTCGTACATCAGTATTCGAGCTACACGGCGGTGGCGGACGTCAGAGTGGATGGGCAACTGACGCTCGGCGAAAACATCGCCGACAATGGCGGTCTGCAACTGGCCTCACGCGCGTTCGAAGGCGTTCGCCAAGACAGCAAGGGAGCGGCGCAGAGCAAGATCGACGGATACACGCCAGAGCAACGATTTTTTCTTGGCTGGGCACAATGGCGTTGCATGAATGTGACCGACAAAACCGCGCGTGTTTGGGCTGCGACAGACGCGCATTCTCCGGGCAGGTGGCGCGTGAATGGCGTCGTCAGCAATATGCCGCAATTCTCGCGAGCGTATCACTGCAAGGCTGGCGATCCCATGGTCAACAAAGAACCCTGCCGCATCTGGTGAGTTTGCCAGCTTTCTGATTCTGGCAGGCATGTGTTACGCTTCTGGCCTCGCAGCAAAATTGGGGCCCGCATCGTGCAATCTCATCGCTCAAAGGTAAGGAGATCTCATGCCGATCGGTAAACGTGCAGCAGCTGAATTCTTTGGAACATTCTGGCTTGTCTTTGGCGGATGCGGCTCAGCCGTGCTCGCCGCCGGCTTTCCCACGCTCGGCATTGGATTCCTCGGCGTCGCGCTGGCCTTCGGTCTCACCGTTCTGACGATGGCCTTCGCCATTGGACACATCTCCGGCTGCCACTTGAATCCAGCGGTGAGCGTCGGGCTTGTAGTCGGGAAGCGCTTCCCTGCTTCGGAGTTGCTGCCCTACGTGATCGCCCAAGTCGTGGGGGCGATTGCAGCGGCGGGCGTGCTCTACGTGATCGCTAGCGGAGCGACGAGTTTCGACGTACACGCTGGATTCGCCTCCAACGGCTACGCCGAGCATTCTCCCGGAGGCTATTCCCTGCTGGCGTGCATCGTCGCGGAGGTAGTGCTGACGGCGTTTTTCCTGATCGTGATCATGGGTGCAACGGACGGCCGCGCTCCCAAGGGTTTCGCTCCTATCGCGATTGGACTCTGTTTGACGCTGATTCATCTTGTTGGCATACCCGTCGACAACCTGTCGGTGAACCCCGCGCGCAGCACAGGTCCTGCAATTTTCGCCGGCGGATGGGCGCTGCAACAGCTATGGGTCTTCTGGGTGGCGCCGCTGATCGGCGGCGCCTTGGGTGGCGGAATTTACAGCATGCTGTTTGGAGAATAGGAAAAACGAGTGCGGGTCCGATTTGAATCGGACCCGCTCTCGCTTTACGGCGTCAACAAGAAAGCAACGCCGCTGTTGTCGGTTCCACCGTAGATGGTCGTTCCATAGAGGCTTCCTCCCGTGCGGAACAGAAGCCCGCCTTGCGGATTCGCCCCGTTGGTGCCGTTAAAGGTGTGCAGCACTTTGAAAGCCCAGCCTCCGCGAGTCTTGGGGGACAGACGGAAGATCGTGCCTTGGCTGGAATTCGTCTGACCCGTTTCGCCATAGAGATTGCCGACGCGATCAAGAGTGAGAGGCGAACTGGGTGCCCCGCCGACCGTGCCGCCCACGAAGCGATGCAGAATGGTCTCATTCCACGTTCCGTCACTGGCGGGCGAAAGTTCATAGACTGTTCCCGAGCCAGCGCTCCCACCGAGGCCTCCTCCGTAAGTCGTAGAACCGTAGAGATTGCCATTCGCGTCGATCGTCAATGGTGAATTCGGATACATGCCATCCGCGCGCCCTTGAAAATTGTGCATGATGTTCTCGGTCCAGCCGGAGCTTCCGGGAACGAGTTGGAACGCGACTCCGCAGCCGAGTCCGGTGCAGTTATATGCGCCACCGTTGCTGGCGGTGCCGTACAGATTGCCCGCCGCGTCGAAGATCAAGCCGCCGTACGGAAGAGAACCGTCGGGCGCTTGGCCAAAGCTGTGGACGAGGGTATTTGTCCAGCTTCCTCCCGAGGGCGAGAGCTCAAAGATCGCGCCTTCCCCGTATGCGCCGCCGATGATGGTGGTCCCGAATAGATTTCCGGTTTTGTCGAAGACGAGTGGGCCTTCGGGATCGCAGCCATCGGATCCCGAGAAATCGTGCAGCACGGACTCCTCCCAAGTGCCCAGATTGTCGTGGAGCTTGAAGACAACACCGCAATTTGCGGAGCCTCCGGCGATCGTTGCACCGTAAAAGTCTCCAGCGGCGTCCGTAATAAGAGTTCCAATGGGATAATTTCCACCACTCCCGCCGGGAAAGTTGAAGGCGAGCTGTTCCTGCCAAGCGCCGTTGGAATCTTGAAAAAGATAGTAAACGGTGCCGTAGTTCGAGGAGCCGCCTTCGAGGGTTACTCCGTAATAGTCGGATTGGTAAAAGAGCAGGCCACTGCGTTGTGGGATGGATCCATCGGGCGAGCCCGTGAAGTTGTGCATGAGGGTTTCGGTTTGTGCGGCTGCAAGAGTGAGTCCAGCGACGTTAAATGTTGCCATCAGGACGGCCGCGATGAGGACAGACGTTAGCTTCAGGCGTGCGATTTTCATGAATTCCTCCCCAAGGACGTTTCGGCATCAAGAGATGCGACGGGGCGGAGAGCCTAGCGGAGGACACGACGAAGGGCACTACCCGCGGAACTTGTGCGGGTTATGGATGCGGGCTGCGATTAGGAGGTTGGTTTGATTGGAAGAACTGTTGCCACTGATTTGCACAGATTCTCACCGATCAACCAATTCTAGTTCTTGATCCGTGAGAATCGCTGCGGATCTGTGGCCGTTATTCTTACCCGTCAGTACTGCGCCAGTTCCTTCATCGCCAGGAATAGATCGTTGGGCTGGGGCAGAATCGCGTCTTCGAGAATCGGCTGGTAGGCGACGAACACGTCTTTTGCGGCCACGCGGCGCACGGGAGCGTCGAGTTGATCGAAGAGTTGGTCGGCGATGCGGGCCGCGATCTCGGCGCCATATCCCCAACTCAGAGTGTCTTCGTAGGCAACGAGTGCGCGATTGGTCTTTGCGACCGAGGTGGCGATGGTGTCCCAGTCGAACGGATTGAGGCAGCGCAGATCGATGAGTTCGACTTTCACACCCTGCTCGCGCTCGAGTTTTTGCGCGGCTTGCAGCGCGCGAGGCACAACTGCGCCGTAGGTGATCACAGTGAGGTCGGTGCCGGGCTGCACGATCTTCGCTTTGCCGAAGGGAATCATGTAGTCCGGGCCGGGATATGGAGCGCGCCCAAACGACTCGCGATACAAACGTTTGTGCTCCAGGAAGAGCACCGGATCATCACAGCGAATCGCGGTACGCAGCAATCCCGCGGCATCTTGCGAATTCGATGGAAAAACCACACGCAGGCCAGGAATATGTGTGAACACGCTTTCGCCGCACTGCGAGTGATAGATGGCTCCGCCCGTGAGGTAGCCGCCAATCGCGACGCGGATCACGACAGGGCAAGCGAATCCATTATTCGAGCGCCAGCGGATGACGGCGAGCTCGTCGCGAATCTGCATCATCGCGGGCCAGATGTAGTCGAAGAACTGAATTTCGACCACGGGCTTCAATCCGCGGGTGGCCATGCCCGTCGCTCGGCCGACGATCGCTGCTTCAGCCAGCGGTGAGTTGAACACGCGGTCGTTGCCGAACTCGCATTGCAGGCCGAAGGTAAGCTTGAAGACTCCACCCTTGCCTTTGACCAGCTTGCGCTTCAAGTACTCTTCGCGGCTGCAGTCAGCGACGTCTTCGCCGAACATCACGATGCGCTCGTCGCGCTTCATCTCATCGCGGAGCGTGGCGGTAATCAGGTCAGCCATGGTCTTGCCCGGTACCTTCTTGCCATCCGCAGGGACCTCCGGCGCTATTGGCTGTGTGTCGAACGCCGACGACGATGGATCAATATCCGGCGAGTACACATATTTCAGGATCGATTCTGGAGCGGACGGCAGAGCTTCGAGTGCCTGATCCACCGCGATCTGCAGTTCGGCTTCGACTTCTTTTTCGAGTTGGTTGATGCCCTTCTCGTCGAGGATGCCTTCGCGCAAAAGGAACATCTGGGTGCGGGTCACGGGATCGCGGGCTGCATCGCGTTCGCGCTCGGAGTCAGGACGATAGAGCCGCTCGTCATCGGACAGTGAGTGCGAATACGGACGAATTACGTGGGCGTGCACAAACGCGGGGCCGTGCCCTTCGCGGCAGTACTGCACCGCGCGGCGGAATGCTCCGTAGCTGGCAACGGGATCGGTGCCGTCCACTTCTTCGAAATGGAAATTGGGGAAGCCGGAGACTAGCCGCGAAATGCTGCCCCCCGCGGTTTGAACCTCGACAGGCACCGAGATGGCATAGCCGTTATCTTCTACGCAAAAAACAACGGGAAGTTTGCCGAGCGCGGCGGCATTCATCGCTTCCCAGAATTCGCCTTCGCTCGAGGTGCCGTCGCCGAGAGAAACGTAGGTGACTTCGTCGCCGTGGAATCGGACGTTCTTGAACTGGCGATAATCGGCGGTCGATCCGGCAACTTCGGCGGCCTTGGGATGGCGCGCGAAGTAGCGTCCCCCCTCGGCGCAACCGACGGCTTGCAGAATCTGCGAACCGGTGGGCGACGACTGCGTCACAATGTTCAGCGTGGGATAGCTCCAGTGCGAAGGCATCTGGCGGCCGCCGGAACTGGGATCGTCGGCAGCGCCAACACCTTGCAGAAACATCTCGTAGGGCTTCACTCCCAGCGCGAGGCAAAGCGCACGGTCGCGATAGTAAGGATAGAACCAGTCGTAGGCCGGCTTTAGCGCCAGGCCGGCGGCGACGCCGATGCCCTCGTGGCCCGCCCCCGACATTTGGAAGTAGATTTTTTGCTGGCGTTTGAGCAGGATTTCCCGGTCGTCAATCCGCCGGGAGGTATACATGACGCGGTAGGCCTGGATGAGCTGATCGCGCGTAAGTCCTTCATAAACCTTGCTCTTCTTCGCGCCATTGGCCGCAAGGGCCAGCTTGGGGTCGGTCTTTGTGGTCGCCATCCGCTCTTAGTTCCCCTTGCTTGGTTAGATTGCGAACAGCCCTACTGCGATTCCACCTGCGCGTGGAACCTGTTGGATTGTAAATGGTAATAGGGGGTTGGAAAAGAGAGGAAAAAGTTCAATTTTTAAGTGGATTGGTCGGACCATTTGACCGCCAAAAACAGACACTCGTGGTTTTGATCACAGACAAACGACACTCCAGCCACTAGAGTTGCTTCGACGAGCACGTTTTTTCATTTTACAGCCCTCCCCATTAAACGAGCTCTTCTTGCACCGAGTCCCGGCGACCGCAGTCGTCCGGGACTTCGGTGTTCATGAAGAACGCCGGCTCCGCATTGGTGCCGAACCCAAAGGAGCTTTTTCTTCATGTCCTTTCGAGTGGTTTACAGACAGGAATTGCAGGCACGGCAACGGCATTTTGCACGAAGTAATGTCTCTGAAAGTACACGGCTACGTTCACGAGACCGATGAGCGCCGGCACTTCGACCAGCGGCCCGATCACCGCGGCAAACGCCGCGCCGGAATTGATTCCGAAGACTGCCACTGCGACCGCGATGGCGAGTTCAAAGTTGTTGCTTGCTGCGGTGAACGACAGCGTCGCCGTCTTTGAGTAATCCGCTCCCAGCTTGCGTCCCATATAGAATGAGACCAGGAACATCACGACGAAATAAATCAGCAGGGGAATCGCTATGCGCACGACATCGAAGGGCAGTCGCACGATGTAGCTGCCCTTGAGGGAGAACATGACTACGATAGTGAACAGGAGCGCGATCAGCGTGATGGGACTGATCCTTGGAATGAAACTCTTTTCGTACCACTGCCTGCCGCGAGCGCGCACCAGCACGAGGCGCGTCAGCATTCCGGCGAGGAAAGGGATGCCGAGATAAACGAAAACGCTTTTGGCAATGTCGCGAATCGACACATTGACAACCGCGCCGTGCAGCCCAAACCATTCCGGCAGTTTGGTCACAAACACCCACGCGTAGACGGAGTAGAACAGCACCTGGAAGACAGAGTTGAAAGCCACCAGCCCGGCGGCGTACTCCGTGTCGCCCTTCGCCAGTTCGTTCCACACGATCACCATGGCGATGCATCGCGCCAACCCAATCATGATGAGTCCGGCCATGTATTCCGGATATCCGCGTAGAAACAGGATTGCCAGAGCGAACATCAGCAGCGGACCAATTACCCAGTTCTGCAGAAGCGACAGTCCGAGGATCTTCTTGTTGCGGAAAACTTCTCCCAGTTCCTCGTACCGGACTTTGGCCAGCGGCGGGTACATCATCAGGATGAGACCGACGGCAATGGGAATGGACGTCGTTCCAACACTAAAGCGGTTCAGGAAAGGCACGATTCCAGGTATGGCCCATCCAGCGGCGACGCCGAACAGCATGGCGGTGAAGATCCAGACCGTCAGGTATCGGTCCAGAAAGCTGAGACGAGACATCACGTTGGAGTTCATTTGCTTCCGAACCTCAGTTGCGGGGTGCTGCCCGCGTGGCCCAGGTTGCGAGTCATCGGCGGCCAATGTTATCGAGCTCTTTCTTCAGCGCGAGCCGATCCAACGTAGCGATCGGAAGGCTCAGGAACAGACCGATTCTCCGGTCAAGGAGAAAGAACGCTTCACGAAACGCTCTTTCTATCTGCTCGCTTGAACCCTGCACAGCAGCAGGATCAGGGACGCCCCAGTGCGCGGTGGTCGGCCGGCCGGGCCATACCGGGCAGACTTCGTTCGCCGCGTTGTCGCAGACGGTAAACACGAAATCAAGCTTGGGAGCATCAGCGTTCGCGAACTCGTTCCAACTCTTGCTCCGCATCCCCACCGTCGGAAGATGAGCCGCCTCAAGCTGCTTCAGTGCCTCTGGTCGAACCGACCCTGATGGATGGCTTCCCGCGCTGTATGCGGTGAAGTGGGGCTGCCCTTTGTGATTCATGATCGCTTCGGCCATGATGGAACGCGCGGAGTTCCCCGTACATAGAAAAAGCACGTTGTGGTGTCTTGACATATCAGTTCGTTATTTCTTCAACTGCAACAGGCTGGCCCGCAGCAAGCATCTTTCGTTTTCACCGGTTTCACGGCGCGGATGAAAGCGCTCAGGAACTTGCCGTCCACCTGCGGAGCGAGGGCGTCGACATCGATTCCTTGCCCGGCGAGAAATTCGCGAGCATCGTCTGTCCGGTAAATGCGCGTTGGCTCGACTTCGATTTGCTCGAACCCGGCTGCCGTCAGTTTGCTGCGGTAGTCGTTTTCTTCGAGCGCTCCGGCGATGCATCCCACCCACGCCAGCACGCTCTGGCGAATCTCGGGCAGGATCTCGCCCCGCGTTACAACGTCGGAGACGGCAACACGTCCGCCCGGCTTGAGCACCCGAAAGGCCTCGCGCAGGACTTTGTCTTTGTCGGCGGAGAGATTGATCACGCAGTTGGAGATGATCACGTCCACGGAATTGTCAGGCAGAGGAATGTGTTCGATCTCGCCCTTCAGGAATTCGACATTTTCGATTCCCGACTTGCGCTTATTGTCGTTGGCTAGAGCGAGCATTTCATCGGTCATGTCGAGGCCGTAGGCCTTGCCGGTCGGACCCACGCGGCGGGCGGAAAGAAGTACGTCGATTCCGCCTCCGGAACCGAGATCGAGCACCGTCTCGCCGGGCTTGAGTTGCGCCAGTGCGGTCGGATTACCGCAGCCGAGCGAGGCCAGCAGCGCCTCTTCGGGAATCTGTCCAGCCTGCGACGCGTCGTAGAGGTTGGCGGTGATGGGGTCGCAGCAACCCGTGGAGGCGGTGGCTCCGCAGCAGGAACTGCCACCGGAGGTTACGCGCTGCGCGGCTTCGCCATACTTCTGTTTTACGACCTCTTTGATATCGGTGGTTTCGGTAGTGCTCATAAGATGACTCCTATTTGCAGATTTGAATGATCTCGTGCGGCTTTACGGCTTTGTTACGCGTGCAGCACTCGGCATAAAGAAACTGCAGGAGTTCCTGCAGGGCGTCGGTGTTTGCGGTGTAACGAAGAAATGTGCCTTCGCGCTTTACCTCAACCAGGTCTTCGGTCTTCAATTTGTCGAGATGATGGGAGAGGGTCGAGTTGGGGATGTCCAACTCGTCTTGAATGTCGCTTACAACGAGGCCTTCAGGATGCGCCTGCAACAACGCCTGCATGATGCGAAGGCGTGGCTCGGTTCCCATGGCGGAAAACATGTCGGCATATTTGGCGACGCGTTCGGCGGCTTTGGCGGTCGGCATATTTCGATAATACTAGAAATATAGATATTGTCAATATTTATTAGAAAAGCAAAGATTGCCGTTTCTCTGGCCATCTTTGAAAAGCTGCCGGCAGAAGATGTAGCACGCCACGTCGGTACGGAATCGTTTATCCTGAGAGTGCATGATTCGTACCCTCCGCTCCTTCGACCCCCATGAGATCAAACTGGTGATCTTCGACCTCGATGGCACTTTAATCGACTCGCGCCTCGACCTGGTGCATTCTGTCAACGCAGCGTTGCGCCACATTGGGCGGCCGGAATTGCCGGACGATGTCATCGCCAGCTACGTCGGAGACGGCGCTCCTATTCTGATTCAGCGCGCGCTCGGCGGCGAGACGGTGGACGAGGCCGTAATCCGAAAGGGGCTCGAGTTTTTTCTCTCGTACTATCGTGAGCACAAGCTCGATCACACGACTGTGTATGAGGGGATCGTGGAGGCCCTCGCGGCGATCCGGATTTCCGGCAATGGCTCCGGGCGCAAGATGGCGGTGCTCACGAACAAGCCCGTGATTCCCTCGCGCGCTATCGTCGAGGCACTCGGTCTAGGATCGTTCTTCTCGCAGATCTACGGAGGCAACAGCTTCACGACCAAGAAGCCTGATCCCGAGGGCGCCCGGAAGCTGCTCGAAGAGAGCGGCGTCCGGCCTGAGCAGGCTGCGATCGTCGGCGACTCTCATGTAGACGTGCGCACCGGACGCAATGCGGGGATGTGGACGGTCGGCGTGAACTACGGATTTGCGACGCACACACTTGAGGATGAACCTCCCGATGTGCTGGTGGACCGACCGTCAGAATTGGGCGTCGTGTTTTCCGCAGAATCAAAAACTTGAACCGCAAAGGATGCTAAGGATACCGCTAAGATCGCGAAGAAGACCTTTGCTAGTCTGCGTCCTACGCTACACTGCTGCAGGCAAGCGAACGGCTCCCTACAGACAATGATCGCTGATACCTCCGGCTTCACTCCGAAAGAACTGCGCAAGCTGCGCGGCATGAAGAATCCTTACGGCATCCAGAAGTTTCTTGACGATATGCCGTATCACCTGGAAGACACAGCGTGGTCGCCGAGAAGGGTGCTGGCGGAGGAATCCTCGCACTGCCTGGAGGGAGCGATATTCGGGGCAGCCGCACTGCGGGCCAATGGATATCCTCCACTGCTGCTGGATTTTGAAGCCGACCACGACACCGACCACGTAATCGCCATCTTCCGCCAGGACGGGTGCTGGGGTGCGGTGGCCAAATCGAACTACACAGGATGCCGATGGCGCGAGCCGGTCTATCGCACGCTGCGCGAACTGGCACTGAGCTATTTCAATAGCTATTTCAATCTGCGCCGAGAACGGACACTGCGGCGGTACTCGGTTCCAGTCAACCTGAAGCGGTTCGACAAGCAGAACTGGATGACCACGGACGAACCTGTCTGGTTCATCGTCTATCACCTGTTCGATATCAAGCACTATTCGCTTATGACCAAGGCCCAGGAAAAGCGGCTGCATCGTGTGGACGAGCGGCTATTCCAAGCGGAATGCCTGGGAAAAGCCTACAAGAGTCGCGACTAGCGACTGACCGACCTGATCCAAGCTCTAAAGTTCTGCGGCCATCCTGCCGATGCAATGGACAGGACCTTTGTGCTTGCATTGGAGCTAAGTTGGCCGCACTCTGGGTAGCGAGTCCAGCCGACCGCTCGGGACTAACGCGGTCTCAATTGCGGAAAGGCGTCGAATTGGAAGAGCGCAGTACATTCGGAACAGGGCAGGCCCATCAGATTGTGGACGCTCGCCGCCATCCCCGGTTCGCGCTAGAAGTTGAGGTCCGGGTCTATCCTCGCGATTGCCCGGTGGTGCGAGGACACACGGTAGACATCAGCGAATCCGGCCTTTCGGCGATGCTGATGGTGGAGGTGGCTGTCGGCGAGGTGGTTCGGCTGGAATTCGCATTGCCCTTTGGCTCAGTAGAAGTTCACGCCCTGGTTCGACAGAGGAATGCCTTCCGCTACGGCTTCCAATTCGTAGAGACCAGCTCCGCACAAGAAGTCATTGGGCGCACTTGCAGCCAGTTGGCGATGGAACAGACGTTGCGCGAGGCAAAGCACCCTTAGCCCCCGGGCGTGCCGGAGAAACCGCTTCAGCAACTCTGCAATCGTTATGTTTCCTGACGGAACTTTCTCGCCCCAAATGCGTTAATGTAAGGCATGCGAGTGTTGCGCATGGGCGCGTTCCTTCTCTTTTCCTGCCTCGTCGCATCTTGCGTCGTCGCGTTCGGCCAGCAGGATCAGTCGACTTCGACCCCTAGCTCGCCCAGCAATACCCTTGACGTAGCGAACGGGACGGCAACAGCAGCCGAGCCGAAAGCTGCTCCGCTTCTCGATCTGACGCCGGATGCCAACGGCAAACTCTCGCAAGAACAGATGCAGCAGCTTTTTCGCGCGGCGGCTGACAAGGATCTTGTAAATGAAAAGCGCCTGCGTGATTACACCTACGTGGAGCGCGACGTCCAGAACACCCTCGATGGCAAGGGCCAGACCAAGTCGACGGAGGTGAAGACCTACGAGGTTCTCCAAATTTATGGAGAGCAAGTACAACGGTTAATCCAGAAAGATGACAAAGCGCTCGACGCCAAGGAAGCGGCCAAAGAAGAAGAGAAGATTCAGAAAGTCATCGACAAGCGCAAGAACGAGTCGGAAGAAGATCGCGAGAAGCGCGAAGAGAAAGAAGAAAAGCAGCGTGAGGAAGACCGGAAGTTTGAACTCGAAGCGGCGGATGCCTTCAACTTCAAGCTAGTGGGAATAGAAAACCTGGGCGACCGGGAAGCTTGGGTGATCGAGGCCGAGCCGCGCCCGGGGTTCGAGCCGCATACTAAAGGAGCAAAAATTCTCACCAAGTTTCATGGCCGGGTCTGGATCGACAAAAACGATCTGCAACTGGCGAAGATGGACATCGAGGCCATCGACACGGTTTCGTTCGGATGGGTGCTGGCCCGCATCCACAGGGGAACGAGAGTGATGTTTGAACAGGCCCGGGTGAATGACGAAGTCTGGCTGCCCCGGCACGTGACGTTCAAAGTGGACGCGCGGATTGCCTTGTTCAAAGGCTACAAACTCGACGGCGAGCAGACCTTTCGCGACTACAAGAAGTTCCGCACCTCCACTAAGATTGTTGGGTTTGCCGAGGCGAAGGACAAATAGCCGGCCGATCCTTTCAATATTCCTGCCACGTTTTTCCTGATTTCAATTGACCTCCTTGTACCAGAACGAATAGAAATAGTTTCCCTCGCAAGACCGTTCTAGTTCCCCGTAACCACAGGAGGCTGTCCGTGAAACATGCCGTCGCGAAGTCGCTGTTCCTTGCGCTGATGCTTCTGACCGCGATTGCACTTCCGTGCCCGGCGCAGGGCCGCCGGAAAGTAATTCTCGACCAGGACGCGCGCGGCCCGGCCACGACTGACCAGCAGTCCATGCTGTTGGTGTTGCAATCTCCGCAGATCGAGACTCTCGGCATCACCGTCGTCAGCGGCGATCAATGGCGCGATGAGGAAGTTGCGCACACGCTTCGTATGCTCGAGCTGACTGGGCACAAGGACATTAAGGTCTATCCAGGTGCGGTCTTTCCGCTCATCAATAGCAAGGAAGAAATCGCCCGCTGGCAGAAACTCTACGGTGTAGTGAGCTATCAGGGAGCATGGAACGAGAAAAGGATTCACTCGCCAACCGGTACTGGCAACACGGGCGCGTGGAATTCAGGTTTATATCACGGACCGTTTGAAGTACCCGACCCTCTGCCCGAGGGCAATCCCACGATTAAGGCGGAAGAGGAAGATGCGGCGCATTTCATCATCCGCATGGTGCATAAGTATCCGCACGAGGTAACGATCTACGCGGGTGGCCCGCTCACCAATCTGGCGCAGGCCATCAGTCTGGATCCGAAGGTTCCGGATCTCGCGCAGGAACTCGTCGTGATGGGCGGAAGTATTGCGCCGGTAGCGCCGCTCTCCTGGACCACAGCCAACCGACGCGAATTTAATTTCTGGTGGGATCCGGAAGCGGTTCACATCGTGCTGCGTTCCGCGTGGCACAAGATCACCGTGACCACGGTGGACATTTCGGTGAAGACTCGCTTCACCAAGGCCCTGATCAACCAGATTGCCAAAGTGGGAACTCCGAGCGCGCAATATATCGGCAAGTGGTCGGATGAAGAGTATTTGTGGGACGAACTTGCGGCCCTGGCGTGGATCGATCCCAGCATCATCACCAAAGAGGAATCGCTCTACATGGATATTGATATATCGCATGCCGCCGGCTACGGCAACACCTTGGTCTGGATGCCAGGGAATCAACCGGGACTGGGAGAGCAACTTGTCCACGTGCAGACCGAGTTGGACCTCGATCGCTTCAATCGTGAGTTGATTGAATTGCTGTCGCGGCCGTCGAACTAAAGTGAGCGAGTCAAATCTAGACAACTAACTCGTGCATTTGTTTTGTGACCCGAGTGTGCTGATGGCGGATCAGCGGCCCGATCTGCGAGACAAACAAACCGAATGCTTCCTGTAAGATTCTTGGGCACATCAGCCCGGGGGGAAATCCATCTATGTCGAAATCGCGCAGAGAATTCCTGACGGTCACATCGTTGGGAACGTTGGGAATGGCCGCGGTGTATCGCCTGCAGGCCCAGAATCCTGCGGAGTTGCCTCCCGGTGCGCCTCCCGCATACGGCGCGGGGCCTCCGATCGGGCCTGAAGTGTCGGTCACCACATTTGCGGAAGGGGAAAAGCTCGTGCAGTTCCCATTGACCGATTCAGAGCGCGCCATGGCGGCAGCCAGTTGGCGACGAACGCTGGCAGCAGTGTACGAACGACGGACCGGCCCGAAGAAAATGGCACTCGAAGACACGATTTCCCCAGCAACGCGGTGGGATCCTCTGCTTCCGGGGCTTCACGCCAGTGCACAGCGCGACCGGTTCGTGAGGAGCAGTGCGACAGCAACGCCTCTACCCACCAAGGACGCGGATATTGCCTTTGCTCCCGTCAGCCAACTCTCGCGCTGGATCGAGACCCGGCAACTGACTTCCGAGCGGCTCACGCGCATTTACCTGGACCGGCTGGAAAAGTTCAATGGGACATTGCGATGCGCCATCACGATCACTCGCGATCTCGCGACGCGTCAAGCCAAACAAGCTGACGAGGAGATCGCGCAGGGAAAATACCGTGGACCGCTGCACGGAATTCCGTGGGGAGGAAAGGATCTGCTTGACACGGCAGGCATTCCGACGACTTACGGCGCCGAGCCATATCGCGACCGCATTCCCAAAGAAGACGCCGAAGTTGTGAAACGCTTGCACGCTGCAGGCGCCGTTCTCGTGGCGAAGTTGAGCTTGGGCGCTCTTGCGCTCAACGATATTTGGTTTGGCGGCCAGACGATGAATCCGTGGTTGCTCGAAGAAGGGGCGTCTGGATCGAGCGCCGGACCCGGTGCTGCGACGGCCGCGGGACTTGTGGGATTTTCGATCGGCAGCGAAACAGGCGGCAGTATCGTGAGCCCTTCTATGCGGTGCGGTGTGACCGGACTGCGGCCCACCTACGGTCGTGTGCCGCGTACCGGCGCGATGACACTGTGCTGGTCGCTCGACAAACTCGGACCGATGACACGCGGCGTGGAAGATGGGCTGCTCGTGCTGCAAGCTATTTCTGGGCCGGAGGCGAGAGATACGGCGAGCGTACCGAGTCATCTCGACTTCAATGCCAACGCCAACGTAAAGGGCCTGCGGGTCGGATATTTTCCGCGTTGGATGAAAGAACATCCGGCAACCGAGGTAGATCGTGCGGCGCTCGAGACTGTGAAGAAATTAGGTATGGTGCCGGTCGAGGTTTCGATCCCGGACTGGCCGTACGATTCTCTGAATCTGATCCTGTTTGCCGAAGGTGCGGCGGCGTTCGAAGAACTCACGCTCAGTGGCGGCCTATCTCAATTGAAAGCCCAGGTGCCGGACGCCTGGCCGAACTTGTTCCGGCAGGCGCGGTTCCTCTCGGCAGTGGACTTCGTACAGGCCGACCGCATGCGCCGTAAGGTGGCGAATGAAATGGCGCGCGTGTTCTCAGAAGTCGATCTGCTGCTGGTGCCGTCCCTCCGTGATGAAATGCTGGTGATCACAAATTTCACGGGACATCCTTCGCTCACCCTGCGCGCCGGATTTGTCGAAGTCACGAAAGCGCGCAGCGATTGGGCGCCAGACCCGGCTCATCCCCTGCCAACGTTCGCAACGCCGAGACGCGTCCCTCATGGCGTAACGCTGATCGGACGCCTGTTCGACGAAGGTACGCTCGGTGCTGCGGGAATCGCTCTAGAGCGCGCTTTTGCAGTAACCGGAGAAAGACCGCCGGGCTTCTAAAGGGTGGACGGCTGTCGTTTGTCCGAACATCATCGTCCAAACATCAGCGACCTAGCCTGCCGGTAGTTCGTTGCAAGGGCGCCCTCTTGGGTCTATTTCACACCGTTTATAATAGAAAGATTCTCTGTCCGCGAAATTGGCCTCTGTAGACCTCCTGCACGTTTGGGTTTGTCTGAGAGCTGAAAGCTGACGGCTGAGAGCTTCTTCCTATGGATTTCAAATTAGTTTCCAGCTACAAGCCGCAAGGCGACCAGGCCGCCGCGATCCAGGCGCTCACGCGAGGTATCTATGACCGCGAACAGCATCAGGTTCTGCTCGGGGTCACGGGATCGGGCAAGACGTTCACTATGGCCAAAGTGATCGAGGCGGCGAACCGTCCGGCGCTGGTCATGGCGCATAACAAAACGCTGGCGGCGCAGCTTTACCACGAGTTCAAGAGCTTCTTCCCCCACAATGCGGTCGAATATTTCGTTTCCTACTACGACTACTACCAGCCTGAGGCGTATGTTCCGGCCGCCGATCTCTACATCGAGAAGGAAGCGACCATCAATGACGAACTCGACAAGCTGCGCCTGGCGGCCACACGGTCGTTGTTCGAGCGACGAGACGCGCTGATTGTGGCTTCGGTAAGTTGCATCTACGGCCTGGGTTCGCCAGAAGCCTACTACGGGATGATGATGTTTCTCGAAAAAGGCCAGAAGATCAAGCGCGAGGAAATCACACGACGACTGGTGGACATTCTCTACGAGCGCACCAACGGAGATTTTCGCCGCGGGACCTTCCGCGTTCGCGGCGATGTCATCGAGGTCTTCCCGACGTACGACGACATGGCGTATCGCATCGAGTTGTGGGGCGACGAGATTTCATCGCTCACGCAGATCGATCCTCTGTTTGGCACGGTCAAACAGAAATATATGCGGCTGCCGATCTATCCCAAGACCCATTACGTGATGAAGGAAGAGACGCGGGCGTCGGCGGTCGACTCGATCAAGAAGGAACTGGCGTGGTGGGAAGCGGAACTGGAGAAGCAGGGACGGCTGGTCGAAGCGCAGCGCATTCACCAGCGCACCATGTTCGATCTGGAAATGATCAAGGCCATGGGTTTTTGCCACGGGATCGAGAATTATTCGCGGCACTTTACGGGCAGGCTGCCCGGCGAGCCTCCGCCGACGCTGCTGGATTACTTTCCCCGCGATTTTCTGATGTTCATCGACGAGTCGCACCAGACGGTGCCGCAGTTGCGCGGCATGTATGCGGGTGATCGGTCGAGAAAAGAAACGCTGGTGGAGTACGGCTTTCGCATGCCGTCGGCTCTGGACAATCGTCCGCTGACGTTTGAGGAGTTCGAGCATCGCACCAATCAACTCGTCTACGTTTCGGCGACGCCGGGGCCGTACGAGCTGACGAAATCGGCGGGTGTGGTGGTGGAGCAGATTATCCGGCC
>Ga0070714_100000500_pt1 | contig 28502 bp, 42 predicted proteins | sample LARL83metaG_FD_65450 | JGI IMG/M metagenome (GOLD analysis project Ga0070714, IMG submission 65450) | Corn, switchgrass and miscanthus rhizosphere microbial communities from Kellogg Biological Station, Michigan, USA - LAR L8-3 metaG | ecosystem: Host-associated > Plants > Roots > Rhizosphere ... | reverse complement strand
ATCCTCAGGCTGGCTGCCGTGCCGGCCTGCTACATCGCGCTCCTCGCCGCAGCAGTCGCCGGGTTCAAGCTGCTGCATGTCCCCGATCACGGGACGGAGACAGCCGGGTACTGCGCCGGGTTCCTGGTGCTAGCGGGATGCGTGGTGGTGAAGGTCACTTACTGGAGCGCAGGGTGAACACGGGAGCGCCGTCAGCTGGCGAACACGGCCGACACAGCCCCGGCCGCCGACGCCAGCACGACACCGGCCATCAGCGCCATCGTGCCGAGCAGCACTGCCAGGCGCACCCTCATGACCGGAGTGCAGACGGCCCACAGTTCCCGCCATGACTCCGGGGTCGCCGCGGTCATCCACCGGGCTTCCGCCCCGGCCGGTAATCAGGATGGTCCTCCCACTGTCCCGCGATGATGCCGAGCAGCCGCTTCACCTGCGCGTCCCGCCCGCAGTCACAGGGCTTCCCGGCGCGCTCGTCGTTCAGGCAGCCCGATCCCGGCTCTGAGCCTTCCTGGTACGGGTCTTTCGCCTGCGAGCAGGAGTAGAACGAGTCCCCGATGTTGTAGTCGTGGCCAAAGTTCAGGATCGCGGCGACGAGGGAGCGGGCGGACACGATGTCGCGGAGCACGCGGGCCGGGTCGTGGCGGGCGATATGACTGGCCTGCGCGGCGGTCGGCGCGCCTTCGGCGAAGACGATCTTCCCGGCGTCGCTGCCGACTTCGGGCCGCCAGTCCTCGCCTGTACGGCTCCAGGAGCCCGCCTCCGTCCCGGGTCGCTGGAACTGGCCTCCGGGTTCAGCGGCAGCCGTCGCCAACGCCTCGTCCTCGCCCAGCCGGGCCTCGATGAACGCCGCTGCCGCCGCTATCTCATCCACTGGACTGCTCCTCGGCGGCGATTTCACCGACCACCTCAGCCAGGGCGTCGGCGCTCCAGTTGTCGAACTTCTTGCTGTCGATCCGCTCCACCACCTCATACCGGTCGTGGACATGCGCGCCTGCTCGCGGGCCGCGTCTTCCCACTCGACCTCGTACACCTACAGGCCCAGCTCGGCCCTGTGCTGCTCCCACGACGTGGTGCGGACGTCCTCGCCCCTGGTGAGCCTGCCGGCGACGTCCATCATGTGCGCGTACTTCTCCCGGTCCTGCTGGACCCACGCGAGCCGCCGCCACGCGTCGAGCATCACGTTCAGCCCGGACAGGTCGTAGGAGTCCGCGGCCTCTGCCAGTGCCTGCCTCCACTGCCGGTCGAATGCGGGCACGTCGTCGTCGATCAGCGCTGCCCGCACTTCCGCCGGCGTCGAGTCAGCGAACGGCCCGCAGCCGCGGAGATCAGTCGCGGTCTTCATGACTCCACGATAACGCCGTCAGTAGCGCCCGGTAGTGCTCCGTATAGGTCAATCCGCGGGGCGTGCTTCGACTGAGGCGCCGGCGAGGTCCCAGCTGCCGTCTTCGGCGAGTGCCGATCGCGTGAGCCCGAGCGCGAGCGCCACGGCCTGCGCCAGGCCGCCCGCCTCAATCGTCACCGCAGCAGCCAGCACCGGGGGCGCGATGCCCGGGATGCCGCCGATCTCCAGCCCGGAGGCTGCCAGCTCGTCCTTGACGGCCGCCGCGAGCCGTCCTGACGCCGCGCGGAACACAGGCTTCGGGACGACCGCACCGGCCCGGCTGACGGCCACCTCGACGCGGTACCGCTGGCGGGGCAGCACGAACGTGCCGCGCCCCTGCTCAAGCGACACGAGCCCTTCGGAGGCGAGCATCCGCATCACCACGCTGATCGACTCGGCCGACACACCTTTGACCTTCGCGAGCTGCGCCCTGGTCGGGAGCTGGTCGCCGGGTGCGTACTCGCCGCCGTAGATCGCGGTGCGGACCTCCTGCGCGATCGCGGTGATCGACGCGATTTCCCGCGAGTTCACGAGCGCGTCGGCGAGCCGGGGATCATGCCCCACATCGTATGGATCGGCAGCAGCATCCGGTAGCACCGGGCCTCCTTGACATTTGCGCGGCATGGCATACGCTCATACTGTAATCCAATTACACAGCTAGGCGAGGACACCATGACCGCCATCCAAGACCTGACCCCAGGCACCCGTATCCGTCACCTCAAGTGGGACATAACCGGCACGATCCGCATAGCCGGCGATGTCACCGAGATCCGCTGGGATGACTCGTTCGTCTCAGACGAGATCGGCGATGACGGTGTTGCGCGCCCTGCCGATGTCGAGATCATCGAGGACGCCGCCGAGGTGACCTCGTGAGCACCGCCGCCGCCTTCCTCGCCGCGGTCTTCAAGGGCGCCTGGTACGTATGCGACTGCTGCGGCACCACGCTGAAGAAGGGCCGCCGTACCCGCTGGTTCCTGACCCGTGAAGCAGCAGACCGCGCTGGCCGCGATGCCGGCTGGCAGACCGCGGCGGGCAGGAGCGACTCCGAGATCTGCCCCGCCTGCCTGGAGCAGCGGAGCCACGCCCTGCCCGTCCGCGCCGCCGCGAGCGGCTCCGGCAAGAACGCGGCGCTTCGCAAGCACGTGCTTGACTACCTGCGCGACCACCCGGACTCCGAGGTCAGCATCATCGACGGCAAGAGCGCCGCTGACCCGCAGGACATCCCGGCTGGTGAGTCATGACCGCGCCCTGGTCATGGATGGAGCACGCGTCCTGCCGCGACCATCCGCTCGAGCTGTGGTTCGCGCCGGAAGGCGAACGCGAGCAGGACCGCACCGCACGCGAGGCTCAGGCCCGCCAGATCTGCAACGGCTGCCCGGTCAAGCTCCCCTGCCTGACGTACCGGCTGACCCAGCCCCGCCAGCAGGACGGCGTGATATGGGGCGGCCTGGACGGCGATGAGCGGAATGTCGAACTGCGCCGCCGTCAGCGGGCCGCAAGGAAGCAGGCGGCGGCATGAAGCACTGGGCTATCAGCGCGGTCCTGCTGGCCGCCTCCAAGCCGCTGCTCGTGCTCCTCGCGGGTCTGCGCCCGGTGATCTGCTGGCTGATCGCGTCGGTACCCGCAGTCGCGCACCCGGCCTTCCTGTGGTTGGCCCTGGCCGCGCTGGTGGTCGCGATCGTGGTCACCGCTGCCCTGGCCGCCTGGTCGCTGCTGGGGTGGCCTCACCTGGCAGTGGCGGCACGATGACCGGTGTCCACGACGCGAGCGGAGGAGCGCTGATTGTCTCACCGGGTCCGCACCCACACCCGCACGGTCAAAGGCAAGACCGTCACGGTCCGCCAGCACCAGGCAGCGGATCCGGCCGCCGCGCAGAAGAAGAGGCATGCCTTCGAGCGGCGCGTCCAGCGGGAACTCCAGCAAGCCGACGCGCAGCAGCTGCGCGAGAGGCAGGCCGGCGAGGCCCTCTACGAGACCGCGGCCGGGCGCAAGCCCCGCTCTCCGGGCGAACGCAAGCGCAGGCGCCGCGGACCAAGGCCGGCGCGGGCGAAACGGCACGCGAAGAAAGCGCTTCGGCTGTGGCGCCGCCACAAGGTCCAGGCTCTGCTCTACGCGGGGCTGGCGGCCGGGGAGATCGCGGCGTGGGCTGCGTGGCGCTGTGCCGCGGGGGCACGCAGGGCGGCCTGGAAACTGCGGGGGAGGCGCAGTAAGTGACAATCCTGGTAATCCTCGCCGTGTTCACGGTGATCGCCGTCGCCGTGCTCCATGTGGCCGCCCGGGCGGTGAACGAGGTCATGGGGTTCCTGCGCCATTTCACGCTACTGCGCAGGTTCCTGGCGGGCCACCCGATGGACGGCAGCCGCCGCACCGATGCGACGTTCTGGCAGGCGCCGACCAAGGCGCTGCACCCGACCGCGGCCAGGTCGTGGTGGCACTGGCGGCCCGGCAGCCACCGCGCCGCGATGCGGATCGGCGGGGTCGTGCTCGCCATGCTCGTCGCAGCCGGGTTCATGTTCGCCGCGGAGCTCACCGTGGCCATCCTGCTGGCCGTGTCCGCGCTCGGGCTCGCGCTGCTGTGCTGGCACGTCTTCTACCGCATCCGCTACTGGCGGCACGAGCGCCACTACGTGCGCCCGCTGGAACGCACCCTCTCCGGCGCGGTCACCGCCGCACCCCTGTCCCTGGAGGTGGAACGCGACGGCGCCGCCGTGACATCGGTGGCGATCGAGTGGCCAGCCGAGGCCGAGATAAGCCCGCTCGACCAGGACGCTGTCCTCCAGGCTGTCACGACCCGGCTGGCCATCGAGGCTCCCGACGCGTCGTGGAAGCTCAAGGGCCGGGACAGGTCCGTGGTGTTCACGCCGAGCGAACCCCCGCCGTCCAGGGTGTCGTGGGCCGATGTCGAGCAGGCCATCCGCTCCGCGCCGTCGCATGACCTGATGTGCGGCATCGGCAGGAAGTCCGCCGACGTGTCCGTGTCGACCAAACTCGACTCGCCGCACTTCGGCCTCGCCATGGGGACAGGGGGCGGCAAGTCGAACACAGCCGCGTTCTGGCTGGTCCAGGAGCTGATGAAGGGTTCGTGCGCGCTCATCCTCGACGCGAAGTACATCAGCCACCCTTGGACGTTCAAGGACATGCGCGCCGAATACGGCCAGCTCCCTAACGTTGCCTACGCCCGCACAACCGAGGACCTGCACAACGCGATGGTGTGGCTCGGCGTCGAGCTCCAGCGGCGGACGGAGATAGCAGAGCGTCACGTGAACTCCAGAGGCGAAATTCTCGGCGATGTCGGGGCGCCCCTGTGGATCATCGCCGAAGAACTGAACCTGGCCACGCCACGGCTAAAGCAGTACTGGTCAGCCATCCGCGACCCGGAGACGGACCCGAAGCGGTCGCCGGCGCTCGACGGGATCGCCGCCGTGTCGTTCGCCGGCCGTGCAGTGCTCATGCACCTGATCGTCATCGGCCAGATGCTCACGGCGGCCAGCCTCGGCGGAGGGGACGTCCGCGAGAACATCGGCGTGCGGATGCTGGCCCGGTACACATCGAACTCGTGGAAAATGCAGGCCGGGGACCTGCCGATGCCGCCGCCGAGCGACATCCCCGGCCGCGTCCAGGTGATCGCCTCAGGCACCGTACGCGAGGCGCAGGTCCCGCTGATGGACTTCGAGCAGTGCCGCGAACTGGCCTTGTCGGGTATCGTCACGCCGTGCCCGCCCGAGATGCCCGGCATCGGCAATGTCGTACGTGTCCCACTTCTGCGATCGTCACCTCCCCCTGCTGACCTGCCGTTTGTCCTAGGACAGCCTCCTGGCCGCCCGCCGGGGACGCTGACGTTGCGCGAGGCCGCCGCGGAGGGCCTGTTCCCGTCGCTCGCCGCTGCGCGGAAAGCCGTGCAGCGCCGCGAGCTTGAACCCGCGGGCCGTAACGGCTCCGCGCACCTGTACTACATCGCCGACCTAGCCGGGACACTCAGGAGGGCTTCATGACCACTGCCAGTGACGAACGGGCGGAGACATGGCGTCCGGCTGCCCCCCTTGACGGCTGCACCTTCAGCGGCTACGAGGTGAGCGACAAAGGCCAGTTCCGCAGCATCGACCGGAAGGTCGGCAACCGCAGCCTTCGCGGGCAGATGCTCGCCACGCGCCGGAACGACGACGGGTACGTCCTGGTCAACCTCCGCTGCGACAGCGCTGACCCGGCGCACAGTCGGCGCCACACGCTCACGGCGCACAAGGTGGTGCTGACGACGTTCGACCGTCCGCGCCCGGCTGGCATGGAAGCGTGCCACTCCGACCGCGGCCCGGCGTTCAACTGGTGGCCCGAAGGCGTCAGGTGGGACGGCAAGCCCGCGAACGAAGCCGACAAGGCGGCGGCGGGAACCCAGGCCGCCGAGCCGCCCGCCACCTGCGAGTGCGTCAACCACGAGCGGTGCGGCGGCATGGTGAAGACGGCAGGACGGCGCTGCCTGCCGTGTGTGCGCTCTGTCGGCGCGGAGGCCGCCGTCCTGCTCGGCCTCGGCATGCCGCTCCAGGCCGTGGCCGAGCGGTACGGGTACAGCGGCGGCGACTGGGTGTTCAAGCTCGCCGTCGAGCACGGCGGGTACCAGGGCACCAAAGCCGCGGCCCGAACCCAGCGGCCAGGTCTCCGCCAGCGCGTCACTCTCCGGCACCACCTCCGCAAGGCTCACGCATAGTGACCGCGCCCCCGGTCACGTTCTGTGAGCGCCGCCCGTTCCCCCCGTTCTCGGTTACTGTCCGTGACGGCGAAAGAGGGGGAGAAAGGCGCCATGCACTTCGCCTGCCTTCGGCAGGCTCCCTCCCCTGTCCTAGAAAATGGGACATATGGGACATTTCGGCCGTCACTAAACGCGTTGCCGTAGCGGGGCGTAACCGTCAACTAGTCCGGTGTCTCACCACGGAGCGTTACTGTCCTAGGGGAGGTGACCGGGTGTGACTTGTCCCGGCCTGCACTGCCCCGGCTGCTCAGGATGCCGCAGCGGCGTTGCGCGGCCCGTCCTTGCCGTTGCCGTTTTCTTGCTGGCCGGCGGCGGAGGTGCAGTCATCGCGCTGGAATGGCTGGCCGAACGGATCTTGTGGATCCTGGGCACTGCCGTCCTGGCCGTCGTCCTGGCGGTCGCGGCAGTCCTCTACCTGATCCGCTGCCAGGAGCGCCGCGAGCAAGCCTGGGGACTGCGGCGGGCAGCAGCCCGCGAGGTCATCTACTGCGACACCGAGGCGGTCAGCCAGCAGGCCCGCCCCCAGCTCGACGGCCGCCCCGTCATCATCCAGAACTTCTACGGCACGGAGGCGGCCGAGATGGCGGCCCGTGTCCTGCCCGCCGCGCTGCCCGCCGACAACGAGGAGAACTGACCATGGCACCCCCCGCCGTCAACGGCACGCCCGTCCTGACGCCGCGGTTCGTCGAGCTGCTGAAGCAGGAGGGACAGCAGCCGGAGCATGCTCCGGCTGCTCCGGCTGCTCCCGCCGCCCCGGTCCCGCCAGCACGCGAGGCAGCCCCGCAGCGGCGGTCGCGCGGCGTCCCCCGCTGGCCGCTGTGGCTGATCGCCTCACCTGCCGCCGTAGCGGTCTGGTCGGGCTGGGTGGCGCTCGGCGGCATGTGCGGATTCGGTGAAGTCAACCTGCTCCCCGGCATCGGCCGCGGCTTCAACCTGAACACCGCGATCACCCTCCCGGTCGGGGTGGAGGCGTACGGCGCGTACGCGCTCGGCGCATGGCTGACACCGGGCACCCCGGAGCAGGCCCGCGTGTTCGCCCGCTGGTCCGCTCTCGGTGCGCTGGTGCTCGGCATGTGCGGCCAGGTCGTCTACCACCTGCTCGCTGCCGCGCACGAGGCGAAAGCGCCCTGGCCGGTGGTCGTCGCGGTCGGCTGCATGCCTGTCGTGACGCTCGGCTTCGGCGCTGCACTGACGCACCTGCTCCGCGTCGCGCCGGAGCATGCTCCGGACGCCGCACCGGACCTGCTCCCGGAGCAGGACGCGGGCACGGTCCCGGAGCAGTCGCCGCCCATCGTGCGGAGCAGCACCGCGCCCGCTCCCGGACCCGCTCCGCGGCGCCAGCCGGCGCGGTCCCGGAGCAGCTCACGGAGCAGGCCGAGGACGGCAGCGCAGAGCATCTCCGATGCTGACCTGAAACAGGAGATCCGCGTGCTCTTGCAGGCCGCTCCGGACCTGTCCGCGGCGAGCGCCGCGCGCCAGCTGAAGCGCAGCCGCAACCGGGTCGGCCCGCTGCTTGAGGAGGCCCGGCGCGAGCAGCCGGACAGCGCCCGCTAGTAGGATTCACCAGTGCGCTTTCGCGCCGCCTTCCCCCCGCTGGACCCTCTCCCTGATCGGTGCTGTCTTCGCCCGTGCTGTCCCACATCACTCATGCCCCCTGGTTCATCGCCGCCATGATCCTGGCGACACCTGCGCTGGTGCTGATCCCGCTGTTCGTCTCGGACCATCCCAGGCGGCACGATGACGATCAGGAAAAGCGCGGCGATGAGGAGGACCAGGAGCGGGGCGACGTCCGGCTCGCGGCCTGACCGCTAGCCTGGGAACCGTGAAGACCGCCGATCCTGCCGCCGCCGAGCTAGCCGAGATCAGCGCCCTGCTTGAGCCGTGGCTCTGGGTGTCATCGTGCGGGCAGCCCTACCACGCGCTTCCCGTCAGCATGGCCACCGGACCGTACCGCTTCGAGGGCGCCGTCAAGCCCGACCTGAGCAAGATGACGCGCGGTACTCCCGGCCGTGTCGCTCGCACCGGCCTGATTGAGCGCGCCGAGGAGGGCATAGCCGCCCTGGAAGCCGCAGGCTGGCTGCTCATGCATGACCTGCATATGGAGATAACCAGCAGGATCGCCCCGTTCACGCAGACGCTCGGCGGCGAACTGGCGGAGCGGGGGGAGTGCTACGAGATGGTGATGACGGTGCGGTTCGAGGTGAACCGGCCGAGATAGCGCGCGTGCCAGCTTGGCACCGTGCGTCCCGGTACCGCATCATGTGCCCATGGCACGCGGTGACTACTGGGAACACAGCTTCCGCAGCGATGCGGAACGGCACGATGACCGGTGGAAGCAGCGAGGGAACGGGCGGGTTCTCCTCGCCTCGCAGGAACCGCGCCGCGCCAGGGGAAACGGCCCGGACCCGCGCGCCTGCCCGGGCCCGTGCAACGAGACGTACCGGAAGGCGTGGGATGCCTATCGTGCCGCTGTGGCCGCCTATGACCCGCTCGACTCGGCCCAGTCGCGGCCGGCCGAACCAGAGGAGGGCGGCTACCTGGGTGATCCGGTCTGGTGCGGCCCGTGCGCCGGGAAGATAACGCTCCGGCTGGCTGAGCTGGACGACCTCGCCGGCATCCTCGCCGCCGCGGCGGATGGCCACCGGGACGCGTCCGGCCTGGAACGCGTCGCCTCGTCGGCTGACCCCGGTTCGCCGTCCCCGGCCGCCGACGCGCTGGACGAGATGCATTCGATGCTGTCCGGCTGGGAGACCGCGTGGCGGGAGTTGAACGGCTGGCTGTCGCCGCCGCCGCGCGGCACCCTGGCGACCCGCGAGACAGCGTGCGTCAACTGGCTTCGCCGCCACCTGGCGGCGATCCTGGCAAGCGAGACGATCGGCGCGGACTTCGGCCTGGAGATCCTCCAGTGGCACCGGGAGGCAGCCGGGTCCGCGAAGGCGGGGGTACGGACGCTCCGCAAGCCGATGCGCTGCCCGTCATGCCGGCTGCTCACGCTGTTCTGGACCGAAGGCGACGCGACCGTGAACTGCAAGAACCCGGACTGCGGCCGGATCCTCGACCTCGCCGCCTATGATGACGAAGTCGACCGCCAGTCGGCGGCGCTCCAGCGCGGCGAACTGGACGAGGACGCCACGGGAAACGCGTGACCCGCGGGTTCTTTTGCGTTCCAGGTGAACCTGTGTAGTCTGTGCGTGGATCACCATGTCCGCTGACGCCCCTGGGATGACCAGGGGCTTTCGTCATGTCAGGGGAGGTTCGCGTGCCGGACGGGGCCTCGCTGGACATGGACGCGCTCCTGCCGGCGACCGATGCGGCACGTTACGCGCGGGTGACCGTCAACGTCATCGTCAACTGGCGCAACCGCGGCTGGCTCCCCGTCGCCACCGACATGCAGGGCCGGGAGATCCGCGACAGCCGCGGCAGGCCGCGCTACCGGCTGCTCGACGTGGCCAAGGCCGAAGCCCGCACGCATGAGCGGGGCCAGAAGATGGCGGACGCCATCACGCGCCGTGCCTCGGACGGCCTCGCCGCCTGACCTGTGTTCCCGCCTGGAGGTGGCCGGTGACCGCCTCCGCCTCCTTGGAACCTGGCGACTACGTGGTGGTGCGGAGCAACGCTTTCGCCGGCCGGATCATCCGGGCATTTACCCGCAGCTGGGCGGACCACGCGTTCGTGTACGCGGGTGACGGCCAGATCCTGGAATCGACGCCGCGCCGTGGCGTCCGCCAGTCCCCGCTGAGCGACTACGCCGGGCTGAAAGCCGCCGCGAACCTCGGAGACGTGCTGACCGGCACCGAACGCGCCGCTGTCGTCCTCGCCGCCCGCTCATACGTGGGCGATGACTACGGCTGGCGCGAGATAGTGCTGATCACGCTGCGCCGTCTCGGGTTCCGCTGGTCCTGGCTGGTACGGCCGGACAAGACCGAGCTCATCTGTTCCGAGCTGGTTGCGCTGGCCTATGGGATGGCGGGGCTGGAACTGCTGTGCGGGGAGCCGTCTGCCGCGTACGTGACCCCGGCGGACCTCGCTGACCGGGACGGCATGGAACCGGTCACTATCTGACGTGAGGGGAGCGATGGCCCGTATCAAGGTGCACGGCGGCACCCGGGGCTGCCTGCGCCCGCTCAGCGAGTGCGGCTGCCCCGATGACGACGAGCTGGACCAGGCGGACGAGCAGGCCGGCGGCGAGGACGGGCGGAGCGACGGCGGTCTGACCGCTAGCCTGGAACGGTGAGCGATGAGGCGATGGGCCAGTTCCTGAGCGGCATGCTCGGCAGCGGCGAGCAGGTGTCGCAGGGACCGCCGTACACGCACTCGTACACGCTGACCACGGGCGCGTGAACTACCCGCGCCTGCGCCTCGCACCGAGCGGCCTGCTCACGCTCGTCCACGTCCGCCCGGTGCGGGTCCCCGCCGATATCCGCGTCCGGCCTCTCCCGAGCGGGACCGACAGGCGGATGCGGAACGGGCCGATCCAGACCGACTCGCTGACCCTGGTCCTGCTGCGTGCCATCACTTACCGCCTTCCCGGAGTGCCCGGAGCCGGGCCCCTTCCCATGCGACCAGCGTGCGGCTGATCTCGGCTATCCGGGTATCGGCTGCGGCCCGTTCAGTCATCAGCCGTTCATGCTCATCCCGCAGCGCGGATATATCGTCATCGCTGAGGCTGGTGGCGTCGCGAAGGCGCAGTTCCATGACCTGCCCCAGTGAGAGCGTCACGCGGTCGCCGTAGGCCATCACGCCATCGCTGACTGCCCGCGGGTTCATCCCGAGCATCTCGCACGCCCGGTGCCAGGCATCCTGGTCCATCAGTTCACGGACGGTTACCGTCAAGTTCACTGCCGCGCCGCCTCTCGCTGCCGTTTCCGCAGTTCCCGCTGGGCTACGATCCGGGCGCACCGCTCCGAGCAGTACACCGCGTCGGCGCGGCGGAACCGGAACTGGTTACCGCAGTCCTCGCGGGCGCATGTCCTCGCCGGGGGCATCGGCTGCCCGCAGTGGGGGCAAAGCTCCGTAGTGCGCTTCACGGCCACAGCATATCACCGCTATGCGGTATCGGCGGGCTGACATGCTACGCACCTCAGGGAACTGCGGGCCGGTGACCATCCTGGAGACAGGCGATCCGCAGTAAACGGAGGGGCGGGATGCCCAAGCCCCTCAGCGCCCGCAAGCGCAACGCGATCCTCGCCGACATCGAAGCCGGGACCAAAGCGCGCAACCAGATAGCCCGCGACCACGGCGTCAGCCCCAGCACCGTCACCAAGATCGCCAGAGACGCCGCGATAGAGGACGCGTTCGACCGGTCGAAGCTGAAAGACGCGCTACAGGCCAAGGCGGCCGATGACAAGGCGTGCCGGCTGGCGACATCACGCCGGTTCCTCGCCAAGGCCAATGAGCTGCTCGACCAGATGGACCAGCCGCACGTCGTGTTCAACATCGGCGGCAAGGACAACATCTACACCGAGCACCTGATGGACCGTCCGCCGACCGGGGACCTGCGGAACCTGATGGTCTCGGCGGCGACCGCGTTCGACAAGCACATGGCGCAGCAGCGGCACGACTCCGATGACCAGCAGGGCCTCAACGCGGTCGACACGTGGCTCCGCGGCATGCTGGGCGGATAGGTGACCTGTGCACGTCGCACCCCTGACCGGCAAGCAGCTGGATTCCGTCCGGCTGGCCACGGCGCGGCTGAACATCTGGGAAGGCAGCGTCCGGTCCTCCAAGACGATCAGCAGTCTGATCGCCTGGCTGAAGTTCGTCCGCGAAGCACCGCCCGGCAACCTGCTTTTCATCGGCAAGACCGAGCGGACGCTCAAGCGGAACATCATCGACCCGCTGACCGAGATCCTGGGCAGGCAGCGCTGCAACCATGTCGTCGGTGCAGGAGAGGTCTGGCTGCTCGGCCGCCGCGTGTACACCGCCGGAGCACACGATGAGGGTTCCAAAGACAAGATCCAGGGGATGAGCCTGGTCGGCTGCTACGCCGACGAGCTGTCCACTATGCCGCAGTCGTTCTGGCCGATGCTCACCTCGCGGCTTAGCGAGCCCGGCGCCCGCCTGTTCGGCACCAGCAACCCGGCAAGCCCGGCGCACTGGCTGATGACGGACGTTCTCGACCGCGCGAGCCTGTGGCTCGACCATGACCGGAACGTGCTGCGCTACGAAGGCGAGGACCGGCTCAACCTGGCGCGGTTCAGCTTCCGCATCCCGGACAACCCGCACCTGCCCGCGGAGTACGTCCGGAGCCTCGACCGCGAGTACACCGGCCTGTGGCACAAGCGCTATTTCCAGGGCCTGTGGGTCGCCGCCGAAGGCGCCGTGTATGACATGTGGGACCCGGACAGCATGGTGACCGACGTGCTGCCGCCTGTCGTGTCGTGGCTGTGCTGCGCGGTCGACTACGGCACGACCAACCCGACGCACGCGCTGCTGCTGGGCATCGGTGCCGATGAGCGCATTTACGTGACCGACGAGTGGCGGTACGACTCGCGGCGGGCGCACCGGCAGCTGTCGGACGCCGAGTACTCGCAGCGGATCCGCGCATGGCTCCAGGAAGTGCGGATCCCGGCGACCCGTCAGCAGGACGGGTCATGGCTGCGCGGGGTGCGGCCGCACTACATGGTGGTGGACCCGTCGGCGGCGTCGTTCCGGGTGCAGCTGCACCAGGACGGCATGCCGACCGCGGCGGCGAACAACGAGGTGCTGGACGGCATCCGCACCGTCTCCAGCCTCATGACGGCCGGGAAACTGCGGGTAGCCAGGGACTGCACCGCGCTGCTCGCCGAACTGCCCGGCTATGCGTGGGATGACAAGGCCGCCAAGCTCGGCGAGGACAAGCCCGTCAAGGTGGCGGACCACGGCGCGGACGCGCTCAGGTACGGTGTGTACACAACACGGTCGGTGTGGCAATCGCAGATCAGGCTGGCGCAGGCGGCATAGATTCCTGCCCCGGGAACCGGGAGCAGTACCCGGTTACACCGCAGATCCACAGGCATTCCCTCGCCGGCATCTGCCTGCACGCGGCGGGCAACCTCCGCGAAGCTCCCCTTTCCTGAGTTGCAGCACGGGGGTGACCTGACCCTCCATGAGCATCTCGACCACGCTGGATCTCCCGTTCGCCGGGACCGCGGCGGCCTACACCGACATGCGGCCCGGCGAGACGCTCCCTGTCACTGACCAGCCGTGGCCGCCGCCGCGCTACAACCCGGTCAACGCCGACATCCGCATCTGGTCCGCCTGGCATAGCGGGAACCCGGATGAGCTGATGCGCGCGTACTACGCGATCGGCACCAACTCCCCGGTCGGCCGCCAGTACTTCGCCACCACAGGCGAGGCAGGCGCGCCGTCGCCGCGGCCCGGACAGTACCGCGGCGGCATGCTCGGGTCGATCCGCCGCTGGTTCTGGGGGCAGGCAGTCCCGCAGGGGGAGAAGCGCACCAACGTCCACGTCCCGCTCGCCGGCGACCTCGCGTCCACGTCCGCGAACCTGCTGTTCGGCCAGCCGCCCGCCCTGACCTGCGAGCAGGATACGGCTACGCAGGACTACCTGTCGGGCCTGGTCGATGACGGCACCCACACCACCCTCATGGAAGCCGCTGAGGTCGCCGCGGCGCTCGGCGGGATCTACCTGCGGGTCGTGTGGGACACCGACATCTCCGACCGGCCGTGGCTGGACTGGGTGCCGCCGGACTGCGCGGTCCCCGAGTTCCGGTACGGGCGGCTGACCGCGGTCACATTCTGGTCGGTGATCCGGGACGAAGGCAAGGACGTCGTCCGGCACCTGGAGAAGCACATCCCGGCCAGGAACGCGATCCTGCACGGTGTCTACCACGGCACCCAGAAGAACCTCGGCCGCCCCATGGCCCTGACCGACTTCGCCGAGACCGCCCCGTACGCGGAGGTGCTCACCGAAGGGAACGCGATCACGTTCCCGGACCAGCCGAAAGACGCCTCCACCGTCGTGTACGTGCCGAACATGCGGCCCAACCGGATCTGGCGCGAACTCGGCCCCCAGGCCGCGCCGCTCGGCCGGTCGGACTACTCGGGCATCGAGGGCCTGATGGACTCCCTCGACGAGTGCATGTCGTCCTGGATGCGGGACATCCGGGTCGGCAAGGCCCGGCTGATCGTCCCCCAGTCGATGCTCCAGTCCCTCGGCCGCGGCCAGGGCGCCGTGCTGGACCTGGAACGCGAGGTCATGGTCCCGATCGGCGGCCTGGTGACCGGCGAGTCCGCGGTCAAGGACCAGATCCTGCCGCAGCAGTTCAACATCCGCTGGCAGGAGCACCAGCAGACCTGCCAGAACCTGATCGAGACCATCATCACCCAGGCCGGCTACTCCGGGCAGACCCTCGGCCTGCAAGGCGACATCGCCCAGACCGCCACCGAAGTGGTCGCGCGGGAACGCAAGTCGCTCACCACCCGCGGCAAGAAGGTCAACTACTGGCGGCCAGGGTTCGCCGACATCATCTACGGCCTCATGTCAATCGACGCCACCGTGTTCGGCTCCCCGCTCGAGCCCGTGCGGCCCGACGTCGAATGGCCGGACGCGGTGCTCCCGGACCAGCTCGAGCTCGCCCAGACCGTCGCGGCGATGCGCGGCGCCGAAGCCGCCTCAGTGGAAACTGCGGTGCAGACCATGCACCCGGACTGGAAGCCGGAGCAGGTCGCCGCGGAAGTCGGCCGGATCTACGACGAGACCAGCATCAGCATGCTGGGCCGGGCGCGGGTCGCGATCGGCGCGACGCCGGGCGAGAGCCTGCCGCAGGAACTCGCGGAGATCCCGGACGCGGTCGGGGCGGCGACCGCCGCGAAGCAGGCCGAGCAGGCAGCCGAAAGCCAGGATCTGTCCGGGAACAGGTAGGAGGGCCCGTCATGGCAGCCAAGGGCGGCAAGAGCAGCGGCAAGACGACGATCAAGACCCCGGGAAAGACCCCGGTGTCCTTCACCAAGGGCGGCCTTCACCGGTCGCTCGGCGTCCCGCAAGGCCAGGTGATCCCGGCGGCGAAGATGGCCGCTGCCAAGGCAGGGAAGTTCGGCCCGAAAGCGAAGGCCCAGGCGAACCTGGCGACGGGCATGCTCGCCGCCGGGCGCAGGACAGCCGCGAAGAACCGGAAGAAGGCGAAGTGATGGCAACTACCCCGCAGGACGCCCGGCGGCACGTCCCCGGCGCTCCCGACACCACGAAACCCGCATCGACGGCGCACCTGCCGCAGCGGGCACCGACCCACGCCGTGCAAGGGCCGCCGGCATGGGAGAACAGCCGCGACAGCGTCTCAATGCGGTCCGGTCCCCCGCCGCTGCACGGCGCGACCGCGCGGGACGCCTGTCCCCCGGAGCAGCAGTGACCCCGGCCGGGCGGCCGGCGTCGCCGTTCCGTCCGCACAGCGACCAGCAGGTAACCCGCACCGTGGGCACCAACCCGGCACCGCCCCCGGTGAGGTCACGGTCAGCCCCCGCCGACAAGGTGCCCCCGGCTATCGGGTTCGCCGCCTACCTCGCCCCGTACGGGACCTGACATGGCCGCGAAGATGCCGAAGGCAGGCCGGCCGGCGAGGACCGCCGGGAACAGGCAGCCGGCACGCACCCCCGGCGCGACCGGTCACAAGCGGCCGGTGCGGGCACGCGCGAACGCCGACGAGACATGGAACGCGACCGGGATAGCGGCCCCGCCGCTGCCCTCGTCCGCCGGGCCGCAGCGCCGCCGTCCCTGACCGGTGCCCGCGTTCCTGCCGTACGGGACACCGGGTGGCGCGCACCGCGACGATCTGGCCGGACAGGTGGCAGCGGCCATTGGCCGCATCTACGCTGACGCGGAACAGCAGATCTCCCGTCTCGCCGCCCGTCTCGCCGCCCGGGTGCTCCGCGGCGGCCTGCAGCCTGGCATAGCCCGGCGCAGGCTCACCGCCCTCGCCGCGGTCATCCTGGCGAGGGCCGCGGAGCAGGCAGCACGTGAACTCGCCGCAGCAGGGCAGCGGATCCGCGCGGCCGCACTGTCCGCGGCAGCGGCGGGACTCGGATCGGCCGGCCTGCCGCGGCACCAGGGCAGCCTCGCCGATGCCGCGCGGGAGACCGGTGACCAGCTAGGCCAGGACCCCGGCTGGGGAACGCTGCAGGACAGGCTCGACGGCGCCGGCATCGCCGCGGTACGTTCCGCAGCCGCAGCCCTCAGCACGGCTGCAGATGCGGGGCAGGGACCTTCCCGGGGCACGCGGCTGGCCATCGCAGCGGAAGCAGCCATCACGGTCACCGCCGCGGTGCTGGACATGCCCGTACAGCTCGCCGCCTACACCGACACCGCCGGGCGCACCTGGCGACTCGGCACCTACGCCAGGGCAGCAGCCGGGGCCGCCGCAGCATGGCTGCACGTCGCCTGGCAGATGACGTCCCTGCGCGCGGCCGGGCTCGGACTGGTCCGGGTAGACGGCCCCTCGGGCGGGGCGACCTGCCCGAAATGCGCGCCGTGGGCGGGGAAGATCCTCTCCCTGACCGGCCTGGATTCCGGCGGCCTGGCGGACGGGACTCTCGCCGACGCGCTCGCGGCCGGCCTGATCCACCCGCACTGCCGCCACGACCTGACCCCTGTCACGTAACCGCACGGCCCGCCCCGGAGGCGGGGTTTTCCCTCATGCCCGGCTGGCCGGGCAACCCGATCAAGGCTCCTGGAGGGCCGCGTAATGCCCGAGCACAACCTGCCGGTCTCGCCTGGCGCGATCATCGGCTACCGAAAGAACGGCTGCCCCGTCAGGCTCATCGCCGGAGGTTCCGGCGAGGAAGGCGACCAGGGCGGCGAAGGCCAGGAAGGCACTCAGGAAGGGGATGCCGGAACCGGCCAGCAGGAACCAGGCGGCGAACCGGACGGCACCGGCAGCGACGGGGCCGGCCGCGATGACAAGGGCCGCTTCGCCGGACGCGACGGCAAGAATGACGACGCCGCCCGGACCGACCGGACCATCGCCGCGATCCGCCAGGAATTCAAGGACGAGCGCGCCAAGCGGCAGGCCGCGGAGAAGCGCGTCACCGACATCCAGGCTGCCCTCGACGCCGACAAGGCCGAACGGCAGAAGCAGATGGACGCCCTGGCGGTCGCGCTCGGGCTCAAATCCGGCGACGAGCCGCCCGACCCGGAGAAGCTCGCCGCCGAGCTCCAGTCAGCCCGCGACAAGGCAGCCGCCGACCTCGCGGAACGCGACAAGGCGATCCGCCAGTCCCAGGTGGAGCTGGCCGTCCTGCGCACTGCGGGGAAGAACGGCGCCAACGGCGACGCGCTGCTCGACTCCCGCTCGTTCATGGCGAAAGTCGCCGGGCTGGACCCGGCAGCCGAGGACTTCGGCGAGCAGCTCGCGGACGCGATCAAGGCCGCAGTCGAAGCCGGACCCCAGTACAAGGCGGCTGCGGGCCAGCAGCCGTCCAGCCGGGACGGCAACGGAAACGGGGGCGCCCCCGCGAAGCCGGCGGCCCCGTCCCGGTCAGGCGGCCAGCACACCGCGCCCGGCGGCAACCGGCAGTGGACCATCGCCGACGTCGAAGCGGCCGCCCCGTCCGAAGTGGTCGCCGCGATGGAGCAAGGACTCCTGGTCGACCTCGGCAGCCCCCCGTCCAGGAAGAAGCGCTAGACCGCACCGCGCACGGCACGTGCTCGCGCGGTAACCGCAAGCCCCGGCCGCACACTGCCGGGGCTTTCTCACGCGCAGGAAGGAACAGCACGTGACTTTTCGCAACTTCATTCCCCAGATCTGGTCCAAGTCGATCCTGGCTTCACTCCAGAAGAAGCTGGTGTACGGCTCCCCGATGGTCGTCAACGACGACTACGAGGGCGAGATCCAGCAGATGGGCGACACCGTCCACATCACCCAGTTCGGCGACCCGACCGTCTCCACCTACACCCCCGGCGGCACCCTCGTCTACGAGCAGGTCGCTGACGCCGGCCTGACCCTGGTCATCAACCAGGCCAAGTCGTTCAGCTTCTCCGTCAACGACGTGGACCGCGCCCAGGCCGCCGGGCTCATGCAGCCCTACCTGGAAGGCCGCGCCGCATACCGGATGGCGGACGTCGCCGACCAGTTCATCGCCTCCCAGTACACCTCCGCTGCCGTCACGAACGTGCTCGGCACGACCGGCGCGCCCCTGACGCCGCAGCCGTACGCCGGCTCGACCAGCCACCCGGCGGACTTCTACGTGCAGGTGCTCGAGCCGCTGAAGGTCATCCTCGACCAGGCCAACGTGCCCGACGAGGACCGGTACATCGTGTGCCCGCCGTGGGCCGTGTCGCTGGTCTCCCAGACCCAGGCGTTCGTGTCCGTGACCGACATGCAGGGTGACCCGTCGCAGGTGTTCCAGCGCGGGTTCATGGGCCAGGTGTCCGGGTTCAACGTCCTGAAGTCCAACAACAACCCGCAGCCTGTCGCCGGCGGCGCCGGGACCGGGGTGTGGGCGATCCAGGCGGGGCACCCGATGGCGCTCACCTACGCCGAGCAGATCACCGAGACCGAGGCATTGCGGCTGCAGTCCGACTTCGCTGACGGCGTCCGCGGCCTGCACCTGTACGGCGCGAAGCTGGTCCGCCCGGACTGCATCGCGGTCGCGTACGTCCAGCGCCCGACCGGCATCTGACCTGAAAGGAACCAGCCACCATGGCTCGCACAGCTATCGCCGCCGGGCTCGTCGCCCTCACCCAGGACGCCGGGGTCGCGCTCCCCGCCGCCCAGGCCGCGGACGCGACCAACGGCAACGTCCTGCCGTTCTCCGTCACGAACACCCCGCCTACGTTCGGGCCGCTGAACGTGGTCCTGGTCGTCGCGAACGGCGACACGGCGGCGCACTCGGTGATCCTCCGCGCGTCCGGGTACACGGGCGCGGCGAACGGCGCCGTGAACTCCGGGCTCACATCCCCGGCGAACGTGGTCTTCGAGCAGGCCGCGCTCGGTGACCTGTCCGTCGCCGTCGCGGCCGGGACCACCCAGGTGATCGGGCCGCTGACCACCGACCGGTTCGTCCAGCCCAACCACGTCAACGGCGGCGACCTGTGGATCGACTGGTCCGCCGGCACGTCCATGACCGTGCTGGCGTACCTGCTGCCCACCAACCCGGTCTGATGGACCGGGTGCACCTGCGCGCCCCGTCCGGCGTCATCATCGGCTTCACGCTGCCGCTGCACGAGGCGATCGACGGGCAGTGGCGGCGCGGGGAACTGCAGCGGGTCAGCGAGGACGGCTCCCCGTGGGAAGGCGACGAGTACGACCTCGGCGGCACCGGGGCCGGGGATGCGCCGCCGGAACCCGGGGCGACGCCAGCCCGGCCGGAGGAGAACGCGCCGAAACGGGACTGGCAGGCGTACGCCGTCGCTGTCGGCGCCGTCACCGATGCCGAGGCCGCGAAGCTGACCCGCGCCGAGCTGATCACCCGGTGCACCCCGGCGGAGATGCTCCCGCCGGACCCAGGCGACTGAGGGGGGAGCCGTGACCGTCCCGTTCAGTACCGACCTCTACCAGGCGGTAGTCCCCGGCGGGACGATCACGCTCACCCAGATGTTCGAGACCTTCCTCGGCTCCGGCCAGGGCCAGCAGGTCTCCGGCGCCACCATCACGATCACCCGGGCCGGCGTCCCGGTCGTGGGCCCGACCGGGACCGGCCTCGTCTCGGCCGACCTGGTCACCTGGACCTACACGTGGACGCCAGCCCGGTCCGCGGCGGCAGGCGACTACCTGGCCACATTCGCGGGAACGGGCGCGAACGGGCCGATCGCCTACACGCAGGCAGTCACCGTCGCCGCGCCGCCGTCCCTGATCCCCTCGCCCGGCACGTACGCGAGCCCGGCTGACTACCAGGAGTGGTCAGGGGACACGCAGACCCCGCAAGCCCAGGTCGGCATCATGCTGCGGCGCGCGACGGAAGTGATCGACAGGGCCCTGATCGGCGCCGCTTACGCCACCGACGCGAACTCGATGCCGTCCGACCCGGGAATCATCAACGTCCTGATGCGAGCGACGTGCGCCCAGTGCCAGTTCATGCTGGCCAACAACGACCCGGCAGCTGTCAAGAGCCAGTACTCCTACACCAGCCAGGGCGGCATGCAGGTCAGCCGGGCGGCGTCCGCGCAAGGGCAGGTCTTCCCGCCGCTGGCCCCGCAGGCCGCCGCGATCCTCCAGACCGCCGGCGCGCTCCCCGGCGCGGCCCTCCTCGGCTGGTGACGCGTCATGCCCGTCAGCTCGGTGCTCTCCTACCTGCAGAACCTCCTGAACGGCCTGGAAATGCCGGGCACCGGGACAGCCGCCCTGGTGTGCGCCATCACGCCGCCCCCCCTGTTCAGCGACCCCGGCATCATCCCGAGCTGTTACCTGTGGGCGGCGGACGGGCGCGAGTCCCGGGACCGGCCGGCCGGGACGATGCCCCGCAACACCGGGCCGGGCACGCCGGGCGGGTGGAAAAGCATCGTCCACCAGACGCAGCTGCTGCTGCTGTGGTCCGGCAGCGCCGGCGAGGCGTTCCTGTTCACCGGGATGATCGACGCCATCATGGCGGCGCTGCGGACCACGGCGGTCCCTGCCCTGGTCACCGACCCGGACACTGGCATCATCACGCAGATCGCGGACACCGGGGAGACCATCACCTACAAGACGGCGATCCGTCCCGTCCCGGACCAGCAGTCCAATCAGTACGAGGCCATGTTCGGCATGCCCCTCACCGAGGTCATCCAGGCATAGATCCCCCCGGCCGCCGCCCGGACAGGCTCGTTTCCCCTCGTCGTCCCGCGCCCCTCTTCCCGCTGCCCGGAGGCCGCCCCATGCCAGATCACCAGTTCACCGGCCCGTACCCGCTGACCTACCCCGAATCCCGGGACGCCCGCGGCATCCCCGTCGGGACCGCCGGGCCGGGAGACGTCCGGGACCTGGACGAGCCCCTCGACCAGTGGTGGGCGCCCGCCCCGGACAGCCCGGCCGGGCCCGCGGCGGCCAGCAGGCCCGTGAGGCGGCGCAGCACGGCAGCGGATACCGCGCCGGGAGACCAGGAAACCGGCGCGCAGGCCGGATCCAGCGACGCCGGGCAGCCCGGCAGCGAGGAGGGCTGAGCGATGCCGCTCACTATCCCCAGCCTGATCTACCCGGTATTCGAAAGCTCGCTGCTGGTCGGGCGCGAGCAGACGATCGACACGGCCCCTACGGCGTTCACCGGCATCCCGTGCGCCGCGCTTCAGACCAAGCAGAACGTCCAGATGCTGATGGACCAGAACCTCCGTGGTTCGAACGTGAAGACATACGATATGGAGGCCGGCCCGGAATGGGCTGAGATTACCGTTCCGGAATCGCCTCTTTACGGCGACACCATCGGGCACATTCTCTTTTCAAGCCTCGGTGATTACACGTCCACCGGCACGGCAGCGACGCCGAACAGCACCCTTAGCGGCGGCGTGGCGGCTGGCGCCACCTCGATCACGGTCGCCTCTGGTACGGGCTTCGCGTTGAACCAGTGGATCCAGATCGACACGCTGGCGAACGCGGAGATCGTGAAAGTCCTGTCCGTCGCGTCGAACGTGATCACGCTGGCGACGAATACGCCGCTACGGTTCTCGCACCTGACCGGCGTGGCGGTCACGAACACCACGGCGAACTATACCCACGTGTTTTCCCTGCTCAACCCTGGTGCCTCGACGGGGAACACGAGCGCTCAGCCGCCGACCTACACATGGCTCCACCGGAACCTCATCGCCGGGTCCGGCAACTTCAACGCCGACCAGTACAGCTATGTCCGGGTGACGGATCTCAACCTGACGGCGAAGAAGGACGGATGGCTCTCGTGGGACGCGAAGGCGAATGCGTACCTGCGCGGTTTTCCCTCGGCCGATTACCCGCCGTCGTTCACGAGCGTCAAGGCGAACCCGTCCTGGAAGAGCGTCATCATGTTCGCCGGCACCCAGAATTACACGGTGTCTGAGCTCAAAATCGGCCTTCAGCGTGAGATGGACATCGTTACCACGGCGGATGGCTCCCAGAACCCGTATGTGATCGCTGCGGGTCCGGTCACTGCGACGTTCAGTGCTGATTTCGATGCACAGAGCGACGAGGCTCAGATCAATAACCTGATCAACAACACTCAGCCGACGCTGTCCTACTCGATCACCAACGGGGCATCCCCTCCGAACACGGTGTCGGTGACGATCACGGCGCAGCTGGCCGGCTACAAGGATGCCCCGCTTTCGGCAGTCAAATCTCTCTGGGGTGTCAAGGCGAGCGGCGAGCTGATCGCGAACACCACTAATGCCGGCAACTCCGGCGGATACAGCCCCCTTCAGGTGACTCTCGTCAACGGGATACCTAGTTACTAGCGGGTGAATCCTCAGGACAGCGTGCCATGCACGTCCGCCAGCAGCGCCCGCAGGCACGCCACCTCGGCCTCTAGCTCAGCCACCCGGACAGCACAGGCATCACGCTCGCGGGTCACGCTGATCAGGTCCCCGGCTGAGGCGCGGTTCGCACCCTGCTCCTCCATGGTCGCCCAGCGGCAGTTGGCCGGGCGTCCCAGTTGTACGCACTCGTCGCAGTGCCCGCACCAATACCCGGCAAGGTTGTTGATCCGCTCGGTACTGAAGCCCCGTGGCCGCTCGCCCATGTCGGCGGCGAAACTTAGAAGGCCGTCCGGCGTGCTCGACCAGCCGGCGCAGACGCTGCGGCCGATCGCGCCGTAGTTCCCGTAGGACTTGTCTGCGGGCCCGGCCGACGATACCGCGCCAGATGTGGTACAGCGGGTGTCCACTGAGTCCGTGGGTCCGCAGGTTCTGTCTCGGCATGCAGCCGCACGAGCGGACCTTGCCGGCCTTGACCCGCTGCGCGTTCTTGACAGCTTCCGTGCCGCATTCACAGCGGACCCGGACGCTGGACCGGGACCCCGCGGCCTCCTCCAGCGTCGTTAGCCATCCCGAGACTGGCTTTTCGTTTCTCCTCAATCTTACCGCAATAGCGCATTTCCCGTGCTTTATGCGAATTCGTTTACGGAGGCTAAATGGCCCGTGTGAATGTCCCGGCGTCCGGTCCTAACCCGGCGGGCTGGTTCGACCTGAAAGACCCCTCTGTGCTGACACCGGACCATCAGGACGAGTACTTCGACCTCGGTGACCGGCTCCGCGAGGAGAAGCGCGCCAAGCGGGCAGCCGAGCAGTTCGCGGCGAACCCTGCGGTGCAGCCGGACCCGGACGGCCCCGTGCGGCTGTCCCGCACCGAGCTGTTCCCGATCTACTCGCTGGTGCTGTCGTGGGTGCATGAGGGGAACAGTTTCGGGGCGGAGATGCCTTTGACCCGGGAGGGCCGGAACGCGCTGGGGCTCGCCGCGTGGAACGCGGTGAAGGAAGCACTCGATCCCTGCTTTGACGTGCTGAACGGGAACGGCCCAAAAGAGACCCCGCCTCCGGACGGGACGACTTCCGGCACCTCCGCGACTACCTGAAGGGTCACCGGGCGGACTTGCCGCCCGGCCTGAAGGCTTCCGCTGTCCGCCATGCCCGGTGGATCGTGGAGGGCCGCCTGCACCCGGCGACTATGGCGGACATCCCGATGGACGTGCGGTCGTGGGTCGACCCGGTAGCAGCGTGCCTTGCGGCGATCCGCAACGGGCAGTGAGGTGACCTGGTGAATCTCGGTGAGGCCGCTGCCGCGTTCCGGGCCATGGCTGCCCGGTGCGAGGAGACGATGGCGCTGGAGGCGTGCGAAGAGGGCGCGAAGGACTACCTGGCGATCCTGCGAATCGTGACGCCGAAACGGTCCGGTGCCCTCGCGGAATCGGAGCACATCGACGCCGTATTCGGCGGGGGCCTGAGGGCTACGGCTGTCGTAGCGCCGCATATCCGGTACGCGGCGTTCCGGGAGTACGGCGGGACGATCTCCGCCAAGGACGGCGAGGTGTGGAAGACGGTCAACGGCAAGAGCCGCATGTACCGGCACACCCTGCACTGGGACGGGGGCGGGTTCCCGCTGCATGTCACGCAGCAGGGCGCCCACTACATGGAGAAAGCGCGTGGTCCTGGTGCTGCCGCCGTCGCGCAGGCGTGCGCCATGGTCGCGGCCCGCATGATCACCCTCTGACCCTTCCCTCGCTGCTGCTTTTCCCGTCCGGGGGGTGAGCCGTGGCGATCGAGGAAGTCATCACAGTCGAGGTCGCCGGGCTCGGCGATGTCGGCGCGCTCGCCGGGGCGCTGGACAAGGCCGCGGAAGCCGCCGCCCGGCTCGACGCCGCAGCAGGGAAGGGCTTCTCCTTCTCCGGTGCCGCATCAGGCGCGGGAAAACTCGCGGACTCCTACGAGGCGGCGTTCGCCCGTATCCAGGCGCAGTTCGACGCCATGGAAAAGCGGATGGCGTCGATGGGGAAGGCCGCAGGCGGAGACTCCGCGGCGGCCAGCCTCGGCGCGGTCGGGGAGGCGGGAAAGGCCGCAGCGGCAGGGCTGGATTCGGCTGCCGCGTCCGGGGCGGCGGCCGGGGACGCCCTGAAGTCCGCCGCGGGCGGCGCAGATTCCGCCGCGGCCTCGTTCGGCGCTGCCGGGGACGCCGCTAAATCGGCGGCTGCGGGGGCGGACGCGGTCGCCGGGTCAGGTGCCGCTGCCGCTGACGGGCTCAAGTCCGCCGGGGCAGGGGCGGACGCGGCTGCGGGACAGCTCGCGGCGCTGCGTGCCGAGATGACGGCTACGGCGGCGTCGGCGGACAAGACGATGGCCGCGACAGCAGCGGTGACTGCGGACGCGAACGCGAAGATCGCTCGCGGGCAGCGGCTGAACACGATGGCGGCGCGGGACGCCTCCGCTGAGGCGGTCGCGGCGCAGCGGGCCCAGTCCGCGGCGTCAAGGCAGGCCGCCGAAGACGCTGCGGCCTCCTCATCGAAGCACTCGGCCGTCGTGCTCGGGCTTGCTGCCGCGCTCGGCTACGGGGTCGACAAAGCCGCCCAGCTCCAGACCTCCGTCACCAGGCTGTACACGTCAGCCGGGGAGTCGCGGGCGAACCTGCCGCTGATCTCCCAGGGCATCCTCGCCATGTCCGGGGCCACGGACACGTCGCAGGCGGACCTCTCAGCCGGCGCGTATTTCGCGGAGTCGGCCGGGTTCCACGGCCGGAACGCGCTCGCCGTGACCAGGGCAGCAGCGCAAGGCGCGAAAGCTGAGGGCGCGAACGTCCCCGATGTCGCGAACGCGCTGACGACGGTGCTGAACGACTACTTCGGCGGGCCCGCGAAAACCCCGCAGCTTCAGCAGAAGCAGGCCACTCAGGCGATGAACGAGATCATCGCGAGCGTCGGCCAGGGCAAGATGACCTTGCAGGGGCTGTCCACGGCGCTGCCGGTGCTGCTGCCGACCGCGAAGACCGCCGGGCTGAAACTGCCGCAGGTGCTCGGCGCCGAGGCGACTATGACCGCCGGGGGCACCACTCCCGAGAACGCGGCGCAGGAAATCCGGTACACGGTACAGCACCTCCAGAAGCTGTCGAACCCGCAGGCCGCCGAGATGCAGATGCTCGGCATCAACCCTGTCCAGCTCCAGCATGACCTGGGCAGGCAGGGTCTGACGGGGACGATCGGCGAAGTAGACAACGCGATCCGGAAGCACATGGGGCCGGGCGGCATGGTGCTGCTCGACACCATGAACCAGGCGAAACTGGCGACCCAGTCCGCGCGCGAGGAGATCGCGGCGATGCCGCCGTCGATCCGGAAGACCGCCGAGGCGTACCTGTCCGGCAGCATCGACGCGAAGGCGTTCAACCAGGCTGTCCGGCAAGGCCCGGAGTCGGCCAGGGACGCGAACCTGCTCAAGCAGTTCGAATCCACGGCGTCATCGGCGCTCGGGTTCTCCCAGCTCGTCAAGTCGGGGCAGGGCAACAAGCAGACTGTCGCCGCCGCCCTGGCCACCTTGATGGGCGGCCAGCCCGGCATGCAGGTCGCCGAGCAGGTCGGCGGCGCGGACCACCTGAAGACGTTCGGCGACAACGTCAGGACGATCGGCGACACAGCCGCGCACACCGGGGACAACATACGGGGCTGGAACGACATCCAGGGCCAGCTGAATTTCAAGCTCGGGTCGTTCGTCCACACCGCTGAGGCGGTCGCGACCGAGGCCGGGCAGATGGTGCTCCCGGACCTGACGAAAGTGCTCGGGGTGGCGTCCGGCGCCGGCCAGTTCCTGGCGTCCCATCCCGCGGTGACGCAGCCGCTGATGGCGGGCGGCGGGATCCTCGCAGCCGGGTACGCGCTCCAGAAAGTCCGGCAGCCGGTCACGACTGCCCTGCAGGGCGCCGGGAAGATCGGCGAGACGCTGCACATCCCCGGCCTGGACAAGCTGGCCGGGATCGGGAAGGACACGGGGCTGGCGGGCGCCGCCACCGGGCTCACCGGGGCGGCCACGTCACTGGACGGCGCGGCGGCCAGCCTGGAAGGCGCGGCGGCCAGCCTGAAGGGCGGCAGCCTGGCGGGTGCCGCGGAAGGCGGCGGCCTTCCCGGGGCTGCCGCGACGGGGGAACGCGCAGCCGGGTCGGCGGCGGAGAAAGACGCTGCCCTCGCGGGTGAGGAGGCGGCCGGCGGGTCTTTCCTGAGCAAGTTCCTGGGCGGCGCGAAATCCGCTGCGGGAGGTCTCGGTGAGGTCGCCAGCCGCATGGTGATGCCGCTCGCGGTCGCGGCGACCGTGAAGCAGGTCGGTGACCAGCTCGCCCCTGCGGGCAGCAACGCCGGCAAGATCACGAGCATCACCCAGCATTCCAGCCTCGCCGGGCCGTCCGGGTCGCTCGACATCGGCGGATGGTTCGGGCTGCTCGCCCAGCACATGCCGGACCTGTTCGGCAGCGGCGGCAGGCCGCAGACGGCGTCGCTGGCCGGAGGCGGCCGGTACGCTGCCCTGTCCGGCGACTACCGGCAGTCGGTCCCGGCCCCCTACGCCGCCCCCCGGGCGGCACCAGCGCCGCTGCCGGCCGAGTCGCAGATGCCCCACATGTACGCGGCTGCCGGCCACCCCGGCACGATGACCGGCGGACCTCCTGTCAAGATCCCCGCCCCGGACCTCTCCGCGGTCGAAGGTGCCACCGCCAAGGCCAAGAACGCCTTGAACACGATGGGAAACATCCAGGTCAAGCCCGTCAAGGTGCCTGCCCCGGACACTTCGGCCGTCGATTCGGCGTCCGCTAAGGTCAAGGGCGCGATGACGGCGCTGAGCAGCATGCACATCAACCCGCTGCGGATGCCGCCGGCCGACCTGTCCGCCCTGGACCAGGCGAAGGCGAAAACCGCGTCGGACATGAACGGGATCACCGGCACCATGGCGGCAGCCGCCGGGCCGGCCCGTGCTGCGGGTGCGGCGGTTGCGGCGGGGATGGCAGGCGGGATCAGCGCCGGGACAGGAGCGGCGGTAGCGGCCGCGCACCAGCTCGCCGCCGAGGTGGAAAGCGCCCTCAACGTCTCCCTGCAGGTCCATTCGCCGTCACAGGTCAGCGAGCACAGCGGCGAGGAGTTCAGCGCCGGCCTCGCCTCCGGCATTACCAGGCACAAGGCGAAAGCGAAGAAGGCCGCGATAGACCTCAGCGCATCCACCGTGAACTCGCTGATCACCGGGCTCCAGGGCGGCCAGTCCGCGGTCGACGCGGCGATGGCTGCGCTCGGCTCACCGGCCAAGCCGCAGGACATCACGACGATCACGGCCACCGTCGCGAAACTGAAATCCGATCTGGCGGCGGGACTGAAGAAGGGCGACGTCTCCAAGTCCGAGGATTCGGCGCTGACGAAGATGCTGGATAAGGACAACCAGAGGCTCCAGCGGCTCGCGGCGCAGCGCACGAAACTGGAAACCGAGATCGCCTCCGCCCAGCAGCTCGGCCAGTCCGCGATCAGCGAGGCGTCCATCCTGAACGCCGGGCAGGCCGCGCCGACCGAGTCCATCACCGCGCAGGCCAGCAGCCAGACGGTGCAGGGCATGCAGTACCAGGCGCAGCAGCAGTCCCAGTTCGCCTCGCAGCTGTCACAGCTCAAGGCGCAGGGGCTGAACGCCCAGTCGCTCGCCCAGCTGGCCCAGGGCGGCGCGGCGGCGGGCCTGCCGGTCACCGAGGGCCTGGTCGGCGACAAGGGCGCGATCAAGCAGGTCAACCAGTCCGAGAAGCAGATCATGGCGGCGGCCGGGAGCATCGGGAACACGGGCGCCCCGGCCATGTACCAGGCAGGGCAGCAGGTCGCCGCCCAGCTCGGCAAGGGCCTCCAGGGCCAGCTCAAGGCGGTTGACAGCCAGATGAAGTCCGTCGCCCACGGCATGGTGAGCGCCGTCGAGGCGGGACTGAACGGCAAGGGCCTCAAAGCGGCGATGGCGGCGGACGGGGCCTCGGCCGGGCAGGGGTTCGCCAGCGGGCTCCAGTCGGAGATCCCCGCCGCGTCGGC
>Ga0070714_100000499_pt1 | contig 28519 bp, 24 predicted proteins | sample LARL83metaG_FD_65450 | JGI IMG/M metagenome (GOLD analysis project Ga0070714, IMG submission 65450) | Corn, switchgrass and miscanthus rhizosphere microbial communities from Kellogg Biological Station, Michigan, USA - LAR L8-3 metaG | ecosystem: Host-associated > Plants > Roots > Rhizosphere ... | reverse complement strand
AATATAAGGAGATGCCTTACTGCCGCTGGCGCCGATGAACACGCTGGAATCACCGTTGCGATTGAAGACCACAAACTGGCTGGTGTTGGCAATGGGCTTGTCCTCATTCGTGTCGGGCGTGCACTCGCGAATGTTATTCAACTGTTTCGGAGTCGCGGGAAAATTCAAATACACCACTGTTCGACCGTCGGCCGACCAGACCGCGGAGGCCACGCCGCCCGCCGCCAGACGCAGCTTGCGATTCTGCGCGCCGTCGAAGTTCACCAGCCACAACTCGTCCGGTCCGCGCCGGTACAGCATGCCCGCGCGCTTGGGCCGCGGCAGGGGATCGGAAATCGGATCGCTCGTTTCAGCCAGAGTGGCGGCGGTCCCAGTGCGCACCGTGATCAGGCGGAGGCGGCTGCTCCCGGGTTTCTGCTCGACCAGGGCGGCGTACAATCCATCCTCGGAAGTGCTAAGACCGTGCCCCGGTTCGTAGTCCTCGGCAATCCGATAGACCTCGCGCGCGCGCAGGCTACCGAGACTTAGAAGAAACAGGGAGCGGCCCGCGAGGTAGCAAATGTTGCGGTCGTCCCCGGCGAGTGTGAGCGAGTCACTGACAAGATCGCTCGCTTCCGTCAAGAGTCGCGACTGGCCGTTCTTCAGGTCCATGCGGTACGCCTGAGTGGCGCCGGAGCGATCGCTGGAGTAAATCAAGAAGCTTCCGTTCCGCGGAAGAGCTCGCCCATAGTAGGCGGGGAGCCGGCTCTCATGCGCCGGGTCGGTCAGGCGGTAAACGTCGAACTCGGTGGCCGCATCTTTATAACGCTTGGTCTCCGACGGAAGAGGTTCGCCCTTGTCAGCGAGACAATAGGGCGCGCCAGCGAGAGACCACAAGAATGCCCGGCGCCTCAGAGCCAAAGCCGCTACCGATGGCTGGTCTGATAATGTTCTTTCAGAAGATCCAACCCGAAGTCGCCCTCAAAATCGCGCCACACGGAATGGATATGATTGGCGTGATCCTGGGTGTCGTCGAACTCAATCAGAAACGTCGGCGACTGGATTCGATAATAGTGTCCCTCGCCCCGGTCAAACCCGCCGGCCCACGCGAAGAAAAGATTGTTGCCGGCTTTCTTGATCTGGTCTTCACGGTTTTGAGCGATCTGCTCCGGCATGTTATAGCAATACTCGTCGAGCAGCGTCTGAAGATTCTCACGTTGCTGCGCGTTCAGCTTGGCAACAGAAATTCCGTTGGCCTGGCCAGTGAGAGCGGCTTTGCGCGACGCCATGGTCAGAATGTCTTTGGGCGCTTCCTTGCTGATGATGCCGGTCTTCTGCTGCTCGGGCGTCAAGGATTGGGCCAGTGTGCGGGCGAGATCGTCTTCGCGGCCGAGAATGCGGACGCCTTTCCGCGGCCCTTCCTTCACCTCCTCGGGATTGGAGCCGAAGAAACTGGGCGCGCCCTGCACCTTGCCGTTGACGATCGTGAAATTCTGGGCGACGTGATGCCCCTCGACGCGATATCCCCAGGTGCCCGTCTCCGATGGATCACCGAAGACCGAGAAGAAATAGCCCTCCGGGTCGCGCTGCGGTCCTTTGCCGTTCTCCATAAGTTTCAAGACCTGGTCCAGGCTCATGATGGTGGAAGCCTTGATGTATCCGCGCTGGCTCAGCCCGGCGGCGAGCAAGGCATGGGCGAGTTGCTTCTGTTCACCAGTCATGTCGCGCAGCGGAAGACCCTTGCGAGGTTTCGGGATGAAATGCCAGTCGAACCGCTGGTCGTCCTGAAATTGAAACGTCGCTTGCGAGCGCTGTTCCGGATTCAACGAAGCTAGAAACGCCTTAGCCGCGTCCGACATGATGGAGGCGGAATGGATACGAGTGTACGCGGAAGTGAGGAGAACGATCCCAATTCCGATGGCAGCAAGCCGCAACGCATTTATCTTCTTCACAGCGAGTCCCCTTTCTGCGAAGGCAGTGTGGCCGGATCGGTCCGGCGCACTAACTAGCTTATATCATGAGAAGGCGTTCTTGGTTTCCAGCGCATCCAGCAAATCGCTCACCGTTTCGGCTTCGAGCAGCGCCATGTCGGGCTCCAGCCCGAACTCACTGGTGATGGTTGTCAGGATCTGCACATCGGCGATGGAAGACCAACTAGCGACGGTTTCGCGGCTGTCGGATTCCTGTAAGGTCCCGCGCGGCATCTGAAGAATCTCTTCCAGGGCTGTTTTGAATGCGGATCGCGTCATAAGTCTTCAGTCTGGGGCTCGTTCCAGGTATTCCACCAACAGCTTTTCGGACGTCAAAACCCAGGCGATTTTGCGGCCTCCAAAGGCCTGGGCCGGCAGCGGCACACGCACCAGGGTCGCTCCAGTCGACTGGCTGTGCTTGATTTGGGTTTGCAAATCGTCCACTTCGTAACACACGTGGTGGAATCCGCCGCCCGCCTCGGCAAACTTGCGGACCGGCGACCGCGGGCCCGCCGGCTCCACCAGTTCGATGGTCGATTCTGTGGAAAGATTGGCGGGCAGAAAAGTCACCTTCACAAACTGCATCGGATCGTGGATCACCTGGCCGTCCCAGCGCAGGGATAAAGACCGCGCGAATTGCGGGGCGCTATCGGAAATGGATGCCACCACGTAGCCGACATGGTGCAAGCGAGGTTCCGGCACCCTCAGTCTGCTCCCGCCATTACCGCCGGAGCGCTCACGTTTCGGATGTGCACGGCCGTGGGCGCCGGCATCTCTCGCACCGCGATTTCGTAGCGAGTTTCCTCGGCGGTCTCAGCGATTTTGGTGAACCCGAGTTTGGGGTACAGGTCGGCCACCAATCCGTTCTTACCGGTCGGCCGGTAAGCACCGTGGATCTTCCGTACGCCCAGCGCCGCCGCGGCTTCCAGCATGCGGTCGAACATAAAACGTTCCATCTGGCGGCCAAGCACCCGGCAACTCATGAGCCAGGTGTCGATCTCCCAATCATCCGATCCAGCCGGCACACAGAATATCAACCCGATCAGACCGTATGCACCCATTCGGTCGGATAAGTGGAAGGCCCCGGTCCACGACCGTGGACGCTCGGCCAGCTGCCGAACCTGCGCCTCAGTATAGCGTCGCGTCGTCACATTGAATTGATTTGTTTTGTTGACGAGCTGCGTCACGCGCGGCAAGTTGGCGGCGGACACGGGAACCACGAACGCCTCCAGCTGCAGTTGTACCAAGAACTCGTCCAGCGACTGGGAAGTCGAGCGCAGCACTTCGCGCTGGGCTTCGCTACGATATTGCTCGGCGCGCGCCAGGTCCTCTTTGGAAAGCGAGAGCGTGAAAAAATACATGGCGCGATCCAGATCGCGCACCCAGTTCGCGACGGACATTCCCACTTCCGGCACCGCTACCTGCGGAAGTTGCGAACGCACCCACTCGCGTTCCATGGGATTGTCATCCAGAAACACGAAGCTCTCTAAACCGAGCGAAAGCTTCTCGGCGATTTCACGCAGGTTTTGAGCCTTATCATTCCAATTGGCTTGAAAAGCTGCGAAATCTTCCAGCCGCAGCAGCATGTGTTCCAGCTTTTCGAATGGCAGACGCGCGTCGTCCGGATTGTTCTTGGAGCAGACCGCGAGCAGGATGCCGCGCGATCGCAAGTCGCGCATGTATTCCTGCAAGCGCTGGTGCGCCTCGCCCGCCGCCGAGCCCGGACCAATTTGAGTCCCCTCCAGCCCGTCTTCTCCGATAATTCCCTTCCACAGCGTATTGTCGAGATCCACAACCAGAACCTTGCGCGTCAGACCCAATGCGGCTCGCAGGTGTGCCACTTGCATTTCGGCCAAGGCCGGAAGCGCATCGGTTCCGGGATGTTGTTTGAAACCGTGCCACAACGTAGCGTCCTCCCAACGATCCACGCCGGTCTGGCGCTGGATGGCCGGAGTATCGAGGATCGACACATGCGAGGGCGCTTCGGATTGCATGGCCAGGTTGATGGCTTGTATCATTCGCGACCGACCGCCCGAGAGCGAGCCCGCCAGATAGTGATAGGGCTCCGCAGCCGGAAAATCATAGGCATGCTGCACCACGTGGCAGCCAAATTGATCCGCGAGCCGCTGCCATAGCAGTTTGCGCTCCTCGATCACACGCTGGACAGCAGCGTCTTCATCGCTGGTCATCGGCGGGAGGTTCAGATCGCGCCAGTGCGTCACCAGGATCACCAGGTCCGGCCGGAACTTCGCCACGCCGCTCTCGGGATCGAGCACCTCTTGCTCGATCGCACCATAGAGCCCCTGATAGAATGCAGCCTGAATGCGGTCCCGTAAGCACAGCGCCTTAAGCACCGGAATCAGAAGGCTGGTGGTGCTAGTGCCGAGCACGGCTACGCGCGCTTTTCGCAATGGCCAGCCGGGTTCGCCGTAAATTTCTGCCACCAGCTTTTCAGACCTGGGGAAGAACGCATAGCGCACCGGCTGAGCCAGCGCTAACTGGATCTGCCTTGCAGCTTCGGTCCGGCGTGCTTGCGCAGTTAATGCTCGCGCGTAAGCCAACCGGTGGAAAGGGTCCGGAGTAGAGCCGAGCGAGAAAAAGCGCTCCCAGCAATCGCACGCGTTCGGATCGCCGGCATGTTCGGCAAGTAACGCGCAGAGGTAAGCGCTGTTGACACTTTGGGGTAGCTTCTTCGCCCAGTTCAGCGCCTGGCGCGCATCCGGCTGCAGGGCGGCGCTCAACATTTCCACTGTCGCCGCGTCGAAGCGGGATCCGAGACTTTCCAACGCGCCCGTGGCGACGGGCAGCTTTTCGCTCAAGTCACCCTGACTGCGGAGCTGATGTGCTAGAACGCTTTCAAGCGGCCCCTTCATTCTCTGAATTCAGTTTACTGGATCGCGCGAGAACATTCCGGGAAAGGATCAGGTCTCCAGTTCGGGATGCCGGCGCGCCCAATCGATGGCGGCGTCGCGGGGCCACAGCGCTATTGCAATCCGATACTGAAGATGGCCGCTTTCAAACTGCTGCTTGCGATCGATATTGTGCTCCAGGAAGCCCGCGTCGACAGGCGCCGGTCCGGCGGTGACGATAATTCCGCCTGCTTCCCGGTACGGACGGTTGAGCCACGCCAAGTGCGGATTCTCGGCCACGGCTGCCGGATCGTGAAACCAGGCGGAAGCCAGAATGGCCTTGACGGAAGGCTGTAGTTCGAGTGAGCGGGCCATTCGGTAGTAAGCCCTCAGCACTTCTTTCTCGATCAGCAGCCCGCGATTCTTCGGCCGGCGCGCTACGTGCATGAAGAACATGGGGCGGAAACCACCGGCTCGCACGGCCAGGTACCAAGCCAGGCGCGGTAAGTCTGGCTTGCGCACTGTTAGAAGCCAAGATCGAGGGAAGCCGGAGACCTCCCAGTCCATCGGGCCAGCCGGAAACCGCCGCAGTGAGATCGTTTTACAAGCTGTGACGAACAGGTAGCTGCCCGCTTCAAGCAAGGTTCCGCGCGCCGGCCCGGTATAGAAACGGTATTCATCGCGGAGCAGCTTTCTGACGGACTCATGGATCGGAAGGGTGGCTATGCGGGGCTCGAAATCGGCGGCAGCGGATCGCAACAGTGCCCGCTCGAACGCATCTGCTTCAACTTCGATTCCGGCCCCGCGCGCTTGGTCCTTCAAAGCTGTCACGGCTGCCTGGCTTTCGGAAGTTTCGGTTACTTCGGCCACCAGCCGCGCACAATCGACTGCCGACGCCTTCAGAAACTCGGAGACCTCCGGCTTTGCTAGCATGAAACTCCTGAGAACATTTTGGCATGTGTATGACGTTTCCTGAGCTTCTTCCCACCCCGTATGCTGCGTGAACTGAAGCTGCTATTCCTTCGAATTGCGAACGCGGCGGGCGCGTCATCGGTGCTGATGAACACGGCTTGGAGAAGACAAAGGTTGCTGATCCTGTGCTATCACGGCATCTCGACGGACGACGAGCACCTCTGGAATCCGAACCTTTACATGTCTCCCGATTTGTTTCGCGAGCGCTTGCTTGCTCTTCGAAACCGACGATGCAACCTACTCCCGCTGGGAGAAGCTGTGCAGCGCCTTTACGCGGGGACGCTCCCGGAGCGCGCGGTGACGATCACGTTTGACGATGGCATGCACGATTTCCATCAGCGGGCCTATCCGCTGCTACGTGAATTCGGTTATCCGGTGACGGTATACCTGACCACTTATTACTCGGAATTCAACCGGCCGGTGTTCGATGTCATGTGTTCTTATTTGCTCTGGAAGGGCCGCGGGCGCCGGTTGGATTGGCCGAAGATCATCGAGGATCCGGTCACACTCGACGATGCTGGACGCGATGTAGCGGATCGCCGCATCAAGACTTTCGCTCGCCGGCACGGTCTCTCGGGCCGTCAAAAGGACGAATTGCTGGCAACGCTGGCTGGGAAATTGGCCATCGATTATGAGGGGCTGTGCAAGAAGCGCATTCTGCATGTGATGAATCCGGGGGAGGCGGCCGAGATGGCTCGGGCAGGCGTAGCGATCGAGTTGCACACCCATCGGCATCGGGTCTCGAACCGCAGAGAGAAATTCCAGCAGGAAATTCAGGATAACCGCGAGCGCATCGCGGCCTTGTCTTCAGGCGATACCAGGCACTTCTGCTATCCAGGCGGATTTCACCTGCCCGAATTTCCCGGCTGGCTTCGTGAGATCAACGTGGTTTCCGCCACCACCTGCCAGGCCGGCTTTGTCTCGCGGACAAGCGACCCTATGCTGCTGTCACGCTTGGTCGATACCTCCGGGCTGACCGAGACCGAGTTTCACTCCTGGCTGAGCGGCCTGGCTTCGTTGCTGCCGCATCGTCCGCACGTGATGTCGGAAGGACAGTTGATGGAAGAGCCCTTAGAACGGTAGGTCTTGTGGCGCCCGTGACGTGAGCGCGATCGCCGATTTCGCCAGGAACGGATACGGGTTCACAGGCGTTCCGCCCATGCGCACTTCATAGTGCAGGTGTGGGGACGTGACGCGGCCGCTGGCTCCGGAACGACCGATGATGTCGCCCCGGCGGATCTCTTCTCCAGTGACCACCTCGAAACGCGACAAGTGTCCGTAGAAAGTCTGCAAGCCATTCCCGTGATCGATAACAACCAGTCGTCCATACCCGCCCATCCACTCGGCATGGACTACGATTCCATCCGCGGCGGCCCGAACGATGGTACCCATGGGGGCCGACAGGTCGATGCCGGTATGAACCGCTTCCTCGCCGGAAAACGGATCGGTCCGATCGCCGAACGAACTCATCACCTTACCCTCCACCGGCCATAGGCTGGGACGAATGTGGGTCTGCCACTGCTTGGCATAGTTGTGATACAGCTTAGAAATCGAGGCAGACTGCAGGAAATTGTACTCGTTCAGCGATTCGTGGAAGGTGGGCGCGAGAGTCTGGCCATTGGCGATGTCGGTGGAAGTCCCCGGGTTGCGCCTTAGACCGTAGGCGACCGAAACCTCGCCGGCGAAGTTTTCCAAGGTGGCCAACTGCTCGTTCTTTTGGTTGGCGACAGTCTGGAGTTCCTGGTACTTCACGCGAAGAGAGTCTACTTCATGGCGCAGGGTGTTGTAATGCGCTACTTTCATGGCCATCCGTAAGTAACTGGACAGAAAGCCGAAGACGAACAGACAGCCGAACAGGGCGAATATAAAAGCGGCGTAAACGACCTTATGCGGAATGTGGATCCGGCGCAGCCTGCCGTGCAGTGAATGCGCTAGGACAACCACGAAGTAAGGCTGGTGTGGCATGGGTCTCCTGAGATTAAATCGGCACGATCCCAAGAAAACTTGCCAGGACGCGTAGGACCGTAGGCCGGAGAGTACCAAAAACCGAAACGAAGGCTAAGAATACTTCATGTGACGGATGAGTGTCAAGGCGGGGAACTGTGAGTTCCGTTACTTTAGCTAGGGTGAACGTCTTAGCTCAAGACTAAGAGTCGGCGCTCAAGGAGTGAATTCTCCGAAAGAATGCTGGCCGGGGATCACGCGGCGGGGGAGGCGCTGGAGGAACCTTTGCGCTTTACCTCAATGTTCAGGCGCTTGATCTTTTGATTGAGCGTGGACAGCGGGATGCCTAAATTCTCGGCGGCCATCGCAGCCACTCAGTGAGACTCGGCGATACGCACATTGGATTAAAGGCCCTCAGAACACATCCCGTTAACCCAACTTCCTCGGGTCAATAGCGAACATCGACAGCCCGAATTATAGCGAACCTTGGGTCAGAACAAACGTGAACCTGCGATGGTATCATCATTGTTTTCCGTTTGGCGGTATGAAAAAGATCAATTGGTTGCGGGTGCTCCTCGGTGGAGTGCTAGCCGGAGTTGTCTGGATCATATTCGGCTCGATGGTCACCGCGCTGCTCGCGAGGGACTTCGCCGCGCTACCGAATAACCGTCTCGGTATGCCCACGTCCGGCTTCGTCCTGTTCAATGTTGTCGTTGACCTGCTGGAAGGCGTCTCCATCCTGTGGCTTTACGCCGCCATCCGCCCGCTCTATGGCCCTGGTGTGAAAACTGCAATCATCGCTGCATCAGCATGGTGGTTCATAGTAAGCCTGGGCGACGCCACGTGGTCCTCGTTCGGCTTCTTTCCTGCTCACACAGTGATCCCCCTGATCCTCGGGACCTTACCTGTCCTCATGATCGCCACTATCGCCGGAGCCAAATTTTACAGAGACTAGGGAGCGGCGCACGTGGTCCAGCCTTGCTAGCGGTGCGTCTGCCCGGATCGCAGAACGGTGTTTACGGCTCGTCTGGGCGCTCACCGCGTGTGGTCGCAGACTGACCCATTACCCCCTTTTCACGCGGCGGGGGAGGCGCTGGAGGAACCTTTGCGCTTTACCTCAATGTTCAGGCGCTTGATCTTTTGATTGAGCGTGGACAGCGGGATGCCGAGCTTTTCAGCCGCATCGGTCTGGCTCCAATTGACGGTTTCAAGCGTTTCGATGATCTTGCGGCGTTCGAAATCCGCGACCACTTCGAACAGCGTTGCGTCAGCTGGAAGAGTACCGCTGGCATCGCGGCGGATGCGGACTCCACCGGCTTGCAGGATCGAATCAGGCAGCACATCCACCGGGACGGTCATCTGCGCCGCCAAGACCACGGCGCGCTCGACGGCGTTTTCAAGCTCGCGCACATTGCCGGGCCAGTTGTAATCCATCAGCAATTGCATGGCATCCGACTCGAAGCGCAGCAGGCTCTTGGTGTCGGCATCCAGGAATTTCTCGTTATCGCGACTGTATTTTGTGAAGAAGTGTTCCACCAAGCGAGGGATATCCTCTTTACGCTCGCGCAGGGGAGGCAAGGTCAGGTTGATCACGTTCAATCGGTAGTAAAGATCCTCGCGGAACTTCCCTTCCTCCACCAGCTTCTTGAGATCGGCATTGGTGGCGGCGATGATCCGGACATCCACCTTGATCGTTTCGGTGGAACCGACCGGCATGAATTCGCGCTCTTGAATCACACGCAAGAGCTTGGCCTGCGTTTCCGCACTGATGGTTCCGATCTCGTCGAAGAACACCGTTCCCTTGTTGGCGACCTCGAAATATCCCTTGCGGGTGGCGATGGCGCCGGTGAAGGCTCCCTTGACATGTCCGAACAGGGCAGATTCAAGAAGGTCCGACGGGACCGAACCGCTATTGACGGGCACAAACGCATGATCGGCGCGATTCGAAACCGCGTGGATGGCCTTGGCGATCAGCTCTTTACCGGTGCCGGTTTCGCCGGTGATCAGAATTGTCGACCGGCTGGGAGCAACCTGCGTGACCAAGTCGAGGATGCGCAGGATGCGCTCGTTCCGCCCAATGATATTCGGGAAGCCATATTGCTGCTTGAGGGCGCGCTTGAGCTGAGTGTTCTCGCGTTCCAGCCGGTTGCGGGCCAGCATGCGATCTATTTCGATCAGCAGCTTTTCGTTGTCCCAGGGCTTGGAGAAATAATCGTTCGCCCCGCCCTTGAGCGCATTGACGGCTACTTCCACCGATCCATAGGCGGTGATCATGAAGACCGGCGTCTCGGTATCACGCTCGCGAATATCGTTCAACACTTCCATGCCGGAGCGATCGGGCATCATCAAGTCCAGCAGGATGAGATCGTAGCTGACGGATTCGGCGCGCTTCAGGCCTTCGGTGGCATTCTCTGCCAGGTCCACGGAGTAGCCTTCCAGGCTCAGGAGGGTCTCCAGGCTTTCGCGGATGTCGACCTCGTCGTCGACTACTAAGATGCGGCCCTTCGGCAACGAAGAGCCCAGCTCATCCGGCGGCAATAAATCAGGCATGCACCAGTTTTCTTGCCAAAGGAAGCTCTAAATGGAACCGCGAGCCCGAGCCCAGGCGGCTGTCCACCTCGATGGTCCCGCCATGCTCGCGCACAATGCCATACGTAACCGAAAGTCCCAAGCCGGTTCCCTTTTTGGCGCCCTTGGTGGTGAAGAACGGATCGTAGATCCGTTCCAGGTGCTCGGGGGCAATGCCCTGCCCGTTGTCACTTACATCGATGCGCGCGAAGCCGTCCGCGTTCCAGGTCTTGATCGCCAGCCTGCCGCCGTGTTCCATGGCGTCACGGGCATTTAGGAAGAGGTTTAGGAAGACTTGCTGCAGCTTTCCAGCGTTGCCTTTGACTGCCGATAGTCCCTCTTCGAGATTCAACACGATTTCGATACCCGACTTCTGCAACTGGTGCTCGATCAGGGTCAGGGTCTCGCGGATCACCTTGTTCAGGTCCGTTTCCACTAACTCGGTGGTAGAGGTTCTGGAGAAGTTCAGCAGCGAATTGACAATCTCGCTGGCGCGGAAAGTCTGCTTGGCGATCTTGTCGAGCAGCTTAGTCTTCTGATCATCCCCGGAGATCTGCTTGGCCAGCATCTGGGCGTAGGTCGATATCACGGCCAGGGGGGTATTGACCTCATGAGCGACACCCGCGGCCATGACACCGATGGAGCTCATCTTGTCGGCCTGAACGAGCCGGCGTTCCAGCTCATCGCGATCGGTCACATCGTCAAAGATGATCAGGCGGCCGATTTGATTCATCTCTTTGGACACCAGCGGGGCGATGGCCAAGTTGAGGATGTGCGTGGCCGGATGCGGGTTGCCATTGCCGTTTCCGTTGGTTGCGCCGGCGGGCGATCGAAGGACGAATTTGTAGATGTTGTGGACGCCGGTATCGCCGCGCACCTGATCGAATCGCTCGCACAGCTCTGGCGGAAATAGCTCGGCCAGCCTTCTGCCTACGGCCGATTGACGCGGGATGCCGGTCAGGCGCTCGATCTGGGTATTCCAGCTCTCAACACAGTCCTCGAGATCGACAGCCAGTATGCCGACATTGATCGATTCGACGATGTTCTCGCTGAATTCCTTCAGCCGTTCGTACTCGTCCACCTTGTGTTGGAGCGAGCGGTACAAGCGGGCGTTCTCGACCGCGATGCTCACGTATCCAGAAAGCGTGATCAACAACTCCACGTCGTCGCTCGACAGGAAATCTCCCTTGTCGGTACGGCTCAAGGCCAGGTAGGCGATGGTTCGGCCGCGCACGGTACAGGGGAAGTAGTACGTCAGATCGAGTTCGGAGATGGTGCGGCGGACCGAGATCGGCCACTCGTGCGATACCACGTCCAACAGATGGCGGGTGCGCTCGAAGAACAGATAGGGCTTGTCCGGTTTCGAGCCGAGGAAGCTCAGATCCAGTTGATCCAGCGGCTTGACGTTCCGCTCCCTGCGGTGCCCCATGGTCATGTGCAGATGGAAGCGGTCGTCATCGTCGCCGGCCAGGAAGAAGGCCACGTGCTGGATCGAAAGTGTGTGGACCAGCCGGTCTGAGACCGAGCGAAGCATTTCGTCCAAGTTGGTTTCAGAGCCAAGCTCACGGGCAAATTCGATCAATGTGCGTCGGTAATCGTAGCGATCCTTATAGAAGAAGTACCGATCCAGTTGTTCCTGCAGCCAGTCGCGAATGGGCTGGAAGATGAAAGTCGCAAACAGGATCAATCCGACGATGGCAGCTGGGCTCAGATCTTCGGGCTTGGTGAAGGAGAAGATGAGGCCGTAAAAAATGCCGAGCACCACCAGGGTGGCAAGAGTATAAACATAGCCTTGCTGGAAGATGATGTCGACGTCCATCAGGCGGTAGCGGAGGATCGCATACGCCCAGGTAACCGGAACCAGGATCAACGAGAGGACGGCTAGCTTCTCGTAGTGGCCGGGGAGCGCGCCGAGTACGTAGGGAATCGAGTAGATGAGCGTGAAAGGGACTATGCCAAAGAGCGCACCGTTGCGCAGATATTTCAATTGCTGGCGAACCAGGGGCTCGTCGGTTTGCGGAGTCTTGAAGGCCAACACCAGGGTGCCGGCCAGATAGACGGCGCTGAGGTACAGCATCCAGGTGCGGTCGAGCAGCCAGTTAACTTCCACCGGCGAGGCCGATACTCGCAACATTCCCTTGCCCACCAGGACGTAGGCGGCGAGAAGAGTCATTCCGGGAAGGTAAAGCAACGTGGCTCTCCAACCACCCGTCAGCCATTTCGGACGATCCGGAAACATGAGGCAGAAATGCAGGAAGATGGTGGGGGCCAGGATGCCTGCGGCCACGTTTCCCCAATAGATGACCTGGTCAAAGGCGTTCAGCTTCCCGGTGAAGTGGAAGCAGGAAAATATAAACGAAGCCAGGCACAAAACGTAGAAATGAACGGAGCGTGGCGCGCTGACGCGGCGATAGTATACGAACAATCCAATCAGCAGGTAGACTATGCCAACGACGTACTGGTAATACACCGCTCGATCCACGACCGTCTCGCCGACGACCACATGAGCTGGAAATTGCACATTTCCGCGGCGGACCAGGTATTCGGGTTTGTCCCAAATAACTATATGTTGCAAGGCTTTGGCTACGTCGGCGGATCGAGCGATGGGAGTTCCGGCGATCTCCACCACGACGTCCCCATTGCGGATGCCGGCGTTTTCAGCTTCGCCGCCGGGCGGAACGTGGAGGGCGACAACAGAGCTTCGACCGCTGGAATCGGCGCGATCTACCCAGATAACGCCATCGTCGGCAAGACGATAGAGGCTCTGCTGGCGGAAGTTAATGGTCGCACAGCACACCGCCGCCACTGTAAGGACGAACAGCAACGCACTGACGAATTGCGTCTTGAGATCCCTCAAGTGTGCCTCTCTGCTAGAACCGTGCTTGGAAGAGTACTGTCCCCAGCCCGCGCGTGGGTGAGCACTTGGAATGCCACGTCCCCCGGCTGAACTTCACCATGAGAATACAGCATTTGCGCACAGAAAACAAACGAGTTTGCGCCGACAATTTTGTTTTCGGAAGATGACACTACTGGAAAGTGTATTAGTACCGAAAACTGAAACAAGAGAAAGTATGAGGGGCCTAGGTGAAACCTATTGACAAGGCCACGACTTGGGCTTAACATCTTTCTTCTGGAACGTTGAGTTGGGCAGTTTACAACTGTGTTTGTGCGTGCGTCGGTCCACGTATGATCGTGTTCCAAATCGGCGAGAAGGTGGTCTATCCCAATCACGGGATCGGCACCGTTGAGAACATCAGCACCCGAGCCTTTGGTGCGCAATCCGAACGTTTCTACCTCCTGCGGCTCACCTATAACAGCATGACAGTAATGGTGCCGTTTTCGCACGTCCAGGAGATCGGTCTGCGGAAGGTGACCCGGAACGGCGAAGTGGTCCGCGTACTGAGTTTTCTGGCCGAAGGGATTTGCCGTTCGAGTGGCGACTGGAAGGACCGCTTCAAAGAGAATTCCGATAAGATGCGCAACGGCAGTCTGCTGGAGATCGCCGAAGTGCTGAAAACCTTGCTTATCTTACAGACCGAGAAACCACTATCGTTCCGCGAGAAGAAGATGCTGGACCGGGCGCGGCACATGCTGATCACCGAGCTGACCATCTCACGCGGGTTGCGGGAGCTGGAGGTAGTCGATCTGATCCAGAAGGCATTAGCGAAGGCGTCGCTGTCTTTGCCGACGCCACTGTAGCCCGGCTAAGGGGCAAGTACCACAGGGCAACTACCGACACCTTATTCGGCAATACGAACAATTCCGGCCACTTCCTAAGTAATTTGCCGCGTGGTAATTCCTCTGTTCGGACCCTACGATGAGAACTGAGGTCTTAGGTTCGGATGAAGTGTCGGTATTGCAACATCGCCCTGGCGCCGCTGCGCCGCCTGACGGACGGTGAGTTTTGTTGTGATGACCATCGGCACGCTTTCAGTGAGGAACAAGCGGCTCGTACCGAGGTCTTCCTGCAACCGCCTCCGCAAGATGCACTTTTACCTTTAACCGTAAGCTTTTCCGGAGGAATTCCAGGTTCGACCGCTGGGCCCATTGGCGCCTTGGAACCGCGAGAATTCAAACCCACGGTGGTGAAGCCGGCTTCCAGCTTGCTTTCGCCCGAGACAGAAATGTTCCTGCCTGATCCACCTCTTTTGGACCGTCTGCTGCCGCTTCAATTCTCTGGCGCACCGGCGGACGCGGATACAGGCTGTACCGAGGAGCTTCCTGGTGACCTGGAATTCCCGGGCGTGATTGCTTTGCCGCAGTGCACTCTGGACCAGATAAGTATTCCGGTTGAGGCTGAACTGGCGGCTGCGCCGGAGCTGATCCTGCCAGCTGAACCAGCTTTGAGTTTCGAGTCCAAGGCAATTCCCGAGGAAGAGCAAGTTGAGACACATCCCACCCGCGAGGTTGCAAACTCGTGGCACTGGCTGCGCGACGCCTGGAGAAATGCGCCGCGTGACCTTAAGGTGGTGACGGTGCTGTTGCCGGTTCTGTTGGCCGTGGCAGTTGGACCGGCGGTACGGAAGGGAAAAGGACACGTTGCATCGACATCGAAGCCTGCGCTGCCATCCGTGCATGCTCTGCCATCCGTCCGTTCTCTGCCATCCTTACCTTCTCTGCCGGCGCTACCTTCGCTGCCATCCGGACAGGTGCAGCAGGTTGTCTCGAGCCGTTTAACTGACCTGCATCAGACCATCTTGAACCGCGCGGCGGTCGATCTGACCGACGATTTCCGATCGGGATTAGATGCCTGGGAAAGCCATTCCAACCTGACGACCAGCTGGTCTTACGACGCCACCGGCTTTGTACAACCGGGGCCGCTGGCGGTGTTCAAGCCGAGCAAGGACCTGATGGATTACCGCTTCCAGTTTCTAGGAGAGATCGACCAAAAAGGTCTGGGCGCGGCGTTTCGCGCTGCCAATTTGGACAATTATTATGTCGTGAAATTAGCGGTGGTCAAGCCGGGGCCGCTGCCTGTGGTCCATTTGGTCCGGTATGCCGTCATCAACGGTAAAGAGGAACGCCACGTAGAAAGACCGCTTCAACTGGCAGCGCGTCCGGATACGCTGTACCGCATGGTACTAGATATCCGCGGCGGCGACTTCACCATCATGGCGCAAGGGCAGTTAGTGGACTTCTGGACCGACAACCGCCTTCCACGCGGTGGAGTTGGCTTCTTCTGCAGCCGCGGGGAAAAAGCCCGCGTCCGCTGGGTGGAAGTCTCGCACCAATATGATGCACTCGGACGGTTGTGCGCGTATCTCGCGCCGTATGGTTTCGAAGGCAGAAACGGAAATTTCAATTAAACATGAGTCAATCTAAAACCAAATCAGACGCAAATCCGGGTTCGACCAAACCGCCCAGTCTGGCGCGAGCCGTTTCCCTTCACATGGAGGGTAAACCGAAGGAAGCGCTGGAAGAGATCAATCGCGTAATCGAGGCGGGCGAGGAAACCCCGGACCTGTTCTCGGCGAAAGCGCAGATCCAGTTCGAACTCGAGTCGTACGACGATGCTTCCAAAAGCTATGCCAAAGTACTGAGCGTGAATCCACAGCACGCGGCGGCGAACTTCAACATGGCCATTTGTAATGACCGGTTGGGACGCTGGCCGGAAGCCGCGGAGTTCTTCGAGAAGGCGGCCCAGGCGGATCCGGGACGCACGGATGCCCGGCTGGGACTTGGCATCAGCCTGCTGCATCTGGATAAGGCTCCGGCCGCAGCCGAAAATTTCGATCAGGTGCTGGCGAAACAGCCCGATCATCCGACGGCGCTATTTGGCAAAGCGGTCACGCAACAGCTGCAGTGGCAATTCGACGAAGCAGCCCATATTTATCAGACCATCCTGGCCAAGAATCCCAACTCCGAGGAATGTCTGATGAACCTGGTGACGATCGGGATCGCCCGCAAAGACCAGGCCATGATCGCGGACTATTCCGAAAAGCTTTTGAGGCTGCGGCCCAACTCGCAAACCGCGCTGGAAGGTTTGGCCACTTGCGCGTTCGCCGCCAACGATTACGAAGCGGCCCAACACTACTGCGCCAAACTTTGCGAGTACACGCCGGACAACTTCGATCGCTGGTTCAATCTGGGCGTAGCGTATCACAAGACCCACAATCTGGACGAAGCGGCCAAGGCGTACACGGCAGCGGTTCGCATCCGGCCGGATGCCAAGCAGGCGCATGCCAACCTGGGTGTGGTGTATCACGAATCGGGCGACTTGGCGAAAGCGCGGACCGCCTATGAAAGGGCGCTGCAGATAGCCCCGGATCTTTTCGAAGTGCTCCACAATCTGGCTGCCGTATTGGACAAACTGGGCGCCAAAGAAGAAGCGGAGCGGCTCTACATGAAGCTGCTGGCCCGCAATGCCGACCTGGAGGATGTCTGGTTCCGACTGGGGTTCATGCGGTTAGAGCGCGGCGACAACCGCGGCGCCGCCGAAGCATTCCAGGCCTGCACCAAGAAACGGCCGGACTGGCCGGAAGCGCAGATGAATCTGGCGATCGCCTGCTGGAACATCGGGGATCACGACGGCGCCGGAAAAGCGTTCGAGGCGGTTCTGGGCGCAACGCCGGAATCGGTGGACGCCTTGAAAGGTCTGGCAGCTCTGGCGGTGGAACGCGAAAAATACGATCAGGCTCTCGATTATCAAGGAAGACTCATCGAAAGAGGCGAACGCACTCCGGAATTGTTTTACAACACCGGGCTGCTGCTGCAGAAATCCGGTCAGTTAGAGGACGCTGCGCGTTTGTATCGGGAGGCAATCGAGGAACGCCCCGGTTTCGCGGAAGCTCTGCTTAATCTCGGGCACGTGCTCAAGAGTCAAGGCCGCCAGGAAGAAGCGCGCGACTGTTGGAAACAGGCGTTGGATCAGAAACCTGAGCTGGCGCAGGGATATTTCAAAGCCAACTAGGCAGCCTACAGCGGGTATCCTGAAATCTTGGCTGCTCGCCTCGAAATCCGTCCTTTCCAATCCCGCGACCTGGCCCGCATCCTCGAAATCGAACAAGCCTCCTTCGGGTCTGACGCCTGGGATCGCGGCCTATTCCTCGAATACTTTCGAAGCTGCCCGGAACTGTTCCTGGTAGCGCGGCACGGCCGCCGGATTGGCGGTTACATCATCACCTGCGCCGGGCCAAAAGAGGCCGAGCTGGTATCGATCGCCGTGGATCCGCGAGATCGTCTGCGGGGGCTTGGCCGGGCCATGTTGGATGCGACGCTGGCACAGTTGCGATCGCGTCGCGTCGGCACCTGGTGGCTCATGGTGGAGACATCGAACGACGCGGCCATCCGCTTTTACGAGAGCTATGGCTTCTTGCGGAAGCGACGAACGAAGCGATATTACGGCGCGGGGCGGGACGCGTGGCGGATGAAATTCAAGCTTTGAGGTTCAGGGTCAGGGCCACAATTTGACGTTCAGGGCCACAATAAGAGGCACAGGAAAATTCCCAGCCAAATGGCCGTGAGGAAATGCCAGTATAGGCCCAAGACCGCGAACCGGCTGCGCTGGCGCCGGTAATCGAATATAACCGCCGGCGGATAATTCGAGGCTCGAATCATGAGGTAACACAACGCGCCCATTCCGCCCAACAAATGGAAGCCATGCACCACCGTAACAACGTAAAACAGCGAACTGTGCGGATTGTGCCGCAGATAGATTCCTTGCGCCACCAACTCCTGCAGCGCCAAAACCTGTGATCCAAGAAAGCTGACTCCGATACACATGGTGACGGTGAGCGATCGGATGTAGCGGCGGCTGTCCTTGCCATTGAGCCAGCGGCGCGCGTTTTCGAGCGTCCAGCTGCTGGACAGAATCAGCGCGGTGCTCAGCCACAGTAACTGCGGGACTCGAATATGCTGCCAGTTCAAACCGGAGCGAGAGCGGGCGAAGTAAACGATGCCGATTGTGACGAAGAGGGCGGTAATCGAGATCAGGGCCAGACGCATGGCCAGCAGGCCGGCGCCGGGAATGTGGCGGCCATCCCGGTCTTGGCGGCCATCGTCATCATCGCCGCCTCCACCGTTTCCGCCGGGGCCGTCATCGTGAGGTCCTCCGCCGTTCGTGCCGGCGAGTTTTATTACCTCGGTATCAAGCACCGGGGGCATTTCTTATAAGATACTCCTGAAGCCGGCAAGGTTTCGGGCGCCGAGAGGGCGCGGGCGCCTTAAGGCTTTCCCAACGAACATAACGGATCGCCCACGACGATATTCATCCAGCTCAGCGCCGGTATTGCGAGGTAGTAACTCTCCGCGAGGTTGCGGCCGTGGTAGTAAGCGGGAAGCAGGATATCGGGCCGGGGCGTGAACTGCAGAAACGGTTCGTAGACATGGCCGGATGCGCCCGTGGCGCCCTCGTGGACATAGTCGGCGGTCAAGGTTTGCGGCGATCCCGCGAATGTTCCTTTGCGATCGGACCAGGCCGCGTTGATGTTCCAACTGTCGGGTGGACGCGCAAACGTACGGCCGTTAGTGGAAACATACTCGGTCATGATGGCGCCCGGCAGCCACTGAAAATCCACATGACGCTGCTTTCGATCCGGATCGTTAGAGCCCCAGGAAGCGTACGCTATTACGTCGCGCTGGTTATAAAGCACTTTGCCGGTATCGTCAAGAATCACGCGGTCTTTCGGCAGCGCCCGCGCCGCGTCGCGCAGCCAGCCGTTGCCCGGCCCGTTGTCAAACTTCTTCAGATCGATAACGAAGTTGCCGCGGTTGCGTGCCAGGAGCGCGCGGTCGATCAGGCCCTTGACGTCGGCGAAATCGTAGCCGGTCAGCCGGGTGACAAGGTATATCGGGAAATCCGGGTGCCGAAAGGCGGCCGAAACCTTGCCGAAGAACGGATTGTGAATTCCCGCAGGCACCCCATGCGGCGGGCCGCGCATGTCGCTATAGAGCAGCGTCAATTCCGAATCCACCGAGGCTGCTTCGGCAAGCATGCCTCCACTTCCGCCTATGCGTAGCGGCACCCCGGACGTCGTCACGATATAAAGAATCTGTTCTTGCAGCTTATGCATGCGTAGAAATGCGGCGATCGGCCTGGCGATTTTGTCCTCATATTCAGCGCGTGGGATATCCTCGGCGGGCTGGACGCTCAGCCGGCAAACATTCGCTAGGGGCACATGCCGCTGCTCCACGTAATACTCGCCTATGCTGCGTGAGAGCGGCGATTGCTGGTTGATCACAACCAATACGTTGTCTGGCTTTTGACCGAAGAGAATCGGCGCGGCCGCCAGCAGCACGGCGAGTCTACGTTTCAAATTCCATTGTAGGCGCGAGGGAAGCTCTATTTCTGATTCGTGAGGTAGCGCCGCCACTCACTCCAGTCTTCCGTGGTGGCTTTCAGCATGTCCGCGGCGGCCTGATGCAGCCAGTGGCGAGGACGCGTGCCAAGGTCTCGGACGATCGCCCGAGTGGAGCGTGGCGTTCCGAGATGTACGTTTGCCGTTTCAAAGCCCATGGCATGCAAGAGCTTGGTTTCATCACGCTCTTTGGGCATATTGGAGAGCTCGACGCGCGAGCAATCGGGCGCCAGCCGCCGTACGATCCAGCGTCCCTTGAGATGCACGAAGGGGTCGATGGCGCGAACCGCGCGATCCAAAAGCTGTTGATAACAAATCCGCGCCGATGCGTTTTCGACGTCGGCCCAAACACAGGCGGAGGGCGCCAAGGCCTTGGCTTCCCGTGCAATCCTGCCGCCGCGGTAGATTGCGATGGCGACATAACGTTCGCGCCCCAAACTACCGAGACCCGCGATGCGGTGCACCACACGATACTCCAGGCCGCGCTCCGGCAACATGCGCTCGATGGCCTTCGAGGCGCTCGGGGGGATCGGTCCTTTCCAGGCAGGCAGGCTGCCGAGCTTGTTCCAATATTGCACCGGGTCGCGCAGAACTCCGGTGAGCAGCGACCGCAGCCAGGGATGATCCTCGGCCAGCACTAAGGGTCGGCCGCCACTTTCCAGTCCTTTTCGATAGCCACTGAGTATGGCGTTGCAGGCATCCTCGGGACCGATCTTCAGCCGCGCTTCACGAATTGCGATGTGCGCGCTGGCCGCCAACCGAACCAGGTCGAGCGTGTAAGGCAGCTCGTAGGCCTCGTCAAAGTCGTTGATGCCCCAAACCAGGCGCCCTTCCACGTCCCGCCAAGTGCCAAAATTCTCGACGTGCAGATCACCCACGGCCAGCACTTTCGGCGCGCGATGTTCGCGGGCACAGACCTCCGGCCACAGCTGCATCCAGCGATAGAACGTGGCCCGCAGAAAAGGGAATACGTCCTGGGCCATGGCGGCATGCTTGCGTTCGAGATCGGCAGCGAGCAGAGTGATCCGCTTTCCCAGCCAAACCTCGTAGTTTCTGGTCGCCTTGGCGATCTTCATGCTAAGTGCGGGACACCGATCACGGCCGCGAACTCGCCAACAACTCCGCCAGATATTGCTTCCACACCGCCGGCAACGAATGTGTGCCGTGACCGCGCGTCTGATCGGTGATGGGCAGTATCACAGCGCGGCCGTGCTTGACACGCTTGATCTCGCGTTCCAGGATGCCGAGTTCGGGCGGATTGACTTGATCGTCGGCCGAGTTGACGGCCACCAGCGGCGCTCGAATCTTCTCGAGGTATGGCTCCGGATTGTAGTTACGGGATGAGTCGAACTGGTATAGCATGTCATAGCCATTGTTCGCGGCGATTCGCTTCTCGATGGTTTCATCGAATAGCCGGTCGGCCTGGTCGCGCGTCGAGCCCTGCTTCTGCATCTGCAGCGGGCTCGAGGTCATGACGGTCAGAGTGTAAATGGCCGTCCGGAGCCCGTTCACCGGATCGGCGCGCAGCGGGTCGATGATCATGCGGCGGAAGAAGCGGTTGCGGCCGGCCAACTCGACAGGCAGGCTGGCAAGCGCCATGAGCGCATCCATGAAATCGGGATACGTTTCGCCCCACGCCCAGGTTTGCATGCCGCCCATGGATGTGCCCATCACCAGCCGTAGATGTTTGACGCCCAGCCCTTCAGTCACCAGCCGATACTGCGCTGCCACCATGTCGTCGTAATCGTAACGCGGGAAGCGATCACGCAAGCCATCACTGGGCTTGCTCGACTTTCCGTGGCCGATGCCGTCCGGCAGGATGATGAAGTAGCGCGTCGCGTCCAAAAGCTGGTCGGGACCAAATAAGACGCCGGCGAATTGGTCGGAGAGGAAGCCCTTTCCGGTGCCACCGGTTCCGTGCATAATCAATACCGCATTGTCGCCGCCGAGCGAGCCTAGCGTGGTGTAGTGCAAATTCAGTTCGTCTAGAGTTTCGCCGCTTTTGAATCGGAAATTGTGGATTACGAAGTCCGATTCTGTTGGAGGTGGATAATTGGCGGCTGCGGCGGCTAGTGAAAATAGAATGAAGTAGAGAAGGCGCACCGCTCGATTATAGCGCTTGAATTTGCAGTTCCGGATACTTGTGATATAGTTTATCCATCTAGTAACTATACTAGGGCGCTGAAACGGGAGCGCCTGGATGAAGACGAGGATACGGGGATTTGTGCGGAATAGCTGGTTACACACACTACCAGCGTAGGGTGGATGCAGCTCGCATCCGGCGTGCAACCTACGCCTTGACACATCGCGGACCGGACCAACAAGGCTTCTACGAGTCCGAGTCGATCTCTCTCGGGGCGGTTCGCCTCCGAATTATCGACCTCGAAGGCGGAGACCAGCCCATGCAGAGCGAGGACGGTGACGCAGTCCTCGTCTTTAACGGCGAAATATACAACAACACGGACCTGCGGAAAGAGTTGCGCGAGCGGGGGCATTCTTTTCGGACGCAATGCGACACGGAAACGGTCCTGCGCGCTTTTCTTGAATGGGACACGGGCTGTTTCAGCCGGCTGCGAGGCATGTTCGCCCTAGCCCTTTGGCGGGAGTCGGACAAGCGCTTGATCCTGGCCCGTGATCGCATGGGCATCAAGCCGTTGTATTTTTCCACTCGCGGAACTAATCTCTATTTCGGCTCGGAACTGAAGGCGCTGTTCGAACATCCGGAGGTCGATCGCAAGATTGATCCAATAGCGCTGCACTCCTACACTTCGCTCAACTACGTGCCGTCGCCTCGCACGATGGTGGAGGGCATCGAAAAGCTGCCGCCCGGACATTGGCTGGAGTGGCGAGAGGGCCGCGCGCAGACCTCCTCCTATTGGAGCCTGACGTTCCATCCGGAGCGCCGCTACACGCTGGATTCCGCCGCCGAGGAACTGGACGGCCTGCTGGCGGATTCCATTCGGGAACATTTAGTCGCGGATGTGCCGCTGGGCATCTGGGCCAGCGGAGGGCTGGATTCCTCCACCATCCTGCACTACGCCTCTGAACATTCGTCGGCGCGTTTAAAGACATTTTCGGTTTCCTTTGCCGGCCGCAGCTTCGACGAAGGCGAGTATGCCCGACGCATCGCGACTCACTATGGAACCGAACACCACGAGTTCGATCTCAACCCGGATGTCGATCTGGAGAGCGCCATCGAGAGCTTGGCCTATCATTCCGACGAACCGGGCGCCGACGCGGGCGCTTTGCCGGTCTGGTTCCTTTCCAAGATGAGCCGGGAGCATGTGACCGTGGCGTTGAGCGGCGAGGGAGCGGACGAGCTTTTCGGCGGCTATTACACTTATTTGGGCGATCGTTACGCGCGAGCGTTGCGCCGCGTACCAGCGCTGATGCGTCGCGCGGCGTTGCGACTGGCCCGCCAGTTGCCTGCTTCCGACGAGAAGATCGGGTTTGAGTATAAATTGCAGCGGATGCTGCAGGGCTCGTTTCTCAGTCCTGCAGAAGCGCATCTGTTCTGGAACGGGACATTTTCCGACAAAGAGAAGAAGAGGCTGCATCTTCGCAACGGGCACCCGTCCATCGGATCTCTGCTCGATAGCCTGCCACGCCAGTCGAGTGAAGTCGGATATCTCAACCGCTATCTTTGGTTGGATCAATGTTACTATTTGCCGGACGACATCCTCTACAAATGCGACCGCATGAGCATGGCGCATTCACTCGAGGTTCGACCGCCATTCCTGGATCATCGCATCGTCGAGTTTGCGGCGCGGCTTCCGGAGAATCTTAAGATCCGAAACTCTACGCTGAAGCTGGTCCTCAGGCATCTGATGCGCGACAAACTTCCACCCGAGGTGCTGAGGCGCAAGAAAGAGGGCTTCGATATTCCCGCGCATGATTGGCTGCGCGGCGTGCTTCGCCCACTGCTGTTGGATACGCTCACGCAGGCCGCCGTCGAGAAATCCAATCTGTTCGATTGGAATGTGATCGATCGTTTGATTCGCAATCACCTCAACCGCCGTGCTAACCTCGGGTATCATCTATGGGGTCTGTTGACGCTCTTCCTTTGGATGAAGCGATGGGGCATCCAGGCCGACCCGGTGGAGGAAGCGCCCGGGATACTCAGCGCCGTTTCCGCTACGAATTAATCGTCGTCCTGGTCGCAGCCGTGGTGTTTCTGGGCTGCGCCATCAGTCCACCTTCGCTCATGGACGACGTAGACGCGGTGCAGGCGCAAATTGCCCGCAACATGCTCGACTCCGGCGATTGGGTAACGGCGCGTCTCGATGGCGTCGCCTATCTCGAAAAATCTCCGCTCAAATACTGGCTAATGGCCGTGTCCTACATGATTTTCGGCGTGCACGATTGGGCCGCGCGAATACCCATGGCCCTGTTCGCGATCGCGCTATGCTGGCTCACGGCACGGATCGGATGGTGGGCTTTTGGAGGACGCGCGGGACTTTATGCCGGCCTGGCGCTGGCCACCTGCATCGGACTGTTTCTATTTACGCGCATTCTGCTTCCCGACGTCGGCCTCACTTTCATGATTACGCTCGCCATGTGGTCGCTCTTGCGTGCTTTGGAGCAGGACGAACCACATCCGCGCCGGTGGGCCTGGATCCTCGCGGCGAGCATCGCCACCGGGCTGTTGCTCAAGGGATTGATTGCGGCCGTCTTTCCGGTCGGCGCCGGTCTGACGTATCTGCTCCTAACCAGACAGCTTTTCAGACGTCGAACCTGGGAGCGGGTGCGTCCGTTCTCCGGTACTTTGATCATTCTTCTAATTGCCGCGCCCTGGCACGTACTGGCGACGATCCGCAATCCGCCGTATTTTTATTTCTCAATGCGCAGTATTCCTGGCGAATATCACGGCTTTTTCTGGTTTTATTTCATCAATGAGCATCTGTTGCGCTTCTTGAACTTGCGTTATCCACGCGACTACAACACCGTTCCGCGTCTTTACTTCTGGCTTTTTCACCTGCTGTGGCTTTTTCCGTGGAGTGCTTACCTGGCGGCCGCTTTCCGGTTGAGTTATCGCCCGACAGACCGTGTCGGCCGGATGCGCCTGCTGGCGTTATGCTGGACCGGGTTTCTGCTGGTCTTCTTCACGTTCTCATCCACGCAGGAATATTATTCGATGCCCTGCTACCCCGCCCTGGCATTGCTCATTGGTTGTGCCCTGACCCAAGAGAAATGGATCCTCGCCGGCCACCGGGTGATCTCAGCCATCGCTGCTTTGGCGGCCATTGCGATCGCTATCATCCTGGCTCAGGTTTGGAACGTGCCCACTCCCGGGGACATCTCAGCCGCGCTGACACAGCATCCGGACGCTTACACGCTTTCACTTGGCCACATGGGCGACTTGACGCTTCAGTCGTTTGCCTATCTTCGCGTGCCACTTATTGTCGCGGGCATCGCGTTCTTGATCGGAACTTCAGCGCTTTGGTGGAGGCATCCGATCATCGGCTACGTGGTGATGATGGTACTGTTTCTGCACGCTGCCCGGCTGGCGATGGTGGTCTTCGATCCATATCTCTCGTCGCGCCCGCTCGCGAATGCGCTTATCAAAGCCCCGCCCGGCCAGCTTATCGAAGACAATGCCTATTACACTTTTTCGTCTGTGTTTTTCTACACCAACCGCCGGGGACTGCTGCTGAACGGCCGGCAAACCAACCTCGAATATGGATCTCACGCCCCTGGCGCTCCGGATGTCTTCATCGATGACGCCGGCTTTGCGCGATTGTGGCGTACACCCGAACGATACTATCTGTTGGTAGAGAGTCCCTCTCTGCCGCGCATCGAGCATCTGGTCGGACGTGCTGAGTTGAAGGTTGTGGCCGAAAGCGGCGGCAAGTTTCTGCTGACCAATCATGCGAATTCTGATTGATGCCACGCCGGTGCTTTTGCCGAGCGTAGGTATCAAGACCTATCTCTATTACTGGATCCAGCACCTCTGGCAGCAGGCTCGCAACGAGCAGATCTTGACATTTCCACGTCTGGACAAATTGACCGCGCTGAATCACCAGCGGTCCATTCTTACGCCGGCGCAGACTTTTCCTAAGCTGGCTCTTCTCCATCTGGCGAATCGCGCTCCTATGCTCTCTCGCTGGATCATTGGTCGAGCGGATGTGTTCCACGTCTCGAACCAGATTCGAAATTTTCCGAAGAAGATAAAATTGACCGCGACCATCTACGATTTGACCTGTCGCCTGATGCCGGAACTGCACACCGCCGCCAATATTCGTGCGGACGAGAGCTTGGCGAAGAATATCCTTCAGAAAGCCGACGGGCTGATTGCGATTTCAGAAAACACACGGGCCGACGCGATACGTCTGCTGGATCTGGATCCGGAACGCGTTCAGGTAATTTATCCCGGCGTTCCGGAAGTCTATTTCGGCGCGCAACCAACACCTGCCGAGCGTCCGTACGTTTTATACGTGGGGACCGTCGAGCCGCGCAAGAATGTCGACACGCTGCTGGATGCCTGGCAGGGCTTTCGCCTCCGTCACGATTTTGACCTGGTGATCGTGGGCTCAAGCGGTTGGGGATCGGCGAAGACCATGACACGGCTCCTATCGCGACCACAGGGCGTGCGCTATCTAGGCTACGTCCCCGAGGACGAACTACCGGGGCTGACGGCCGGAGCCACGGCCTTCCTCTATCCTTCTTTGTATGAGGGTTTCGGTTTTCCGGTCGCACAAGCGATGGCTGCAGGCGTTCCTGTGATAACGTCCAACACGTCGTGCCTGCCGGAGGTCGCTGGCGAAGGCGCGCTGTTAGTTGACCCGCGCAGTCCTGCGGAGATTCAAGCGGCGCTCGAGAAGCTGCTCACATCGCAAACGTTGCGCGACCAACTGAGAACGGCGGGGACCGCTCGCGCGCGCCAGTATCGCTGGGATGCCTGCGCTCGACAGAGCCTGGAGTTTTTCCGGAGGCTGGGTTAGCGTCCTCTGCCATGCGAATCCTCATCGACGCCACCTCGCTGCTGCTGCGGAGCGCCGGGATCAAAACTTACACCTACCATTGGATTCAACATCTCTGGCAGCAGGCCGGCAATGAGCAGATCCTTACCTTTCCGCGCATCAACAAACTAGCTGCGCTCAATCACGAACGCTCGATTCTCAGCCCCGCGCAGACCTATCCCAGGCTGGCGCTGCTGTACGCGGCGAATCTGCTTCCGGCTCTTCCACTGCTACGGTGGATGACGGCTAAAGTGGATGTTTTCCATGTGTCCACTCAAATTTGGCATCCGCCGAAGAACACCAAGCTGACCGCGACCATTCACGATATGACCGGCCATCTGATGCCGGAGCTGCACACGCCTGGTAACGTTCGAGCGGAAGCAAGCTTCGCCGACAGCGTATTGCGGCGCGCGGATCGCCTGATTGCCGTTTCTGAGAACACTCGAGCCGATGCTGTGCGCGTGTTGGGCTTGAATCCCGACCGCATCGAGGTTATCTACTCTGGAATTCCAGAAGTATATTTCGATGCAGCGCCGAGGCCCGCTGCACGTCCGTATGTACTCTACCTGGGTACCATCGAGCCTCGCAAGAACATCGACACGCTGCTCGACGCCTGGCAGAACTTTCGCTTGCGTCACGACTTCGATCTGGTGATCGCCGGCGCCACCGGTTGGTCATCCGAGAAGACGTTGGCGCGTCTTACTTCGCAATCGTCCGGCGTGCGCTATCTCGGCTACGTGCCGGAGGACGAGCTTCCCGGACTCACCGCCGGAGCCACAGCTTTCATCTATCCGTCACTATATGAAGGCTTCGGTTTTCCGGTAGCGCAGGCCATGGCCGCCGGAGTACCGGTGATCACCTCGAATAGTTCCTGTCTGCCTGAGATCGCCGGTGAAGGCGCACTGCTGGTGGACCCGCGTAGTACGGCAGAAATTCAGACCGCGCTAGAGAAACTGCTAACGTCGCCCGAATTGCAGCAGCAACTCCGGACCGCCGGACGCGCCCGCGCACAGCAGTATCGTTGGGAGACCTGCGCACGCCGGAGCCTCGAATTCTTTCGGCGAGCCGGCTGACTACTTCCCCGTTCCCGGCGCCACGAAGAAATCCCAAACCTGCATGTTCACTTTGCCGTCGGTGTATTCGACCACCGCGTACTCGCCGGGCTCCATAGGCTTCTCGGGCCAGATTTTGAAGAGCCCGTCGGCCACCTGTTTGCGGAACGTCGCCACCAGATCTGGTTCTTCTACCGTTTCTTTTGAAACCGGCACGATGGTGAGCTTCTCGACCACGCGATTGCCTTTGTGGTCGCTCAGGCGCACAATCCCGAAGCGCTCCTCAGCGGACAGCCGGATGTAGAACTCGGGTTCCCGATTCGCGGTGCCTGCCGGAGCATGTGGCCCATCCAGCTCCAAAGTGGCCTTGCCGGACACCAAGGGAATGGGACTGAGAACCTTCAGCACGCTGCGTTTTTTGTCCGTGACGACTTTCGATTCTCCGGGCTTTATGGGGATCAGCTTCCCGCCTTCGATCAGGTACACACCTTCTGCGACGGGAATCTGCTCTACCTCTTTCCGAGCATCCCGTTCGGCCTTCTCTTCAGCGGCGTTCGCGGCGGCTTCCTCGCGCACGGACTCCTCATGGCTTTTGATTTCCGCCTGCGTTTTCTCCAAATCGACCAGCTCCACGGGGATCTCCTCCCACTCGCCCCGGTCCGTACTCAACAAGCGAACGCGACCATTTTCTACTTTGTACTCGCGCACCAGCTGGTAGGTGCCGTCTTTCAAGTAGAGTTTAATGTTGGCCGCAGAGAGAAAGCATGCCGCCGCCAACAGCAAGCAGCATAGTTTAATCAGACCACGCATTCCGTTTCCTATCCTTCTACTGGCTGTAGTCCCACGCTGCGAAGCAGGAGAAACTGCGACAAATTCTCGGAGGTCAGCAGTCCCAGCAACTGGCCATCCTGCATTACCAACGCGCACGCG
>Ga0070714_100000498_pt1 | contig 28521 bp, 22 predicted proteins | sample LARL83metaG_FD_65450 | JGI IMG/M metagenome (GOLD analysis project Ga0070714, IMG submission 65450) | Corn, switchgrass and miscanthus rhizosphere microbial communities from Kellogg Biological Station, Michigan, USA - LAR L8-3 metaG | ecosystem: Host-associated > Plants > Roots > Rhizosphere ... | reverse complement strand
AGCGTGTGCGGGTGGCCGTCCAGGACGGTGACCATCGGCGCCGACCGCTCGGCGGGGAAGGCGCTGTCGAGGATCCAGGTGGGGGCCTCGTCGAGGCCACGGCGTGCCTGGAGCGCCCGGAACAGCAGGCCGGGGCTGGTCACCACCACCACGTCCGCCGCGAGCCCGAGACCGGTGAGCCGGTCCGCGGCCGCGAGCGTCTCGGGCACCACGGCTCCCATCGTCACCAGGGTGATCGCGGGATCGGACACCCGGCGCAGCGCGTAGCCGCCGGCCACCACCTGCTTGCGGCGCCGCTCCCGCGCCGCGGGGTCGGACGGGACACCGGCCAGCTTCTGGTCGACCGGCCGGGTGGACAGCCGTAGGTACGCCGAGCGGCCGCCCGGTCGACCGAGCTGTCCCAGCGCCGCCAGCAGACACCACTCGGTGTCGACCGCGAACGCCGGCTCGTAGCTGAGACACCCGGGCTGCTCCAGGCCGATGGACGGCGTCGTGATCGACTGGTGCGCGCCGCCCTCCGGCGCCAGGGTCACCCCGGACGGCGTACCGACGAGGATCGACTGCCCGCCGGCGTAGATGGTGAACGACCAGGGCTCCAGCGCCCGCTCCACGAACGGGTCGTAGAGCACCCCGATCGGCAGCAGAGGCTGCCCCCAACGGCTCCAGGTCGCGCCCAGCTCGCCGATCACGCCGACCAGGTTGGTCTCGGCGATGCCGAGCTCGATGTGCTGGCCGCTCGGCTTCTCCCGCCAGTGCAGGATGGTCTCCGCGTCGTCGGCGAACCAGTCCCGCCGGTCCTCGTGGGACCAGACCCCGACCTTGTTCACCCAGCCGCCGAGGTTCGTGCTGGAGCTCACGTCGGGGCTGACCGTGACCACCCGCTCGCCCACCTCCGGCGCGGCCCGGTTGAGGTCGAGCAGGGTCCGGCCGAGAGCCGCCTGCGTGGTCATGGTTCCGCCGGGTGTCCGGCCCAGGTCCGGGGGCACGGCGGGCGCCGGGGCCGCAGTCGGCTCGGTTCGGCGTAGCCGCTGCGCCGCCTCCGCCAGCAGCCGGGCGGCCGCGCTGCCCGGGGCGAACAACGCCCAGGGCTCGGTCGGGTCGGTGCCCAACCCGTCCGCCAGCTGCCGCATCTGCGCCTCGGTCAGCAGCGCCGAGTGGTTCTGCGGGTGACCCTCGGTGGCCAGCCCGTAGCCCTTGAGGGTGTAGGCCAAGATGACGGTCGGCCGAGTGTCGTCGATCTGCGCGTACGCCTCCCGCAGCGCGCTCAGGTCGTGCCCGCCGAGGTTGCGTACGGCGGCGAGCAGTTCGCTGTCCGAGACTCCGGCGATGAGCGTGGCGATCTCCGCCGCACCGGCGCCCTCTCCGGGCAGGTGGGTGCGCAGCTCCTCGGGGCTGCGGCGCAGCATCCGCTGGTACTCCGCGTTGGACATGTCGTCGATGCGGCCGCGCAGTGCTGCGCCGCCCGGACGGGCGAAGAGTTCCTCGAGGACCCGCCCGTACTTCACGGTCAGCACCTGCCAGCCGGCGGCGGTGAACATGCCCTGCAGCCGGCTGGCGCCCATCGTCGGGACCACCCGGTCGAGGGACTGCCGGTTCAGGTCGACGACCCAGACCACCTCGCCGAGCTCGGCGACCATCGGGTCCAGCACCGCTTCCCACACCGCGCCCTCGTCGAGCTCGGCATCTCCGACCAGCGACCACTGCCGGCCGGTGCCGCCGGCACCCAGCTGGGTGTTCACGTAGCGCCTGGCCAGCGCTCCCCAGATAGGGGCGGTCGCGCCGATGCCCACCGACCCGGTGGAGTAGTCCGCGGGAACCGGGTCCTTGAGCCGGCTGGGGTAGCTCTGCAGTCCGCCGAAGTCGCGCAGCGTGATCAGGTACGACGCGTCCAGCTGGCCGAGCAGGTACTCCAGGGCGTGCAGCACCGGCGAAGCGTGCGGCTTCACGCTCACCCGGTCGTCTGCGCGAAGCTGCTCCAGCCACAGCGAGGTCATGATGGTGACCATCGAGGCGCTGCTGGCCTGGTGCCCGCCGACCTTGAGGCCGCTCGGGTTGGGACGGACCCGGTTGGCGTGGTCGACGATCGCCGTGGCCAGCCACAGCACGCGGTCCTCGATCGCCCGCATGGCGCGATCGTGCTCGCTGTCTCTCGTCGTGACGGCGTGAACGGTCATCGGTGCTGCTCCCGCTGCTGGTCGTGGCCGGATCTGCACTTCGCACGGTAGTCCGGCGGCCACCGGATCGGGTACATGGCCCCGTGGCGGGTCCGCGGCGGCCCGTGGCGGCCCGGGGCGGTGCGGTCGCTCCGCGTAGCCTGCGGTGCATGAGCGGCATCGACTGGGTCACCGCGTTCTTGGACACCGACGAGGCGCGGGCTGGAGAGGTGGAGCGGTTCTGGTGCGCGGTCAGCGGCTCGACGCCGTCGTCGCGGCGCGGCGACCGTCAGGAGTTCGTCACCCTGCTGCCTCCGGACGGCGAGCCGTTCCTGCGCGCCCAGACCGTGGTGCAGTCCCCGCCCGGCGGGCTGCACCTGGACCTGCACACGACCGACGTGCCCGCGCTGGCGGCGCGAGCCGAGCAGCTGGGCGCGACGGCGAGCTACCACGAGCTCGGCTACGTCGTGCTCGGCTCGCCTGGTGGCCTGACCTTCTGCGTGGTCGCGGGGGGTGCCGGCCACCGTCCCGGCCCGGTGTCCTGGCCAGAGGGGCGCAGTCTCGTCGACCAGGTCTGCCTGGACGTCCCGCCGTCCCGGTTCGACGCCGAGCTGGGGTTCTGGCAGCGGCTCACCGGCTGGCCCGAGATCGAGCCGGATCTCGCAGAGTTCGCCCGGCTGGCTCGTGGGGACGGCCTGCCGCTCCAGCTCCTGTTGCAGCGGCTCGACGAGGAGCAGCCGGTGGTCACCGCCCATCTGGACCTGGCGTGCGACGACCGCGCCGCGGAGGTGGCCCGTCACGAGCGCCTCGGAGCGGCAGTGGTACGACGTACGGACGGATGGACCACGCTGCGCGACCCCTCCGGGCGGGAGTACTGCGTCACCGACCGGGTCTGCTGAACCGACTCCCGGGGCCGGGCGTGGCCGCCGGTCCGGTCGTCTCACCTGAGGGCTGGCCGGTGTGCCCGATCTGCACGGCTGAGAGGATGGGAACGTGAAGGCGCTATTCCTGGAGAACGTGCACCCGATGGCCTCGACCATCCTGCGGGAGGCCGGGGTCGAGGTGGAGACGACCGAGTCCGCGCTCGGCGAGGACGACCTGCTCACCTCGCTCGAGGGCGTCGACCTGCTCGGCATCCGCTCCAAGACCGAGATCACCGCGAAGGTGCTGGAGGCCTACCCGGACCTGCTGGCGATCGGCGCCTTCTGCATCGGCACCAACCAGATCGACCTCGACGCGGCCACCCAGAACGGGGTGGCGGTCTTCAACGCACCGTTCAGCAACACCCGCTCCGTCGTGGAGCTCGCGATCGCCAACATCATCGCCATGGCCCGCCACCTGACCGACCGCAACCGCGCGCTGCACTCCGGCATCTGGGACAAGTCGGCCGCCGGCAGCCACGAAGTGCGCGGCCGAACCCTGGGCATCGTCGGCTACGGGAACATCGGCTCGCAGCTCTCCGTGGTCGCCGAGATGCTGGGCATGCAGGTGTACTTCTACGACACCGAGGACAAGCTGGCGCTCGGCAACGCCCGTCGCTGCTCCTCGCTCGGCGAGCTCCTCGACTCCGTGGAGACCGTCACCCTGCACGTGGACGGCCGGCCCGGGAACGCCGGGTTCTTCGGAGCCGAGCAGTTCGCACGGATGCGGCCGAGGTCACTGTTCCTGAACCTGTCGCGAGGGTTCGTCGTCGACTACGAGTCCCTGCGCGACTCCATCGTGGACGGCCACCTGGCCGGCGCCGCGGTCGACGTCTTCCCCAACGAGCCGAAGCGGCGCGGTGAGACCTTCGAGTCGCCGCTGCGCGGGCTGCCCAACGTGATCCTCACCCCGCACGTGGGGGGGTCGACCGAGGAGGCGCAGGAGGACATCGGCCGGTTCGTCGGCACCAAGCTGCGGGACTACGTGCAGGGCGGCACCACGTCCCTGTCGGTGAACCTGCCGACGCTGGCGCCGGGCCGCTCCGAGCACGCCCAGCGCATCGCCCACATCCACCACAACACGCCGGGCGTGCTGGCCGAGGTGAACAAGATCCTGGCCAGCCACGGCGTGAACATCGGTGCTCAGCAGCTCGCCACCCGGGGACACGCCGGGTACGTCGTCACCGACACCGACTCCGCGGTCTCCGCCGACGTCCTCGGGGACCTGGCCACCATCCCGGGCACGACCCGGCTGCGGGTCCTGGACTGAGTCGACGGGTCAGCAGGTCGTCGACACCGCCGAGGACAGGTTCTTCAGCGCCGACTTGACCCGGCCCAGGTCCTGCTGGAGCGCGGACACGGAAGCGGCCGACGGCTGGGCCACCGCGGCGCTCAGGTCGGACTGCAGGGTGCGCAGGCTGGACTTGACCGCGCCGATCTCCCGTGCGTACTGCTGCGAAGCATGCGCGGCCAGCTGGTGCAGCTGCTTGTTCAGCGTCTGCAGCTCGTGCTGGAGGTCGCTGACGGTGTTCTGGCCGACCTGGAGGTTCTGCATCCTGTGCACGGTGGCCTGCACGGAGTCGAGATCCGTGCAGACCGCGGGGGTGCTGGAGCAGGCGGCCAGGGCGCTGGCCACCGCTGCCAGGCCGGCCACCGCGGCGAGTCCACGCGCAGGGGTGTTCACGCTCACCAGCGTGCGACGGGCTCGGGCCCCACGCATCGTCCGGACCGGGTGAGGAGCCGGGCCGAGCCTACGGGACCGGGCCGACCTCGGTGAGCTTGAGCAGGTCGAGCAGCGCGCGGGCCGTCGCGCCGCCCTCGTCGAGCGCCCGAGCCACCGCGCCGGGGACGTCCAGGTCGGCCGCCAGGGTGGTCAGCACGGCGTCCTTCCCGCCCGCGGAGCGGGAGGGGCGCGCCGCCGCCTCGTAGAGCCGGTCCAGCAGCGACTCGGCGGCGGCGAGCTGCCCCCCGTCGTACTCCCAGCCCTCCTGCCACCGCCGGTTGAGCAGCATCAGCCGGACCGCGGCACCGCGGTGCTGGTCCAGCAGCTCACCGACCAGCACCAAATTCTTGGTCGACTTCGCCATCTTGGCGCCGCGATGTCGCACCGCACCCACGTGCATCTGGTGCCGTGCGAACGGCCTGACACCGGACGCTGCCTGCACCATGGCCGCCTGGTAGGCGTGGTGCGGGAACGCCAGGTCCTGTCCGCCCACGAGCACGTCGATGCTGCTGCCGCACACCGCCCAGGCCATGGCCGCGCACTCCGCGTGCCAGCCGGGCCGGCCCCAACCCCATGGGCTCGGCCACGCCGGTTGCTCCGACGAGGAGGGCCGCCACACCGGCACGTCGAACGGCACATCGCGCCCGTCGTCGTCGGCGCGGTCCCCGAACTCCACCGCGAGCCGCTCGGCTTCGTGCTCGTCGAGCCCGCTGTCTTCTCGCACCTGGGCTCCGCGGAAGAACACGAAGCCGTCGCGCTCGTAGGCCTGGCCGGCTCGCAGCAGCGCGGCGGCGAGCTGGACCGCGTGCCGGACGTGACTGCGCGCGTGCGGGACATGGGTGGGCTCGGCGACCCGAAGACCCCGCATGTCCCGGTCGAACAGGAACTCCTGGGTCAACGCGAACTCGTCGTAGGGACGCCCCCGTCCGCTCGCCGCCGCCGTTAGCACGTCGTCGACGTCGGTCACGTTGCGGCACACCATCGTCTCGACCCGAGCCGCGCGGCAGAGGGTGGCGAGCAGGTCGGCCCACACGAACGTGGCGGCGTGCCCGAGATGCGTCACGTCGTACGGCGTGATGCCGCAGGTGTACACGCGCGCGGAGCCGACCAGGGGGAGCGGTCGACCGTCGAGGAGCAGGGCGCTGCTGCGGAGCGGCTCGGTGTCCACTGCCGGCAGCCGGCCGGAAAGCCCGATCACCCCGGAAGTGCTGTAGGAGCTGGTCATTCCCTGATCATGCCGCATCGAGGGCGACCCCCGGGTGGGGCCGGGGCCGGGGCCGGCGCCCGGCTAGCAACGCGCGATGGGCGAGCCCACCAGCCGGAAGTCCGTGCTGGTGTCCACTTGCGGGTCCACGCCCTCCTGGAACAGCACGATGATGTCCGAGCCGCCGAACAGGAAGTAGCCGAACTCGTCGCCCTTGGCGAGCTGCCTGCCCGCTTGTGCGGTCAGGTTCACCGAGGCGACGTGGGACATTCCCACCGGAATGACCGCGACGATTCCCAGGTCGCCCTGGCCGGAGGCGGCGGTGTCGATGGTCAGCACGCCGCGGGTCTGGAAGAACTCATAGCCGGTGGTTGCGCTGTCGGAGGACTCCAGCTCGTGGTCTTTCAGGTCCACCTGCATGAACACCTGGCCCTGGATCACGAACGACTCCTTGACCTCGCCGGCCACGGGCACGTGGTAGCGGTGGTAGGCCGACGGCGGCAGCATGTAGTGCACGAAGGTGCCGTTCGCGAACGCGTCGGCGTACTTGCTTCCCTCCATGAGCTGCTTGATGTTCCCGTAGCGGTGGTTCTGCTTGATGGTCACCGCCGGGATGTTCGACTCGCCGTCGATGTCGTAGCGGTGCTGGTACTGACAGTCCGCCGGGGACACCACGACCCGGTTGTCACCGGGTGCACTGATCGGGCGCAGGCCGGGGTTGAGCTCGCGCGCGAAGAACTGGTTGAAGGTCAGCCAGCCGCTGGGGTTGTTCGGCCGGCCGTCGACCAGCGACTCCCCGACGTGGTACTCCGGCGCGTCCTTGATGAACGACTTCAGGATGTCCTGGCTGAACGACTCCGGCGTGTCCAGGAAGCTGCCCCACTGCCGAGCGAACTCAGTGAGCCACTCGCGGAACTCGCTCGAGCTCTCGGCCGCCGCCGACCCGTCCTCGTGCACGTTCTGGTCGACCAGCCAGAAGAAGTGAGCCAGGCGGTCACTGACCTCCTTGGCGTACCTCTCCTCCGGCGCCGAGGTCCGCCATGCCGGGTTGTCGCTCTGCTGGGGGATCCACCGGATGAAGTCGGTCAGGTAGTCGTAGTACTGCGGAAGGTCCCGCGGCCAGTCCAGCGCGTCGCGCAAGTCCTCGTTCAGGTCGGCCTCGGCGCGCTCCCTCGCCTGCTTCAGCGACTTCTCCAGCAGGACGGCGAGATCGGGATCCTTGTCCAGCAGCTGCCGGAGGTCCTGGATGATCTGGTCGGTCTCGGTCACGCGCGGGCGCTCCTGGGTCGTGGAGATGACGGTCGGCGCCGGCGCTGTGGCAGAGGTTTCCCCCTGTCCATCCGACGAGTCGCCGGCAGTGTGGTCATACCCAGGCGGTTTCCGGCCAATCACACGAGCAGCAGCGCCTGGGTCACACGTCGTCCTTCTCCACCACGACACCGCGGCCGAGGTGGCTGCGCCGATAGCCGTAGAACGCGTAGATGCCCACACCGATCAGGAACCAGATCGCGAACCGTAGCCAGGTGATCGGGCTGAGCTTGCTGATCAGCCACAGCGAGAACAGGATTCCCAGGATCGGCAGCGCGGGCATCAGCGGGGTCTTGAAGGTGCGAGGGATCTCCGGGGACCGGTACCGCAGCACGATCACTGCCGCGGAGACGACGATGAACGCCAGCAGGATGCCGATGTTGGTCAGTTGCGCCGCGTCCTCGATGGGCACCAGTCCGGCCAGTCCGGCCGAGACCACGCCGATGATCCAGGTCGGCCGGTGCGGCACGTGGTTCCGGTTCGTCTCCGAGAACCACCGCGGGAGCAGACCATCCCGGCTGATGGCGTACCAGATCCGGGACGCCCCGAGCATGAACGAGAGCAGCACGGTCAGGATGCCGACGATGGCGCCGACGGCGATCACGTCGGCGAAGCGGCTGAGTCCGACGGACTGGAACGCGGTGGAGAAGCCGCTCACCGGGTCGATGTGCTGCCACGGCTGCATCCCCGTGAGCACGGTGCACGCCAGCAGGTACAGCACCATCGAGATGACCAGGCTGAGGATGATCGCCTTGGGCAGGATCCGTTGGGCGTCCTTGGACTCCTCGGCGGCGGTGCTCATCGCGTCGTACCCGAACACCGCGAAGAACACTGTGGCCGCGCCGGTGACCGCGCCACCGAATCCGAACGGCATGTACGGCGTCAGGTTTCCGGGCACGATGTAGAAGGCGCCCACGGCGATCACGGCGAGCACGATGGTCACCTTGACCGCCACCAGCACCGTCTCGGCGCGGGCGCTGGCCCGGATGCCTCGGTTGAGCAGGGCCGCGATGAGCAGGCAGAGGATGACCGCGAACAGGTCGACCCGGTGCCCCGGCCCGGTCCCCGGGGCGCCGAGCATCCACTGCGGCAGGGCGACGCCGAGATTCTGGAGCAGGAACGAGAAGTAGCCGGAGATCCCGATCGCCACCACCGCGACGATCGCGGTGTACTCGAGCAGCAGGTCCCAGCCGATCAGCCAGCCGGCGAACTCGCCGAGCACGGCGTAGCCATAGGTGTAGGCGGAACCGGCCTGGGGGATCATGCCGCCGAACTCCGCGTACGACAACGCGGCGCACGCGCTGGCCACGCCGGCAATCAGGAACGAGATCGTGACCGCCGGACCGGCGGTGCCGTTGGCGACGGTGCCGGCGAGGGTGAAGATGCCGGCGCCGATGATCGCGCCGACGCCTATGGCGGTCAGCTGCCAGAGGCCGAGATGCCGCTCCAGCCCCGACTCGCTGTCGCCCACCACCGGCTTGCGCCGCCAGATGCTGCGTTGCGCGGGAACTCGGGACTCGGCCGTCATCGCGGCTCCTTTCCGCAGGCGCCCGGGGGCGCGCTCACAGCAGCATCATGCCCTCGCGGCCCAGCAGGGCGACGGCCGGGGATGTCGTCGGTACGCCGGATCGTCGCTCGTGCCCCGTTCGGGACTCTCGGCTCCACATCTCGGGCAGGCACGCACTTCCGGGCGTCCGGGCGTGAGCGCACTGTTGACAGTTGGAGACTGCGCCGGGAGGCAACCATGCATCACAGCGACTCCACTCCCGCTGCCCGTCCGGGAACCAGACGGCTCCTCGCAGCGGTGGTCCTTCCTCTGGTGGCCGTGATGGCCGCCAGCCTCGGTACGGCGGCCCCGGCGAACGCGACCGTGGCCCGGGCACCGGCGGCCCCCGGCCCGGACCGGCTGGGCCGGCTGGACGGCGCTGCCCCACAGTGGGCACACCGTCGACTCTCCGCGGGCGGTCACGTACAGCCACGCGCAGTACGTGTTCTTCCGGGGCAAGGACAACGGCATCTACTTCCAGCGCTTCAAGGGCGGCTCCTGGAGCGCCGTCAAGCAGGTGCCAGGAGGCGGCGCCACGACGTCCGCACCGACGGCAGTCAGGTACTCCGGCAGCCTGTACGTGTTCGTGCGCGGCACCGACGACCGGATCTACGTCAACCGATTCACGTCCTGACTCAAACTGAGCCGCAGTGCTAGCCCGTGACGTACTTGTCGGCCACCGCCAGTGCCTGGTCCAGGATCGAGATCCCGTCCCGGACCTCCTCCGCGCTGGTCGTGCAGGGAGGTACGACGTGGGTGCGGTTGAAGTGCGTGAACGGCCACAGCCCGGCCTGCTTGCAGGCGCTGGCGAACTCCGTCATCGGCGCCGCGTCCGGCCCGGAGGCGTTGTAGGGGACCAGCGGTTCCCGGGTGTCGGGGTTCCGGACCAGCTCGATCGCCCACATGACGCCGAGGCCGCGGACCTCGCCGATGCTGGGGTGCCGGTCGGCTAGCTTGGCCAGCTCCGGCCCGATCACGTCGGTGCCCAGCTGCCTGGCGTGCTCGATGATCCCCTCCTCGCGCATGATGGTGATCGAGGCGACCGCCGAGGCGCACGCGAGCGGATGCCCGGAGTAGGTGAGTCCGCCGGGGTAGACGCGGTCCTCGAAGCTGGCCGCGACCGGGTCCGAGATCAGCACCCCGCCCAACGGCACGTAGCCCGAGTTCACGCCCTTGGCGAAGGTGATCAGGTCGGGGGTGACGCCCCAGTGGTCGACGGCGAACCATTCGCCGCACCGCCCGAAACCGGTCATCACCTCGTCGGCGATCATCACGATCCCGTGCTCGTCGCAGATCCGCCGGACTCCCTGCAGGTAGCCGTCCGGCGGGACCAGCACCCCGTTGGTGCCCACCACGGTCTCCAGCACGACCGCGGCGACGGTCTGCGGTCCTTCCACCATGAGCGTCTCACGCAGGTGCTCCAGGGCCCGTTCGCACTCCAGCTGCTCGCTCTCGGCGTGGAAGCTGGACCGGTAGGGGTAGGGCCCCCAGAAGTGCACGACACCCGGCATGCCGGGCTCGGAACCCCACCGACGCGGGTCGCCGGTGAGCATGATGGCCCCCGACGTGGCGCCGTGGTAGCTGCGGTAGGCGGCCAGGATCTTCTGGCGCCCGGTGTGCAGCCGGGCCATCCGGATCGCGTGCTCGTTGGCGTCCGCGCCGGCATTGGTGAAGAACACCTTGTTCAGGTCACCGGGGGCGAGCTCGGCGAGCAGCCGGGCGGCCTCCGAACGGGCGTCGTTGGCGAAGCCGGGAGCGATGGTGCACTGCCGCGCGGCGTACTCCTGGATGGCCGCCACCAGCCTGGGGTGCTGGTAGCCGATGTTGACGTTGACCAGCTGGGAGGAGAAGTCGAGGTACTTCTTGCCCTCGTAGTCCCAGAAGAATGAGCCCTCTGCCCGGGCGATGGGCATGGGATCGATGTGCCCCTGCGCGGACCAGGAGTGGAACACGTGCGCCCGGTCCTCGCGGCGGATCTCGTCCTCGGAGGTGGGCAGTCGCAGCACGGCCGCTGCGTCTTCGGCGATGGTCACTGCACTCTCCTTCAGCGGGTGCGCGGGAAGCCGAGGTCGACCGTCGACGTGGCCGGGTCCGGCCAGCGCGAGGTGACCACCTTGCCGCGGGTGTAGAAGTTGATGCCCTCCGGGCCGTACATGTGGGTGTCGCCGAACAGGGACGCCTTCCAGCCGCCGAACGAGTAGTAGGAGACCGGCACCGGGATCGGCACGTTGACGCCGACCATGCCGACCTCGACGTCGAACTGGAACTGTCGGGCGGCGCCGCCGTCGCGGGTGAAGATGGCCGTGCCGTTGGCGTACGGGTTGGCGTTGACGATCGCCAGCGCCTCGTCGTACGTCGACGCGCGGACCACGCTGAGCACCGGCCCGAAGATCTCGTCGGTGTAGACGGTCATGTCCGGGGTGACGTTGTCCAGCAGTGTCGTGCCGAGGAAGAAGCCGTCCTCGGGCACGTCGGCCTGTCGGCCGTCAACTACCACGGTGGCCCCGGCGGCCTTGCCGGCGTCGATGTAGCCGGCCACCTTGTCGCGGTGCTCGGCGGTGATGAGCGGCCCCATGTCGGTGTCCGGCTCGCTGCCCGCACCCACCTTGAGCTTCGGCAGCCGGGCGGCGATCGCGTCCACCAGCGGATCGGCGACGTCGCCGACCGCGACCGCCACCGAGATGGCCATGCAGCGTTCGCCGGCGGCGCCGTAGGCCGCGGAGACCGCCGCGTCCGCGGCCATGTCCACGTCGGCGTCGGGCAGCACCAGCATGTGGTTCTTGGCCCCGCCGAGCGCCTGCACGCGCTTGCCGTGCTTCGTCCCGGTCTCGTAGATGTAGCGGGCGATCGGCGTGGAGCCGACGAAGCTCACCGCGGCGATGTCGGGGTGGGTGAGCAGGCCGTCCACGGCCTCCTTGTCACCCTGCAGCACCGTGAACACGCCGTCGGGCAGCCCGGCCCGCTTCCACAGGTCGGCCAGCAGCAGCGAGGCCGACGGGTCCTTCTCGCTCGGCTTGAGGATGAAAGCGTTGCCGCAGGCGATCGCGTTCGCGCACATCCACAGCGGCACCATCACCGGGAAGTTGAACGGGCTGATGCCGGCCACCACGCCGAGCGGCTGCCGGATGGAGTACACGTCGACCCCGGTGGAGGCCTGTTCTGAGAAGCCGCCCTTCATCAGGTGCGGGACTCCGGTGGCGAACTCGACGTTCTCGAGCCCCCGAGCCACCTCGCCGGCGGCGTCGGCGAGGACCTTGCCGTGCTCGGCGGTGACCACCGCGGCCAGCTCGTCGGTGTGCGCCGCGAGCAGCTCGCGGAACGCGAACAGCACCGCCGAGCGCTTCGACAGCGAGGTGCTCCGCCACTCCCGCGCGGCCTTCGTGGCGCTGTCGACGGCGCGTTCCAGGTCGGGGCGGGCCGCCAGCTCCACGTCGCCGGTGTGCTCGCCGGTCGCGGGGTTGAAGACGGGGGAGGTGCGGTCGCCGGAACCGGACACGGTCCGTCCGTCGATCCAGTGGGAGATTCGAGTGGTCATGCCGCACAGCCTAAGTTCCCCCGCCCCTGGCACAAAGACCTTCATGTACTGTCACAAAGGTGCGCGATCTGCTCTCCGCCGTCGAGGAACGGCTCGACCAACCGACCGCCCGGGGCCTCGCGGCGGCGCTGAGCCGAGCGGTGTCCGAGCGGGTGATCAGCCCCGGGACGAAGCTGCCGCCGATCCGGACCGTGGCCACGGAGCTGGCGCTGTCCCCGACCACGGTGTCGGCGGCCTGGGCGCAGCTGGCCCGGTCCGGGGTGATCCGCACCGACGGGCGCCGCGGCACGACGGTGCTGGACGGCGCCCCCGCCGGCGGCGACCGCTACCAGCGGGCCGTGGGCCGGCCGGTGTCGCTGGCCCAGGACCTCTCGACCGGGGTGCCGGACGGTGCGCTGCTTCCGGGGCTCGGCCGGGTGCTCGCCGGCCTGGACACCGCCGGGACCCCGACGAGCTACCTCGAGGCTCCGGTGCTCCCGGACCTGGAGGCCGTGCTGCGGCGGGACTGGCCGTACGACGCGCAGGCGCTGACCGTCGTGGACGGGGCCATGGACGCCCTCGACCTGGTGGCCCGGACGTTCCTGCGGTTCGGGGACCGGGTGGCGGTGGAGCACCCCGGCTTCCCGCCGCTGATCGACCTGCTGGACGCGCTGAGCATCGAGGTGGTGGGTGTGCCGCTGGACGAGCAGGGCATGGAGGTGGCCGCGCTCGACGCGGAGCTCTCGCGGGGCCGGGTGGCCGCGGTGGTGCTGCAGCCCCGCGCGCAGAACCCGACCGGGGTCAGCCTCACCCGGCCGCGGGCGCGGCAGCTCGCCGAGCTGCTGCGCGCGACGGACACGGTGGTGGTGGAGGACGACTCGGCGCACGGTCTCTCCACAGCGCCGGCGCTCAGCCTGGGGGAGTGGCTGCCGGAGCGCACCCTGCACATCCGCAGCTTCTCCAAGTCCTACGGGCCGGATCTGCGGCTGGCGGCGTTGAGCGGCAGCATCCCGCGGGTGCGCGCCATCGAGGCGCGGCGGCACCTCGGGCAGGGCTGGAGCAGCCGGCTGCTGCAGCGCATCCTCGTCGGGCTGCTCACCGACCCCGAAGCGGTGGCCGCCGTTGCCCGCGCGAGTGCGGCCTACGACGACCGGCGCCGGCTGCTGGTGGAAGCGCTCGCCGGGCACGGCCTCGCCGTCGGCGGCGGCGAGGGCCTCAACATCTGGGTGCCCGTCCGCGACGAGTCCGCGGCCATCGTCAAGCTCGCCAGCCAGGGCATCGGGGTGAGCGCGGGCGCGCCGTTCGCCGTGCTCCGGGAGCCGCGAGGGTTCATCCGGGTCACCTCGGGCCTGGTCCGGGAGCGACACGCCGAGGTCGCCGCCGCGATCGCCGACGCAGCGGGTAGCGCACAATGGGGTGCCCGCGCGAGGTGATCTGGACGACTTTTTCGGGGTTGGTCGGTGACCAGCGGGGTACACCCTCATCGCCTTCACTCTCGCCGGAATGGAGAATGCCATGAGCACAGCGTCGACCCGACCAGTCGAACCGGTCGGCCGCGCGCGCTGGACGCGTCTGATCCCGATCGCCATCGTCGTCTACATCATCTCGTTCATGGACCGAACCAACATCGGTTTCGCCTTGGACGGGCTGCAGCAGGACCTCGGCATCGACAAGGCCCAGCAGGGGCTGGCCGCGGGGGTCTTCTTCCTGGGCTACCTGACGCTGCAGATCCCGGGTGGCCACCTCGCCGAGCACTGGAGCGCCAAGAAGTTCGTCGGCATCATGATCCTGATCTGGGGTGTGCTGGCGGTGCTCCTGGGGTTCGTGCAGAACTTCGCGGAGCTCCTGGCCGTGCGCTTCTTCCTCGGCGTCGCCGAGGCCGGCATCTGGCCGGCCATCCTCGTGCTGATCAGCCACTGGTTCCCGGCCGCCGAGCGTGCCCGGGCCTACGGCTACTGGATCATGAACATCGCGATCGCCTCGATCATCACCGCGCCGCTCTCCGGCTGGATCCTCACGTTCGGCGACTGGCGCTGGCTGTTCGTGATCGAGGGTCTGTTCCCCTTCGTGATCGCGGCTCCGCTGTGGTGGCTCATGGTCGCCGACCGACCCAGCGAGGCCAGCTGGGTCTCCCCGGAAGAGCGGGAGTACATCGAGTCGGCCATCGCTGCTGACCGGGCGAACGAGCCCGAGAGCCGGGGTCTGCGTGACGTGGTCAGCAACAGCGTGGTGCTCCGGCTGACGCTGGTCTACTTCCTGATCCAGATCGGCTTCTACGGCCTCAACACGTGGCTCCCGACGGTCGTCGGAAACATCACCGGGGGTGCCAGCTGGCAGGTCGGTCTGGTGACGGCGATTCCCTACGTCGCTGCGATGATCGGGCTGTGGTTCAACGCGAGGGCGGCCGACAAGACCGGGCGGTACTCGTTCCACGTCTTCCTGTCCATGCTGGTCGGCGCGGTGACGCTGGTGATCTCCGTCTGGCTCGGCACCGCGACGCCGATCCTGGCGATCGCGCTGATCAGCGTGGCGATGGGCGGAGCGCTCGCCTACGACGGGCCGTTCTGGGCGAGCGCTTCCCGCGCCGTGCCCGTGGCCATCGCGGGTGCCGCCATGGGCTTCATCAACGCGCTGGGGAACCTCGGTGGCTTCGTCGGCCCGTACGTCGGTGGTTGGCTCCAGGACATGAGCGGCAGCTTCCTGAGCACCTCGTTCTTCCTGGCCGCATGTCTGTTGGCGGCAGGTCTCGTCGCGCTCACGCTCCGCAAGCGCGGGGACCGGCGCGTCGACGAGGCGGAGACGCAGGCCGCGCACGCCGAGCAGAGCCGGGCCGTCTGAGCACGCAGCTGCGGTGGCCGTCCGGGCGGCGGCCATCGCAGCGGCTGGCCGTCACGGCGAGATGCGGCCCGGCCGGGGCCGTCGGTCAGTGCACCGGCAGTCCGAACGCGCGCGCCAGGGACCGCGCGGTGGTGGCCCGGTGCAGCAACGGCAGGTGCGCCACCTGGTCGTACAGCCGCGTCAACGAGTAGTGGTCCAGGTGCCGGGTCACGACATGGTGGTGCTGGCTGGGGTGGATCACCACGGTCAGCACCCGGTTGCCGTGGTTGTCGTCGTCCTCGTCGGCGGTGAGCACCACGCCGAGGTGGCCGGACCTCCAGTCCGGACCGGCGAACACCTTGGCCATCAGCGACCGGAACCAGACGTCGGCCTGCTGAAGGGTCCCGTCGTGGGCATCGTGCTGGAGGTCGGGCACCACCATCCCCACCTGGGGCAGGTGCCCGGTGGCCGCATCCCGGGCGAAGTGGCGCATCCCGACGTCGTGGGCGCGGCACTCCCGGCGCTCGGCCACGAAGTACGCCCAGGGGTTGTGCTTGACGGCGTAGGCGCCGCTGCTGGAGGTGGCGCACGGACTCGGCATGCTCTGCGCGTAAAGGGTGGCGCTGCGGTGGTGCGCGAGCGCCTGTCCGAAGACGGAGTGCCCCGACAGCGGGTGCGCGGACGGGTCGGCATCGTCCTGGATGCCGTAGGTCTGACCGCCGGCGATGGCGACGTAGTTCGGCAACGACGGGTGCGTGATGGCGCGATAGTCGGTCGCGTACCCGAAGCGCTTGGCCAGCCGGAAGGTGTAGGGCATGCCCGCCTTCATCTCGCCGAGCGAGTGGTTCTCCTCCATGACCACCAGCAGCTTTCTCACTCCGGCGACCGGTGCGGGCGCGGGGGCCGCTGCCCCGAGCTGACGGCTGTCCGAACCGGCGGGTGGAGTCGGCGAGCTGGCGCTGCAACCGACCGTGAGCGGGCCGGCGACCCCGGCGAGTGCGGCGGCCGCGACGAGGCGACGAGCAACTGGCACGCACTCGAGGCTAGCCCGGGACCGAGGCGGGCTGACGCCGCCGGGCCAGCGGGCTCAGCTGGGCGAGCGCGACGATCCCGGCCGCCAGCAGCAGCAGCGCGATGACGATCCCGGCGATGGCGCCCGGGCCGGTCGGCATCGGTACGTCGAACGCGAGGATGCTCAGCAGGTAGCTGGCGATCGGGTCGGTGATGAGACCGACGGCCACCGCCCACGTGAGCGGGCCGGAGGCGAACCCGGCCTGGATGGTGAGGAACCCGGCTGCCGTCGAGACCAGCAGCAGGTAGCCGGGCCAGCCATGGACCGTGCCGGCGATGCCCACGCTGACCAGATCGTCGACGGTCAGCTTGGTGAACACCGCCGACATCGCGGTGCACAGACCGGCCGCCACGGCGCTGAACATCGCGCCGTGCCGAGCCCGTCTGGAGACGGCCACCAGGATCGCTACCAGAACCGCCACGACGACCGTGGCGGTCAGAACCTTGGTGCGGTCGGCGGGGCCGGACAGTGACGAGCCCTGGACGGCCAGCAGCAGCGTCAGACCCGTGCAGATCGCCCCGGCGCCCACCAGCGGCTGCAGGCGGGGGCGGCTACGGCGCGACCAGGACACCAACCCGAAGGTGAACAGCAGCTGGGTGCTCATCAGCGGCTGCACCAGGGCGACCGAGCCGTAGTGCAGGGCACCGGCCTGGAACGCGTAGCCGACCAGGTCGGTGGACCAGCCCCACACTCAGCGGGGCTGCTGCACCAGGTCGCGCAGGCTGCGGGCGATCTGGAAGACGTCGGTGCCCTGCACCTGGAACAGTCCGGCCTGGATGCCCTGCTGCTGCCACAGCGCAGCGACAGCGTTGAGGAGCGCCGCTGCCAGCGCCAACCCGGTCGCCAAAGCCATGTCGTCGTTCGCCGGTCTCCCCGGTGAGGCACGCGGGCGAAGCGGTCACCCGCCCGGCACCCAGGATTCAGCGCCGGTCCGGCTCGGTCCAGGGTCTTCCGCCCTTTGCGACGGCCTCGCGCGAGCGCCGGCGATCACTCCCGACGGCTGTGCACGTTCCTGCTCTGCCAGAGCAGACGCACCAGCATGCCCAGGGCCGCGAGCACCGCGACCACGAAGACCACCAGCGCGATCCAGTTCTCGGTGGACATGTGGCCGCCGCCGGACCGGGCGAGGAGCGCGGAGGCGAGGATCATCGCCGCCAGCACGAGACCAGCGGCCACCACGTTGGCGAGCTTGTGCAGGCCGCGGAGGAACTCGTCCTCGTCGAAGGCCTTGATCCGCAGCTCGAAATGTCCCTCGCCGATGGCGTCGAACGCCCGGTTCACCCGACCGGGCAACGCCTCGACGAACTCCTTGGCCTCCAACAGCGACGACATCATCGCTGCGGGCGTGGTCTTCATCGAGGAGCGCATCAGCTCGGTGGTGTGCCGGCGCAGTGCCTCCTGAGGCTCGAAGTCCGGGTCGAGCGTCCTGGCGACCTGGCCCAGGTTGAGGAGGGTCTTGCCGAGCATCACCAGTCGCGGATCGAGGCGCAGCCCGGCCTCAGCGGACTTCCTGGTCAGCTGCAGCACCATCTCGCCGGCGTCCAGCTCGGCCACCGTGGCATTCGAGGCACGGCTGACCACCTCGGCCACCGCCCGCTCGAGCGCCACCCGGTCGAAGTCGGGGAGCTTGACGCCCAGGGTGACCGCGGCCCGGGTCACCTCCTCCGGGCGGGCATCGGCCAGGGCGAGGAGCAGCTTCACCAGGCGCTCACGGGTGGCCGGCTCCAACCTGGCGACCATGCCCATGTCGAGGAGGGCGAGCTTCCCCTCCGGCGTCAGCAGCACGTTGCCCGGATGCGGGTCGGCGTGGAACACCCCAGCGTCGAGCACCTGCGTGAGGTAGGCCGCGAAGAGCTCGTCCGCGAGCGGCGCCGCGTCGAGCTCCATGCGCCGCAACGGCCCCAGCTCGGTGATCTTCTGACCGGGGACGAAGTCCATGGTGAGCACCCTGCTGGTGGTCAACCCGGGGTGCGGCGCCGGCACGACGATGTTCTCGTAGTCGGCAAGCACGGTGCGCAAGGTCTCCAGGTGCGCGGCCTCGCGCCGATAGTCCAGCTCGTCGATCAGCGAGGTGCGGAACTCCTCGAGGAGGTCGGCGATGGCGTACTTGCGGCCGGTCTCGGTGTGCGAGTCCACAAAGTCCGCGAGCCCGCCGAGCACCTCCATGTCCTCCCGCACCTGGGCGCGGATGCCCGGACGCTGCACCTTGACCACCACCTGGCGCCCGTCGCGCAGGGTGGCGCGGTGCACCTGACCCAGCGAGGCGGCGGCGACGGGCTCCGGGTCGAAGGTGGGGAACACCTTGGACAGCCGGACCCCGAGCTCCTCGCCGATGATCTCCTCGACCTGTTCGAAGGAGAACGGGGCGACGCCGTCCTGGAGCCGGGACAGCGCCTCGATGTAGGCGGGCGAGAGCAGGTCGACCCTGGAGGAGAGCAGCTGGCCCAGCTTGATGAAGGTGGGGCCCATCGCCTCGAGCTCCTCGGCGAGGCGGTTGGCCGCCTCCGGGTCACCTTCGACGACGTCACCGTCGATGACCGCGTCCATGCCGGCGGAGCGGACGATGTCGCCGCGGCCGTGGCGCAGCAACAGAGTGGCGATCTCGCGGTAGCGCTTGACGTGCGTCGGTCGGATGGTGAGGGTCATGGTGCCCCCGAGCCTAGCCGGACCCGGACAATCGAGACGACCACGACCATCGGGACCGCGCCGGCGGCGACTCACTCGGTTCTCGCGACGTCCGCCGTGGTCGCCGGGTGCGCGCGGTCGTCCTCGCCGGGGTGCTCGGCTCCCTCGGTCTGGCCGGCTACGCGGCCTCTACGGCCACGCCCACGGTGCCCACCGCCACCGCACCGGTCACGGCCGCGCCCACCGGCGCGACCGGGGCGGCGCCGGCGCCTCCGGTGGGCGGCAACAACTAGGAGACGTGCACTCGCAGCCGGTCGGACTCGGCCGCGGTGAAGCGCATCGCGCCCCGGTAGACCGCCTTGTAGACCGCCCCCTGCCGGGGGCGCACCGAGAGCGTCCAGAATCCGTGCGGCCGGGTGGTCGTCCTGCGTACCCGGTGCCAGGTCGGGTCGTGGAAGAACCTCCGGAAGATCACCACCCGGCGCTGCCCGACACCCCGCCCGTCTGCGGTCCGCAGGTGGCCGCGCAGCGTGGTCCGGCGGCCCTCCCGCAGGTCGGTGCGGCCGGCGTGGAGGTCGAGGGTGGTCTTCGCGGGGAGCAGCAGCGTCATCGTCGTGGGTGCCGCCGCGGCAGGCTGGTAGATCGTCGTACCAGGGAAGCGCACCGAGTAGGTTGTGGTCTTGGTCGCGCCGACGGCCAGCGAGAAGGCCCCGTTGTCGTCGGTGCTGAGCGTGGCCGCGAGCGTCGGCTCGGTGCTGCTGTCGTCCTGCTGGTACACCTCGACGTGTTGCGCGGAGACGTTTCCGACGGCCGACGTGAGGGATCCGGTGAGCACCACGTGCTGTCCGGCGTACGCGCGAGCCCGGTTGAGGTGGAAGCCCACGGTCGTGGGGATGGTCGGCTGGTAGCTGACCGACACCGCTGCCGACGCGGCCGGGGCGTAGGCCCGGCCGCCGTGCCACTTGACGACGTACGACGCGGTGGCGGTGGGCGTGACCCGGAAGGAGAACCCGCCGCGCGCGTCGGTCGTGTACGTGCCGGACCGCAGCCATGTGGTGCCGCCCACGGGCTGCCGCCACAGCCGCACGGTCCGGTTGGCCAGCGGTCCGGTGGCGGTGCGGAGCTCGCCGTAGAGCACCGCCTCCTGCCCCGGGTAGGCAAGACTTCTCGTCGAGGTCAGGCTCATCGTGGTGGTGGCGGCCTGGAGCAGCGTCACGGTCACCGCGGGCGAGGTCGCCGCGACGTAGCCGGTGCTGCCCGCCCACTTGACGACGTACGACGCGGTCGCGGTGGGGGTGACGGTGAAGGAGAAGTTCCCCGAGGAGTCCGTGGTGGCGGTGTCGACCTGCGCGAAGCTGCTGGTGCCGGCCGTCTGCTGCCACAGCGTGACGCTGCTGCCGGGGAGCCCGGCGCCGGCGCTCTGGAGCGATCCGGACAGCGTGGCCGTCGCTCCGGTGTACAGCGACGACTTGCTGGTCGACAGGCTCAGCGTGGTGGGGGACGGGGTGGGTGAGGTGGTTCCGGTGGTGCCCGGCGGGGTCGAGCCGTCCTTGACGTTGGCCATCAGCGCCAGGTGCGCCGGGTCACCGTTGAAGTGGTCGATGTCCACGCCGCCGGCGATGCCGTTGATCCGACCGCTGCTGGTGCTCTGCCAGAAGCTCCACGTCGGCCAGCCGCCGGGCACCTGGGGCTGGCTGACCCCGTAGCTGGCGACCCAGAGCGGGTAGGCGTGGAAGGCAGTGCTGTTGCCGAGGTGACTCTGCCAGAAGTACGGCGACACGTAGATCATCGGGTCGCGGCCGGTGAGCTGCTGCACGGTCTGCAGCCAGTTCATGGTCCAGGTGCACAGGGCCCGGACGCCGAGACCGCCGGTGTCCTCGAGGTCGAGGACCGGGGGCAGCACGCCGGAGCCGCGCTGCAGCCCCGCCACCTTCACGAAGTACGCCGCCTGTGCGGCCGCGGACCCCTTGCTCGGGTGGGCGTAGTGGTAAGCGCCGTGGTACATCCCGAGACTGCCGGTCGCCGACCAGTCTCCGGCGAAGTAGGGGTTGGTGTAGGTGGTGCCCTCGGTCGCCTTGATGTAGGCGAACGTGACCCCGTCGGCCTTTGCCTGCGCCCAGTTCAGCGCTCGGCTGTGCTGGTGGCTGGAGACATCCACCCCGGTGTTCGCGACGGCGGCCCAGGCGGCGGTGGTGAGCAGCCCCAGGGCGGCCACCGCGGCCACGAGTGACCGTCTGACTGCCCGGGCACCGGACATGGTCGACGTACGCACGAAACCCTCCCAGATGCTGTCCGACCGGACCCGATCGCGGGTCCGGTAGAGGTAGGCTATGTGGCAGATGTGACTTGTGTTGCGAAAAAGCAAAATCTGCCTCGCTGCCTGGGGGCGCGAAGGTAAAGTCGCTGCGCGGTCAGGCCGGGTGCGATCACGGACCTCTCCGCGCCTCCGCTCCGCGTGCCGCGGCGGCGGTTCCGCTCGTCCTCTGGAGGTGGCCGTGCTCCCGCTTCGACCCCGCAATGTCCTGCCACTGGCGGCGGTCGCGCTGCTCGCCGCCGGGTGCACGGGCACCACCCCCGCCGCCCACCAGTCGCCGGCGCGGTCGACGCGGCCGGCCGGGCTTCACTCCGGGTCCTCCGGGTCCTCCGACTCCTCCGGCCAGCCCCGCTCCGCGCCGTCGAGCACGAGCGCCTCGGGCTCGCCGACGCCGACTCCCAGCCCGGCGGCGGCGCAGCCCTGCCCCGCCTCGCAGCTCGACGTCTCGTTGAGCTCCGGGGGAGCGGCCGCCGGGAGCAGCTACACGCGGCTGGTCTTCACCAACACCGGTGCGTCGCAGTGCACGCTCACCGGCTTCCCGGGCGTGTCCCTGGTTCAGCACCAAGGCGGTGCGCCGATCGGCGCACCCGCGGACCGGCTCGGGCCTAGCCGGAGCGTGACGCTGGCGCCGGGTGCCAGCGCCCGGTCCGCCCTGCAGATCGTGGATGCCCAGAACTTCCCCACGGACCGGTGCGGCCAGACCCCCGCCAAGGGCGTGGTGGTGTATCCCCCGAACGAGACGGCATCGGTGTTCCTCCCCGACGACCTGCTCGGCTGCGCCGACCAGTCGGTGCAGATACTGCACGTCCAGGCGGTGCGCGCCGCCTCCTGACCCGGGTCAACCCGACCCGCCGGTCCGATACGGGCGCCGCGAGGACCTTCTACCCTGGCCCGCCCGGCGCTGCCCCGGTGAGCCTGGAGCATTGACGAGCTCCAGGAGCGCAGATGGCGAGGATCCCGACCAGGCCGGCCAGCCGGGACCGTGAGCCGTCTCAGGACCGGGGGCCCTGGCGTGTGGAGGGTCGCCCGCAAGACGCGCCACCGGCTCGGCAGCGGCGCCGCCTCCCCGGCTGGCTGTGGCTGCTCCTGGTGGCCCTGCTGGCGGTGAACTGGCTGCTCATGTCCCAGCTGACCGGCGGACCGACGGCCACCAGCGTCTCGTACAGCTTCTTCTACGGCCAGGTGCGCGCCGACAACGTCAGCGCGGTCACCTCGACGGACAGCCAGATCACCGGCACGTTCGCGACCCCGGTCGGTTACCCGCCCGGCGGCAACCATCAGGTGACGGTCACCCGGTTCAGCACCCAGCGGCCGGCGTTCGCCAATGACAGGCTGGTCCAGCAGCTGCTCGCCAAGGGCGTCGCGGTCAGCGCCCGGCCACCGCAGGGCAGCTCGGTCTGGGCGACACTCCTGCTGGGGTTCGGGCCCACCCTGCTGCTGATCCTGATGCTGGTCTGGTTCTTGCGCCGGGCGGCGTCGGTGTCCACCAGCGGTGGCGGCCTGAGCCTGCTCGGGCGCTCCCGGGCCCGGCTCTACCAGCCCGAGGCCGGACCACGAACCACGTTCGCCGACGTGGCCGGGATCGACGAGGTGCGCTCGGAGGTGCGGGAGGTGGTCGACTTCCTGAAGAACCCGGCGCGCTACCGCCGCCTTGGCGCCTCCATCCCCAAGGGGGTGCTGCTCACCGGCGCGCCCGGCACCGGCAAGACCCTGCTGGCGCGCGCGGTCGCCGGCGAGGCGAACGTGCCGTTCTTCCACCTCTCCGCCTCGGAGTTCATCGAGATGATCGTCGGCGTCGGCGCCAGCCGGGTCCGGGACCTCTTCGACCAGGCGAAGAAGGCGGCGCCGTCCATCATCTTCATCGACGAGCTCGATGCGGTCGGTCGGGCTCGCGGCGGGGGAGTGACCCTCAGCGGCCACGACGAGCGGGAGCAGACGCTCAACCAGATCCTGACCGAGATGGACGGGTTCACCGGCAACGAGGGCGTAGTGGTGCTGGCGGCGACCAACCGGCCGGAGATCCTCGACCCGGCCCTGCTCCGGGCCGGCCGCTTCGACCGGCGCGTGGTGGTGAACCCCCCGGACCAGACCGGTCGCGCGCAGATCCTGCGGGTGCACACGCGGGGCATGCCTCTTGCCTCGGACGTGGACATCGCCGCGCTCGCCTCCACGACACCGGGCATGGTCGGTGCCGACCTGAAGACGTTGACCAACGAGGGTGCGCTGCTGGCCGCCCGTCGCCAGCACGACAGGGTCACCATGAGCGACTTCACCGACGCCCTGGAGAAGCTGCTCCTCGGCACCGCTCGCCACCTGATGCTGAGCCCGGAGGAGAAGGAACGCACCGCCTACCACGAGGCCGGGCATGCGCTGCTCGGCATGATCACGCCCGGGGCCGACCGGGTCCGCAAGGTGTCGATCATCCCGCGCGGGCGCAGCCTCGGGGTGACCTTCCAGTCTCCGGAGAGCGAGAAGCACGGCTACTCCAGCTCCTACCTGCGCGGCCGGATCATCGGGGCACTCGGGGGCCGTGCGGCCGAGGAGCTTGTCTACGGCGACGTGACGACCGGGGGCGAGTCGGATCTCGACAACGTCACGCAGCTTGCCCGCCAGATGGTGGGTCGGTGGGGGATGTCCGAACGGATCGGTCCCATCGCCGTACTCCCGCCGGCGGGGCAGGAGCAGAGCCCGTTCGACGGCGCGGCGCCGAGCCCCGGCACCCGCGAGCTGGTCGACGAGGAGGCCAGGCGGATCATCGACGAGTGCTACGCCGACGCGACGCGCATCCTCGGAGAGCACCGGGACAACCTCGAAGGACTGGCTCAGCGGCTGCTGGCAGAGGAGACCCTCAACGAGCAGGACGCGTACGACGCGGCGGGGCTGGGCGTGCGGGCCGCCGCCCCGACCACGGCTCCGACCACCTGAGCGAACCGGCACAATGAGTGCGTGCCGGACCCGCTCCCTCCGCCGACGGGCGCGTCCCACGTCGACTCGGAGGAGCAGCGGACCGCGTACCGCCGGGGGACGCTGACCTGGGTCTGCTTCGGTGCGTTGTTCGCCTTCGGCTTCGTGAATTCCGTGCTCGGCCCGTCGCTGCCGGAGCTCCGCGCGGCCGAGCACATCTCCTACATCGCCGGCGCCCTGCACCAGGTGGCCTTCGCGGTGGGAGGCGGCACCGCGGGGCTGCTCGTGGCCCGGCTGACCGCCCGGGTCGCGCGCCGCGCGGTGATCTGTGCCGGCCTGCTCGCCGCCGGGCTCGCCGGGGTGCTGCTGGCCTACGTGAACCTGCTCCCCGCAAGCCTCGTCGCGGCCTTCCTGATGAGCTTCTTCGGCACCTCCGCGCTGGTCCGGGTCTGGGCGCTGCTCGCCGACGTGCACGGGAGCCGGCGCACGGTCGCGATGACCGAGGGGGAGGTCGCGGTCAGCTCCAGCGGCATCCTCACCGCCGCCCTGGTCGGCGGCCTCGCCGCGTCGCCGCTCACCTGGCGGTTCTCGTTCGTGGTCGGTGCCGTCCTGGTGGTGGCGGCTGCGCTGGCCGTCGCCCTCGTCGACGTCCCCGAGCCCCGGCCCGCTCGTGCCGAGAGGCCGCGGCGGCGGACCATCCGGCTGCCCCCGACGCTGGTGGTCGTGCTGGGCGTGGTGGGCCTGGAGTTCGCGCTGAGCTTCTGGCTGGCCAGCTTCCTGCACGACGACATCGGCGTCCGGCGCAGCCTCGCGGCCGCCATGGTCGGCGGTCTCTACGCGGCCAACCTGGTCGGCCGGCTCGCCGCGAGCCGGCTGTCCCGGCGGGTCAAGGCCCTGCCCCTGCTGGTCGCCACGCTGCTGCTGGCCCTCGGCGGTGTGCCGGTGCTGCTCCTGGCCCGCTCGGCCGCGGTTGCCGGGTTGGGGCTGACCCTGCTCGGCGCGGGAGGGGGAGCGATGTTCCCGCTGGTCTCCTCGCTGCACCTGGGCGCGAGCCGGCTCGGCTCGGACGGCGCGCTGGGTGAGGTGCTGTCGGTCGCCGCCGTGGGACAGGTCCTGGGGCCGCTGCTCGTGGCCGTCGTCGCGCAGGGGACCAGCCTCCGCGTCGGCCTGCTGGCGCTGCCCGCGCTCGCCGTCGTGGCCCTGGCCGGACTCACCGTCCACGGCGTCACGATCGGCGCCGGGGACCGCGCCGATGACCCCCGGAGCCCGGGGCCGGCGGGGCTTTCCGGTCAGACCGCCGGGCTGCGCGCCGCCAGGTGGGTGGTGAACCAGTCCCGCGCCAGCTTGGCGGCGGCCGACAGGGTGCCGGGCTCCTCGAACAGATGAGTGGCTCCAGGGACCACGGTGAGCCGGGCTTCGCAGCGCAGCTGCTGGAACGCGTGCCGGTTCACGTCGAGCACCGGCTGGTCGTGCTCGCCCACGATCAGGAGCGTCGGGGCGCGCACCTGGTCAAGCCACGCGGCCGCGAGGTCCGGTCGCCCACCGCGCGAGACCACCGCGCCCACCTCGTTGCCGGGGGTGGCCGCCGCCCGGAGAGCTGCCGCCGCGCCGGTGCTGGCGCCGAAATAGCCGGTGCTCAGGCCGGCGGTCACCGGCTGATGCTGCAGCCAGCTGGTCGTCTCAAGCAGCCGTCCTGCCAGCAGCTCGACGTCGAAGGTGCTGCCGTGGTCCTCCTCCTCCACGGTGAGCAGGTCGAGCAGCAGCGTGGCCAGGCCGGCATCGTTGAGCACGCCGGCGACGTACCGGTTGCGGGCGCTGAGCCGGCTGCTTCCACTGCCGTGGGCGAACACCACCTGCCCGTGCGCGCCGGCCGGGACGGTGAGCCGCCCTTCGACCGCGACCTCGCCGGTCTCCAGGTGCACCTCGTCGTCGATCAGCGGCCCTTCGGCGACGGGGTCCGAGTCGGTGGCCTCGCCGGTCGGCGCGGCCGCTTGCGCCAGCAGGGTCGCCACCTCCTCGTCGGTGGTCTGCGAGAAGTCCTCGTAGAACTCGCCGATCGCGAAGAACAGCGACGGGGTCTCCAGGCAGACGACCTCGTCGGCAGCGTCCTTCAGTCGGTCGGCGATGCCGGGAGGCCCGACCGGGGCCGCGAGCACGACCCGCCGCGCGCCGTTGGCGCGAGCGACCAGGCTGGCCGCCCGCGCGGTCGAACCGGTCGCAATCCCGTCGTCGACCACGACAGCCGTCCGTCCCCGCAGCGGGACCGGCGGCCGACCCGCGCGGAACCGCCCCACCCTTCGGTCCACGACCTCCCGCTCGTGCTGCTCGACGGCCGCGATCTCCTCCTCCGAGATGCGGGCCTCCGCGATGATGCGCTCGTTGAGGACCTTGGCACCGTTCTCACCGACTGCGCCCATGGCAAGTTCCGGGTGGAACGGGACACCGAGCTTGCGGACGACCAGCACGTCGAGCGGGGAACCAAGCATCCTCGCGACCTCGGACGCCACCGGAACCCCTCCCCGCGGAAGTCCGAGCACCACGGCGTCCTCGCCGGCGAACGACTGCAGGGCTACGCCGAGCCGTCGCCCGGCGTCGACGCGGTTGGCGAACACCATCGTCCCTCCCGATGACAGGGCGTGTCCGACTCCACCGTGCGATCGCCACGCACCCTGGAACAGGGCCGTAGGTCATGTCGGCCAGGCCGAGGCAGTGCGCCGTCTGGCGGTCGCCGGCCCCAACGCGGTGCGCTCGCACGGCGCGCGGTGGACCACGGTGCTGCTGCGCCAGCTGAGGTCGCCGCTGCTGGTGCTGCTCACGCTGGCCGCGGTCGCCTCGTACTTCCTCGGCGAGCAGGCCGACGCGTTGATCATCGTCGCGATCCTCGCCCTCTCCGTGGGACTGGGCTTCTTCAACGAGTACCGCGCCGAGATCGCCGTGCAGGAGCTGCACACCCGCATCCGGCACCAGGCCACGGTGTGGCGGGACGATCGCCCGCAACGACTCGACGTCGTGGACGTGGTGCCCGGTGACGTCGTGGACCTGCGGCTCGGCGAGGTGGTTCCGGCGGACATGCGACTGTTGTCCGTGAGCGGCCTGGAGTGCGTGGAGAGCGTGCTGACCGGCGAGGCGCTTCCGGTCGCCAAGGCATCGGTGCCGGGGCCCGACGGCAGCCAGGTCGCGGAGCTCGCCGACTGCGCGCTGATGGGAACCGTCGTCAGCGCCGGTACTGGTAGGGGGTGGTGGTCGCCACCGGCCCCGCCGCGGAGTTCGGCAGGATCGCGGTCGCCCTGGGCACCCATCAGTCAGAGACCGAGTTCCAGGTAGGGCTGCGCCGGTTCTCGCAGATGCTGGTCGTGGTGGCGGCGATCCTGACCGCATTCCTGTTCGTCGCCAACCTGGTGCTGCACCGGCCGGTCATCGATGCGCTGCTCTTCGCGCTGGCCATCGCGGTCGGTATCACGCCGCAGCTGCTCCCAGCGGTCGTGTCGACCAGCCTCGCCGCAGGCTCCCGCGAGCTGGCGCGGCGCAAGGTGCTGGTCAAGCGGCTGGTGTGCATCGAGGACCTCGGTGACGTGCAGGTGCTTCTCACCGACAAGACCGGCACTCTCACCGAAGGACGGATCACCTTCATGCGGGGTCTCGCGCCGGACGGCTCGCCCGGGGAGGAGGCGCTGCGACTCGGCCTGCTCTGCAACGCCGAACCCCCGGGCCCCGTGGCAGGAGAGTACGCCGGGGCCGACCCACTGGACGCTGCGCTCTGGGAGTCCCCGGCGGCGCGGCGAGCCGGCCCGTTCACCGGCTGGTCGAGGACGGCAACGCTGCCGTTCGACCACGACCGGCGGTTGGTCTCGGTGGTCGTCACCGCACCGGACGGACAGCGGCAGCTGCTGACCAAGGGCGCGCCCGAAGCCGTGCTCGCGCGATGCCTGGACCTTCCCGCGTCGGCGCAGCGCACGCTCGATGCCGAGTTCGCCGCCGGGAACCGGGTGGTCGCGGTCGCCCACCGGGACTGGCGGGCCGACAGCGCGCCAACCGCCGCCGACGAGCGCGACCTTGGCTGGCCGGCTTCCTGGTGTTCCAGGACGCCCCCAAGGCGAGGGCCGCCGCGGCGCTCGCGCGGCTGCGGGACCTGGGCGTCGAGGTGAAGGTGGTGACCGGGGACAACCCGGCCGTTGCCACGAGCATCTGTGAGCGGCTGGGCCTCCCCGTCAGCGGCGTGCTGACCGGTGCCGACCTGGACAGGCTGGCGGACGAGGAGCTGACCCGGGCCCTGCCGCGAACCACGGTGTTCGCCCGGGTGTCGCCGGAGCAGAAGGCCCGGGTGGTCCGCGCCCAGCGCGGCTGTGCTGAGGATGTCGCGTTCCTGGGTGATGGAGTCAACGACGCGGTGGCGCTGCACGCCGCGGACATCGGCGTCTCGG
>Ga0070714_100000497_pt1 | contig 28531 bp, 23 predicted proteins | sample LARL83metaG_FD_65450 | JGI IMG/M metagenome (GOLD analysis project Ga0070714, IMG submission 65450) | Corn, switchgrass and miscanthus rhizosphere microbial communities from Kellogg Biological Station, Michigan, USA - LAR L8-3 metaG | ecosystem: Host-associated > Plants > Roots > Rhizosphere ... | reverse complement strand
CACCGACGACGAGATCGCCGCGGTCACCGACCGGCTCATATCAGACCGGCTCGTGCTGGCCATGGACGGCAGGCTCGTCGGCCTCGCCCTCAGGGCGAAGCCGGCGGCCATGCCCGACAGCACCGAGTTCCCCGGTGGGTACTTCAGCGTGGACGGGGCTTCCATCAGGATCGCCGCGGAGGCCGCGGCGCGCCGCTCCATGACTCAGGCCTGACCGAGCTGTCGCTCGGTCAGGCCTCCTGCTCTGGATGCCGTGCTCCGGTACGGAGCCGCCGCCAGGATTACCCGGTTACCGCGGGCTCCTGCGCGGGGGCTGCCTCGGGCTCGGGAACGTCCCTGAGCTCCAGATGGCCGGTCCCCGCCAGCGTGGCCAGGTCGATGTCGGCGATCAAGCGAACAGGATCGTGGTTCAAGGTCAGGGTGCCCTCGAGATGCACGGTCCCGGTGCCGTTCTCGAAGTCGGCGGCGCTGAGGTCGCTTGCCTCGCGATCGAATCGCATGCCAAGGTCGGTGCCGCCGCGGGTGCCGGTGAACTTGATGAACACCCACCCGATTTCCTCTATCCGGTTCTGCAGTTCTTCCACCGAGGGTTCCGAGCCGCCCACGACTACCGGGTGGTCGCCGGCGGCCAGGCGCTCTGTCAATTCGTTCATTGTTCCTCTCCCGGGAATTCGAAATGACGCGGTGCAACCGGGCGTGCGAATGCAGCGTCATTATGCCTGACCGTTCAGCCATCCAGGTAGCGGTGTTCAAATGAGGTGATGCTACGGTTGAACGCCAGGGCCCCCTTGTGAATTACTGGTATCTTTTTTAAGATCGCTGGATATGTCGGTCTCCCTGCGCGCTTCAGTTCTTTGCGGAGTCGGATCTTGGATACCGCCCGACATCGTCACGAATGATGATCTCGCGCAAATTCTGGATACCTCAGATGAGTGGATAAGAAAGCGCATTGGAGTAAGGCAGCGGCATGTCGCGAGCCCCGGGATGGCCACATCTGAACTAGCGGTCGAGGCGGGTTTGCGTGCGCTCAAGTCGGCCCGGCTCGAGTCGGTGGACGCGCTTGTCGTCGCCACCACGACCCCGGATCGGCTGTGCCCCGCCACCGCACCAGACGTCGCCAGCCGTCTCGGCCTGGGCCTGATTCCCGCGTTTGACGTCGCTGCCGTCTGCACGGGTTTCATATACGCCCTCGCGAGCGCCGTTGGCATGATCGCGGCCAGCATTGCCGACCGGGTGCTCGTGATAGGCGCGGATGTTTTCACCACTCTCCTGAATCCCTGTGACCCCACCACACGGGCGATCTTCGGCGACGGTGCGGGCGCCGTCGTGCTCCGGGTGGGGGATCCCGGCGATCTGGGCGCGATCGGGCCGTTCACCCTCGGCAGCGACGGTCGCGGCGCTGATCTGATCATGGTTCCGGCCGGGGGATCACGGCTCCCGCATGACGATGATGCCCGGCCCTCGGATCGGTACTTCACCATGCAGGGCCAGCAGGTGTACCGGCAGGCCGTCGAGAGGATGGCCCAATCGACCAGGCAGGTACTCGAGCTAGCCGGCTGGCCGGTGTCGGCGGTCGACTGGCTCATCTGCCACCAGGCGAACCAGCGCATCCTGACGGCGGTCGCGACGCGTCTGCGGATCCCGGCCGAGCGGTGCCTGGTCAATATCGACAAGGTAGGGAACACGGCCGCCGCCTCGATACCGCTCGCCCTGGCCCACGGGGCGGAGACCGGGGCTTTCCGCCCCGGCGATCGCATCGTCCTGACTGGCTTCGGCGGCGGCCTCACCTGGGGTTCGACGGTGCTGCGATGGCCGGGGACGCTGTAAGGATATCCCGATCCGTAATCATCCTCCGTACGTGATTGCCCGCGTGGAGGCACCTTGTTAGGATGCGGGCTGGCGGTTTCGGTTGCCTCCGGGTCCGCGGGAAGTCGCAAGCTCATCGTCGGCGTCACGATAGCTATCGGCTGCGTCTTCCCGGCCGATGAACGGCGTTAGGGAAGGAAGGCTATGGGGTCGGCCGCATGATCGAGATCGACCACGTCAGCAAGCGCTTCGGCAAGGTTCTAGCGGTCGACGACCTCAGCTTCACGGTCCGCTCCGGCCATGTGACCGGATTCCTCGGCCCGAACGGCGCGGGCAAGAGCACCACGATGCGCGTCGTCCTCGGCCTGGACGAGCCCACGGCGGGCGCCGCCCAGGTGAACGGGCGCTCCTACCGCGGGATCGTCCATCCGCTCAATGAGGTCGGCTCGCTGCTCGACGCCGGAGCCGTGCACGGCGGGCGCACCGCCTGGCTGCACGTGCTGTCGGTCGCCCAGAGCAACGGCATCGGCAAGAGCCGCGCCGCCGAGGTGATCGCGCTGGCCGGCCTGGACGAGGTGAAGGACAAACGGATCGGCGGCTTCTCGCTCGGCATGAAACAGCGGCTCGGCATAGCCACGGCCCTCCTCGGCGACCCGCCCGTGCTGATCTTCGACGAGCCGGTCAACGGGCTCGACCCGGAGGGCGTGCAGTGGGTCCGCGAGCTGTTCAAGGCGTTCGCCGCGGAGGGCCGCACGGTGTTCGTGTCCAGCCACCTGATGAGCGAGATGGCGCTGACCGCCGACCGGCTCATCATCATCGGCCGCGGCAAGCTGCTCGCCGACACGACCGTCGGCGAGCTCACCCAGGCCAGCCGTAACGACGTCCTGGTCAAGTCGCCCCGGGCGGAAGAACTGTCCTGCCTGCTCTCCGCGAAGGGCGCCACCGTCGTCACCGCGCCCGGCGCACCGGATACGCTCACCGTCACCAGCATGGAGGCTGGCACGATCGGTGACATCGCGCTCAGGAATGGCATCGCCGTGCATGAGCTGACGCCCCGGCACGCCTCGCTCGAGGAGGCCTACATGAAGATCACGGCCGACAGCGTCCAGTTCCACGGAAGGGCCCACCAATGACGGTGCTGCTCAGCGAGTGGACCAAGCTCCGCGCGCTCCGCTCGACGTACGTGACCCTGGCGGTCGCGGGCATCATGGCCCTGATCGCCAGCGGCATAGTGGCGGCCTCCACGGTCACGGCCACCGCGGCCCAGGCGCCCCCGTTCGGCGCGGTCGTCGGGATCTTCGCCGGCTGGCTGACGTATCCGGCCCTGGCCATCGGCATCCTCGGCATTATCACGATCACCGCTGAATACGCCACCGGCCAGATCCGGCTCACGTTCACCGCCGTGCCGCGCCGGCTGACCGTGCTGGCCGCCAAGGTGGCCGTCACCGGATTGATCGGACTGGTCGTCGGTGAGGTGCTGGCCTTCGCGGGATACGGTCTCACGGCGGCGACCCTGGCGGGTCACCCGCTGGCGAAGAGCCTGCACGGCGCGAGCATCCACGTGCTGGCCGGCGGCGTCAGCCTGTGTGTGATCATCTTGCTGGGCCTGGGCATCGGCACCATCTTCCGGCGCACGGCCGGCGCGATCGCCGCGCTGCCCGCCGTGCTGTACCTGCCGCTGCTCGTGTTCGTGCTTCCCTCCCCGTGGAAATTCGAAATCGGCCGGTTTACCGTAATGGGCGCGGTGTACCAGCTCATCAGCGCTCACCCGTCGAACCAGCTGTTCTCGCCGGTCATTTCCTTGATCGTCTTGTTCGCCTGGCCGGCCGTGGCCTTGGCCGCCGGCGCCGCCATCATTACCCGTAACGACGCATAAGGCTGGCTGCGGGTCACCTCCATTCCGGCCACGGCGGGCCTCCGTGGTGATGGTTATTCGGCGCGGGTTGCTGCTACATCTAGGGTTTATCGGCTGCCCGCCGGGAGCCATTCCGGTTCCGGAAAGGACGTGAAGAAGCATGGCTTTCTCGCTCGACCTCGACGAGGGCGTGGTCAGCTCCTGCCATCAGGCGGCCGAGACCATCGCGGCCGACGTCTCCTCGCAGGTGCGGGACCACACCACGGTCTCGGTAGAACGCGCCGTCGCCCGGCTGCTCGGGGTGGACGGAGTGGACGGCTCCGACGTCCCGCTGCCCAACATCCTGGTGGACCAGATCCGTGCGCGGGGCGGGCTCGGCCGCGGGCTCGCCTACTGGATCGGCAACGCGATGCTGCATACCGGCTCGCCACCCGCGCGCATCGCCGAGCGGGTCGCCGCCGGTGAGCTTGACTGGCTGGACCTCCCTCAGGCCGGAGAATCGCTGATCAGGTCCGCCGTGACCGCCGAATGCGCCCGCAGCCTGGACGTTATCAACCAGCACAGGAGCGAGCGGACCCGGCTGCGCGAGTCGCTGCCTGAGCATCCGCGGCCGTATCTGTACGTACTGACCGCGACGGGCAATGTGTACGAGGACGTGGCCCATTCGCTAGCGGTCGCGGACAACGGCGGTGACGTCATCGCGGTGATCCGCTCGACGGCCCAGAGCCTGTTCGACCACGTGCCGTACGGGCCGACGACCGAAGGGTACGGCGGGACGTACGCCACGGCGGCCAACTTCCGGATCCTGCGTGCGGCGCTGGATCAGTGGTCCCGCGAGAACGGCCGGTACATGCAGCTTTCCAGCTTCTGCTCCGGACTGTGCATGCCCGAGATCGCCGCGATAGGAGCGATGGAAGGCCTGGACAACATGGTCAATGACGCTTTGTACGGGATCCTGTACCGGGATATCAATATCCGGAGGACGCTGATCGACCAGCGGGTATCTCGCCTGGTGAACGGCTACTTCGGGATTGTCATCAACACTGGCGAAGACAACTACCTGCGCACGGCGGATCCGGTTACCGCGGCCCCGTCCGTCATTGCCTCACAGTTCATCAACTATCACCTGGCTCGCGAATCCGGTGTGCCCGATCCGCAGATCGGGCTCGGGAACGCGTTCGAGATCGACCCGGCGACGCCCGACAGCCTGCTGCTTGAGCTCGCCCAGGCGCAGCTGACCAGGCAGCTGTTTCCTGACTGCCCGGTGAAGTACATGCCGCCGACTAAGCACATGAATGGCAATCCATTCCGGACCCATGCGATCGACACGATGTTCAACCTGGTCACCATCCTCACCGGGCAGGGCATCCAGACGCTCGGCGTTCCCACCGAGGGCGTGTTCACGCCTCACATCCATGACCGCGTTCTTGGCTTGGAAAATGCCCGGTACGTATCCACCGCGGCACGGAACCTCCGTGACGAGATCTCGTTCCGGCCGGACGGAATCGTCCAGCGCCGCGCCCGCGACGTGCTGGAGCAGGCGCACGGGCTGCTCCAGGAAACGGCGGCCGCCACCCTGTTCAAGGCCGTCGAGAAGGGGATCTTCGGGAACGTGTCCCGCAGCCTCGACGAGGGGCGCGGCGCCGACGGGATCGTGGCCGCGGACGACCGCTATCTCAACCCCTACCTGTCGCTGATGCGGGAGCCTGTCCATGCCTGACGACGCAACCCTGCACCGCGTGCGGCCCTACGGAGACCATCTCGATGACGGGATCGTCCAGCTCGGCTTCACGTTGCCGGTACCTGATGGCGCGCCGGCCCGCAAGGCGGCGCTGCAGCTGGCCAGGACCATGGGGCTCGCCCGCGCCGAGGTGGTGCACCAGCAGCAGCTGACCCCGGGATTTACCTACTTCGTGCTATACGGCACATGCACCGCGACCGTCGACTTCGCCGCCCTGGCGCAGGAGGCGGCAGGCGAGCGCCACATGTCAGAAGCGGAGGTCGACGAGTTCATCGACCGGCACATCGGACGGCCGGTCGTCGCGGTCGGCGCCAGTACCGGCACCGATACTCACAGCGTAGGCATCGACGCGATGCTCAACCTCAAGGGCTACCACGGCCACCGCGGGCTGGAGGGGTACCGCGGCTTCCGGACCTATAACCTCGGCAGCCAGGTACCGAACACCGTCTTGGTCGCGCAGGCGATCCAGGTGGACGCTGATGTCGTGCTCGTCTCGCAGACGGTCACCCAGCAAGACCTGCACATCCAGAACCTGACCGAATTGGTAGAGCTAGCCGAGGCCCAGGGCCTGCGGGAGCGGACCATTCTGATCTGCGGCGGAGCGCGGATGTCGGAGGAACTCGCCAAAGAGATCGGCTTCGACGCCGGCTTCGGCCGGGGCACCTACCCCTACCACCTCGCCAGCTACGTTGCCCGCGAGCTTAGCGCTCGCCTGGCTGCCCGCGGCGCGGCGCGGGTGGAGGGGTGAGCCCGCCCGAGCTGATCGACACGCTGGATGGCGCGGCCCGGATCGCGTTCGTCGGCCTGGCCAAGAACACGGGTAAGACCACCGCCCTGGCCGCGCTCATCCCGGAACTGGACGCGCGCGGGGAACGGCTGGGAGCGACCTCGGTGGGCCGTGACGGCGAGGCCACCGACGTGCTGAACCATGCGATCCGCAAGCCGGCCCTGTGCCTGCCGGCCGGCAGCCTGGTGGCGACGACCCAGCCGCTCCTGGACGCCAGCGGGGTGGCGCACCAGGTCCTGGCGTGCACACAGCACAGGACACCGCTCGGACTGGTGGTCGTAGCGGAACTCGCCGAGGCGGGTGCGCTGGAGGTCGCGGGCCCTAGCACGGCCAGCGGGATCAGGGCGGTCGGTGAGCTGATGCTGGCTCACGGCTGTGATCGCGTCCTGGTAGACGGCTCGATCGACCGGCGCGGGACCGCGGCACCGTCCGTCGTGGACGGTGTGGTGATGGCCACCGGGGCGGTCCTGAGCACCGAGCTTGAGACCGTCGTGCGACGAACCCGCGCGGCGATCGACTTGGTCCAGGTACCAGTCGCAGCCGACCCGCGGCTGCGCGAACTCGCCCGGACCAGCGATGCCAGCCTGCTCGTTACCGGTTCCTACGAGGCGGTGACGGTGCCTTCCGACGTGCTGCTGAGCGGATCGGAGCCAGCGGTCGCGACCCTGTTCCTGGCCCACCCCGCCGCCCGCTACCTGCTGCTGCGCGGCGCGCTTTGCGAGCCGTTCGTCGAGCACGTGCTGCGAGCGCACAGAACCGGGCCGATAACGATGGTCACGACGGACACGACCAAGATCTTCCTATCCCGGCGCGGCCGCCGGTGGTACGCGGAGCGTGGCATACACCTCGAAGTGCTCGGCCATCCACGGCTATGCGCGGTCACCGTGAATCCGGTGGCGCCCCGCTCGCACCACCTGCCCGCCCTCCTGCGGAGCATCTCCGCCGAGCTACCCGAGGTGCCGGTTTTCGACGTACTGGCAGGCGCTCGAGCCAGCCGGTGATGCCGCCGCGTTCAACCGGCTATTCACCCCAGTCGAACGCGAGGGGCTTAGTCTCCTGGTGAGCGGGCGGGGACGCGAGTTACGCTGAGCGCCGCGGATTTCAAAAGAATGGTGGAGGCGTCGGATGGCGGTGCAGACGGAACAGATCGAGCAGGCCGAGCAGGAGGTTTTCAGTTTTCAGGCGGAAGCGGTGCAGATTCTGGACCTGATGGTCCATTCGCTGTACAGCAATAAGGAGATCTTCCTGCGCGAGCTGATCTCGAATGCCTCGGATGCGATTGACCGGCTGCGGCTGGAACTGCTGTCGCAATCGGAGCTACCCGAGGCGGAGGGGCCGCTGCGGATCCGGGTCAGCTTCGACAAGGACGCGGGCACGATCACCATCGCGGATAACGGCATCGGCATGAGCCGGGATGAGGTAATCCAGAACATCGGCACGATCGCCAAGTCGGGGACCCGGGAGTTCCTGCGGTCGCTGACCGGCGACCAGGGCAAGGACGCGGCCATGATCGGCCAGTTCGGAGTGGGTTTCTATTCGTCGTTCATCGTCGCCGAACGGGTGATACTGACCACCCGCCGGGCCGGCCTGGAGCCGGACGAGGGGGTGCGCTGGGAATCGGACGGCACCGGCACGTACACCCTGGAGACGAGCGAGCGGGCCGACCGCGGCACCACGATCGTGCTGCACCTGCGGGAAGGCGAGGACGACCTGCTGAACGGGTGGCGGCTGCGGTCGATCATCGAGAAGTACTCCGATCACATCAGCATGCCGATCCTGATGCCCGGCGAACCCGAGGACAAAGCTGAGGAAGAGGAAGGAACGCCTAAGCCTGACGTGACCGTAAACCGGGCGTCGGCGCTGTGGGCGCGCCCCAAGGGTGAACTCACCGACAAGGATTACAGCGACTTCTACAAGCACATCGCCGGTGAGTTCACCGATCCGCTCGCCTGGGTGCACGCCAAGATCGAGGGCATCTACGAATACACGCTGCTGCTGTTCATCCCGTCGAGCGCGCCGTACGACCTCTGGGTGCAAGAAGCCCGCCGCGGGGTGCGGCTGCACGTGCAGCGGGTATTCATCATGGAGGACACGGGCCAGATCCTGCCGAAGTACCTGCGGTTCGTCCGTGGCGTCATCGACTCCTCCGACCTGCCGCTGAACATCTCCCGGGAAATCCTGCAGGGCAGCCGCGCGGTGGACAACATCCGCGTCAATGCGGTGAAGAAGGTGCTGCGGCGGATCGCCGAACTCGCCGAGAAGGAGCCGGACAAGTACGCGACGTTCTGGAAGGAATTCGGCATGACCCTCAAGGAGGGCATTGCCGATGACTACTCCAACCGGGATGAGATCGCCAAGCTGCTGCGCTTCAGCTCCACCAAGTCCGCCACCGATGACCAGGACACCTCGCTGGGCGACTACGTCGCGCGGATGAAGGAAGGCCAGGAGCACATCTACTACCTGCTGGCCCCGTCGCTCGCTGCGGCCAAGTCCAGCCCGCACCTGGAGACATTCCGCACCAAGGGAGTGGAGGTGCTGCTGCTCAGCCAGGGTGTCGACAACTGGGTGGTGTCCAGCCTGCGGGAGTTCGACGGCAAGAAGCTGCAGTCCGTCGCCCAGGGCGACGGCGACCTGGGCGCGCTGGCGGACGAGGAAGAAAAGCAGGCCAAGGAGGATGCCGACGCCGAGTACGCGGAACTCCTCGCCAAGCTGAAGGCCTACCTGGCCGGACAGGCCTGGGACGTGCGCCTGTCCACCCGGCTGACCACCTCGCCGGCCTGCATCATCAGCAACGAACCGGAAATCGACGTCAACCTCATGCAGCGGCTGCGCGGGACCGGCCTGCCGCGCCAGGCGGTGCTTGAGCTCAACCCGAAGCACCCTCTCATTCAGCGGCTCAACCGCAGGCGAGACGGCCAGCACATCGGTGAGTGGGCGCAGGTCCTGTTCAACCAGGCGGTGCTCACCCTCGGGGCGCGGATCGAGGACCCCACCACGTTCGTGCGACGGCTGAACAGCCTGCTCACGGCGCTCACCGAGGACGAATCCGCCGGAACTCAAGAAGACGCCGGGGCGGACCAGAAGGAGGCCGGCTGAGCACCCACCCGCCAGGGCGGCTGCTGGCCGTCAGCGATCTGCACGTCACCTTTCCCGCGAACCGCGAATTCGTGGCCGCGCTGCGGCCGGGCAACCCGCGCGATTGGCTGCTCGTCGCCGGGGACGTCGCGGAGAAAGCGGCGGATATCGAGTGGGCCCTGGGCACGCTCAGGGCCCGGTTCGCCACCGTGGTCTGGGTTCCCGGCAACCACGAGCTGTGGACGCTCAGCACGGATCCGGTCCAGTTGCGCGGCGAGGCCAGGTACCAGTACCTGGTGCGGATGTGCCGCCGGATTGGCGTGATCACGCCCGAGGATCCGTTTCCGCTGTGGGAGGGGGTCGGCGGGCCGCTGACGATCGTGCCGTTGTTCGTACTGTACGACTACTCGTTCCGCCCGGACGGCACGACCACTAAAGCCGAGGCCCTCGCCCTGGCGTACGAGACCGGGATCGTGTGCTCCGATGAGGCCGTGCTGCACCACGACCCTTATCCGGGCCGGGATGCGTGGTGCCACGCGCGCGTCCTGGTGACTGAGCGGCGGCTGGCGGCACTCCGGCCGGGAACCCGTACGGTGCTGGTCAGCCACTTTCCGCTGACCCGTGAACCGACGCGCGTCCTGACTTACCCGGAATTCGCCCAGTGGTGCGGCACCGAGCTGACCGCCGACTGGCACGTGCGGTTCGGCGCCAAAGCCGTCGTCTACGGGCACCTGCATATTCCCGGCACCACCTGGCAAGACGGCGTCCGGTTCGAAGAGGTGTCCGTCGGTTATCCCGAAGAACTCGAGCGGAATCCGGGCAGGCCTCGCGTCCTGCGGCAGATCTTCCCGGCCGAACACGCCTGGCCTCAGGCGGAAACCACGGCCGAGGTCACGAGCAGTCCGTGACTGGCCAGCCAGCGCCCGCTAAGCGTAGTGAGCGGAATCCCCTTGACCAGGGGACCAGGCACGAGCAGACGCGCAGTGAACGTGCCTTCTCGCGGATCGATGTCGATGTCCGCCGACTCGAAGTCCAGCCAGCGCCGGGTCAGCGGGAACCACGTCTTGTAGACGGTTTCCTTCGCGCTGAAGAGCAGGCGATCCCAGCTGATCCCGGGGATCCCGGCGGCGAGTTCGCCGAGACGGACACGCTCCTCGTCACGGGCGATCAACTCGAGCATGCCATGGTCGGGTAGCGCGTCGTTGATCTCCGCGTCTACTCCCAGTGATATGACATCCCTGGTCAGTGCCACCGCGGCGGCGCGATACCCGGCGCAGTGGGTGATGCTGCCTGTGACCCCTTCCGGCCATTGCGGGGCGCCGCGGACCCCGGGCAGCACGGCGACCTCCGGCAGGCCAAGCCGGGTCATCGCCGCCCGGGCACAGGCGCGCGCGGTGGCGAATTCCGTGCGCCGGCTGGCCGTGGCCCGCGCGATGGCCGCATGTTCTTGCGGGAAGAGAACGGCTTCGGGATCGTCTCCGAATGACTCGACCGCGGCGACCGGCGGCGGCAGAATCCGCTCTATCATCCCTACCGCCCTATGGACGCTTTCCCGCAGGCCACGGTGTGTCGATTCGAGGTCGCTCGATCAGCTGATATGGTGCAGCCGCCTGCCGTAGCGCATTCCCTGGAAAAGGTGTGAGAGGAGGCTTCGCCGGAAGATGCGCCGGAGGCGGCTGCCTTTTAAATAATAGCCTCCGGACCAGCTGAGTCCAATCATTAACAGCTACGTTCAACTGGCGACTGCCGCTAATAATGGCCGTGCCCGCGGCCAGGAGTCAGCGGTGCAGGGAGATTGGCGGTAAGCCATGAGCGCACGGCTGCTGAATTTTACCGCTTGCTGGTGGTCGCCGAACTGGACCAGATGCCAGCCGATCGCAAACAGGGCACGTGCTTCTCCCTGCGCGTCTCCGACAGCGCGGTAGAGTCGCACCGCCTGCCTGGCCTGGACCATGGCCTCGAGCGTGCGCCCCTGGGCCTGCAGGACGTAGGCGCGGCTGAGACCGGTCAGGGCGCGGAACCGGCTGTCGCCGAACCGCCTGGCCAGCTCGATGGCCTCATCCAGATGCTGACCGGCGCTGACGATATCGCCCTGCAGGAACCTGAGCCAGCCAAGATGCTGGTGGGCTATCATCAGTCCGGCGAGATCGTTCAGCCTCGCGGCGACTACCAGCGCGGATTCCTGCGCCGTGGCGAGCCTTTGCCAGCACGTCTCGTCGCGGAGGTACCATCCGGCGGTCCAGGGCAGTTTCCAGGCGTACGGAGCGTAGCCGCCTTCGGCCGCCTGCCTGATCACGCCGAGCAGGACATGCTGTTCATTCTCGAACCACTGGACCGCCTGCCCGGGCCCTCCGATTCTCTCGAGCGTGACACCCGGCCGCGGGGTAAACGTCATCTCGGGCTGGCCGGGATAAAGGAAACCCGACGCCACGATGGTCGCGTGCAGGTAGAAGTCAAGCATGCGGCGCACCGCGTCCCGCCGGTCGGCTTCGCTCTCCCGGATGCTCGCCTCCTCCGCCGCATAGGAGCGCAGCAGGTCATGACAGATGTAGCGGCCGGGAACGTATTCCGTGAGCAGATGCTCGTCACACAGCTCCGCCACGGCCAGGTGCGTCTGTCCTGGCGATAGGCCGGCCAGGCTGGCCGCGGCCGGAACCGTGATATCCGGACCCGGATGCACCCCGAGCAGCCGGAACATGCGCGACGCCGAGTTCCCGAGCCTGGCCCGCGACCAGGAGAACACCATCCTGACGCTGGTGACCGGTTCCCCCGTCTCCAGCGCGTCCAGTCGCCCCCGGGCGTCCCGCATCTCGGCCAGGAGCGCCGCCAGCGGCAGTCCGGGGCGCGCGACGGCGCGCGCGGCGACGTCGCACAGGGCTAGCGGCAGACGGCCGCACAGCGCGATCAGCTCGCTGATCGCCCCCGACTCGGCCTGCGCCCGGCCGGCATCCAGGTTCGAGGCCAGCAGGTCATACGATTCGGCCTCGGTCAGGACGTCCAGCGTCATCAGGTACGCGCCCTCCGCGGCGGCCAGCCCGGTGAGCCGGTTCCTGCTGGTGATCAGGACCATGCATCCCGGTGATCCCGGCAGCAGCGGACGGACCTGTTCGGCGTTCTCAGCGTTGTCCAGCAGGATCAGCATGCGCCGGCCTGCCAGCATGCTCCGGTACAGGGCGGCCTGCCCGTCGGTATCCGGGGGGATGCGCATGGGCGGCACGCCGAGCGCGGTCAGGAAACCGCGCACCGCATCGGTCGGCATGACCGGCGTACCAGACGGGCCGGAACCACGCAGGTTCACGAACAGCTGCCCGTCGGAAAACCTGTCAGCCACCCGATGGGCCCAGTGCACAGCCAGCGCCGTCTTGCCGATGCCGGCCATCCCGGTCAGCGCCGCGATAGCCACGCCGCTCGCCTGGCTCATGTCCCGTTCCGCCAGTACGGAAAGCGCGGCCAGCTCACGAACGCGGCCGATGAAGGACCGCGGCCCGGCGAGAAGCTGCCTCGGTACCACGTGCACCGTGGCGGGAAGCGCGGCCGGCCGGACGTTCCGCGCGGAAATGTCCTGCCGCAGTACTCGCTCGCAAGCCTCGGTAAGCTCCCCGCCCGGATAAATTCCCAGCTCCCGGTCGAGACGCGACCGTATGTCCTGGTAGACACGCAGGGCGGCCGCCTGCTGCCCGGAACCCGCCAGCGCGATCATCAGGCGAGCATGCGCCGGCTCGTTGAGCGGCTCGGCATGGGCGAGTGCCCACAGCCGGGGCAGCACCCGGTGGTGCTGCCCCAGTACGCAGGCGACCTCCGCGTAACGCAGCAGCACTCCGGCCAGCTCCTGCCGCAGCGCGGTGAGGCCCGGATGGTCGCTGAGTATGTCCACGTCGGCAAGCGGATCACCGCGCCACAAATCCATCGCGTGCTCGTAGCACTCGACGGCGGTCACATCGTCACTGCCGGCCCGCGCCGCGGCGGCCCGCGTGGCCAGGTCCCGGAAGACCAGCAGGTCTATTTCCCGGTCAGAGACGGTCAGCCGGTAGGCGCCCCTGACCGAGCCGATCGTTCCTTCCTCATCGGCCCCCAGGCGGCTGTGCGAGCTCAGCAGCCTGCGAATCCTGCTCACATGCGCCTGGACGAGATCCACGGCGGTGCCCGGCGGCGAATCTCCCCACAGCACGTCGATGATCGTGTCCCGGCGCACCAGGACGCCGGGATCCATCAGCAGCAGCCCCAGGACCGCGCGCCGCGCGGGAGGCCCGAGAGGCAGCGGCATCCCGTCGCTGCGCGCCTCGAGCGGGCCGAGCAGCGCCAGCCACAATCCCTCATCGTGCCCGGACGAGGGTGCCGTTCGCGGCGGGTCGGAATCCTCCCGCGCGGGATGCGGTGCCGTCACCGCGCCGGGGCGCGGGCGCGGTAGCGCGGCGGCGCGGCCGAGGCTGGCCGCCTGGTCCGGGTCAAGGCTGAGCGCATCGGCCAGTGCGGCCAGCGAATTCGCTCTCGGGTGATGACGGCGCGATTGCTCGATATCTCGCAGCGCGGCAACGCTCAGCCCGGCCCTGGCCGCCAGTTCCCGCTGGGTCAATCCGGCCTCGTGACGGAACGTGCGCACCAAAGATCCAAACCGGGAAGCCGACTCACCTTTATCCATGCCCCGTCAGGCCCCGTCCCCGTTTCGTCATGTTACTACATGCGATTATTTATAGGATCTGAGGTAGAAATAGTTAGAACGTGGGGTATCGTACCAGTTTTCCGACATGGGTACGGAATGCCAGCCAGGCGGTCATCGCGTCGGCCGGGGGCCCCCGCCGCGGGGCTGTAACGCCGAGCCCGGCCCGGTGCCCGGCTTCCTCGCCGTCCGCGTCCGCGCCCTGCCTGCCCCGCACCGCTGAAATCATCTCCGCGAGCTAATTGGGACGCCGCCCCGGGCGCCCCGGTCTTCCGTGATGACAAGGAACCCGGAACCACTCTCGCCGTCTCCGGCCGCCAGATCAAGCGAGGAACCCGTACTACGGCACTCGGTCTGCTCGCCACCGAGCGAGCGGCATGCTCGTAAAGAGGGGAAACAGCCGCGGGTCCGGCCGGCGGGTACGGCAATTCGGTGTCAGCCAGCCGCCAATCATCTGCCAGCGCCATCTGATTAGGTCGACGGTAGGGGACCGTGACGCTCGATCAGACCATACGGAGGGAAAAGATGCCGTGAAACAGTCGAGTGATCGCCCATCCCAGCTGGCCAGCCCGGGAAGCAGCGCGGTGTCCTCCCGCCCGGGCGCGGATGAGCCGGCCGCGCGGGCGGACGAAGCCGCCGCGGTGATGGCCGTTCCCGTGTTCTCCTTGCGCGCAGCCGACTCCCCGCGGCTCAACGGCGAGGACAAGGCGCACATCGCCCGGCTCGCTGAGATGGATACGCCGCTGCCGCCGATCCTGGTGGACAGGCGCACCCTGCGGGTGATCGACGGGATGCACCGCCTGCTGGCCGCGTCCTTGCAGGGGCGGGAGACCATCGATGTCATATTCTTCGACGGCAAGGCGGACGACGTTTTCCTCCGGGCGGTCCAGGAGAACATCGCCCACGGCCTGCCGCTGTCCCAGGCCGACCGCCGCGCCGCGGCGGAGCGGATCATCGCCTCGCACCCGCACCTGTCTGACCGGGCGATCGGCCACTCGGTCGGCCTCGCGGCCAAGACCGTGGCGACGATCAGGAGAGGTTCAAGCGAAGAAATACCGCAGTCAAACGCGCGGGTCGGCCGGGACGGCCGGGTCCGCCCGCTGGACAGCGGCGTAGGCCGGCGGCGGGCCGCCGAACTCCTGGCGCAGCAGCCCGACGCGTCGCTGCGTGACGTGGCCCGCGCCGCGGGCATTTCTCCCGCCACGGTCCTGGACGTGCGCAAGCGCCTGGAACGCGGTGAGTCGCCCGTGCCGGAAAGGGCCGCCGCGAACGCCGCCCGCGCCGGGCTCAGAGGCATCGGGCTCAGCGGCACCGGGGCGGAGACCGACGCCGGCCACGACGGCGCCTCGGCCCAGGCCGGCCAGTCAAGCTCGCGGGTAGCGTCACCGCCAGATCCGGCCGTCGCGGTGGAAAAACTGCTGCGCGACCCGTCGCTGCGCAACAACGAACGCGGCAAGGGAATGCTGCGACTGCTGCACGTTAACGCGGCCGGGGCCGAGCAGCTGCCGGACGCGGCCGCGGCCGTGCCCCCGCACTGCGTCGGCATCATCGTGGAGCTCGCCCGCCAGTACGCCACGATGTGGCAGGACTTCGCCAGGGAACTGGACGGGCGGGCGCGGATCATCGACCCGTCGGCCGCCACGCACCGGTCCTCGAGGGCGCGCTGGGGCGCCTCGCTTGTGCCGGGACCGGCCACGCCATCGTCAGGACCGAGATCGGCCGCGGCGCAGAGCTGATAACCGCGGGGAATGGGAGCCGTACGGGCAGCCGAGCAATCGTTGCCGATCATTAAAAATGCTCTGTAAATTATCAACCGTCTTCACTGGAGGTTACCCATGAATGAATTGACCGAGCGATTGACCATCGAGCAGCAGATCATTATGGGCGGAGCGGATCCCACGGTGGAAGAACTCCGTGACCGGACCGGCGAGATGGGATACGTACTGGTCAGATTCACCCAGACGCGAGGCGGCACCGAGCTGGGCTTCCCCCTCGACCGCGCCATGACCGATCTCAGCCACGCGAACTTCGATGAGGGCACCGGTACCGTGCACGTCGAGGGCAACCTGATCCTGAACGACGACCCGGTACGCTGCATCGCCGACATCGACCTGGCGACGCTCAAGGGCACCGGACGGCTGGCGCTCGAAGAAAAAGCCGCGGCTGCCACTGAGTGACGGCACCGGGATGGCTGCGCCCCCGCGGGGCGCAGCCATCCCGGCCTTCAGGCGATGAGCTGGTCAAATCCCGCCTGACGCCCGGAAGCGGCTGGCCTTGCCGATCACGTCCTCGCTATAGAGCCGCAGCGCCTGCTGAACCGCGAACTCGGCCATGTACGAGCGGAACTCATCCCGCGGCTCGTCGGCGAGGTTCAGCATCCGGCGGTTGGCGACGACGGCCGGAGCCTGCAGGCGGTCGAGCGACCTCTCGATCGCCATTTCCATGTCAGCAGGCTCGACGACCTCATCTACCAGCGACTGAGCCGCCGGCTCGCTCGCCCAGATTCGGCGCCCCCCCAGGATGACCTGGCGGGCTAGCCGCGGCCCTGCGTACCTGGTCAGCCTGAAGTTGGCGGCACCGGGCAGGATGCCCTCCTGGGCGGCCGGGAGGCTCAGATATGTGTCGCGGGCGGCGATCACATGGTCGAACGCGAGCAGCAACTGCATCCCGCCGCCGATGGCGAAACCATCTACCGCGGCGACCCACGGTTTCGCGACCGTGGGAGACTGCCAGCGCGGTCCGTCCTCGACCAGGACTCCGCGCACGAGCTTGTGAATATAGCCGAGCTCACGGCGCAGCAGGAAACCCACCAGCGAGATACCGCCCGCGTGCAGTGCCTTGAGGTTGATTCCGGCGCTGAACACTCGCCTGCCGCGGTAGCGGCGATGGGTCATCTCTCCGCCGCGCAGCAGGCATACCCGCACCTCCGGGTCGAGCAGGGCGAGGTCCACAGCCGTCTCCATGTCGTCGACCTGCTGGTCGTCCTCCGCGTTGAGGCAATCGTCCCGGCACATCGTCAGCCGGGCCGCGCCCTTCGCGCGCTCGATGCGCACGGACCCGAGGTCGGCCACGCCGGCCTGGCTGAATTCCGGCAGCCGCCGGAGCGCCCTGGAGGTCGGCCGCAGCATGGCGTCGAGCAGATGCGGGCCGGCCAGCGGCGACCGCAGCACCCCGCGCAGGAAGATGCCCTGGTCGATCTCACGGCCTTCCTTGCCGGCCTGCGGTCGCTTTCGCTCGGCCGCCATCTGCTCCACCGTGGGCACCAGGCCGGGAAATACGGCCGCCGCGCTTTCGACCAGCTCCCCGAGCCGCAGATAGCGGGTGCCGCCGCCGGTCAGCTCGCGGTAGACCGCTTCGGCATGGGTATCCATGAACAGGCTGCGAATCGTGCGCGCGGCATCGTGCGCCGCCTCGGCGGCCGCGCGCTGACGCGGGGACCGCTGCCCCGGCTCCGGCAGCGACGCGATCAGCCCATCCGTTCGTTCCGAGGTTTCTGACAGGGCGTGCCGGGCGCGGGCAAGTTCGCTGCGCACGGCCCCGGCGTCGTCGTGCGGCCGACGCGACGCCATCTACCCGGCCCCGGCGGCTGCCGACCGCAGCGCCCGGTCGCAGGCCGCGAGATGAGCACCAAGCGCGTCTTCGAAGGTCGTGGTCATCGCCTCCAGCATGAGCTGCCGCCTGATGGCGAATTCGGCACCCGGAGCCGCGCTGGCCACCTCCATTGCCTTCTCGAGCACGAGCGCCGCATTGCCCGCCACGTCGTCGATGATCCCCATCGCCCGTGCCTCGGCGGCCCCGATGGGCGTGCCGAACAGTACTGCCCGGCGAGCTAGCGCGGTCCCCGCCGCCTGCCGCGCGAGCCGGTACAGCGCCATGCCGGGCCAGGTCACCCCGGCCACGAGAGGCATCACCAGCCGCGCTCCCGCGGGCATGATGCGGTAGTCGGCCACCAGCAGCGCGTCCAGGGCTGGCCCGCCGCAGTCGTCGTCCGCGACCGCGATGGTGATGGCGGGAAGGCGTTCTAGCCGCCGCAGTCCTCGTTCCCACTTGCTCACCAGCTCTACCCGCAGCTCGTCGAACCACCCCAACCCGGGCACGCCCGATACCCGGAGGATCACGAGGTTCCAGGGTCCCGCCCGGTCCGCGCCACCGTCCTCGGCCCTATCGCACAGCGCTCCGAGTTCGGCCACCGAGTCCGCCGTCGGCGCACGGCTGCCGTCGATCCGGAGGATCAGGTCGCGGATCCCGGCCTGCCTCCCGGGATCCGCCCGGTGCCCGGTAACCATTGGATCAACGCCGTCTCGATCGTCGACCCAGGTCCCATGGTCATCAAGACGCCGTAATCGCCCGGCTCGGTCACGCGCTCGCGAAGCAGCCGCTCGTAGGAAAACAAGAACGAACCGCTCGACAGGTTGCCGTAATCGCTCAGCACGCCGATGGTGTGGCGCACGTCGTGCCGGGTGAGCCCGAGATTGACCCTGATCGCGTCGATGACCTTCTTGCCGCCGGAATGCACGAGCCAGTGGCTGATATCGCTGCGGAGCAGGCCGGTTCCGGCCATCAGGCGGTCGACCACCCGCTCCGCGTGGGCGCCGACCACATAGGGGACATCCGGGTCGAGGTAGAAGCTGAACTTGCCCTGTGCGTTATCCCAGTCATACCGCATGGCATCAAGCGCATCGGTGATGACGTGGCTGGCGAACGACAGGATCCGCGGCCCCCGGGGGGCCGGGAGCGGGGGAGCGCCCGCGTCATCGCCGGTGAGCACGATAGCCGCCGCTCCGTCGCCGAACAGGCTGTTCACGACTGCGGTCCGCATGGTCGAGTCGAAGACATACGCGGCGGAACATGCCTCCGCGCACAGCAGGACCGCGAGCCGACGAGGGTGGGCCGCTGACCAGGCCGCCGTCACGCCGAGCGCGTTCAGCCCGGCGTTACAACCCATGCCCACGACATCGACCCTGCTGCACTGCGGCGCGATTCCCAGCTCACGAATCAGCAGGGCGCTCAGGCCCGGGGTGAGAAAACCCGTCGTGGTGACGCAGCACAGGTGACCGATGTCCTCGATCCCGGCTCCGGCGTTCTTCAGGGCCGCGTCGATGGCGCGCGCTCCCATGTCGAGCGTCAGGGCCTTGTGCTTGGCGAGCAGGTCCCCCTGCGTCTCATCGGCGCGCACCCCATCCTCGCCTGCCCGGGGCAGTGAGAGGTAACGCCGTTCGATGGCGCTGTTGAGGAAGACAGAACGGATCCTGGAATCTGTTATGTGGAAGATCTCGAGCAGGTCTCGCTGTGAATAGGGCTCGCCCGCGACGGCCGTCCCGACTCCGGCGATTCTCGGCGCGGGAACGGATGACCGCGGGGCTGCCCCCGTCGCCCCCTCTGCCGCCGGCCGGGTAGGAGTCCTGCTCATAGTCATCGGTACGTCCACCCCCAGCGACGACGCTGGCTGCGCACGCACCGCGTTGCTGTAACCACTTCAGTTCGCCTTCCTTTTAGCCTCGGCTTCTATGAAGCTCGCCAGCCGGGTAATCCCGTTGACAATGTCTTCTTCGGATAGATAGCTGACAGAAAGCCGGAGACTGTAATCTCCGCCGCCGTGGGGATAGAAATATGACATCGGCGTCCAGATGACCCCGAAGTCCTCCGCCGAGCGTGCCAGCGCGGCATTATCTGCCCGGAACGGGACCCGCATTGTGAGAAAGAATCCTCCGGCAGGCTTGTTCCAGCGCACCCCCAGCGCGCTCTGCCGCCCCGGGGGGAACCGGAGCTCGAGTTGCCCGAGGGTAGACCGCATCGCATGTGCGTAGTATGCGGCCTGCTGTGTGTTCAATTCGGAGATCCGCCCTTCGCAGGCCAGGAGCATGCCCGCGATGACGGCCTGGCTCAGCGCCGGGGTATTCACGGTCACCATGCTCTTGATCTTGGCGAGTTCGTCCGCGAGCAGACCTGTATGCCCGGCCGAGTCGGTCACGGCCTGGTCCGCCACGGCGAATCCCACCCGGGCGCCAGGGAAGGCGGTCTTGGCGAAAGAGCCCAGATGGATTACCCGCTGCTGACGATCGAGCGATTTCAGCGTCGGGAGATGCGGGCCCGGGCTGACCATCCGGTAGGGACTGTCCTCCACGATCAGGATGTCATGACGCGCGGCCAGGTCCAGGAGTTCGCGGCGGGTTTCGGCCGGCATCGTGGTCCCCGCTGGGTTGGAGTGGTCGGGCACCAGGTAAAAGGCACGGGGACGGCGGCCGCGTGCTCGCTCGGCGTTAATCGCCAGGTCGAGATCGGCGCAGCGGAACCCGTCCTCTCGCTCTTCTACGGCGGCCACCGCGACGTCAAGCAGGCTGGCCGCACCGGTGATCCCCACATAGCACGGGCTGGAGACCAGGAGCACGTCCGCCGGGCCCGAGATGAGCGCGCGCAGCGTAAGCAGCATGGCCTCCTGGCAGCCCACGGTGACCACGATCGATCCGGCCGGGACGTCGATGTTCTCGTCCTCGCGAAGCGAGGAGGCGATCAACTCGCGGATCTGCCCCGCGGTGGGCCCGTACTGGAACATGGCCGCGCGGATCTGCTCCGGCGCGGTGCCGTGCTCCGCTAGGTAGCCGAGATAGCGGCGTATGTGGGCGAAGATCTGCTCGGTGTCGAAGAACCCGTCAAACGGACGGCCAGGAGCGAACGAGATCGCCTTGGGGTAACGGAAGGTGATCTCGTTGAGAAAGTTCATCGTGTCCAGGACGGGGTCGGACAGGCTGGCGTGCAGATCTTCCTTCCGCAGGCAAGCGGCGGCGGACGTCGCGACCAGCTCGCTCATCCGGCGGCACCCGATTCGTCGCGTTCCACGGCCTCGTAGAGGGCCCTGATGTTCGCCGTGCCGAACCCGCGGGCACCGCGGCGCTGCACGAGCTCGTAGAAAAGGGTGTTCCGTTTATACGGCGAACGCGTGAAGAGCTGGAGGAGATAACCCCATTCGTCGCGATCCGCGAGAACATTCGTAGCGCGCAGGCCCGCTATCTCCTCTTTGATGTCGGCGAGCCGGCGCGCGAGCCCTTCATAATAAGCGTCCGGGCTGTGCAAGAATTCTATTCCCTGGCCACGGAACTCGTGAACTGCGGAAACGATATCATCGACGAGGAAGGCAAGGTGCTGGACGCCCGGGCCGCCGTGCCGTGAAATAAACCCGCCCACCTGCCCTGGCTTCTTGGCCTGGTCTTGCTCGAGAATGGTAAAGGTGATGCCCCCGGACGGGCTGCGGACGACGATTGAGTCAATCGCCTGCTCGCCGATCTCGATGTACTCGCCCGAATAGCGGGCGAGCCCGAAGGCCGCCGTGCAGAAGTCCGCGTAGTCGGCCAGTGTCCCGCCCTCGACGATGATGGCGACGTGATCGAGCAGCCAGATCCGTCCCGGTCTTGCCGCCGCTCGCGAGACCGGCTTCCAGGCGCGATCGCTGGGGAGGCTAGCGCCGGCCGAGCGGGTGACGAGCGTGTGGCAGGTGTCACCGAATCCGGAGACGACCAGCTTGCCGGGTGCCGAACTGATCAGCGTGGCGCCAGCCGCTATCGCCTGTTCGCAGGTCTGCACGGGATCATCGCATCCGAAGGCGATGTCAGCGATCCCGTCCCCGTGCGCCTCGATGAACTCCTCGGTCCCCCGGCCCGCCGTTACGGCCAGTTGCACCGTCCCGTGCCGCAGCAACGACGAGCGCCTGCCGTTTCCCGTGCATTCCGCCATCCAGGTGAACCCGAAGGCCGATTCAAAATAGTCGACAGCGGATAGCATGTCGCTCGTGTACAATTCGACATACTCTATGTCCTGCGCAGCCATCGCAGATCCCTCTACTCGCTCATGCGGCACCGGAACAGCTATTTCTTGCCGGCTGTCTCTTTCTTCGGCGCGCGCGATCCATTAAGCTTTTTCGCTGTCGCGGCATCTGCCTCAATGCTGCGCGACATAGAGTTCAGGCCCGGCCGGATAGCCTGGCTGAATTATGGTCATACGACCGCCCGCCGTTCAACCACGGCTCGATCACGGGCATGACACCGGGACCGCCCAGCCGCCGGATCACCTCTTGCCAATAGCTAGTTATCGCGGCCATTATCCTAATGGTAATAAGATAACCTGCCGCACACGTTCAACTGCTGCACTGCGTCGGTTGAGCGCCGCGGCAGCGCATCGCGGTAAGGACATAGCGCAGGCACGGGTACGAAGCGGAGGCGGCCACAATTGATTACCGGCAGGATACTGCAGTTCGATCATGTGCGCGGTTACGGATTTGTCGGTGCGGACGATGACGGCGAAGATGTCTTCCTGCACGCATCGGTGTTCGACGGAGATACGGACGAGCTCGCCCCGGGCGTAAAGATTGAATTCAAGGTCATGGCGGGTGACCGCGGGCGGAAAGCCTTCGCCGCGCATCTCATCGAGGACGAACCCGAGCGCGATCTTGTTCCGCTGCCTCGGCCGGTGCTGCCGCCCCGGCCGGTTCCGCCGTCCCAGTCGGTCCCCGGGCCTCGCCCGGGTCCGGCTTCCCCGCCCGCTCCGCCTCCCAGCCAGTCACCGCCATCCCCGCCCGCTCAGGCGGACCAGGCTCAGGCGGGCATCGCGCCGGCTTCGCATGCTCCCGGCGAGGACCAGGCACCGGACGACGAGCAGCTGTGCGACGTGCTGTCGTCAGCTGAGCTCGGGCAGGAGGTGACCGAGTTGCTGCTGAGCAACGTCCCGTCGCTGACCGGTCAGCAGATTCTCGAGGTGAGGCAGAGCGTGCTTGAGTCCGCCAGGAAACACGGCTGGGTGGATCTGTAAAGGGCGTCAGGGAGCTCAGCCGGCATCGGAGCCTCCGCTCGCGGATCCAGGCTGCATGTGGCTCAGCCGCACGGTCTCGGCGGGCAGTGACGCGCGAGCCGGCCGGATCACCGACAGCAGCGGTCCGGTCATGAGCGTGGTCAGCAGGGCCATCAGCACGAGCACGGCGAACAGCCGATGGTTGATGAGACCGGCCTGGAGCCCGACGTTGAGCGCGATCAGCTCGGTCAGCCCGCGCGTGTTCACCAGAGCGGCGATCGTGGCGGACACGCGCGGCTCGAGCCCGGACAGCCGGGACGCCGTGTAAGCCGATCCCAGCTTGCTCGTGCTGGCGATGAGGAAGATCAGGATCAGCAGGATGAGCGCGTCGCCGCGCACGTCACCGACGTTGAGCGACAGGCCGGTGACGATGAAGAACAGCGGCAGCAGCAAGTTTCCCGCCTGTTCCAGGGAGCGGACCACGTCCGCGTTGGGCCCGCCTTTCCTGGCTCGCATGGTCAGCCCGGCCAGGAATCCGCCGAACACTGGCTGCAGGCCAAGCATCGTGGTGACCCACGCACTGCCCAGGGCGAGGACGAACGCGATCGGCACCGGATCCGACAGCAGGGACTGGCTCCGGCTGGTCCACCAGGTCAGCGCCGGACGTACCACGATCAGCATGATGGCCACGAAGCAGCCGGTCAGCAGCAGCGTCACCGGCCACGAAAAGCGCACGGACTGGGCCGTGCCGATGAGCGCCGCCGCCAGCACCAGCCAGGCCAGCACGTCCATGGTTCCCGCCGCGGCGGTCGCGATCGCGCCGGCGGCGGTCCCGGCCAGTCCGCGCTCGCGGACGATCGCCGCCAGCACCGGCATCGCCGTAATCGACATGGCCACGCCCATGAACAGCACGAAGGAGCGCCCATCCCGTGACTCACCGATCGCGGCGAAGCCCGATCGGTAGAGCAGCACGCAAGCGATTCCGAGCCCCATGGGCAGGGCCAGGGCGGCCGCCGCCACCAGCGGCACCGCCCGCCCGTGCTCGCGCATCGCCCCGAAGTCGAGTTCGTACCCCACCGTGAACATGAAGGTGACGACGGCCACCTGCGCCAGCGTTGTCAGCGGCGGCAGCACGGCGTGCGGGAACAGGTGGGCGGTCAGGTGACCGGGCAGCCGTCCGAGCAGGCTCGGCCCGAGCAGCACTCCGGTAAGTATCTGCCCTATGACGGCGGGCTGGCCGCACCGGCGGGCCAGGGCGCTGAGCAGCGAGGCAACCAAGAGAACCAGCGCGATATCGCCTATAACAGTCGTGACCACTATTCCGCCCGTCTGCTTCGGAGAAGAATCCTGGATATGGCCGCTCGAAACGGCATCGAATAGGCACAAGTAACAGCATTAAAAAGACCGTCTGGCAAGCGATGTTCAAGTAGCCGATGACAGCGGCTGGCCGTCCAGGCGAACCGCCGCGGTGCCGCACAGAACCTGGCCGTTCAGGAACTCATTCAGGTCTGCAAGGGCTGGCATGGAGTGCTCAGAAGAAATATTGTTGGATCCAGCCTGCTTTCCCCGGCTTACGGGTTAGCCGTCGAGCCGACAATAGCGTGAGAAGGTGGCCGATGAGCATAGACGGGGTTGAAGACGTTGACGTAGTCGTCATAGGCGGCGGCCCGGGAGGCTCAACAATGGCGTCGCTGATAGCGATGCAGAGGCACAAGGTCGTCGTACTGGAGAAAGAGAAATTCCCGCGCTGGCAGATTGGCGAATCGCTGCTGCCGTCCACGGTACACGGGGTCTGCCGCCTGACCGGCGTGGCGGACCAGCTGGCCCAGGCGGGCTTTACGGTAAAGCGCGGCGGAACGCAGCGATGGGGGACCAACCCCGAGCCCTGGACGTTCTCGTTCTCAGTGTCACCGAAAATGACGGGACAGACGTCGTTCGCCTACCAGGTCGAGCGGAGCAAGTTTGATCAGATTCTGCTCGATCATGCGCGGACGCTGGGCGCCGATGTACGGGAGAGGTGTACCGTCACCGCTGTCCTCAGCGATGACGAACGAGTCCGCGGAGTGTCATATACAGGCCCGGAGGGAGAGAAACGCCAGATCCGTGCCAGGTACGTGGTGGACGCCTCGGGCAACAAGAGCCGCACATACAAGACGGTGGGGGGGACGCGCACCTATTCCGAGTTCTTCCGCAGTCTCGCGCTCATCAGTTACTTCGAGGGCGGCAAGCGCCTCCCGCCGCCGAACTCGGGCAACATCTTGTCCGCGGCCTTCGAGAGCGGCTGGTTCTGGTACATACCGCTGAGCGAGACGCTGACGAGCGTGGGCGCGGTCGTGCGCCGGGAAATGGCGAGCAAGGTCCAAGGGGATCCTGAGCAGGCGCTGCGGGCCCTCATCGCCGAATGCCCGCTGATCAGCGAATATCTCAAGGACGCCAAGCGCGTCACGGACGGAGAGTACGGACAGCTCCGCATACGCAAGGACTATTCGTATGTCAATACGAAGTTCTGGCGGCCGGGCATGGTCCTTGTCGGCGACGCGGCCTGTTTCATCGATCCCATATTCTCCTCCGGGGTGCACCTGTCTACCTACAGCGCGCTGCTGGCCGCGCGGTCCATCAACAGCGTCCTGGCGCAGGTGGTCGACGAAGAGAAGGCCTTCCTCGAGTTCGAGCAGCGGTACCGCAGGGAGTTCGGCGTGTACTACGAGTTCCTCGTGGCGTTCTACGACATGCAAGTCAACGAGAACTCGTACTTCTGGTCCGCCAAGAAGGTGACCAAGAACACGAGCCCGGAACTCGAGGCGTTCGTGGAACTCATCGGCGGCGTGTCGTCCGGTGAATCGGCTCTCGTGGACGCGGAGTACCTGGCCAAGCGCTTCAAGGACCGGTCCACGGAGTTCGCCACCGCGGTGGACCGGCTCGTGGCTAACCAGGAGCGAAGCATGGTGCCGCTGTTCAAGTCCGCCATAGTCAGGCAGGCGATGCAGGAGGGCACGCAGGTGCAGGCACGTGCGTTGCTCGGCGAGGAGGCCGAGGAAGAAAGCCCTCTTTTCGAGGGCGGTCTTGTCCCCTCGGCCGATGGCTACTTCTGGTCGGTACCCAGCTGAGGCTGGTGACCCTCCCGGCCGGGCCGGCCGCGGGAGTTCAACTGCGGAAGCCGTTCAGTTGAACTCCCGCGGCCGGATAGCGCGTTATCCCAGCAATATCCGTCTGCATGATGAGGTGTCAGGAACGAAATGACGGTTAATGATGACCCTCTGCTGGACTGTGATGACTTCCTGCTAGGCCGTTCGATGCCCGGTTCGGAGCAGAATTTCGCCGCGCTTGCCAGCATGGTGGGAAATACTCCGCTGCTGGAGGTTCATTCCCCGGCAGCGTCGCGCGGCCGGCTGCTGGTTAAACTCGAGGGCCATAACCCAACCGGCAGCGTGAAGGACCGTGCTTGCGTAGAGATGCTCAGGGCGATGATACGGGATCCCCGCTGGAATCCGTCGAAAACCCTGCTCGATGCGTCAAGCGGTAACATGGGATGCAGTATCGCTTACTTCGGCAAGGCCCTGGGAATAGATGTACACATTGTGAGCTCACGCAAGCTCACCAGCGAAAAACGTCGCTTCATGGAATATTTCGGAGCCGCTGTGGAGTCTATCGGCGACTTCACCATCGAAGGTAACAGGTACTGCCGCGAGCTGGCAAGATCAGATCCAGAGAAGTGGTACTTTACTGACCAGCTTCATAATCCGGGAAATCCGATGGCTCACGCCAGGGGAACTGGCCCGGAAATACTGTCGCAAGTACCGGGAGTGGCGGCCGTCATCGGATCCATCGGATCCGGCGGCACGCTGCTCGGCATAGGGCGCTACCTCAAGCGGGTCAATGATCAGGTCAAGATCCTTGCTATTGAGGCGGCTCCTGGCACGCGCCTGCCCGGAACTGCGGCGCTGGCAGACGGCGACTATAGGACTCCATTTATAGAAGAGGGCTTCGCGTGCAATATATTTGATCTTTCTATCCAGGTCTCAGAGGCTGAAGCGATTGATATGGCCCGGCTGCTCGCGGCAACAGGGGTGTTCGGTGGCCTGCAGACCAGTGCGGTGCTAGCCGGGGCGTGGCGGCTGATCAGATCCCATGATCTGCGTGGCGACATGGTCGTGATCTCGGGCGACACGGGATGGAAGAACATGGATACGCTGACGCGGAAAGTGCTTGGCGGCCAGGACTGAAGCGGCGGGGTGCCGGTTACCAGCACCATTCATGCTGGCCGAACAGGTGATCCGATGTGATGCCGTGGTCGGCGCACCAGGTCATGAACTGGTCAACCTGGCTGAGCTGGTAGGAGTCCTCGTTGTAAGTGGTGGCCATAACGTGTCCCACCAGCCACATCTCCTCGCCCATGGCGTAGACGTAGGCCTCGCGCGCGCCCAGCTCGGTCATGATTCCCGCCGCCTGTTCCGCGTTGGAACCGGATAGCGTGCGTGAATCGCTCATCTTCTTGGTAACGGGCTGGGTGAGCAGCCCCCCGTACAGCCAGGTGAGCGGCGCGCCGGCGCATTCCATGCCCAGGAACGCCACGTCAACCTGCCCGATGTGGTTGCGCATGTACCTGTACAGGCCGATGTCGAGTCCGGAGGAGTCAGCGCCCACGAACACCTTCCGTCCCGCGAACTGAACGCAGTAGGTGGACTTGGCGCGGATGTCCAGGTCGGCGTGCTCGCCGAGGAACGGGGTCGCGATCACCTTCCCGCCCGGGAATTCCACCTCGGAAAAGTCGTCCACCTCTGTCACCGGCAGTCCCAGGTGCGATAGGTAGAGCGCCAGTGACGGGTCCGCCATATTGCCGCGGGATGACCGGGGCACCACGACCGTGCCGATCCGGCCGCGCAGCGCCAGCAGGGTCTCCAGGACGATGTGATCCTGGTGCCCGTGGGTGATCAGGACGAGATCGATGTGATCGGGCAGGTCGCGGTACGTGAACCTATCTGTGGCGGAGGCGTCGGAGCTGACCCAGGGATCAGTGATGACCGCTCCTTCCGGCGTCTGCAGGACCAGGCACGCGTGGCCGAAGTAACGGATCCTGCCGCCGCTCGTAATGTGGCGGTCGGCGGCCAGGTCCGGCTCTGATGCCAGCAGCCGGGAGAGCGCGGCGGTCTCCTCATCGCTGAGCTCGAGCATCTCGCGAAGCCGGCTCAGTGTCGTGCCGTGAACCCTCGACCTGACCAGTTCCTCCAGTCCCGGGTGGCGGAACGGGATGTTCAGGTCAAGGGCATCCGGAGCGCTTAGCCGCGGAGTGCTCAGGATGAATGGCCGTTCGTTTCCGGTTTCCAGCGATAGCTGGATGGACTGCCGGTCCTCGCTGTACAGGCCGCTTTCGTACGCTACCGGCTCGATGTACCGTATAGCGGGCTGGTTGCTGGTGTCGTACGCGATCTCCACCAGGCCCGACAGGGCCGCGGGGAGTTTCTGGTACAGCGGCGTAAGGTCAAAACCGGTTGCGCTCTGCCGCACGAGATCCTCGGCTTCCGCTACCGCCGCGGCGAAATCCAGCATCTCTGACCGGTCACGCTTGATGGAGGAGAGGAGGTCGCGGATCTCTCCGGCCCTGGATCCCTCGATGTTTACGAAGAGGCCGCCCCGCAGTTCAGGATTGTCGCTCGCGTTGATATGAACCTGCGGGGATTGCAGATATGACTCGAGCAGCGGAACCTGAACGAAGGCCAGGTTCATCGCCGCCTGCACCGGTGTCACGGTGTGCATCCACGCATAAAACCGGTCGACAAGCGGCTCGATGATAACGTCGGGCCGAAGAAATTTCGATGCGTCACTCATGGCGTT
>Ga0070714_100000496_pt1 | contig 28541 bp, 19 predicted proteins | sample LARL83metaG_FD_65450 | JGI IMG/M metagenome (GOLD analysis project Ga0070714, IMG submission 65450) | Corn, switchgrass and miscanthus rhizosphere microbial communities from Kellogg Biological Station, Michigan, USA - LAR L8-3 metaG | ecosystem: Host-associated > Plants > Roots > Rhizosphere ... | reverse complement strand
AGCTTGCCCGAAGAAGAGATCGCCAGCGGGCGTGCGAACAGCTGGTAGGCCGACTGCCAGGTGCCGCCGCAGCAGCGCCGGTCGCGCCACAACACGATCGGGTCGCCGTTGGGCGCGAACGCGATCTGCGGGTGGTCGTGCTGGTTCCCGCGTCCCGCCGGGTCGTCCGAGACGTCGGCAGGCGCGCTCCAGGTCGTGCCGCCGTCGACGCTGTCGGCCACCAAGATTCGCGACTCGCCGCTGCGCTCATCCGCCCAGGCCAGCGCCAACCGCGAGGCACGCCGCGGGTCGGCCGCCAATGAGCTGATCGTCTCCGTCTCCTCCTCGGGCGACGAGGTCCGGGTCACGCCGGCGGCGGCCGTCACCTGCTGAAAGGTGGCGCCGCCGTCGTGCGAGCGGGCCACCACCAAGGACTCCGGCAGTTCCTGCGGCGCCGTGAAGGCGTTCATGCCCTGGACGTAGACGATGTACAGCGTCCCGTCCGCGCCGATCGCGGGGAACTGCCGCGGGTCCTGCTGCGCGGTCATCATCGCGTCCACCCGGTGGTCCGCGCCCCAGGTCAGCCCGCCGTCCGTCGACGACTTCTCGTACACCCAGCCGGCGGGGTTGGTGAAGAACGACTCCCAGCTCAGGTAAACCAGGTGGCCGCTGCGGCCGCTGATCAGCCAGGGCCGGTCCACCAGGTCGCCGCCATTGTCGGCCGGGCCGGCGGTCGGCAGCGCGGCACTCCAGGTGTTGCCCGCGTCGGTCGAGCGGTAGAGGCCGTTGCCGTTGGTGTCGCAGTTGAAGTAGGCGTCGCCCAGCGCGTCAAAGGCGGGGTTGTTGTCGCCGCTGCAGGTGGGCCCCGCGAGCCTCCAGCTCAACCCGCCGTCGTGGGACACCGAGAGCCCGGAGATGGACCCGATCAGGACGTTGTTGGGGTCGGTGGGGTCGACCGCGATCGTCTGCTCCAGCTGCGCGCTGGTGGACCCGCCTGACGCATCGCGCACGCCCGTGTCCCCCGGCGGGGGGGACGATGTCGCGGGCGCGGCGCCCATGCCCAGGACGGCGAAGCCGGCCGTGGCCAGGACACCGAAGAGGCGCCGGGACATCCCCACGAAGCCAGAAGCTAGGCAAACAAGCGCTTGTTTGCAATGCCGCGAGTTGGCGGGCTTGCGGTCGCGAAGTGGCCTGTGCCATGGTCCAAACAAGCGCTTGTTCGAAGAAGCTCACGCGAACGCCGCCCCACCCGCCGAGAGCGGGCTTCTGCCGCCGCGAGCGGACGCGGCCGGCACGCGTCTGAAGGTTCTCGAGGCCGCCATGGACCTGTTCAGCGAGCGCGGCTACCACGCGGTCACCGTGCGCGAGATCGCCAGGCGCGTGGGCATCCACGTCAGCTCGATCTACGGCCACATCCCCTCCAAGGAGATGCTGCTGTACCAGCTGCAGCTCATCGGGCACGAGGAGCACCACGACCAGGTCGCGGCCGCGGTTGACGCGGCCGGGCCGGACGTTGCCGACCGCGCCGCCGCGTACCTGCGGGCGCACGTGCACGTCCACATCACCTATCGCATGCTCGCGCGCGTCAGCAACAAGGAGCTGTACGCGCTCACCGGGGACCGCCAGCGGCGGATCCAGGCGATTCGCGAGCAGTCCCGCCAGGTGCTGGTGAACCTCATCGAGGAGGGCTGCGCCGAGGGCGTCTTCCTGCCTCAGGACCCCTGGCTCGCGGCCGTGATGCTCGGCAACATGGGCCTGCGCGTCTGCGAATGGTGGACGCCTGAGCTCGGCCACCCGGCAGAGCAGGTCGAGGACTGGTATGTCGATGCCTCGCTGCGGTCGCTGGGCGTCGACCCGAGGGAGCACCGGCCCTGAGCGCGCCTGCGGCGGCGAAGCGGCGACCGTCCCCTTCCAACTTCTTCAACGCGGGCCTGACGCTGCTGGCGCTGATCCTCATCGTGCCGCTCGCCCTGCGCGCCAGCCACGAGCCGCCGCCGGCCGTCGCGGAGTTCGCCCCCGCCGTGCAGCAGCAGGTGAAGCAGGCGCCGTCGCAGCAGTCCAGCCAGTTCGGCAACGGGAACACCGGCCAGAACGCCGGCACCGGCAGCAGGCCGTCTCCGTCACCCCCGGTGCTCAATGTGCCCGGGAACGAGGTCCATCACTGCGTCGGCGACCCGCCGCGGCAGATCGACGATCCGCAGTCGCCGCCCTGTGTCGCTTACTGGCAGGGCAACAACGGCGGGGCAACCGCCCGCGGTGTCACCGCCAGCACGATCTACCTCGCCGAGCCCACCGACTGCACCACGAGTGACGGCTCACAGGGCGAGTCCGCGCTCGAGTACACCGAGCTCGTCAACTTCTTCAATTCCCATTTCGAGCTCTACAACCGCACCGTCGTGCCCTGGTGCTACCAGACCAGCAACGGGTCGGCGCTGCAGTCCACCGAGGACTCAGACGCGGACAACGTCGCCGCACACACTCCCGCGGTCTTCGCCTCGACCATGTACCGCAGCGGCGACGGTCGTTACTTCACGCCGAGGATCGCGTGCGAGTACCACATCATCGACGTCACCTATTACCTCAATCCGCTGACCACCCGCGAGATGCACCAGTGTCCCGGCTACATCTACCAGTACACGATGGATTTCGACACCGAGGCGGCGAACGTGGGCCAGTGGGCATGCGCGCGGCTGGTCGGCCACAACGCCGTGCACGCCAAGGGCAACGACAACCTGGCACGCCCGATGCAGGACGATCCGCGGAAGTTCGGGATCATCTTTCAGCCCTTCTATCAAGACCAGCCCGGTGCTGTGCAGCCGCTGCGCAACCAGCTGAGCGTCTGTGGAGTCTCCATTCCGGATCGGGACGTGCTCACCAACCCGGTGGTGGACCCCAGCAACGGCGCGGTCCCGGAGGACCCGTCACAGGCGAACAACGCGATGCTGCAGCTGAAGAACGACGGCGTCACGTCGATCTTCTGCCTCTGCAACATGTTCACGTTCGGCGCCTTTGCTCGCGCCGCCGACAGCCAGAGCTATCAGCCTGAGTGGCTGGCCAGCACGTATGGCGGACTGGACAGCTCGGTGTATACGGTCGACCTGGGTCAGACGCCGACCGATCAGCTCTCGCAGCTGTTCGGCCTGACGTTCAGGCCGCGCTGGATCCCGCCGCAGGAAGAGCCCTACTACCAGGCGATGCGCGAGACCGATCCCTCGCAGAATCCCAAAGGTCCGGACTCGGTGGACGTCGAGGTGGACCAGGAGGTCTATCGCAATCTCCTGATGCTCTATTCGGGCTTCCAGATGGCGGGCCCGCACCTGAGCCCGCAGACGTTCGCCGACGGCCTCGCTCGAACGACGTTCCCGAACCCGGACACGCCCCTGCGCGCCGGTCACGTCGGTTTCGCCGGCTACACGTACTCGATGACCATCGACGGCGCGGAGTTCTGGTGGGGCAACAACCAGCCCAGTCCTTATCCCGACACACCAGGCGCCAACTGCTATGTCCAGGATGGGATTCGCCACGAATCCGGGCAGTGGCCCAAGGGCGGTGACCCGTTCTTCAACGGGCCCTGTTACGGCGTGACGTGAGCACCGCCCAGCTCACAGCCGCCTGGCGCGTCATCCGGCCCTGGGCCGACATGCTTCTGCTGGCGCTGCTCATTGTGGGCGTCGCTTTTCTCCCGCGCGGACTGCCGTTCGGGATCGCCGGTCTGGGCATCGTCAGCGGCGCCGCCATCGCCGTGCAGGCCATGGGATTGGTGCTCGTCTACCGCGCGACACGCATCATCAACTTCGCCCAGGTCGCCCTCGGGCTGGTGTCAACGGTGCTCGTCTGGCAGTTCGTGAAACACCTGCAGCTGCTGGTGGTCCTGCACTGGTCCTGCAACGCCTGCGTGCCCGGCATTCCCGCCGGCAGCGCCGGGACCTTCTGGAACCTGCAGAACCACCCTGAGGTGATCCTGCGTGCGCTGGCCACGCACCACGCCATGTGGATGGCCGGCGCCAACTTCTGGGTCAGCATGCTGATCGGGTTGTACGTGGGCATCGCCTACACGCGACAGCTCGGTAATTGGACGACCCGCTTCTGGCAGAAGGCGCCGCGTTTGGTGCCCACAGTCGCCTCGTTGGGATTCGCGACCGCCCTCGCCGTCTTTGCGACGTTCCTGCTGTCCGCCGGCCCCACAAATCCGCGTGAGGCGAACTTCGATTGGGACTGCTTTGGCGCGTGCAAGATCAGCCTCAAGCCGACGCTCGGATGGTGGCCGTATGACGACTACAAGGGCATCCAGGGTGTCTTCCGCGTCCCCTATCACGACGTCACGCTGAGGCTTCCCTTCGACAGCAGTGGGACGCAGTTCCACCTCATCGACCTGGAGTTCGTCGCGCTGGCCGTGCTGGCGGCTGTCGGCATCGTGCTTGCGCTGAAGTTCACTCGGCTCGGGGTCATCCTGCGCGGCGTCGCGGACAACCAGGAGCGCGCGCAGACCCTCGGCATCGACATCCGCCGCAGCATCCTCTGGGCCTGGCTCATCGCCGGTTTTCTCTCGGTGTCGGTGGCTCTGATCCAGGTCACGGGCCAGCCGCCCAACCTCACCGGCTCGCTCAACATCGAGACGCTCACCCGGATGTTCGCGGTCGTCGTGTTCGCCCGCATGTCGAGCATCCCCATGGTGCTCGCCGCCGCGTTCGGCCTCGGCATCATCGACGAGGGTCTGTTCTGGAACTACAGCTCCCACGCGCCCTTCTTCCTTGTCCAGCTGGGCGTGATCGCGGTGGCCTTGCTGGTGCAGCGGCGGAAGCTGACCCGCGCTCAGCTCGAGTCGGCGGTCGCCTGGCTCGCGTCGCCTGAGATCCGGCCGACGCCTCGCGCGCTGCGCCGCCTGCCGCTGGTCAGGAACTGGATCAGCTGGGCCACCGCCATCGGCCTCATCGCGCTGCTCGTGCTGCCGCTGTTCCTCGAACCCGGCCAGGTGACGCTGACCTCGATCGTCCTCGTCTACGCGATCATCGGGCTCAGCGTCTTCGTGCTCACCGGCTGGGCCGGCCAGATCAGCCTCGGCCAGATGGCGCTGGCCGCCGCCGGCGGCTTCGTCGCGGTGATGCTGTACCAGAAGGTCGGCATCCCCATGCCCGTCGCGCTGCTGCTCGGCGCGCTGGCCGGAACCGGGGTGGCGGTGGTGATCGGATTTCCTGGCCTGCGGCTGCCGGGGCCGTACCTGGCGGTGGTCACGATCGCGGTCGCGACGACCATCGCGGAGCTCGTGGTGAGCTCTCTGCCGCCGTCGTTGGGCCAGTTCCTGCCGCGTTCGATTGAGCGCCCGCTGCTGCTGGGGCTGGACCTCAACGACGAGCGCATCTACTACTACTTCGCCCTCGTGGTGCTGGCGCTGGCGACCGCCATGGTGGTCGGGCTGCGGCGCAGCCGGCTGCGCCGCGCGCTCATCGCCGCCCGCGACAACGACCCGGCCGCGCAGTCCTTCGGCATCAACATCGTCATCGCGCGCCTGGAGGCGTTCGCGGTCTCCGGCTTCCTCGCCGCCCTCGCCGGCGGGCTGCTCGCGTTCGAGGAGCGCGGCGTGAACGGCTCCGGCTTCGACCCGACGCTCGGGCTGCAGCAGTTCCTCGTCGTCGTGATCGGCGGCGTCGGCTCGCTGGCCGGACCTTTGATCGGCTCGATCTACTTCGGCGGGTTCAGCCTCGCCGGCGACGGGGTCGCGATCTTCGCGATCGGCGGCGGCGTCATCGCCGCGCTGATCTGGGCCCCCGACGGGCTGGGCGGTCTCCTGTTCAAGGCGCGCGACGCGATCCTGCGCCGCATCGCGATCCGCAACCGCATCTCGGCGCCGAGCCTGCTCGCCGAGTTCACCAGCACGGCCCAGGGCACGCTGCGCGCGCAGATCGCCCCGAACCGCCGCAACGGCCACGAGCCGCTGGTGGAGACCCGCTTCGAGCTGACGGGCGGCGGCCCCGGCCCGGTGGCCGGCACCTACCTGGAGGTGGTCAGGGACGGGGAAGTGGACTCCAAGGACTCTCCCCCGCTTGGCGGGGGAGTGGCCTCGCGAAGCGAGGTCGAGGGGGACCGTGCCGAGCCACTACTGCAGGTCCGCGAGCTGGAGGTCCGCTACGACTCGGTCCAGGCGCTCTTCAAGACGAACCTGGAGGTGCGCGCGGGCGAGATCGTCGCGGTGGTCGGCACCAACGGAGCGGGCAAGACGACCCTGCTGCGCGCGATCGCCGGACTTCACCAGGCCAGCAAGGGAGCCGTCCTGCTGGACGGGGCCGACGTGACGCGCACCGAGCCGCACATCATCGCCCGCAAGGGCGTGGGCCTGGTCCCGGGCGGAGCCGGCGCCTTCCCGTCGCTCACGGTCGTCGAGAACCTGCGCGTCGCCGGCTGGCAGGCCGAGCGCCTCGCCGGCGCGGCGGGGGTCGACCAGGTCCTCGACCACTTCCCCCGGCTGCGCGAGCGCCTGGACGCCGAGGCCGGCAACTTGAGCGGCGGCGAGCAGCAGATGCTGGCGCTCGCCCAGGCCTTCCTGGTCCGGCCGCGCCTGCTGCTCATCGACGAGCTCTCGATGGGGCTCGCCCCGCAGGTGATCCAGACGATCCTCGAGCAGCTGCGCCAGCTGCGCGCCGAGGGCACGGCGATCGTGATCGTCGAGCAGTCGCTGAACCTCAGCATGACCGTCGCCGACCGCGCGGTCCTGCTGGAGAAGGGCGAGGTGCGCTACACGGGGCCGGCGCGTGAGCTGCTGGACCATCCGGAGCTCTTCCAGTCGATCTCCTTCGGCGCCGGCGGCGTCGGCACCGGGGGCGGCAGCGAGGTCGCCCGCCGCCGCAAGGCGTTCGGGGAGACGGTGCAGACCGCGCTGGAGGTGACCGGCGTCACGGCCTCCTACGGCGGCGTCACGGCCGTGCGCGACGTCACCCTGCAGCTCAACGCGGGCGAGGTGGTGGGGCTCATCGGGCCCAACGGAGCGGGGAAGACGACGCTGTTCGACGTCATCTCCGGCTTCCACCGGCCGGACAGCGGCACCGTCGCGGTGCTCGGCACCGACGTCACCGGCCTGGCGCCTTACGCACGCGCACAGCGCGGCCTGATGCGCTCGTTCCAGAACGTGCGCCTCTTCCCGTCGCTGACGGTCCGGGACAACATCGCCACCGCGCTCGAACGCCACATCAAGTGGAAGGAGTCGATCTTCCACGGGCTCTGGCTGCCCATGGGTCGCGACGGCGAGCGCAAGGCTCAGGCCCGGGTGGACATGCTGGTCGAGCTGCTCGAGCTCGGCCCCTACGTCGACCGCACGATGGGAGAGGTCTCGATCGGCACCCGCCGCATAGTCGACATCGCCTGCCAGCTCGCCGCGCGCCCGCGCGTCCTGCTTCTCGACGAGCCGTCGAGCGGCCTGGCGCAGGTCGAGACCGAGCAGCTCGGGCCGATCATCGCCCGCATCGCGGCGGATCTCGACGCCGCGATCCTGGTCATCGAGCACGACATTCCACTGATCTCGGCGATCGCCACACGGCTGATCGCGCTGGATCTCGGTTCCGTGATCGCCGAGGGCGCGCCTCGCGAGGTGCTCTCGAACGAGCGGGTCAAGGAAGCCTACTTCGGCGGCGCGGCCGCGGCCGTGATCGCACGTTCCGGACGGGGCGACGCTCTGCCGGCATGAAACAGGAGGAGCCAGAACCAATGGCAGTGACACAGGCGGCGCCCGCCGCGAAATCGAAGATCACTTCGGAGCAGTTCCAGGCCAAGTTCGAGGCCGTCATCGCGAACTGCGAGCAGGTCATCAAGGGCAAGGCCGAGCAGATCCGGCTCGTACTGACTGCGATGCTCGCGGACGGTCACGTCCTGCTGGAGGACATGCCGGGCACCGGCAAGACGATGCTCGCCCGGACCCTCTCGCAGTCGTGTGCGATGCACACCAACCGCATCCAGTGCACGCCGGACCTGCTGCCCTCCGACATCACCGGCGCGCCGGTCCTGGAGATGGGCAGCAACGAGTTCAAGTTCCGCGAGGGCCCGATCTTCACCAACGTGCTGCTGGTCGACGAGATCAACCGCGCCACCCCGAAGACGCAGGCCGCCCTGCTCGAGGGCATGCAGGAGCGCCAGGTCACCGTCGATGGCGTCACCTACCGGCTTCCGCGGCCCTTCCTGATGCTCGCGACCCAGAACCCGATCGAGTTGGCCGGCACCTTCCCGCTGCCGGAGGCCCAGCTCGACCGCTTCATGATCAAGCTCTCGCTCGGCTACCCCGACCGGGAGGGCGAGCAGGAGCTCGTCCGCGCGAACCTGGTCCACGAGGCCATCTCCACGCTGACCTCCGTCATCGACACGGAGGAGGTGCTCGCGATGACCGAGCACTCGCTCCACGTGCGGGTGCCCGAGGCGATCAGCAACTACATCATCGACATCGTCCAGGCGACGCGCCAGGACCCGGCGCTGATGATGGGCGGCAGCCCGCGCGCAACCCTGGCTCTGATCCGCGGCTCGCGAGTGCGCGCCGCGTCACAGGGCCGCGACGACGTCTACCCGGACGACGTGCGCGCGATGCTGGTGCCGGTGCTCGCGCACCGCATGATCCTGACCCCCGACGCCCAGCTGCGCGACGAGACCGTTTCGAAGGTCGTCGAGCGGATCCTGGCCCGGGTGAAGGTGCCCCTTGGCGTCGACTGAACTCAGTCTCTCCCCCGCGCAGCGGGGGAGTACCCCGCCCGCGGCGGGGGGAGGGGGGCCGCGCCGCGGCGGGCTCTTGGGCGCTGCGGAGCGTCTGACCGGCTTCACGGTGACCGGCCTCGCCGTGGGCGTGGTCGTCATCGGCGGCTGGCTGGTGGCGTACTTCCTGGGCGGCCGCGCGCTCTATCTGATCGTGTACGCGGGCGCGCTGACGCTGGTCATCGCCGCGGTCATCGCGCAGCAGCGTCGGCCGGTGTCGGCGCGCCGCTCGGAGCTGCCCAAGCGGACGCGTGAGGGCCAGGTGACCGAGGTGGAGCTAGAACTGTCGACCAAGCGCCGCGTGACGGCATTCGTGGTCGAGGAGAAGCTCCACGAGCTGCTCGGCGACGCGGTCCGCGTGCCTGTCGGCGTCCTCAGCGCCGGCTCCGAGTTCACCCACCGCTACACGATCCGGCCGCTGCTGCGCGGCGTCTACAAGATCGGCCCGCTCTACGCGGAGTGGACGGACCCGTTCGGCCTCGCGCGCCGGCAGCAGCTGCTGGCCGAGGCCGACGAGATCCTCGTCCACCCGACCGTCGAGCAGGTCTTCGACCGCCCCCTGACACGCATGTGGGAGGACCCGCCGATCCGGCCGCCGGTGACCAAGCCGTGGCCGCAGGGCTTCGAGTTCTACGGCATGCGCGAGTACGTCCGCGGCGACGATCCCCGCAGGATCATCTGGAAGGCGGTCGCGCGCACGCGCAAGCTCCTCGTCAAGGAGTCGGAGCAGGGCATCACGGACCGCGTCGCCGTGATCATCGACAACGAGGCGAAGCGGCACAGCCCGGGATCGCCGTCGGACACCTTCGAGCTGGCGATCCGCGTCGCCGCCTCGGTGGGCGCGCGTCACATCAAGGACGGCTTCAGCGTGACGCTCGACTGCAACGACGGCGCGCTGGCCAAGAACCTCCGCGGCCCGCGGGCGCGCATCAACTTCCTCGACGAGCTGGCGAAGCTGCAGCTCAGCAAGGAGCCGCTGGCGAAGGCCGTCGAGCAGCGCTTCCGCGACCCGCGCAAGGACGTGCACCTGGTGGTCGTCACGCCGCACCTGGACGCCAAGACCGCCGCGAGCCTGCAGCTGCTGGTGCAGCGCGGCATCTCCGTGCTGATGGCGATGCTGGTCTGGGAGGAGAGCGACCCGAACTCGATCCACCGCGCCGAGGAGATAGGCGCGCAGGTGGTGCAGGTCAAAACCGGGGCCTCGCTAGCAGGCGTCTTCGCCCACAGCCTGGGAGCGGGAATCCGATGAGCGGGGAGTGTGGATACGGAATCTCCTCCCCGCTTGGCGGGGAGGTGTCGCGCGAATGCGCGACGGAGGGGCCACGACCCAACTGATGGCCCTGGACCTGCAGCAGCTGAACGCGGAGGAGGAACTGCGCATCAAGCGCGCAGACGACCTCGGCGCGGAGCCGGACCCGACCGGCGACCACGAGGAGGCGCCGCCCGCGGTCCCGCTGGAGCAAACCGCGCTCGCTGCTGCGCTGGCGACGGCCGCCGCGGTCTGGATGGTCGGCGGCATCTTCGACGGCCTGGCGCCCCGCATAGTGGGCCTGGCGGCGGCGGCGATCGGCAGCGCCCTCGGCTACTCGGTCTACCGCTTCCGCAAGCCCTGGCTGCAGTACGTGGTGCCCGTGGCGGGCCTGCTCTTCGGCGCGGCCCTGGTCGCGCCCGATGCGCGCACCGGCACCTCGAGCCTGCCCGCGCTGGTCACCGACGCCCTTCGCTCGGGCGGCTTCCTGCAGCCGCCGGTGGACTTCGCGCCCGGCTGGAAGCTGATCTTCACGGTCGTCTTCGTGATGCTCGCGGCCGGCGCGATCGGCGTGGCCGTGGCCACCTCGAGGCCGCGGCTGGCGGCGGCCGTGCCGATGCCGCTGGCGCTCGGCGCCGCCCTGGTCCAGCCTCCGAACGCCGCGCTGCTGTCCAGCGCGGTCACGATCATCGCCGCGCTGGCGGCCTTCGCCATCGCCTACGGCGCCGACCTCGGGCGCGGCATCGGCCGCGATCGCGCGCTGGGCGCCGGCTTCGAGACGCGGCGCCTGGCGCGCACCGGTGCGATGGTCGCCGGGCTGGTGGCCGCGGTGGTCGTGCTCAACCAGGCCGGCTTCCTCTTCCCGTCGCCGGACCAGAACCGCATCGTCCCGCCGCAGCGCCCGCAGGTGCCGCCGCAGGTGCCGGACGTGCCGCTCTTCAAGGTCACGACGAACTCCCAGACGCCGTTCCGCCTCGGCGTCATCGACGTCTACGACGTCAAGCAGGGCGCCTGGCTGCTGCCCGAGCAGGACAACCGCCGCCTCCACCGCGACTCGGCGCCGGTCACGCTGCCGGGGCCGAAGCTCGGCCCGCAGGACCTCACCGCGACCTTCGTGGTGGAGCAGGCGACGGGGCACCTCCTGCCGACGATCGGCGGCACCGTCCGGATCGAGGGACTGAGCGGCCAGCAGTTCGACTACGACCCCCGGCAGGGCACCATCAGCCTCGCCGGCCGGCCGGTGTTCAGCGGGCTCACGTACACGGTCGAGGCGGCCCTGCCCGCGAGTGGGGCTGACCTCCGCAAGGCCGGCCCGCCCTCACCCGCCATCCGCAACCAGTTCCTGGCCGCGCCGCCCGTGCCGCTCGAGGTGCAGCAGCTGCTCGCCAGGGCGCCGACCATCAACCTCTTCGACCGCCTGCAGTACGTCCGGGCACAGCTCTACAGCAAGGCCACCGCGGCCGGGCCCGGCAAGCCGGTCGACGTCTCCGCGCGGCGCGCGGTCCAGATCCTCGGCGGCGCCGACGCCAACCCGTACGAGATCACGGCAACCGAGGCGCTGCTGGCGCGCTGGGCTGGCATTCCGGCCCGCATCGGCTACGGCTACAACGGCGGCACGCCGCTGCCCGGCGGTTCGCTCGAGGTGCGGCCGCGCAACGGCGCCACCTGGCTCGAGGCCTACTTCGGCCAGTACGGCTGGATCCCGATCGTCGGCACGCCGCCGCGCGCCCGGCCGTCGACCAGCACGGAGAACAAGAACCAGAACCCGGCCGTGCACGCCACCGACGACCTGGCGCTGATCGTGTATCTCCCGGCCCGCGTCCACACCCTGCTGCCGATCTACGTGATCGCGCGCTACTGGTTGCTGGTCGCGCTGCCCTTCATCCTCGCCGCGGTGCTGCTGGCCGTCTTCTACCCGGCCCTGGTCAAGCTCCTGAGGACCCGCCGCCGGAAACGGTGGGCTCTGAGTCACGGCCCTGACGGGCGCATCGCCGTCGCCTACGCGGAGTTCCGGGACGCCGCGCGGGACCTCGCGGTCGGCGACCCGATGGCCACGCCGCTCGAGTTCCTCGACTACATCGAGCCGGACAAGGAGCACCGCGAGCTGGCCTGGCTGGTCACCCGCAGCCTGTATGGCGACATCCGCGACGAGCAGCGCACGGCCGAGCACGCGAAGATCGCCGAGGAGTTCGCGGAGTCGGTGCGCAGGCGCCTCTTCCGCGCGCAGTCGCTCACCACCAAGCTGATCTCGTTCACGGCCCGCACTTCATTGCGCGATCCCTACAGCGCCGAGGTGCCGAACCTCTGGTGGCCCGCGGAGCGCCGCCGCCTCATCCCGCTGCCGGCGCGCGCGAGCGCCGCTGCGGCGGCCATCCTCGGCATCGCCCTGACGCTGACGTCGTGTGGCAGCGCCGCGCCGCTGAAGGCGGGGCCGCTGCCGGCGCACCTGGTCCCGGCCGCCCTCGGCACGCTCACGTTCGCCGAGGAGCCGAAGGCCGAGGCGTCCTACCTGAAGGCGAAGCGCAACGCCGACATCATGGTTTCGGAGGGCCGCGTCTTCACCCTCCACTACGGCGACGTGGTTGAGGGCTCGATCCAGGTGTCGCGGTTCAAGCCCGGCTACTCGGGGTCGGACCCCGAGGTGATCGATGCGATCAAGGCCTCGGTCGGCAACTTCTACGACTTCCATCGAGCCGCGGTGCCCGTTTGGCTCGACCGCACGCCCGACCAGCGGATCTACCTCTGGTTCGCGCCGCACAGCGACTCGATGACGCTGCTGGTGCTGCGCACCAGCTTCACGGCGGCCAACTCCGACGCCGTCGCGCGCGCGCTGGCCGCCTACGAGGCCGGCCGGAGCCTGCCGCCGGACTTCAACCTCGGCCCCGACCAGAGCAGTGGAGTGCAATGAAAAGGAAGAGCACGCTGACCTTGCTCGGGATCCTGCTGCTCAGCTCGGGCTGCGGCCCGACGGTGCCGCTCGAGGTGGCCATGCGGCAGGCCCTGATCACGGTCTTCGCCGGTCATCATCCGCCGTCCCCGTCGCCATCGCTGCCGCCGGCCTACGCGCCGCCACCCCCGCTGAACCTGGGATTCCAGGCCTACACGCCGCCGCCGCCGGCGGTGTTCTCGTGCCCGGACCTGAGCGAGTTCGTGGTGGTCAAGGACCCGGCGACGGCGCTGATCTCGGGTCCGCCCGTGCTGGCGCAGTACCTGATGCGCTCGTCGGGGAAGTACTCCCTCGGGAGCGTGAGCGGAAAGCTCCCGACCACGATCGCGATCGCGCAGCCCGCTCCGCCGAAGCCGGGCAACGACCAGGTCGACGGCGCCTTCCAGGATTACTCGTTGATCACAGGGCCCAGCGCGTCCGCCTACACCTACTACGGGTTCCGGCTGGCGCCCAACAACGCCGCGACGCCCGGCATCCTGCTGACGTCCCTGCACTGGAAGGACCCCGTGCGCGGCAGCTTCGACTTCTTCCCCGACCAGCCGCTGCAGTTCCTGCCGACGCCCGTCTCGCCCAACACCTCGAACCCATGGGCGGCCTCGGGGACCGATCCCTTCGACCAGACGTCGGTGACGCTGCAGGGCACGGTTCCCAAACGCGTGACGATCAACGCCTGCGGCGTCCCGCTGGACAGCTTCGACGTTCAGATCAGCGGCAACATCGTCAGCCCGACCTTCCAGCTCACCTGGAAGGCCGACTACTACATCGGCACCCAGTTCGGTGGCCTGATCCTGGGCGAGCATGTGACGTTCAGCGGCCCTGACCGCACCCGCAATCTCGGCGACTCGTATGCGTACGACGAGACGTCGACCATCAACGTGCAGCCGGAGTTCCCGCACTGATGGCGGTCAGCTCGCAGAGCACCGTCCTCGTCGAGACCTCGCGCGGCGCTGTCCGCGGCGCCGTCGAAGCCGGGATCGCGCGCTTCCTCGGCGTGCCCTTTGCGGCGCCGCCGTTCGGCGCCGACCGCCTCGAGCTGCCGCGGCCGCACGAGGCGTGGACGGGCGAGCTCGACGCCACGCGCTTCGGACCGACGCCGCCGCAGGCGCCCTATGAGGGCCTTTACGCGAGCCTGCTGCCGAGCGTGCTCATCGACGGTGAGGAGATCCTCAACGTCAACGTCTGGTCGCCGGCGGCGGCGCTGGCCGGCGCCCGTCTGCCGGTGCTGGTCTGGATCTACGGCGGCGCCCTGATCCGGGGCTCGAACGCCTGGCCGACCTACGATGGCGCGCCCTTCGCGCGCGACGGCCTGGTCTTCGTGGCGATCAACTACCGCGTCGGGGTGGAGGGCTTCGGCCAGCTCGAGGGGGCGCCGAACAATCGCGGGCTGGCCGACGTCGTCGCCGGGCTGGAGTGGGTGAGGGACGAGATCGAGGCCTTCGGCGGCGATCCCGGCGACGTCAGTGTCTTCGGCCAGTCGGCCGGCGGGGTGCTGGTCAGCACTCTGCTGGGCTCGCCGCGCGCGCGCGGCCTTTTCAGCAAGGCGGTGGTGATGAGCGCGGGGGTGGGACCTCTGCCGCCCAGGCCGGAGCGCACGCTGGCCACGGCGATCGCGGAGGACCTGCAGATCCCGCAGACGAAGGAGGCGTTCGCCGCGAAGACGCCGGCCGAGCTGGTCGGCGCCCAGACCCGGGCGCTGAGCGGCGGCACGATCGGGACCAGCGCTCTGTTCCCGCTCATCGTCTCGGGCGACGACCTGCTGCCCGATCCGCTCTGGTCCGCTCTCCAGGCCGGTGCCGGCGACGACGTCCGGGTTCTCATCGGCCACACGGCCGCCGAGGGGCGCTTCTGGTATGCGCCCAAGCTGGCGCCGCCGGGACTGACGCGCGAGGTCGTCGAGGCCACGCTGCCCCGGTTCGGCCTCAGCCGGGCCGCGCTCGAGGTGTACGGGCGCAACCGTCCGGGCGACGACGCCGCGGCTCTGTACGGCGCGATCGTGCTCGACCTGATCTGCCGGGTGGGCTTGAACTGGTTCGCCGACCGGCGCTCCGCGAGCGGCGCGCCGACCTGGGTGTACGAGTTCGGCTGGCCCTCTCCGGTGCTGGACCTGGGCCCCGCGCACTGCGTCGACCTGCCGTTCCTCTTCGACAACCTCGACGACGAGTGGTCGCGGGCGCTGGTCGGCGAGGATCCGCCGCAGCGGCTCGCCGACGAGATGCACGGCGCGTTCGTGCACTTCGCCAAGACCGGCGACCCAGGCTGGGAGCCGTGGAGCGCAGCCCGGCCGGTGATGACCTTCGACAGCCCGGCGAGCGAGGTGGTGTACGCGCCCCGGGACGACGAGCGCCGAGCTCTGCTGGGAGAAGCGCCCTAGCGGCGATGCGGCCGAGCCGCCGGCCGCCTCAGGGCGCCAGCAGGCGCCCGGCGATCGTCGCCTCCAGGTGCTTGCGGTAGCGCCGCACGCTCCAGCCGCGCTCGATCACGAGGTACTCGTACTGGTGCGGCGAGGTGAGCGCCCAGGCCACGTCGGCCGCCTCGTCGGCGGTCACCCCCGGCCGCAGCCGGCCCTCCGCCGCGAGCCGCGAGAACACCTGCCCGAGGCCTGCTCGCCGAGAGGACATGCGCCAGTTCCAGATCTCGGCGGCGACGGGGTCTTCCATGCGCGCGGCGTAGACCAGGCGAGAGTAGGGATACACGAGCGGCTCGACCTGCGCCACCGTGTCCAGGAACGCGCGCAGGACGGAGTCGCCGTCCGGCTGAGCGAACACCTTGGGCAGGCGGTCCGGCAACCCGGCCTGGGCCTCGCTGCGCGCCGTCATCTCCTTCAGCAGGCCGCCCTTGGAGCCGAAGCGGTCGTAGACCGTCTGCCTGGAGACACCGGCCGCCTCGGCGACCGCCTCCAGGCCGACGCCGTGGTAACCGCGCTCCAGCATCAGGCGGTTGGCCGCGTCGATGATCTTGAGCCGCGTCCTCTCGCCCCGAGAACTTGACATGCTGTCCAGGTTAGGCTAGTTTACAGCCTGTCAAGTTCGCAGCCAATCAGAAGCGGGAGGCAAGCACGTGAAAGTTCAGATCCAGTCCGAGGTTGTCATCGATCGCCCGGTCGAAGAGGTCTTCGACTTCGTCGCCACCAATCACCGCGAGAACCACTCGCGGTGGGATGTCGCCGTCAGCCGCCTGGAGCCGGAAACCGCCGGTCCGCTGGGCCTGGGGTCGCGGTTCACCATCGTGCGGCGCAACTTCGGCCGCGAGGAGGCGCGCACCTTCGAGATCACGGAGTGGCAGCCGCCGCGGCGCATGACGATGACGACCACGGCGCCGGACTTCGAGCAGAGCCTGAAAGCCCGCTTCGAGCCCGCCGGCGAGTCGCGAACGCGCCACCTGCTCACGGGCGAGGCAAAGGTGGGCGGTCTCCGGGGCGTCCTCGCGCCGCTGATGAAGATGAAGTTCGGCCGCGACATCGACGCAAACCTGCTGAGGATCAAGGACCTGGTCGAGGCCGCTGTCTAAGCGGTCGGCTGCGAGCCGGCGCCACCGCGCCAAGCTTGGCGTCTTGTCGGAACCGGCCGCACGACGCTATAAGAGGACGTGGTGAAGCGATGGCGCGGGTGGTATTCGCATGTCTCGGCGGCCCTGGTGGTCGCCGCGGCCGTCGCTTGGCCACTCGCCCAGGTTGTTGAGGCGGCGACGCCGTCCAGCGGCCAGCTCACGGCGCCTTCGGCGATCGGCAGCTCTGTCTCGACCACCTGGGCCGGCACCGTCGGCCCGGGTACCAATCAGCCCACTGGTGGTGGCGGCCTGCGCTGTTTCTCCAGCACGGCGAACAACGCCACGGGCAGCGATCCTTACACCCTGAAGCTACTGGGCACCACGGCCAGCTACTACCAGACCCACAGCGCCAAGCTCGTCATCACGGTGACGTACACACCGGCGATCTCGGCGTCGGCCAACGAGCTGTCCATGACAACGGCCTTCGACGACGGCAGCGGCAACCTGAGCAACATCATGGATTCGAGCCAGAGCGCCGTCGGCAACACCACGCTGACTGTCACGTACACGAACCCGCCCGCGACAACCGGCAAGGGCTTCATCTATGTCGGTGTGTGCCCCGCCCGGAACCTGAGCTCGCAGGACTACAGCGCGAGGGCCACCTTGACGGTCGGCCAGGCGATTCACAACTACCCCGGCCTCTACAGCAGCGCCGAGTTCGGCTTCCATAGCACCACGCTGCCGGACGCGGGACCGGTCGGAACACCGCTCTCGACGTCGCGCTACGGCGAGCCCGGGATCTGGATCAACAAGCACGGTTACGGCATCATCAACACCTTCGGGCCGGTCGTTTGGATCACCACCGACGATGGCAAGACCTGGTCCGCGCCCTGGGACCTGGGCAACAACAACGATGCCGCGGCGAGCTGCCCCGTCGGCTACGACGCGGACAGCGATGCGGTGGTCGGTCCCGACAACGCTTTCTATGCGGACAACCTCTGCGTGGGACCGCTGCCGTCCAACCCGCAACTGGTCGGCCCGGCGTCACAGAACGACAGCTTCACGAACAAGTCGGGCGGCGCCCCCGGCGCGAACGGCGCCAACTGGGCGGGGCCGAACTATGCCGGCGGCGACGTGGACCGCCAGTGGTACGCGGTCGACCCGGTCCAGCCCGGCCTGGTCTACATGTCCTACCACGACCTCGAGGGGCCGAACATCAACTTCCTCAAGTCCACCGACGGCGGCCTGACCTTCACCTGCCCGATCTTGGGCGGCACAGTGCCCAGCTGCCCGGTCACCGCCACTCAGAACGGCAACGATCCCAACTCCAACTTCATCTCGACCGCGCTCGGCAACACGACCGGCCGCCCGCTGGTCGATCCCACCAACACGCAGCGCATCTACGTCCCCTACCTCGACAACGTCGCCACCGGCAGCGCGACCGCGCCGCCGACCGCGGGCGACCCCGACCTGACGCGCGTGCGCATGGCCGTTTCGACCGATGGCGGGACGACGTGGAGCGCAAACACCGACCCGGGCGGTAACCCAGCGCTGGACGCTAATGTCGCCTTCCCCTACGACGGCAGCAACGACAACACGCTGGCCCACCTCTTCAACACGGCGGCCATCGACTCGGCCGGGAATCTCTACGTCCTGTTCTCGCTGCGTGTAGGCCACGCGGCCGATGTCGGCACCACACACTTCAGCGGCACGACGACGCACCTGTACCTGATCAGCTCGACCAACCACGGCGTCACCTGGTCTAAGCCGGTCCAGGTCGACTCGGGCGGGATCCGGTCGAGCGTGTTCCAGTGGATCGTCGCCGGCGACCCTGGCCGCGTCGCCATCACGTGGTATGGCTCCAAGGCCGACGACTTCAACGACACCTCCGCGCAGTGGTCGGAGATGTACGCCGTGAGCACCAATGCGCTCTCAGCGCAGCCCACGTTCACGCTGGCCAATGTCAGCGGCGTGAACCCCATCCACAATGGCGACATCTGCCAGGCCGGCATCGACTGCCAGGTGACGGGCGGCAACCGTGACCTGTCGGACTTCCAGATGGTGACCATCGACCGCTGCGGCAACGCGCACGCGGTGTGGACCGACGACATCGGCCCGGGTGTCACCCGGACCGCCGCGCAGACCAGCGGCCCGAAGCTCTACGTCACGAATGCATGCCCCGCCACCAGTCCTTTCACAGCGGGCGTCGGCTATCCATCGGCGAGCGTCGCCGTTGGCGCCGCGGCGGCAGGGGCGGGAGCGCTCTTGCTGCTGCTGGCGGGCGTCCTCTGGCGCCGGCGCAGCAACTGACGGAGCAGGTCTCCTCCCCGCTCGCCGGAGAGGGTCCATTCCCCGCGGAGCGGGGACCCCTAAGTTCGCGCGAATGCGCGACGGAGGGGGCGGGGCGCCGCTAGACGCCCACGGGGCCGGGTCTTATTCGGACCGTCTCAGCTGCCGGTTGAGCCGCTCTTCGACGCGCCATCTCGCCTCGAGCGTCCACACCAGGTGGAAGAGGTCCTCGAGCTGAGTGCCAAGGTCGAGCGGCTTCGTGTCGTTTCGCATCTCGCTGCCTCCTTTTCTAAAAAGAGCAACGGTTAGCGGTACAGAGATATTTCGCGCTGGCTGAAAGAGGCCGGTCAGCCCGGCTTCTCAAGCTGTCCCAGCAGCTCGTCCAGCGCGTCTTCCAAGGGAATAGTGCCGCCCGCGCCAAGCCAGCTCTCCCAACCGTCCCCGGCCCGCCCGCGCGCCCCATCGAGGATCGGACCCATCAGGACAGCATCAGGGAGCAGCTGAGCGGACCCGAGCAGCTGGTGGGCCGCGCCCGCGGCGCCGACCGCCCGCGCCGCCGGCTCGTCCAGGCCCCTCGCGGCCAGGACGGCGGCGCCGACCTCCAGACACTCCACCTGGCCCCAGGGTTCGCCCAGGTCCTGGAAGACCAGCGCCGCCTCCAGGACCTCACGTGAAGCGCGATCCAGCTCACCAAGCAGCAGGGCCGAGCGCGCGAGGTAAAGCCGCATGCGGGCGGCAAAGCCCAGGTCGCCAAGCTCCAGGTAGCGCTGACGGGCGTCCTCGATGAGCTGTTCGCCTTCCCCCAGCCGGCCGGTCTCCAGGAGGGGCTGGCCGACGTTGAAGATCGAGGTCGCGATGATCCAGGCCTGTCCAGCCTCGTGCGCCAGGTCGACGGCCTCGCGGAACATCGGCAGCGACTCCTCCGACCGGCCTTCATAGCGGGCGACCATGCCGAGCCCGGTCAGCGCGTTGCGGCGGGCGCTGGGGTCTCCGGTGGCCGTGGCGAGATCGAGCAGCTCGCTGCTCAGACGCCGGGACTCCTCGCGGTCCTGTTGGTGCAGCGCCAGCCAGGACGCGCCCCAGAGGGCGCGCGCGCGGACGGGAGGCGAGCTGTTCGGCAGGGCGAGCAGCCGTCGGAAATGAGCGCGCCCGGGGTTCAGGGCGCCGCGCTGCCGCCACCACCGCCAGAGCGCGGTGGCGATGCGGAGTCCGCGGTCGGCATCACCGATCTCGACGGCGTGGTCCAGCGCCGCGGTCAGGTTGTCCGAGTCGGCCAGCAGGCGCTCCGACCATTCACTGCGCTGGGATTGGTGGAGGTGAGGCTCCGCCTTCTCCGCCAGGTCGACGAAGTGGTCGAGATGCCGATCGCGGTAGGCCGCGAGCTTGCCGGTCTCGAGCCCGGTGTGCCGGACGACCTGGCGGATGACCTCGAGCAGCTGGTAGCGCGGCCAGCTGCGCAGCTCGCCGGCGACCCGAACCAGGCTCTGGTCGACGAGCCGCGCCAGCCGCCGGATGGCCACCTCCTTCTCCACGCCCGCGACCGCCGCGACCGCGTCGATGCCGAACGTGCCCGCAAATGCCGGCAGGGCCAGCAGCAGCTCGCGATCAGCCGGGGCCTGCAGGTCCATGCTCCACGTCACCGCCGCCTGCATGCTCCGGTGGCGCTCGGGCATGTCGCGCCAGCCCTCACCGAGCAGGTCGAGCTGCTCCTCGAGGCCCTCGTCCAGGCTGCCGAGGGTGAGGTGCCCGATCGCCGACGCGCCGAGCTCGAGGGCGAGGGGGAGCCGGTCGAGGCGCGCGCAGATCCGCTGCGCCAGCGCCAGCTCGGCTTCGCGCCACGCTTGCTCGGAGTGGACGGCGGTCACCCGTTCTTTGAACAGCTCGACCGCCGCGTCCTCGGCCAGCGGCGCCACGCGAATCTCATGCTCCAGGCGCAGGCGCAGCGGAGCACGTGAGGTCGCCAGCGCGATGAGCCCGGCGCCAGCCTCCAGCAGCTGGGCCACCCAGGGTGCTGCGTCCGCCACGTGCTCGAAGTTGTCGAACACCAGCAGCGACCCAGCCGGCAGCCTGCGCACGATCCGCTCGATCGCGGCGCCGGTGTCTGGCAGCTCCAGTGCCTGGAGCACCGCCGAGGGGACGTCGCCGGCCGCGCTCACGGGGGCGAGCGGCACGAACCAGGCGCCGGGCAGCGCGCCCGCCGCGGCGTGGGCCGCCTCGAGCGCCAGGCGGGACTTGCCGACGCCGGGTGGTCCGGTCAGGGTCAAAAGCCTCGGACCGCCGCTGCGGAGCAGCCGGTCCAACTCGGCCAGCTCGTCACCACGGCCGATCAGCGGCGTCGAAGCCAGCGCTGGAAGGCGGCCGGTCGCCTGCTGCGGTGCCCGCCGCCTGGAGGCTTGCAGCAGCGCGTCTCGCTGGAGCTGGTCGAGCCCCAGTGCGATCGCCAGGCGGTCGGCCGTGTCCCGATAGATCGCGCTGCGGAGGCCCCGTTCGATGTCGCTCACCGCGCGGCCGCTGATGCCGGCCCGTTCCGCGAGCTCCTCCTGGGTCAGACCCGCGTCCCGGCGATGGCGCCTCAGAAGCAGGCCCAGGTCGGTGGTCGAAGTCGGTGGGTCACTCGGTGGGTGTGTCATGGTTTCCCGATTCAGGGCAGCCGATAGTCAAGCACAGCCGCTCGGGCTCCAAGCTCGAAGCAGGCGAGGAGGTTTGACATGGTCAAGCAGGTTGTGCCGGGTCTCTGGCAGGTGCCTCTCGGTCCGGTGAACGCGTACCTGGTGGACGACGGCCGCGAAGTGGTGGTCGTGGACACGGGCCGGCCTGGATCGGCGCCCAAGATCGAAGCTGCGCTGGCCAAGATCGGGCGGAAGCCAGGCGACGTGCGCAGCATCGTCCTGACGCACGTCCACCCGGACCACGCGGGCAGCGCCGCGGCGCTGCGCAGGCTGACCGGGGCGGCGATCTACATGCACGAGGCGGATGCCGGGATGCTGCGCGCCGGCGAGGGCTTGCGCCCCATGACTCCGGCGCCGGGTATGCCAGGTCTGATCTGGCGGCTGATCATCAAGCGCCAGGCCGAGGGGACACCGGTCGAGGCGGCTGAGGTGGAGGCCCTGCTGACGGATGGCGGCGAAGCGCCCGGCGGCTTCCGGGTGATCCACGTGCCCGGGCACTGCGCCGGCCAGGTCGCGCTGCTCTGGCCGAAGTTCGGAGGCGTCCTGATCGCCGCCGACGCCGCGTCAAACGCGATGGGACTCGGTCTCGCGCCGGCCTACGAAGATCTTGAGACGGGCGTCCAATCGCTCCGGCGCCTGGCCGGCCTGGACTTCGAGGTCGCCGTCTTCGGCCACGGCAAGCCCATCCCGAAGGGCGCCGCCAAGGCCTTTGCGGCCAAGTGGGCGTCGCGCCCGCTGGCGACGACCGCACTGTGACGAAGGAAGGAGGGGAGAGCTGAGATGGCTGACAACAAGGAGATCGTCAAGCGCTATTACCTCGACGTCCTCAACCAGGGTCGTCTGGAAGTGCTCGACGACATCGCCGCGGCTGACCACGTTGAGAATGACCCGTTCCCATGGCAGACCCAGGGCATCGACGGCCTGCGGCAGAGGGTGGCCTCGATCCAGGCGGCCTTCAACCCTCAGTTCACCTTGGAAGACGTGATCGGCGAAGGCGACAGGGTGGTCGTCCGCTGGACGAACCGCGGGACGCACCGGGGAGAGTTCTTCGGGGTGCCACCGAGCGGTAAGGAGGTCGTGGTCAGCGGCATCGACATCCACCGGCTGAGCGACGGCAGGCTGGCTGAGCACTGGGACGAGGTGGACCTTTTCGGCCTGATGACCCAGTTGGGCGTCATCCCGGCCCCGAACCCGCCCGCGTGAGAGGGGGGCGGCGGCGTTCAACCGCTGCCGCCTCTGCCTCGCTGCCTCGCCGGCCGCGGGACTCAGGTCCGCAATGCGGGCCGGCACGGCTCGCCTGGATCCGGACAACGTCTTCCGCTTCAACCAGACATCCCTAGCCGCTCGGGATCAGCCGGGGTCGGGCGGCAAAGCTGCCGCCGGCGGGCGTATTCCCGCGCTTGACGCGGCGCACCGGCTGCCCAGTATCCTCAACGTGCGTTCGCTAACAGTTTCTGAACTCAAAGCTGTCACAGGAGGCAACAGGAGAATGTTCCGAACCCCCCGGGTCGTTGTCGCGTGCCTGCTGGGAGCGGCCCTGGCCGCGCTCGCCGCGCAGAGCGCCCTCGCCGACGGTGTGACCATCTCCGGATCCATGGAGGGCGCCCTCCGCATCACCCCCGGCCAGACCGTGCAGGCCGGCTTCGACGTGACCCTGCCGGGCAGCCCGGGGACGACCGTCTACGTCACCGACGCCGTCGTCCAGATCCTGGCCAAGTGCCCGGACGGTTCAGCCGCCACCTTCCCGATCAACCTGGGCAGCTTCACCTATACCGCCAACGGCAGCACCTGGGCGCCCTCCGGCAACCAGTCGAGCCCGGCCGTCTGGCAGGGCAGCGTCGCGGCCCCGAATCTCTGCGCCGGCGCCGTCCTCAACGACTCGAAGGGCGCCGTGTTCTCGGCCCAGTTCGCCGCGGCGAACACGACCTATCCGATCCACGTCCGCTTCCACTACCGAACCACCGGCTCGGGCTCTTGGAGCGGCACGGCCTCGGTCATCCCGAGCACCTACACCGCATCGGCCCACGCCGGCCAACCTGCTCCTGCCGGCCAGCCTGCCCCCGCGGGCCAGCCAGCCCCGGCGGGTGCCCCCGCGGGCGCTCCGGCGGCCGGTCAGCCGGCTTCCAGCACGAACACGCAGGTGCAGGGGACGAGCCAGGGCAGCGCCCCGGCGACCTCAGGCTACGGCGCCGGCGTCGAAGGGGCGAGCCACGCTGCTCGCAACGCGCAGCCCGGCTCGGGCCTGGCCTTCACTGGCAGCTATCTCATCAGCCTCGTTCTGCTGGCCCTTGTGTTGATCGGGGTCGGCACCCGGCTCTGGGTGCGCTCCCGGCGCAGCGCTCCGCGCTTGGCCGGCTAGCCAGACCTGTTTCCGCCTCCCGGCCCACCGGCCGGGGGGCGGCCGCCTCCCTGCGCTCATAGAGCAAGTTCCGCGGAACCCAACACGCCCGTTCGAGCTCCCACGGCAATTTCCCGGGAACCTCTAACGCCACTGGCCCGCTGGGGCTCGGGCACTCGGCGCTACTGGGCCGGGCGGCAGGGCTGGTTCGTGATGTAGTGGTTGCTGTCCGCGGTGCAGTCCGCCTCGGCGGGGAAGACGAAGCCTGCCGGGATCGTCGCCAGCGGCAGGGCCAGGGACGACGGGTGCGACGGATCCGTGTAGATCGTGTTCTCCGCAGGTGTGGGCAGGGCCGCAAAACCCCACAGCTCCGGCAGCGCCGTGGGCGCCTCGATCGTGACCCGCAGCCGCTCGCCCGCGCGGAAGAGCTGCGAGAACGGGAAGATCTCGACCCGCACCGGTGTGGCCACTGAAGGCACCAGCGGCGCGACGTCCGACAGCTGGTGGGTCTGGTAGGGCCGCAGCGGCGTCGACTGCGAAGCATCCAGCGCCCGCTGCGAGACCCGCAGCCAGCCCTTCTGGACGTACTCCTCGAGCCAGCCCCCGGCACCGTCCGGGCGCAGCTCGGTGACCATCACCTCGAGGTCGGTGTCCGGCGCGGTCGACGACATCCAGAGGTCCGCCGAGGCGGTGCCGGTCAGCAGCGTGTCCGCGGGGAACGGCGCCGTCGTGAACGAGGCGACCGAGCCTGCCGGCGGCTGGTGCTGCCAGAAGTCGTCGTCCTGCGGGATCCGCGACTGGAAGCCGCGCAGCGTCCCGTAGGACGAGGTGCCGACGCCGGGCAGATATGTGTAGGAGGTCGAGGGCTCGGCGCTGGAAGGCGCAGCCGGCGAGAGCGCGCCACCGCCGTGCAGGAAGAGCCGGTCCACCGTGGTTGTCGCCGGCCACGAAGGAAAGGCGAGCTTGTACGAGGGCTCGCCATCGCCGTGGATGTCCGCCAGCACCGACAGCCGAGGCTCCGCCTGGTAGCACTTGACGGACTGCTTGTAGGTCTTCTTCAGGCAGGGGTCGCCCGCCGGCGCCGACTGCTTCAGATAGAAGGCGAGGAAGCGCTGGATCTCCCGCTGCTGCTCCGGGGCGTAGTACTCGCCGTGGTCGCCGTTGGAGATCACCGCCCGCCACGGTGTCGAGCGCGGCAGCGCGTTGACGACGTCGATCGAGCGGGCCGCGAGCTCCTCGTCCTGCCAGGCCAGCTCGGCGAAAACCGGCACCTGCACCTGCGAGGCGAAGTAGATCGGCGAGCGCTGGTGGTAGATGGGGTCGTCGAACTGGTGCTCCGTGCCGGTCAGGAACGGGTTCGTCACCGGGTTGGCCGCGTGCTGCACCTGGCTCTGAATGCAGGTCTGGTCGCCCTTCTCGACGCCCGACGACCACTGGTCGAACGTGTTCGCCGGCTGCGAGCCGAGGCCCCAGCCCGCCGCGAACACGATGTTCTCGATGCCGCCCGGATAGGCGACGTCCCGGTAGAGGTCCGAGAAGAACGCCCCCGGGACGATCGCCGACAGGTGGGGCGGTCGCGTCGCGGCTACGTAAAGCGGCGTGATGCCCGGGTACGACTTGCCGACCATCGCCACGCGCTGGTTCGACCATGGTTGACGCGCCAGGAACTCGACCGCGTCATAGCCGTCCCACCACTCCTTCGGCTCGAAGTAGTCGAAGTTGCCACCGGCGCACCCGGTGCCGCGCACGTTCACGCCGGCCACCGCGTAGCCCTGCGACACGAAGGTGGGGAGGAGGCCGTCGAAGAAGGTCGTGCCGGGCTCGTAGCCGCTGTAGTCGAGGACGGTCGGGTAGGGGCCGGGGCCCCACTTCGCCGGGTCAGGAAGGTAGACCTGCCAGGGGAGCAGCGTCCCGTCGCTGCGTACAGCGAAGTAGCCACCGCAGTGCGCCAGGTTCGTCGCCTGCGGGCCGCTCCCCACGGTGCAGCCGTAGGCAGACGAAGCGAAAACGTGCAGCGGCAGCCAGGCCGCGAGCAGCGCCACGGCGCCGATCAGCGCTGATAGGCGCGCGCGGCGGGAGATCACGGGACCGCCGGCGCCACAATGCCGCCCACCGGCACCTGGCCGATGGGGTCGCCGTCCGCGTCGAGCGCGTCATAGCCCGCGCACGTGACGGGCGATGAGCCGTCCAGGCCGAGCGACAGCGCCAGCGTGATGTCGGAGCACATCACGTGGTCGCCGATCGTCGGCGACACGTTGAACAGCGCGTTGTCGTTCACCGCGACCTCGGCGTAGATCGCCGGCGCGTACGAGGCCGGCGCGATCAGGTAGCCCAGCTGGTCGTCGGCGAGACCGAGCTGCAGAACCATCGACGCGCCGGTCACCGCCGCGGCGACGCCCGAGCGGATGGCCGGGTAGCCCTCGCCGGGCGTGCCGGCGTAGAGCAGCGAGCCGATCCGCACCGCCGACGCCACCGTCCGCACCGTCTGCGCCGCGACCCAGGGCGACTCGTGGTTGCGCATGATCGGCGCGCCCAGGTCTGCGCCGCCCGTCAGCAGCCCTGCGGCGAACGGCCCGTCGATCGGCTCGCGGATGTACTCGCGGGCGGCGCCCACCGGCCCGGTGACGAACGACGAGTGCGCCAGCGCGTCCTGAACGTGCGCCATGTAGTTGGCGATGATCGCGGGGAAGCGGTCGAGGTTGTAACCGGGGTTCGACGGCAAGGTGAACGAGCAGGCCGGCCGGCAGGGCTGGGTGCCGCCGTTGGCGCCCTCCATCCCCATCCCGACGCCGCCGAAGGTCGCCGCCATCTTGTCGCTCAGGAACTGCGGCCAGTCGCCGTCGATGGCGTTGCCCATGTTGGTCGTCGAGTGCGCGGCGTACACCATCTGCGTCACCACCACCGCGCCGTTCGGGGCCACCGCCTGGACGATCCGGACCATGCCGTCCTTACCGGGCGTTGCGCAGGCGTCCGGCCCCGTGTAGCTCGGCGTCTTGCTCTGGTTCAGGGCCTCCGGGCAGGACTGGTTGTAGATCAGGTCGGAGGCGTCCGACTGGCCGGCGCGGATGCTGGCGAAGCGCCGCGCCGCGTAGGCGTCCTCGATCGCACCGACCGTCTGGTCCTTCACCAGTTGCAGGTACTTGGTCGAGACGCCGCCCCAAACGCCGATCGTGTCGGGGCCGTGGTGGGTGTGGTCGGACGCGATCAGGATGTGGTCGGCCGGCAGATTGGGGTACTCATCGTGCGCCACCTGGTTGGCCATGTCCTCCAGGCCGTAGGCGCCGGCCTCGTAGGCGACGAAGTAGCCCTGTGTCTCGATCACCGCGAGCGCAACCGTCTGCTTGCCGTCCGAGACCACCACCGCGCGCGACTGGATGTGGCTGTCGCTGGGGCCGGCCTTCGACCCCGGGCCGAGCTGCTGCGAGACGGCCGTCGATCCGTCGCCGAAGCCGAAGCCGCCGAGGTTGACGACCACGGAGGGCGTGATGTCCCGCGTGGCCGCGCCCACCAGGTAGGCGGGCAGCTGCACGCCGGCGGGGTTCGACTGCGGCGAGCTCAGCTTCAACCCGCCGCGCGAAGCGGTATCGGCGACGGTGTACACGTGCCGCGCGCCGGTGGTGACGGCGGAGTCGGAGAAAGAGGTGGCTCCGCCCGGCAGCGTCGCGATTGACGCGCCGTCGCGGCTGACGACCACCGCCGGGTTGGTGACGCCGGGCGGAAAGCCGCCCGACTGCCAGCTGAGCTCAACCGAGCGCGTCGCGATCCGCGCGGTCAGGCCAGAGGGCGCCGCCAGAGCGTTCGGATTGGTTCCGGCCAGCGCGACTCCGCTGCCCGCGACAAGCAGGGCGGCGAGGGCCGCGACCAGGCCCAGTCGCCGCAGCATCACCTTGGAGTTAGCACACGTCCGCGCGGAGGGTCAACGTCGCCCGAGTACGGGCCTCAGCCGCCGCCCGCCGATCGCCGTCTCCCGGCTGCACCGCGCTCGGCCGCTTTGGCAATCGTCTCGAGTCCCTCCTCGACGGTCCGCGGCGTCGGTGCCGTCGATGGCCACCGCAGCACTGCCGCCCGTGACCGCTCCGCCCAGTCGCGAAGCGCCAGGTGGTAGGAGGTGATGAAGTCGAAGATCAGGGCGCGGGCGTGCGCGTCGGCCTGGAACGGCGCGCGGCCCTCGGCGTACTCCTGTGCGATCGCCGGCCTGACCCCCTCGAGCAGCTCGTTGCACTGGGCGATGACCGTGTCCAGGTCGGCCAGCAGCGTCTCAGGAGTGGTTCGCGCGGCGACCAGGAGCCTGAGCACTGCTTCGCATTCGAGTGAGAACGGCCTGGCGGGCCCTCGCAGCCAGGCCTCCAGCGCCAGGCCGCCCGCGGACGTAAGGCGGTAGGTCAGCTTCGGACGGCGGCCCGTCGCTCCGGCCTGTGCCCGAACCAGGCCGCGCCGCTCCAGCGACTTGACCTCTGTGTAGATGCGGCTTTCGGCGCGGGGGGCGAAGTAGCGCGCGTTGCGCTGCAGTTCGCGGTTGAGCTCGTAGGTGTTGCAGGGACGCAGAGCCAGCTGACAGAGGATCGCGTAGCCCGTCGTATTCAGATCCGCCACGGCCGCAGCATAGCTTGACATGCCTCTGTGTGGGGGATATGCTGCCGCAGCGGATTACCTCTATCTGAGGCATAGGAGGAAGGAAATGGCCACAGCGATCATGCTCGAGCTGCCGGACGTCACCAAGGAGCAGTACGACGCGGTTTGGCGGGATCTCGGCACCGATGGACGGCTGCTCGAAGGCAACATGTTTCACGCCGGCGGCCCGATGCCGGGCGGCTGGTGGGCGCTCGACGTGTGGGAGTCGCCCGAGACCGCGCAGCGCCA
>Ga0070714_100000495_pt1 | contig 28541 bp, 23 predicted proteins | sample LARL83metaG_FD_65450 | JGI IMG/M metagenome (GOLD analysis project Ga0070714, IMG submission 65450) | Corn, switchgrass and miscanthus rhizosphere microbial communities from Kellogg Biological Station, Michigan, USA - LAR L8-3 metaG | ecosystem: Host-associated > Plants > Roots > Rhizosphere ... | reverse complement strand
CCTTCAGTAGTGCATCTAACTCCTTCACTGGTAACGGTAGTGGCTTAACCAGCTTAAACGCTACCAACGTCAGTAGTGGTACATTGGCTGATGCCAGGTTAAGCAGTAATGTGGCTTTGCTAGATCGTGCCGCGCAGACGTTTACAAATACAAATATCGTTAAAGTTACCTCAGCCGCCGCTTTCCAAGTACAAGATGCTAGTACCAATGCTGTATTCACGGTAGACACCAGCGGAAGCCAGGTAGTCTTAGGTAAAGCCTCAACCACTACCGGCAAAATTGTATTCCAGGGTAACGGCGGTGCCGGAACCTTAACGCTTGCCGGCCCAGATACGCCGAACGCCGGTAATTACACTCTGTCGATTCCGTCTATTAATGCCAATGCTAATATATGTACCGATAACTCTATCTGTTCCGGCTACGCTGCCGCCAGCATTGTCGCTAACAAACTTAATAAGAATGCTAACGATACTTCTACTGCCGCCGTCACTTCGACCAATAATCTGTATACCTTCATCAACAGCTCTAGCGGTGTAGCTTCAGGTGTTCTTAAACTTGATAACGGTACGAACACCAATAGCACTTTGAGCGTTACGGCTAGCGCTAACCCTGGCGGTAGCCAAGCACTAATATTCGCCAGCAACACCAACGCCAGCCCAGCCGGCGCGCTTCTAGACTTACAATCAGGCGCATCGCCAACCAGCAAGTTCAAAGTGGATGCCAGCGGCAATATCGTTGCAAGTGGCACATTCAACACCAATACTTTCACCAGCAGCGCCTTAACTTTCGGTGCCGGCTCAGCTGCTACCGTAGATGCTGCCAGCGGCCAAACCCTGAACCTGGGTACAACCAACTCAAATAACGTCACAATCGGAAATACCACTAGCGGCACAGCCGTAAACATTCTGCAAGGTACAGGCGGCATCAACATCGGTACTACCGGCGGATCGGGCACCATAACGGTGGGCAATACCGCTACGGCCGTGTCGCAATCTATAAATATCGGTACTAACGCCACTGTTGGCTCAACATCTACGGTTACGGTAGGCTCATCACTCACTACTAGCTCTGTAACACTTCAAGGCGGTACCGGTGCCAGTGCGCTAAATCTACAGACTGGTAACGGCGGTAGCGTAAACATCGCGACCGGTTCATATAACAGCACCATTAATATAGGTAAGACTGGAACCACAGGCAACACAGCTACTGTAAACATCGGCACCACTGTGTCTACCGGCGGCGCACAAACAATAAATATCGGGGGTACGGGCGGGGCAGGTGCAAATTCTAACGCCTCAACCAGTGTTACTATCCAAGCTGGTGCGGTAGCTACTAACTTTGCTAATAGCGGGGTTACGCTAGCCGCTTACACCAACTCAACCACTGCCTTCCAAGTCCAGAATGCTTCGGGTACGGCCTATAGCGTGTTCGGGGTAGACACTACTAATAAGCAAATAGTATTGGGAAGTTCTAATAATGCTACCGGCCAGATAGCCTTTAAGGGAGCAACGGGTACCGGAACTCTGTTCTTAAGCGGGCCTGCAACCCCCGGAGCCGGCAACTATACGCTAAGCATCCCCGCCATAACCGCCAATGCTAATATATGTACCGATAACACACTTTGTAGCGGCTACGCTCCAGCTACCGGCTCAACTAATTACCTGGGCAAGAATGCCGTGGATACCTCTACTGCGGCTGTCGGCGCTGCCGGCAACCTGCTGACCTTCACTAACTCCAGTTCGGCCGTAGCTTCCGGAGTGCTAAAACTAGATAACGGCAATAATACCAATTCAAATCTGACCGTCGTCGGAACCGCTAACTTGGCTGCGGGTAAGGCCTACATACTTGTACAGAATGCCAATGCTTCTCCATCCGGTAATCTGCTTGACTTGCAATCAGGTTCGACTCCAGCCAGTAAATTTAGCGTAGATACCAGCGGCAACTTTATCGCCAGTGGCAACGCCACGGTAAACGGTACGTATAACGGCAATGCCTTCACCAGCAGCGCCCTGACATTCAGCGCCGCATCGGCTGCGACTCTCGATAGCGCCTCCGGTCAAGCTTTGCAGGTCGGCACTACGAACGCAACAGCAGTGACATTGGGTGGCACAGCCAACACTACAAACCTAGCTCTTCAGACAGCCGCCAGCGCTACCATAGGCATTGGTAACAACGCCGTCAATTTAACGACTATAAACATCGGTAAGACAGGTACTAGCGCCAATACCAGTACCGTCAACATCGCGACTTCCAGTGGTGCTCAACAATTCGTAAATATCGGCGGTACGGGCGGCAGTACAGCTAACTCAAACGCTAACACCTCAGTGGTCATCCAGGGCGGCGCAACTGTTGCTACGACTGCAAATGCCGGATTGGCTGTCCGAACCTTCACTAACTCGTCTACGGCCTTCCAAGTCCAAGCCTCGACCAATAACCTGAATATCTTCACCGTAGATACGTCTAATAACCAAGTGATATTAGGTACTTCCGGGGCCTCCGGAGCTACCGGCAAGATAGTCTTCAATAATAATACGAACAGCTTTACTACGACTTTGAGTGTCATTACCACGACTCTGGCAAACAAGACAATCAGCCTGCCAGATGAAAACGGTACGTTATGTATCCAAGCTTCCGCCAACTGTGGTTTCGTAACTGGTTCTACCAGCAGCTTCATACAGAACCAGAACTCCGTGCAGCAGCCAACTTCAAACTTCTGGATCAGCGGTACAGGCCGGGCTGATACTTCCTTCACGACACCTTTGGTAGACGGACTGAGCGGTAACTTGAGCCTTGGCACAACCGCCGCTGCGACTACCGGGGTAACTCTTGGCAACACTTCAATGACAAATGCCCTAAGCCTGCAAGGCGGAGCAACCAGCGGCGTAACAGTTACTACCGGTGCTAGCGGCGGCACTGCCGGGACTATCAGTATCGGAAACACTACAGGTGCCAATACTCAGGCGATAAACCTCGGCACCAATGCTACTGCCAGCAGCGTCACGAATGTAACTATCGGTTCCACTATCGGTACCAGCAAGACGACCTTGCAAAGCGGAACTAGCGGCGTGGTAGTTAAGGGTGCAAATACCACCTCCGCCTTCCAGGTACAGAACTCTAGCGGCTCGACCGTCCTATCTGCAGATACTACCAATAGCTATGTGGGCATAGGTACAAGTTCTCCAAGCAACACCTTCAGCGTCAGTCCGCTAGTTTACGCTATCGGTACTGCCGGAACTGGCGGCGCATCCAGCACTACGGTGACTGGTACCGGCACTCTTTGGGTGACCAATAATATCAAGCCGGGAATGGAAATCATCTTCACGGATGGTGCCAAGCGAACGATTACGGCTGTAGGCAGTGAAACCAGCTTGACCATAAACAGCGCTGTCACAGAAGCAAACACCAGTGCCTACGAGATCCATCAGCCAGTATTCTATGTGAATAATTCCGGTCAGACGTCACAGCGGACATTTACTAATTCGGCTACGGCTTTCCAGGTTCAGAATGCCTCCGGTAACAATATCTTCGCCGTCGATACCACCAATAATCAGATAGTCCTGGGTGTATCAAACAGCCTGACCGGCCAGGTAGCCTTTAAGGGTAACACCGGTACTGGAACTCTGTTCTTGAAGGGACCGGATACACCTAATTCTGGAAATTACACCTTGTCCATACCGGCCATCGGCTCAAACGACACAATCTGTACCAATACTACCCAAGCCACGGCTTGTAGCAACTATGCGGCTTCAACGGGTTCCGGCGGATATATCCAAAATCAGAACACCGTCAACCAGACAGCTGACTTCCGTATCAGTGGCACCGGACAAGCTAATACTTCCATCCTTACACCTACGATTGATAGGGCCAGTGCCGGTACTTTAGCCCTTGGTACGAACGCCACGAACACCACCGGCTTAAATATCGGTAACTCATCAATGACCAGTCCATTCAATGTCCAGGCAGGTACGGGTGCGCTTAACATAACTACAGCCGGTACGGGCGGAATCACAATTCAAAACACTGCCGCCGGAAACATCGGTATCGGCAATAATGCCGTCAATCAGAATATTACGATCGGTAACGCCCAGGGCACCTCGAGCCTCAGCCTGTATGCTGGCGGTGGTAACTTCGTGTTGGACGGCCTGGGTGCTACAAACTATACGCTTGGTGCTTCTACTACTTCTGGAACAATCGCCATCGGCGGTACGGCCCAGACAGGTGCGATAAATATCGGCACGGGTACGGGCGCTCAGACTCTGAACTTCGGAACGGGCGGCACCGGCAAGAAAACTGTTACTATCGGCTCGAATGCCGTAGATAGCTCTCTGGCTTTGACCTCCGGCACTGGCTCTATCGACCTGACCACCCAGGGCACAGGTACAGGCTCTATTAACATCGGCGCCAATAGTGTTACTAACACCATAAATATAGGTAGGAACAGCAATACCAGCGGTACGACAACACTTAACCTGGCAACATCTACAGGTAGTCAGCAAAATATCAACATCGGTGGTACAGGTACTTCGGGAACCTCATCCAACAGCCTTACGAGTATAAACCTACAGGCCGGTAATACGGTGGTTGCCGTATCTGACACCAGTGCTACGATTAAGAGTTATAGCAACTCTCAGCAAGCACTTCTGGTACAAAACTCAACCAACTCCGCAGTGTTGGCGGTTGATGCTACCAACAAGATCCTAAAGGTCTATGATTCCAATGCGACCAATTACGCCATCATCCAGTACACCGGCGGTTCGGCAGTATTCTCGGCATCTAGCGGTACCACGGCTGTCGGTAACGGTACAGGCGGCATCTCAATCACACCGGGTACTGGCTACGGCGTAGCTATTACCGGCAGCGCTGACTCCAGCTGGGTGATAAACAATGCTACCGGTGGCGGAACTCTGACTATCGATAACACCACTTCATCCGGCTCGCCACTAATCGGTATTGGTACCGGCACACAAAATAAGACGGTACAGATCGGTGCTACTACCGGTACAGCAACTCAAACACTCAACCTTGGCAATAACAATACGTCCGGTTCTGTCAGTAATGTAAACATAGGTTCAGTACAGGGTGCCAGCGCTACCACTATAAACGGTGGCACCGGAAACATCGTGCTTAACGGCGGTACGTCGGTAGTAAAGAGCTCTACTACGGCCTTCCAAGTCCAAGCTTCTTCCGGAACCAACGGTTTAGCCTACGATAGCAGTGGTAAGCAGCTGAAGATATATGAAAATGGCGGCACGACCAACTACGCCTTGATCTACTACGACACGGCCACCAGCACCGCTAACTATACTTCTAACAGCGGTACGGTAGCTGTCGGTCGAGGCGCTGGAGCTATTACGGTTACCGCTGGCTCTGGAGCGGCAGTCAATATTACCGCCAATGCTGCTTCTACCTGGAGGACTACAGCCGGTACTCTGACCGTTCAAAGTGGCACTAGCTCAGATCTGATCTTGAGTGCCGGTTCATCAGTGGTTAGTGTAAATGGTGCCAGCGTAGTCAAACTTGGTAGCTCGGCTGGCGACCCGGCAACCTGTACCGTAGGCGCGATTGTCTACAACTCTACGACCAACAAGTTCCGTGGTTGTATGGGTTCTACTCCTGCCTGGGCTGATCTGGGAACGATTACTCCAACTCTACAAAATACTTATACAGCTTCTACCGGTGGTACAACGCCTGAAATTAAGGTAGACAGTACTCGAGGTGGTGTAGATATACAAGATGCCGATACCACCATCGGTGGCATTCTGTTCGCAGTCCGTGGCAGCAATCCCGCCGGTCTTGGCACTAGCCTGTTCAACGTCAACTCTAGCAATAACAGTGTACAGATTGGTAGCTCATCCGGTCACAGCACCAACCCGGTAGTCCTAGCTCTGGATAACTATGCCAATGCCGGCGCTGATCCAACGGGCATCGCCGGGGCTATGTACTATAACGGTACGAACGGTAAATTCCGCTGCTATGAAAACGGTTCCTGGAAGGATTGTATCAGCGGCTTCAACACTATTACTAAAGCCTCTGACCAATCAGCTACCACCAACTCAACCACTTTCCAAAATGATAGCGACCTACAGTTCTCCGTCGCTGCCAGCACTAACTATGTGTTCGATGCCTGGATACCGGTGGATGACAGTACCGTTACCGGAAAGTACACATTTACAGTTCCAACCGGCGCAGTATTGAACCTCAGTACTCAAAACTACAACTCAGCTACTGCGAACACGGTCTGCAATATTACGACTTCCGGTCAGACCTGTGTGATGTCAGCCGCCAACGCCGCCAACTTCATACAGGTGAGAGGTTTCATCCGGAACAGCAGTACTGCCGGCAGCCTGCAGTTCCAGTTCGCTCAAAACTCCACGAACGCTGCGGCATTCCCAGTAGTTAAAGCCGGTGCTACCCTGAGCTGGCACACCCTATAATCTAGCTTCCGCCAGCGGTCTGCTTCATATTCTCGAGGATAAGACGCAGGCCATCACTTTGGATGTTGGTCGATACCGGATTGACTAGAATCCAGCTTTTGTCGGTGGCTAAGCTGCCAACCTGCGCTCCGTTGGCAATACCTATGGCGGCTTGACCGAGAGGGGTGGTAAAGACGGTAGACTTAGTCAGACCTTGTTTGTAGAAAGTGTCAAAATCGAATGTCGGTGGCCGCTTCTGAACCGTAAACACGATATGGCCTGGGCCCGAACCCTCAGCCTGATAGATAACTATCCCATTAGAACTGCTGAATGAAGTCTTTGAAATGTGGTAGCTGGTGGGCAGTTTAGTGGGGTAGAGTAGGGGAAAGTCAACGGAGGAGCTGATATAGGCTGGAACTGGCGAGCTAAGCTTTATGTATTTATACCAATATGCACTTCCACCTGCGGCAGCTACAATCAGGGCGAACACAATTATAAAAATCTTGCCTCTAGCTCTGCTTTTAGGGGCCGAGTGAGGTGTTGCACTAGGGATAGGTCGAGGAATCGACTGCGGTGCAGCAACAGGCTTAGTGGTTTGCTGAGGAATCGTTTGCGGCACTGGCTTAGGAGCCTGGGGAACCTGCTGTCTTATGGGCCCCTGCGTAAAATCACGCCGAAATCGGCCTCTTAATTCCTCATTGCTCATCACCTACTAAAATAACGTATACAGGGCTAAAACCACAAGCTTATTAGGGGCTTTTAGCTAATTGCCGACCTGTGTGCCACCGGTAATGCTGGTGCCACCGGTAATGCTGATATCTAGAGAAGAAGTCGTAAAACTGGCAACGGTGGAGTAGGCACTGTAGGTATTACTGCCGCCGGGATCAATGGCCTTAGCCCGCATAAAATAGGTCGTATTGGGGCTGAATAAATCGGCGGGCGGCGGTGAACAGGTGGCAACTGTGGAATTGGCTAGAATATTCCGGCCCTGGTAGGCGGTTCCAGATTGGGCATCCTGACCGCTCCAACAGGAGTCAGCTTCGGCATAAGTATGACCACCGGAAGCGCACGGCCAACTGTTTGCTGGGCAGACTTCGACTACATAATTCAGGTAGTCACGGTTATAGTCGTTACTCCTTAGTTGATAAACCGGCAGTCGCGGTACATTGGTACTACCATTAACTACGCTGTAAATCGTGGGTGCATTCGGGGGATAATTGATATTCAAAATTGGGTAGTTGGCATACGAGTCCAGTGGTGTGCCGGCGCTTGTCGTCAGTCGGAAGCAGTATGAAGAATATATGGCGTTAGAATTCGGTTGGATAGCGTATTCGAGCTCAGAGAATTTGTTGGCGCCCAGCGAGAGGCTGGTTGCGGTATTGGATGGGGACTTGACCAATTTACCGGCGGCAAAAGTATATCCGGAGGGGTCAGATATGACGCCCGGGCCGCTGGATACGTTGGTGGAGGCGGCCTGGTCCGTATAGTTGGCTGTATTATACATATTGAAATGCTCCGTTGTGGCCGTAGCCGGGATGGCTGTCCAACTACCGCAGGAGTCGGTATAGACGGCGTACTCAACCCGATAAGAGAAGGTAGTAGTATCGCCTAAGTTAGCCACACCGAAACGTAACCTCACATTAGTTCCGTAATTTATTGTTGCCGGAGTATCCTGAGCGGCCAAAGATGTTCCGGTAGTTTCAGTGCCATCATCCAGGCGCCAGCGGTAATCATTCTGCACAGTATAGTTATAGGTTATTCTGATCATTCCTTGTTGACCGACGGCTCCGGCTCCACCTGAACCTTGTTTACTGCCGTTACCGCCACCAGCACCACCTCCGGCTCCGTAAGAACCGCCAGCACCGCCAGGCGAGCCGGAACCGCGGCTAACCCCGTTCCCACCGGCACCACCACCGCCCGAGCCGTGAGTCGAGTCCCACTCTGTTCCGTTACCTCCGGCAGCACTATTCGATGCCCCACCGGCACCACCAAAAGTACCGTCACCCTGACCACCACTACCGAATGTCAAGTTAGCCCCTGCCGTACCGTTAGTACCTACGTTATTAGCACCACCGGAGCCACCACCGCCACCACCACCGCCGCCAGCACCACCACTGGTACCGCCGCCATTTCCCCCGGTACCGCCGTTGAATTTGGTAGAACCGATGCCGCTGGTTGCTGCACCACCGGCACCACCGGCACCGGCTGCACCGGAATTACCAGCGCCACCACCACCACCACCTTTGGCGCCAACTACGACGGCACTACCGGTGATACTTGAACAGTTAAGAGTTGAATTGCATAGAAAGGTATCGCCGCCAGCCCCACCAGCCGTTCCTGGCAATCCGCCAGTACCGGCGCTACCACCGCCACCTATAACTATGGTTACAGTCGCCCCAGGAGGCAGGGATACATTAGTAGCTTTTGAATAGCCGCCACCACCGCCACCGCCGCCACCTTCACCACCGCTTCCCGAGGAGTCGGAATAGCCACCACCAGAACCACCACCACCACCGATGACCTCGATAGTATTATTGGCGTTACTCCAGTCACCCGGCACGGTCCAGGTTGTACCGCTGGTTAGAAATATCTGGGCGTGGGCCTTTGGTTTATAAAGGTAGTTAGTCAAAGAGAATATAAAGACTCCCAAGACAAGTGTGATGGCTGCCAGTTTTATATTTTTATTAGTTAGAGGTTTGTGTTTTAGCATATTTTTGCCTCAAGGATAATTATAGAGCATTACCTCTATTAGCTAAAGTTGGGAAGCCACGTTTACCGTAATGCTTAATTCTGCTAATGTAGAGCTAAATGCCGGAGCTAGCAAATAAAGATGCCTAAAACAGTAATCGCAGTATTGAACCAAAAAGGCGGGGTAGGTAAGACCACGACTACTATAAATGTGGCCGCCTACTTAGCCCGGGCTCAGAAATCGGTATTGATATGCGATATGGATCCCCAGGGTAATACCACCAGCGGCTTAGGTGTAGATAAGAACGATTTGGATGCCACATTGTACGACGTACTGTTTTCTAGAGCAGAGGCTAATAAAGTTATACGGAAACTTGATAAACAAGGTCTATTTTTATTACCTTCAAATGCCCAGCTGGCAGGCGCGGAGGTTGAGCTGGTGAATAGTGATAAACGAGAATTCCAGCTGAAGCGAGTTTTAGCGGACTTGGACTACGATTACATATTTATTGATTGTCCGCCGTCGCTAGGTCTATTAACCATCAATGCATTAGCGGCAGCTGATTACGTCTTAATACCCGTCCAGGCGGAATATTACGCGCTGGAAGGGCTAAGTCAATTATTAAGTGTGGTACAGCAAGTGAGAAAGACACTGAATACATCTTTGAATATATTAGGAGTAGTGGTCACTTTGTACGATAGCCGGACGTCCTTATCGGAGCAGGTAAAGAAGGAACTTGAAAAATATTTCGGAGAAAAAGTATTCACTACTGTTATTCCGCGCAATGTTAAATTGGCTGAGGCTCCCAGCTTCGGCCGTACTATAATGGAGCATGATAAATGGAGTAAGGGCGCAAGAGCCTATAAAGCAATGGCAAAAGAATTAGAGAAGAGGCTCATCTGATGAGTGCTAAACAATCCCTTGGCCGCGGTTTTGACGTCCTGATGCCTAAGGATCTGGACCATACTATCCTTGAAGAGGATAACAGCCGAATACAAAATTTACTCATCCAAGACATTTACCCTAATCCTGATCAACCCCGAAGAAGCTTCGACGACCACTCGCTTTCAGAGCTGAGCGCCTCTATCAGCCGCCACGGAGTGATGCAACCTATCATTGTAGTTCGAAAATCCGGTCAACAAGGCTATCAAATAGTAGCTGGGGAGCGCCGATGGCGGGCTGCGAAGGCCGCGAAGTTGAACAGTCTGCCGGCAATCGTCCGATCGCTCGAAGAATTGGAACAAATTGAGCTGGCTTTAATCGAGAATATCCAACGAGTAGACCTTTCGCCACTGGAACAAGCATTAGCGGTGTATCGATTACAACACCAATTTAATCTGAGTCTAAAAGAGGTTGCGGATAAACTAGGAAAAGCCTTAAGCACGGTCAGTAATCTTGGTAGATTACTACAGTTACCAGATGAAGCAAGAGAGGCTTTGAGAACTGGCAAAATCACAGAAGGTCATGCCCGGGCGATATTGGCGCTAAAGGGTAGGGAAGCTAAACAACAAGAACTTTTAAGTTGTATCCTGAACAACAATTGGACTGTACGGCAGGCTGAGGAGTTCGTGTTGAATGATAAGAGAGGCAATAAGGCTCTTCAGAGTGATAAGCTAAGTGGCCTGACCAGTGATTTAAGCGCTAAATTGAAGGCCCAAGTGCAAATTAGGCAGACTGCTAAGGGTGGACAAATAATTATTCCATTCAAAAATGAAGCTGACCTGGATCGCATAAACAAATTCTTAATAAAATAGCCTGTCATATTTAATTTATACAAAAAATTTCTAGAACAACTTTGTATTGTTTATTGGCAGGATGCGAATAACTAATTTACCGACCAGGTTGTTGGTATTGACCGGCCCGAAATATCTCGAGTCTTCAGAATTGTTGCGGTTATCGCCGCAGACGAATATTTCGTGGGAGTCGAGCGTTACGTCGATATCGCCTACAGTCGTTGGCGCGGTAATCGTATACTTGCCGCTATCATCCGGATTAAAACCATTAGGATGGTTTTTGTTATAAACGGTTATATAGCCGTTTTTAACGACTACCCGTTCACCCGGCAGCCCGATTACCCGCTTGATCAGCTGCTTTTGATAGAAACTATCCGGCAGTCCGGATTGATTAAAGATGACTATGTCACCTCTGTTGGGGATATAGTCCTTATTGGTTAATCTTGCCCAGGTGCGCGGGAATTTATCGACCAATAGCCGGTCGTGATCCTGCAGCGTAGTTTCCATACTTTGACCGTCGACCTGATAAGACTGGATGATGAAGGCTGTCAGAAACAGCGCCATCAGGATAGGGATGACCAAGAAGACGAAAAAGCTTGAGAAGAAGCTGGTAATGCTACCAGGATTATCTTTATGATGTGCTGCCGCGTGGCTATGGTGTTCCTGGTAGTGCTCTGAATGATGTTCCGGCTGCCTGTCTTCAGAATTGGAGTGGTGTTGGTTATTCATTGAGTCATATCATTATAGCCTGCGAATCAGGATTATACACAAGCTTTTTATCTCAAACAGAGAAGCGCAAAATGATATACTGGACATTACGTGATGGAAAAACACAAGAAGTTTACGGGACCGCACAAAGCGGCCTCACTTGACGGTTTTGTATCTGACGGTCGTCAACTTGGGGTGCCTTTATCGAGATCTTACCGCCCAGTTGACGGGATGAATTCTCCGACCCTTGGCAATTATGTAGGCAGGACCGACGGGTTCAGGCCTATCCGCCAAGCTCCTAGAGAGCTGAGCTCTACCCCTGAAGATGAAGAAGCTACCGCCTTGCTGAACGAGCCGATTACCCTGGAGGATTTCGGTTCCAAGAGGTTCAAGAAGAAAGTTAAGCATCCTAAGGCGAAGCGCCGTGCCAAGCGCCTAATGCTGACGCTCAGCGCGCTGGTGATTATTGGAATAGCCTACTTCGGGGTCAAGCTTTATATGACTGAGCGGCATTTGTTCCGCGGTGGCGGCCGGGCTCCGGCCTTGGCGGAGAACGTGAACATCAATCAGCTGAAAGGTGAAGGTGACGGGCGTATCAACATATTGCTGTTGGGGATCGGTGGTCCCGGTCATGATGGACCAGATTTAACTGACACGATGTTGTTGATGAGCATTGACCCGATCAATAATAATGCCGCGCTGCTGAGCCTGCCCAGAGACCTATGGGTAAAAATACCCAATAACGGCTATCAGAAAATCAACGCCGCCTATCCGGACGGCAAATATGCCTCCCGGTCCAAAAAGGAAACAGATAAGATTAATGATGGCCTGAAGTCCGTAGATACCGTCTTAGAATCTGTTATCGGTATTCCTATCCACTACCACGCCGTAGTGGACTTTTCAGCTTTTAAACAAGGAGTAGACTCGGTCGGCGGGGTGACGTTTAATGTTCCGGAAACGCTATATGACCCGACGATCGCTTGGGAGAATCATAACAATCCATACATCGCCAAAAAGGGAACCCAAACTATGTATGGGTCCCAAGCACTTCTTTATGCTCGCTCCCGGGAAACCAGTTCGGACTTTGCCCGCGGCCAACGCCAAAGACAGTTGATATTGGCCCTGAAGGACAAGGTCTTTTCACTTGGTACCTTGAGCAATCCGGTAAAAGTATCATCGCTGCTAGATAGTTTCGGCAATAACGTGTACACCGATTTCTCCAGTAATGACATAATGCGCCTGCAGCAAATTTTCAAGAAGATTCCGGGCAATAAAGTCGGGTCTCTGGATCTGACGACACCGCCGCACAATTTGGTAACCACAGGTAATATGAACGGCCTGTCTATAGTTGAACCAAGGGCCGGTCTTACGGATTACGACGCTATAAAGAACTACATCCGTAATGCCTTAAAAGACAGCTTCATAGCTAAGGAGAATTCTCAGATAGCAATCTATAATTCGACCACGATCGCCGGACTTGCCAGAGCTTCGGCCAATAAACTTCAATCTTACGGCTATAACGTGACGGTTGTCGACAATACGCCCACAGCTACCAATCCCCAAGTCACGACCATAGTGGATTTCAGTAAAGGTAGAGACAAGTACACCCGCCACTATTTAGAGCAACGGTTCAAAGTCACGTCTATTAATACGCTTAACTCCTCATATGGAGTGACACCGCCGCAGGGAACAACCTTTGTTATAATACTCGGTAGAGATGCCGCAAATTCCACTGAAACTTCCTTCGCGAATTAAACCTACCAGAGGTTTTTCCCACCTAGCGCATATCGCTCTGCTGGTACTGTTACCCATACTGGCCTACATATTAGTTAGGATCAGTTTCGTCTCACTGGCTATCCTGCTGATATTTTTATCAAAGTGGCGAATGTTCGCTGTCCGGCCGCGCTATTGGCTGGCGAATCTGGTCTCTAACGGTATTGATATAACGGTCGGCGTATCATTAGTACTATTTATGGCCAACACCACTGTCGTATGGTGGCAGCTGTTCTGGATGGCGCTCTACGCTGGCTGGCTGATATGGCTGAAACCGAAGAGCGATGTGCTGAGCGTCTCCGCGCAGGCGATGATAGGACAACTTCTTGGGCTGCTGGTCATTTATTTTAAATTTGGCGATAATTCATTGGTCATATTGGTGGCCAGCACCTGGCTGATCACCTACCTGAGTGCCCGCCATTTCCTGACCAGTTTTGAAGAGCCGATGACGGCCCTGATATCGCATACCTGGGCCTATTTCTCCGCTAGTTTGGCATTTATCTTGGGCCACTGGCTGCTTTTTTACGGTTCTGTACCACAGATAATCGTTATCCTGACCACCATAGGCTATAGCGCTGCCGCTCTCTATTATCTGGAGGCTACGGATCGCTTGACCGATCTTTTGCAAAGACAGTTGCTATCTGTGATGGCCGCCATCCTGATCATCGTCCTGGTGCTATCCGACTGGACCGGCGCCACAGTCTAGTTTATTCAGTTACATTTAAGCTTTATAGTTAATCATATTAAGTATGAGTGAAAAACAGGCTGACAATTCCAAAACTGCAGACAATAAACTAGCGAGTTACTCGACTAAAGAAAAACGTTTAAAAAGCCCTGGCTTTACATGGCCTAAATTGCGCCTGCCGGGCAGATCACTAAGATTGGGGGCTTTGGGTCTGCTGAGCGTATTCATCATTGGGCTGGCTGGCGGCTGGCTGGGCGCCTATAGCTACGAACACAACCGTTCGCTAAGCGCTGTAACTTCTACCCAGAAGCAGCAATTTATCTCTAATGAAAGTGATCTGATAGCCTCGATCGCCAAAACCGTGGGCCAAAGCGTAGTCTCGGTCGATGTCCAAAGTCAGACTACCAGCCAGGATTTTTTCGGATTCCCACAGACATCTAATCAGCAAAGCTCGGGGACGGGCTTTATAGTCAGCAATGACGGCGTTATCGTAACTAATAGGCACGTAGTTCCGGAAGGTACCACCAATGTAAGCGTTACGCTGGCTGATGGAACCAAATTCGATAACGTCAAAGTGATAGGGCGCTCAGCCGCTAGTAGCTCTTTGGACGTGGCCTTTCTTAAAATCGAGGATAGCAAGGGCAAGGATTTGGTACCAGTGACGTTGGGAGACTCATCCAAGGTCCAGGTCGGCGATAAAGTCGTAGCTATCGGTAACGCCCTTGGACAATTCCAGAATACAGTGACCAGTGGCATCATTTCAGGCTATGGTCGTGACGTGCAGGCCGGTGATCAGGCCGGGACCAGCAGCGAGAACCTGACGGATCTATTCCAAACCGATGCCGCCATCAACGAAGGCAATTCCGGTGGTCCATTGGTAAATATCAACGGCGAAGTCATCGGACTCAACACGGCCGTCGCCAGCGGTGCCCAGAATATCGGATTTTCGATCCCTATCAATGACGTCAAAGGCTTGGTTCAGACCGTGCTGGGCAGCGGCAAGCTGGAGCAACCATACTTGGGTGTCCGCTACATATCGCTGACCTCCGATGTCGCTTATCGTTATAACTTGAAAACCGACAACGGTGCCTATATAGCGCCCAGCCAGGACGGTACGCCGTCTATCATTAGTGGCAGCCCGGCGGAAAAGGCTGGCCTAAAGGAGAAAGACATCATCACAAAGGTTAACTCTATAAAACTCGACGATAAGACCAATCTAACCAGTGCACTGAGCCGCTTCAAAGTAGGTGACAGCGTGCAACTTACCGTCATCCGGGACGGCAAAACCTTGCGCATAAACGCAACTCTGGCAGCCACTCCGCAGGCCTAGGTTATCGGGCTGAAGACCTGGATAAAATTATCAAGTTTAATCTGGGCAAAACCATTATCCTTAGCGATCGCCGCCAGATTCACATGCTGTGGCGGCAAGGCTTCGGTAAGTATGAACTCCGGCTTCCAGGTATAGTCTTTGATCTGAGCGAATAGTCTACGGTAAACATCTAAACCATCCTTGCCGCCGAAGATCGCCAGCCGTGGTTCATTCATCGCCGCTCGGTTTATCTGCCAATTTTCCGGCACATATGGCAGATTCGCCAGCACCACATCATATAAATCAGTCGGCTTGCTCAGTAAATCCCTTTTATGTATAGGCAGGTGCAGCTCGTGCATATGCATATTGTGACGGGCGACTGCCAGGACACTGCTGTCGATGTCATAAAGCACAACTTTGCTTTTAGGGATTTCCAGCGCGGCGGTGATACCCAGGCAGCCTGTACCGGTGCCGACATCGGCAATTATTGGCTTATGGGGCAGGGGCAGCTGCTTCAGAAGCTCTATCATCATTTCTGATTCCGGCCGGGGCTCAAGGGTATGGTGATTCACCCGGAACCGACGGCCATAGAATTCGGTAAAGCCCCTGATGTAGGCCAGCGGAATGTGCTTTTTGCGCAGAGCTATCTGCTTATTTAGTTTATTGACTTGGTAATTGCTTAAGGGGGCATCCGGATTAGCCAGTATCCAGGCCCGGTCTTTCTCCAGTAAATCTTCCATCAGTATCAGAACGTCCAGACGGGAAGAAGGAATATCGGCCCGCTCAAGCTGGCCGATAAGTTCGGTGCTGATAGGGCCTATCCGGTACTTACTCATACCTCGTCTTTTATCAGCTGGACTTCGTAGCTAAGCAGTTGCTCAATAATGTCGTCTATCTGGCCGTCCAGGGCGCCTGGTAAATTGCTGCGTGAGTAACCGATACGATGATCGGTTATGCGGTCCTGCGGAAAATTGTAAGTCCTGATCTTCTCGCTGCGGTCGCCGCTGCCGATAAGTTTCTTCCGAGCATCGGACAATTCTTTCTGTTCTTCCTCTATCTTCATTTGCAGCAGTCGGGCGCGCAGCACACCCATAGCCTTATCGCGGTTTTTTATCTGGCTTTTCTCGTCCTGCTGACTGACGACGATACCGGTAGGCAAGTGGGTGATACGGACAGCCGAGTCGGTGGTATTGACGCTCTGGCCACCGTGTCCGCTGGCCCTAAACACATCTACCCTAAGATCTTCCGGTTTGATTTCGACGTCTGTTTCCTCGGCCTCCGGCAGGACGGCCACAGTCACGGTGCTGGTATGTATCCGGCCGCTGCTCTCAGTGACGGGAATCCGCTGCACTCGGTGAACGCCAGCTTCGAATTTCAAGTTTCTGTAAGCGTCGCTGCCGTGGACTTCAAATACGATTTCTTTAAAGCCGCCGGCATCACTGGGGCTTTCACTGACAAGTTCAATCTTATAACTATGTGTTTCGCACCACCGGGAATACATCCGGTAAAGCTCGCCGGCGAACAGACTGGCCTCGTCACCACCAGCTGCCGCCCGGATCTCAATAATACAGTCGCGCTCATCATTGGGATCTTTAGGCATCAAGGCTTCGCTTAAAGCCACCTGAACGCTATCCAATTTAGCTAACAACTCCTTAGTCTCTTCCTGGGCTAATTCGGCCAGTTCCTTATCTTGGCCGGTCGCTAAACCTTTACTCTCGGCTAGCTGGGCATCTAATGATTTCTGTTCATCAAAAAGCGCTACTATCTTGGATAGTTCATCAGCCCGCCGGGCGATAACCGGGTAATCCTTTTGGGAATAAATAGAAGGATCCTCAAGGCGTGCCTTGAGCTCTATGTATTCTTGCCGGATGGCTGCTTCTTTTTGGTCCATAATTATCCTTTATTAAATAATAAAAAACTTCCCCGGTCTAAATTTGGGGAAGTTTGATTAGCGCTTACCAGCTATTCCTGGGCGGATTTGGCCGGGGCTTTGGTTCCTAATTTCTGGGCTTCTGTCTGAGCTTTCTTTGCTTTAGGCTTGGCGGCGCTGCGGGCTTCCTGAGCTTTCTTAGCGGCAGCTTGTCGGGCCTTGAACTTATCTACGCGGCCTTCAACGTCAACGATACGCTCTTCGCCGGTGAAGAAAGGGTGTGAACTGGAACTGATGTGCACTTTTACCAAAGGATATTCGGCACCATCAAGTTTGATGGACTCATCAGTAGCTACGGTTGAGCGGGTCATAAAAGTAGTGCCGTTATTCAAATCTTGAAAAACGACAGTCCGGTAATCACTAGGGTGCAGATCTTTTTTCATAAGCCTTGTCAGTATAGCGGCTAACCCCTTTGGAGTCAACCCGCTAAGGGCGGCAATCGTTAAGGTGTTGAACAGATAAGCAATCTAGGCTATAATGGGTCAATCATTAATAAACAGTAGTTTTGCATATAATCCTCCCGGGAAAGGCTATGAAGGCCGTCTTATGGGTAAGCAATGACTACAGTGAGAAAGGATTTCATCACTATGGCTAATGCTATAGACATCAAACAATTGCTGGAGGCCGGTGCGCACTTTGGTCATAAGACCAGCCGCTGGCACCCTAAGATGGCGCCTTATATTCACAGCAAGCGTGAAGGTAGCCACATTATCGATTTAACAAAGACCGTTCCGGCGCTAGAGGAGGCTTTGGCTTTCTTGAGTCAGACCGCCGCTTCTGGCAAACAGATTCTGCTGGTGAGCACTAAGCGACAGGCCAAGGACAAAGTTAAAGAAGTAGCCGAAGCTGTGGGCATGCCGTATGTTACCGAGCGTTGGCTGGGTGGGATGCTGACCAACACGGCAACCATCGGCGGCCGTATAAAGCACTTGAAAGACAACGAAAGTCGGATGATCAGCGGCGAGTTGGCTGCCCGTTATTCTAAACTGGAAGTGCAACGCATTCAGGAAGAGATTGACGAAATGAACCGGATATACGGCGGCATCAAGGAAATGGCCGCTAAACCTGGTGCAGTTTTTGTAGTCGACGTTCTGAACGACATCAATGCCGTCCGCGAAGCCAAGAAGCTCGGCGTACCGGTCGTAGCTTTGGTAGATACCAATACCGACCCAAGTTTAGTCACTCATCCGATCCCATCAAATGATGACGCCACCAAGACCATAAACTTGATTTTGGACCTGGTAAAATCCGCCATAGAAGAAGGTAAGACCAAAGTAGCCAAACCGGTCGATAAGACCGAAGCCGAACCGGCTAAAGTTAAGACTGGCGGGGAGGGGTAACCAAATGGCAGATATCTCTTTGGATGAGATCAAGCGACTGCGTGAGCTGACCGGCGTTGGTATTACTGATGCCAAGCAGGCTCTAGTAGAAGCCGATGGTGATTTTGATAAGGCCCTGGCCGCTATGCGCAAAAAAGGCCTAACCAAAGCCGAAAAGCGCGGCGAGCGTGAAGCCAGGGCCGGTATTATCGGCAGTTATGTGCACGATAACCGCATTGGCGTAATCGTAGAAGTTAACTGCGAGACAGATTTCGTGGCTCGAAATGAGAACTTCACCAATCTTGTAAAAGATATCGCGATGCATATCGCTGCTAGCGCTCCAGAATTCGTCAGTGCCGATGATATCCCTGAAGATGTCCGTAAGACTGCCGAGACTGAATTCAGCGACAAAGTAAAGAGTGAGGGTAAACCGGAGAATATGATTCCTCAAATCGTCGACGGAATGCTGAAAAAGCATTTTGCCGAGCGATGTTTGCTCGCGCAGCCTTTCATCAAGAATCCTGATCAGACAGTTGGGGATTACGTCAAAGAATCTATTGCCAAACTCGGCGAGAATATCGTTGTCCGCCGTTTTTCACGTATGGCTGTCGGCGAAGTCAGCTAAAAAGTATTAAAAAAAGCGGCTTATAAAAGCCGCTTGCCCGGAAGGGGAGCAATTTACGCTCAACACTTACCGGGACTTTCCTGGATTGCCTAAAGCCGCAGAATCTCTCTGAAGCCTTGCTTGGCGATGGCTTTGACCATCACTAGAAGCCCTAGAATTCCGTCTATACGCTCTCGCACAGGTTCACTCCTTTCAAGGAAACCTGGGCAGACATTCGCCGGTGGGACCGGGGAGATTCAGGACCCACTTTGAGCCGATACCGTATACGTAGGCATCGACCTTGCAGCCGGCGCTCAGCTTTACCCGGGCCGTCAGAGACTCGGGATCAACTGAGATCAGTCGGCAGTGATGCTTAGCGCAGTAAGGCCTGACATCGCGGGCGATAGCTGCCGCTCTGGCCTGATCCTGATGGCGCTGGTTGGCGTTATCGGCGGTAACCCGGGCGATAACTACGGCGCAGAAGACCATCGGTACGGCGATGAGGAGGAAAAAGTTCATCAACCCCTCGTTACCGCGCAGCCGTTCGCGGAGACTGGTCAACAGCGACACTGCCGCTGCCGCCAGAAGCAGCCACGACGGCTCCTTAAAGATGAAGTTCATTTTCGGATTGACCCCCATTGGTGGTTCAGGCAGTGAACGATCCAGGATGTGGTAGTGCGTGCCAACCTGGAATTATCAAAAGCCACATTGACAAGACATATATTATAACATAAACGACTAAAATAACAATACGCTAAAAAGTACTGCTGTATAATAAAAGTATTAATAAGGACGGAAGCAACAATTCTATGCAGCCAAGCCAAGTAGTAAATGAGACCAAGACCAAACTGGCTCATACGACCGATCACTTCAAGGAAGAAATCAAAAAAATCCGGACCGGCCGGGCCCATCCAGGTATGCTGGACGGCATAATGGTCGAAGTCTATGGCCAGCCTATGCCGCTGAAAGCCGTGGCTGGTATCACGGCACCTGAGGCGCAGTTGCTGCAGATAACACCTTTTGACCCTAGCAATTTAAAGGCCATATCTGACGCTATACGCGATAATCAAAGCCTTGGTTTAAATCCTTCGGATGACGGTCGAGTGGTGCGGATACAGATTCCGCCACTGACTCAGGAAACACGTCAACAGATGGTCAAAGTGCTCAGCCAAAAAGTAGAGGAATGCTTAATCACAGCCCGCCAAATTCGGCACGATGCTTTCCGCCGCGGCGACCAAGCTGAAAAAGACAAGGAAATCAGCAAAGATGACCGTATCCGTTTTGAGAAACAGGTAGATGAACTTATGAATTCTCAGAAGAATGAGGTAGAATCGATCGCCAAATCTAAAGAACAAGAGATACTTACGATTTAATGGCTGACGTAGCTCAGCCGCGGCACATCGGCATAATATTGGACGGGAATCGTCGCTGGGCGAAGGAGCGAGGATTGCCAAGCATAAAAGGTCACCAGGTCGGCTATGACATACTGCGCGACTTGGCGACTTATATGCTGAGCGACAAGCACATCGAATACGTCAGCGCTTTCGTGTTCTCGACCGAGAATTGGCAGCGCGCCCAAGAAGAAGTAGGCTATCTAATGAGCCTGGTTTTAAAAGCCTTATCCGACCACTTAAACGAATTCCATAAGCGCAATATTCGGATCCTAATCTTGGGTAGCCGCGAGAAACTTTCGAGCAAACTGATAGAAGCTATTGAGAAGGCAGAGGCTAAGACGTCCAACAATGACGGTGGCACGCTGGCCCTTTGCTTCAACTACGGTGGACAGGCTGAATTGGTCGACGCAGTTAACTCGATTATAAAGACATCGCCGGCCGGTAAAATCAGTGCGTCCGATATAGACCAGGCTGTCTATCACCCCGAAGTGCCGCCCGTGGATATGATAATCCGGACATCCGGCGAACAGCGCCTCAGTGGATTTATGCTATGGCGGGCGGCCTACGCGGAACTGTTATTCATTCAAAAATTTTGGCCGGACTTTACTAAACAAGATATTGATGAGGCTTTGAGTGAATATGCTAAGCGACAGAGGCGCTACGGCCGCTAGCTGCCCGGCGCTATGCTAGAATAAGCAGAATGCAGGTACTTATTACCATCTTCGGTTTCATATTGTTCATCGGCCTGGTACTGGTGCACGAGTGGGGTCACTTTATAGCTGCTAGGCGTAACGGCGTTGACGTGGAAGAGTTCGGCCTCGGCTTCCCACCGCGGGCTTACGGTAAGAAGATAAAAAGCGGTACATTGCTGAGCATCAACTGGTTGCCTCTTGGCGGTTTCGTTAAACTCAAGGGCGAGCATGACTCAGATAACCGCAAGGGCAGTTTCGGTGCAGCATCGCTGGCAGCCAAGACCAAGATTATGCTTGCCGGCGTAGGAATGAATCTGCTGGTAGCCATCCTGATCCTAACCTTTCTGTATCTCACCGGTATGCCTAAGCTTGTCACCAAAGACCAATTCAACCAAGACCAATTTGCCCAGAACGCCTCTGTGAGCAAGCAAGAAGTCCTGGCAATTTATATAGAAAAAAATTCTCCGGCTTCAAGGGCCGGTTTGGTCAGCTTAGACAAGATAAAATCTATTTCAAACGGCCAGGACACGGTTGACGTCAAAGCTCCCGGCGACTTAAAGAAGGCCACGGACAAGTTCGAAGGTCAAGACATCCAACTGACTTATATCCATAACTCAAATCAGGCGACAGGCCATACTAAACTCCGAAGTACGCAGCAGATTAAAAGTGATATATATAACCAAGCCGGAATCGATAAAGCTGCTAAAATAACCGCCTTCACCAATGCTAAAGATTCTTCAGACAATATCAAAATAAAGAGTGATGACGATTTACTCCGGGCCGCGCAGGCATTTTCTGGCGAGAAAATAATAATCAGTTTCGCGACCAACGGTAAGACATCGACTAAACCGGCTGTTATCTCAGGCGAGGGTTACCTCGGCGTTCAGCCCTATAGCTTGCAATTCGTCCGTTCTGGCTGGAGTGCACCGATTAACGCCATAGGTTTTACTGGTCAGCTGATCAAGTTGACAGCCCAGGGTCTATGGCACGCTGTGTCTGGACTAGGTTCGCTGATTGCCGGGGCCGTAACCAACAACCATCAAGCCAGGGTCAACGGTCAAGACGCCGCGACCTCCCAGGTTGGCGGTCCGGTAGCCATTTTCAAGATTCTTTCCGGCAGCAGCAGTCTGGGAGTGAATTATTTATTAGCCATCATCGCGCTGATATCACTGACCCTGGCTTTTATGAACATACTGCCCATACCGGCACTGGACGGCGGCCGTCTGATGGTATTATTGCTATCCCGCGGACTGCTTAAACGTCCGCTCAGCCGGACTATGGAAGAGCGCATTCACGGAGCGGGAATGGCTGTATTATTGCTGCTGATTACCCTAATAACGATTGTCGATGTCAAACGATTCTTCTAGTGAAGCAAGCGGAGGTAGGGCTGTTAAAAAATGGTTCCGCCGTCCAGTAAAACAGGACCTCGGCTCGCCGTATCTAGTTGTATTGAACGTCCTGATAATATTCGTAGTCAGCCAGGTATTTGCCGCCTTTGTCGTCCAGATGATCCTGAGTGCCGCCAAAGTCTCACAGGATACAATCAGTAATTCGGCTGCAGCCGAGTTCTTTTACGTCTTGTTGGCCGAGGGCCTGGCCGCCGGAATCGTCATACGCATCGTGAAGTCCAGAAACCTGTCGCTTGGGGTAATCGGTCTGGGCAGATTACCACGGCGGAACGATCTCCATAAAGCGATAACCGGATTCGTGGTATTCTATGCGATCCTGATAATTGCCGCCGCCGTAGCCTCTCATTTCTGGCCGGAGCTGAACAAGGGCACTCAGGACGTGGGCTTCAACCATCTCAATTCGACACTTGATACGATCCTGGCTTTTTTTGCGCTGGTCTTTATGCCGCCACTCGGCGAGGAAGTCCTGGTGAGGGGCTATTTATATTCCGGGCTAAGGCAAAAGATGAAATTTATGCCGGCCTTGATTATTACCAGCCTGTTCTTCGGCGCCGCCCATCTTCAAACCGGTTCTGGAACGGCACTGCTGTGGGCGGCCGGGCTGAATACCTTCGTGCTGTCAGTGGTGCTGATTTATCTTCGTGAGGCGACCGGTGCGCTATATGCCGGTATGTTGGTGCACGCGATGAATAACTTGATAGCTTTTGGTTTCCACTTTCATTTATAACCGCTGTTTATCTGTTAAAATAAGCACCATATGAGACGATCAAAGAGTTTTCTTAAGACGCGCCGGGAGGCGCCAGCTGATGAACAGGCAAAAAATGCCCAGTTATTGATTCGGGCCGGATATGTGCATAAGGAAATGGCAGGGGTCTATGCCTATATGCCACTTGGAAAAATGGTTATCGAAAATATCAGCAACATCATCCGCCAGGAGATGAATGCCGCTGGCGCCGAAGAGTTACAGATGAGCGTATTGCAACCCAAGGAACTATGGGAAAAGACCAATCGTTGGGACGACGTAGTGGTCGATAACTGGTTCAAGACCAAGTTGAAAAATGGTACCGAACTAGGGGTAGGGCTGACTCACGAGGAAGCCGTGGCTAACTCGCTGAAGGATTACGTGAGCTCTTATAAGGATTTGCCAGTCTATGTCTACCAGATACAGAATAAATACCGCAACGAGCTCCGTGCCAAAAGCGGCTTGATGCGCGGCCGGGAATTCATAATGAAGGATATGTACTCCTTCAGCCGCACCCAGGAAGAGCATGAGGCTTTCTACGAGAAGATGACAGCCGTCTATATGAAGGTTTATCAACGCTTAGGCCTGGGCGATATCACTTATCCTACTTATGCCAGCGGTGGCTACTTCAGTGAATTCAGCCGGGAGTTCCAGACTCTTAGCCAGCTCGGCGAAGACACTATCTACTTAGATCAAGAAAAGGGCTTCGCTATCAATAAAGAAATCTATGACTTTAAGAATATTGAAAAGCTGGGAGTCAATAAAGAAACCCTCAAAGAAGTCACCGCCGTAGAAGTAGGCAATATATTCCCGCTTGGTTCTAAATATAGCGACCCTCTTGGGCTGTACTTCATTGACGAAGCCGGCCAACGCAAATCCGTGATTATGGGTAGCTATGGAATCGGCATCAGCCGTTTGATGGGCTTGATTGCCGAGCATTTCAGCGATGATAAAGGCCTGCATTGGCCACTCACAATCGCGCCGTTCAAAGTGTATCTGATCAATATCGGTCCCGAGCCGGAGGTCAACCAAGAGGCTGAGGCCCTATACCGTCTACTTCAAGAACAAGGTATAAGTGTTCTCTATGACGACCGACTTGAGCGCCCCGGTGAAAAGTTCGCCGATGCCGATCTGATGGGCATACCGTACAGACTTGTGGTCAGCGCAAAGACCCTGGCAGCTGGCGGCTATGAACTCAAGAACAGGGGTGCGGATACAACCACGATTGTTGCTAAAAATTCCGTAATAGAAACTCTGGCGTCCGGACAAAAGAGTTGATATAATCATTCAAACTTCAAGAAGGCTACCGGATAAACAGAGTAAGAAAGGTGTTCGCTAAACTATGATAAAAAAACTTTTTAACTTAACCCAAGAAGGCGCGGATGAAATCAGAGCCGAGCTTAATGGGCTTATAGCTCAGCGGGTAGTTATCGCCGACCGTATCAAGCAGGCCAGGGAGTTGGGCGACTTGAGCGAGAACGCCGAATACCAGACCGCCCGTGAGGACCAGGACCGCCTAGAGGCTCGGATCAGCGAGCTGGACCACGTTTTAACTAATATGCAGATCATCAAGAAGCCAAAAGTTGACGGACACGTCCGTCTAGGCTCAACTGTTGAGTTAAAAGCAGGCGGCAAGACTAAGAAATTTCAGATTGTCGGTACTATGGAAGCCGACCCTATGAACGGTAAGGTCAGTGATGAATCACCTATCGGTAAAGCTTTGCTGGGCAAGAAGGTCGGTGACAAGGCCGAGATCAAGACCGCCGCCGAGAGTAATCACTACACCGTCGTCAGTATCGGCTAAGCTAGCCGTAAACATCCTAAACCTGGTAAGCTTTAAGCTGTAGATTATGCAGTGGTTGAATAAGATCGTTGATGAAGTTGAAAGCCGTCATCCGGACGGTGAAATTCTAGTTGAATCCGGCATTTCTCCCTCTGGTAATTACCATATGGGCTACTTGAGAGAAATCCTGATTTGCGATGCCATAATCGTTGAATTGAAGCGGCGAGGCCGAAGTGCCCGCCATATCCATTTCGTGGATGACCAGGATGGGTTTAGAAAAGTTCCGGCCAACTTACCGAGCGAATACGAAAAATATCTCGGTAAACCGCTATATGATATGCCGGCGCCGGATGGCTCGGGCGACTCTTATGCAGACTACAGTCTGCAACCATTCCTCCGAAGCGTGAAGATGCTGGGCGCTGAGATGGATGTAATTAGAAGCCATCAAAAGTACCAAGAAGGCTTCTTCACCGAAGCTATAGAAAAAGTGCTCGATAACTTGCCAAAAGTGAAAGAGATTTTGGAGACGATTTCAGGGCGCAAACTCGGCGCGGAATGGTCACCGATCCAGGTCAATGAGGATGGGTACCTGAAAAAACGACCGTTCGTGTCTGTAGATATAGGAACTAAGAGTATTACTTATCTGGACAGGGATGAAAAGCAACAGAGCGTATCTTACGTTAACGGTCTGGTAAAACTTGACTGGCGGCTGGACTGGCCGGCCCGTTGGTGGTTGCTAGGGATAGACGTTGAGCCTTTCGGCCGCGATCACGCTACCAAAGGCGGTAGTTACGATACAGGCGCCGGCTTGATTAAAGAGATATTCAAAGCTGAGCCGCCAATGCCAGTACCCTATGAGTTCATCAACCGGGCCGGCGATACTGTGAAAATGAGTGCCAGCAAAGGTAACGGCATAACTATGGCCGAAGTGGTCCAGGTCTTACCTCCGGAAGTGGTCTGCTATTTCGTTCTGCGTACATCTCCGGACAAGACTCTTTATTTCGACCCGGTTAACGGCGTAGTCAAACTGATAGATGAATATGCCGAACTTCTAGCCAAAGACAACAAGACAGAGGAAGAAATTCAGCTAATAGAGATCTGCACCAAAGGAGTGGCTACGACCATCAGCAACGTACCATTTTCTCATCTGGTAGCCAGCTATCAGGCGGCTCTGAGAGATTCGCAGAGGACACTCGAGATTATCGAGCGTACTGAGCATAGCCAGATTGCTGGGGCCCAAAAAGACGTGATCGTAAAAGAGCTTAGATTTATCGACCAATGGTTAGACAAATGGGCTCCTGAAGATATCAAATTTGAACTATTGGATAAAATCGATTCATCAAAGTTCACCTCAGAAGAAAAAGATTACTTGCGAGCGCTGGCAGACAAAATTGCCCAGGCGCCGGAAGCTGCCGATGGTGAGTGGTTCCATAAAGCCATATATGAATTCAAGGACAGTCAAGGTCTCCAACCAGCCCAACTATTCACACCGCTTTACCAAGCTTTGATCGGCAAAGCCAAAGGCCCGCGCGCCGGATGGTTCTTGTCTATGTTGCCCCGGGACTGGTTAGTAAAACGTCTGCGATTTGAAAACTGAACCTAATATTAAGGCCATCATTACTCAGCCGGCTCTGGAAGCGGCACCGCTACTGCTGGGCTGTGTGCTGGAGCGCCGGACAGCTGCCGGTGTTATAAAAGTTAAGATTGTCGAGACCGAAGCTTATCATCAAGACGACCCGGCCAGCCACACTTACCGCGGCCGGACAGTGCGCACGGCTCCTATGTTCGAAGCGGGTGGGCATCTTTACGTTTATTTCACCTATGGGATGCATTATTGCCTGAATATCGTAACCGGGCGAAAAGGCATTGGTGAAGCGGTGCTGATTCGAGCGGCTGAACCTCTTGAAGGTCTTGAGATTATGAAGCGCAACCGCAAACTGGACGATATCCGCAACCTTACGAACGGCCCAGGAAAGTTGGCGCAGGCCTTGGGGATTGCCAGCACAAATCTGTCTGGCAAAACGGTCGGCCCAGACACTATTAACCTTCTAGGACCAGAAGAGATGATATCTCAAGACCAAATAATCGTTTCACCCAGGATCGGCATAACTAAGGCTACTGAGCAGCCTTGGAGATTTTACCTAAGCGGCAGTAACTTCATCTCTAAGTCCTGACAGTCCGCTATAATAGTCTTAATGGTTAAAGAGCGTGCGATATTTGCAGCCGGTTGTTTCTGGGGAGTTCAGTATTATTTCGATCAGGTTCCGGGTGTAGTTGAAAGCGTAGCGGGGTATATAGGCGGTAACGTGGGTAATCCGAGCTACGAGATGGTCTGCACTCACAGTACCGGGCATGCTGAAGCCGTGCAGATTACATATGATCCATCGGTCGTCAGTTTCGCGGCTCTGCTGAAACATTTCTTTAGAATGCATAATCCCACGGAGCTGAACAGGCAAGGGCCGGACATCGGCGACAATTATCGCTCAGCAATCTTTTACATTGATGACGAGCAGAAAAAAATCGCTAAAACAGCTATTGAAGACCTCGCTAAAAGCGGCCGATTCAAGGATCCGATAGTTACCAGTTTGGAACCGGCTGCACATTTCTGGCCTGCGGAGGATTATCATCAGAAATACACCGAAAAAACCGGGAGGGGCATATGTCACGTGGCTTACGCTCCAGTTTAAGGCGGCCCAAGTCTTTCCGGGTTAATCTTTTACTCAATTTGGTCATAGCATTTTTAGCTATCGATATTATGATGATTACCTTGGCCCATCAACCAAAGCTGGTGCCACCCAGCCAGGTCAAGGCCTCGGCACCCACTACGCAGGATCTAGTGGGACATTATTTAAGTTCCTGCCAGGACCAGAAATGCGTAATGGAAGCCTCGAAGCAGATGACGAAGGATTACGACCCGGCCCGGGCGATTGCCGCCCTTGTACTGTTCAGGAGCCAGCATCCCGGAGGCAATTTAGGCGACCCGCATCTATGGGCCCACGAAGTCGGGGAAGAGACTGCTCAGAAGTACGGCGTATCAGGCGAGACTTTCACCAAATGTCCAGATACTTTCAATTATGGCTGCTCCCACGGTTTCTTTGAGTCATTGGTCTTGAAGAATCATTCATTGAAGCAGACTATCGATGATATCTGCGGCAAGTTTGAGCAGAATCCCAAGTATTCATCTAAACAGAAATACTATTGCTACCACGGCGCCGGTCACGGCGTCTTATCCGACGTTAATTATGATATCGATAAAGCCTTGAGCATCTGCGATAGCCTGAACTCCAGTTTTGGTACTGAGGGCTGCTGGCAAGGCGCTTTTATGGAAGCCGATAATGCCGCCAATGAGGGAGATGCG
>Ga0070714_100000494_pt1 | contig 28561 bp, 32 predicted proteins | sample LARL83metaG_FD_65450 | JGI IMG/M metagenome (GOLD analysis project Ga0070714, IMG submission 65450) | Corn, switchgrass and miscanthus rhizosphere microbial communities from Kellogg Biological Station, Michigan, USA - LAR L8-3 metaG | ecosystem: Host-associated > Plants > Roots > Rhizosphere ... | reverse complement strand
AAGTAGTTTTCCAATCGTTTTGTAAACGTCCTCAAAAAAGTGAGAAAAATAGTTACCGTGTTTTGAAAAACGGCGAAAAGGCTTTACAAACGCCACAGTTAATGAAGCACAGATGCGGGAGACTATTCGTAGTTTTCCAGATTTTTTTAGAGAGACCAGGATTTTTTCGTTAAAAAACGCACGCCGCAAGTGATAGTAATCTCAAAAAGTATAGTTTTCATCAGGCATTTAATTTGCTGGATGATAAGAGCATGTTTTACCTTTTTGCTACCGCTATTATTGTTGGGGCCACGATGGCTTACTTACGCCTTCGGGGACAGCCACGTCCGGCGACGAGCCTCGTTGTGCTGCATGGTCTTTTTGCCGTTACCGGGCTTATTGCAATGATTATCGTCGCCGTCAACGAAACGAACCGAACGAGCCATGTGACTGGCCCGCTCATCGTTTTTTGCATCGTCGCCGTGCTCGGCCTTATGCTTTTGGGCTACCATATTAAGCAGCGCCCTCTTCCTATCCCGACCATGATTATTCATGGGATTCTTGCACTCGCCGCATTTATTTGGCTTTTGGCGTAAAACAGACTGTAACTTTCGGCCCTGAGCGGGGTTTTTAGAGTGACTCGGTTGCCTCATTCGACCGGTTCGGATGGTTGTCGCAAAAAATTTAAAGGTCACGGCTATGAAAAAATCACTTCACCAGCATTCCTTCGGTCTTTCGGTTGCTTTGGTATCGGCCACGCTTCTTTTTATGGCTGGCTGCCGAACGGCTACGCAAATTCAGCCGCCGCCGGCGGGACCGCCGACGAGTATGCCGAGCGCGGCAATTGTTGGGATTCATCCCGACCCTTCTTCCGGAAACGCCGGCGATTTTGAGATCGATCTTTACATCGTCGATTCGAGCGGCCACGCGATCACGAACCTTGGGAGCAATTCGATTTCGATTTCGAATGGGCTCGATACTCTTTTTTCGCCCGTAAATCTGAGCTTAGTGACCTCGGCACTGTTTGGCTCCTACTCGGCAGGACTCTTACTCGATCAAACGGGCAGCATTCGGACGACCGATCCGCTGAACCTCCGGCTGCTGGCAGCAAAGATTTTTTTGGACGCGACCGCGCTTCTCAATCCGTCGGATGAAATTCAGCTCTCGACGTTTCAGGATAGCCTTCACGTCGATGGCGAATGGCTACACTCTTACGGTCCCTTTACCCATAATACTGCGGCATTCGAAGATACCATCGAGACGCTCGCAGCGAAAATCGGCGGTGGCACGCCGCTCTATGACGCCATCTACGATGAGACCGATTCGGTGGCGCTTCAGGGAACAAATGCCAATAAAGCACTCGTCGTTTTTACCGATGGTGAAGATAACGAATCCTACATGTATTACCCCGGTGCGACGCTATGGAGCACAATTCATCATGCGATCGATCAGCACGTGAGAATATTCGCTATTGCGCTTCAGACGGGCCTCGACACTGCGCTCATCAGCGCCGCGATGCAAACGGGCGGTTCCATCATGCACGCCAGTGATGCGAAGCAGATGGTCTCCTATTTCGGCGCGATGTCAAATTTGTTGCACGGCGGCGCGCAATATTATCGAACGAAGTGGCATGTGGCGCTTCCACAAGCGGCAAATCTACACGGTCAGGTCGTGAGTGGAAATCTGTCGATAACACTGCCGGACAATACGAATGTGATCGCGCCGTTTGCCGTGCAATTTCCGTAGAAGTGATTTCTTTGAATCTGGCGTTTCTATCTGTTAGATAGACGTGACCAGTCTCGAATCCTTCGGCGATCGTCTTTCATGGTTATAGCGCCGCGGATTCGATTCCTATCTGGCTTTCATGCGGCTGTAAATATTCGCTGATCACGCAGGGCAGCGGCGAGGATATCTCGGCGTTCACCGTGCAATCCCTTACTCCGGATACCGCATGGACTATGCCGCATTATCTTCGTATAGCAATGCGATTGCCGCCGGCACCACCAAATGAGTATCATTTCGTGGCCTGGTATGCGTTTTCGGCGATCGATCATTATGGAACTACGAAGCACGACACGCTTTTTGTAAGCGCGAACTCAAATTAAATCGGCTTTCCAAAATTTCTATGCGTCTAATGTTGGTTGCGATCACCGTTTCCATCCTTAGTTTTGGATCACTTGCTCGCGCTCAATCGATACCGGATACATCTCCGAGTGAAAGTGAATATATCAACGTTTCAGAAGAACCCCACGAGACCATACCACTCGAAAGGCTTATCGTTTATCCACAATCGGCACGAAAATCCGGTCTCGAAGGAACGGTGACTTTAGATGCGCTTATTGGAAAGGATGGAAGCGTCGAGAAAGTCAATGTTCTTAAATCGGAATACGATGTGTTCAAGGACGCGGCAAGAGACGCGATAATGAGAGAAAAGTTCACGCCTGCTCGCCAAAATGGAGTTCCCCTAAAAGTATGGATCACGCGAACCGTTCGCTTCCGGCTCAACGCGGGCAAAGGCTTTTCCAATTTCAATCAAAATCAGGAGCAGTCTAATTTAGTCAATAAAAATCATGCTCTGTTTAATTTCAGAAAGTTTATCGGTATAAACCTTGATAGTGCTCGTGATTTCGTTCGAAGATTTGGCACTATTCAAGAAACGGTAGAGGCGGGCGGGATTCACTTACATTCGGAAACTCCGCTCAGCACTTCCGGCCGAACAACTGTGGATGGAATTGTGGGAGATGGTGGAATGCGGAAAATTACAATTGTATATCACTCGGAATCGGATGAGGATTTTATGACAAGAGCTGCATCCTTGGGTGCGAATAGTGTATTCGGCGGAAAATTGGTTTCGCAATCAATAGTAACGGATTTTTCCAACGCGGTTGGGACAATAGTAGTGGACTCGAAAGAAAGAACTCTAAGCATTGAATTAATTGCAAAATAAATTGAGTCGGCTTCCTGCATTTTGCAGGAGGCCATCGTGCACTCCTGCAATTTACAAGATTCCTCGACGGTCTCTCTGCCGATTTTGGTTTGAATTCACCAATTCCCTCTCTGGCACTTGGCTTTGTATAGTGCAAAATACGAATTAACAGTTTGGAGTGGACCGCCCCCCGTCCCCTCCTTCGAAAAGGAGGGGGTTTCAATAATTAACTTCACGAATCAATACTTCACGAATCCATGAAGAAAAATTCTCTTTTTGTAACGATTGTCATCTCCTCGGCCTTTGTCGCGGCGGTACTTATTTACACCTTCATTTTCGGCGCGGGCTCGCACTTTGCCGACCCCGATATTCGTCAGCATCCGAAGGACGTCATGGGCATCATCTACACGGGCGGAATTATCGTGCCGCTCTTGCTTATGCTCACCATTATGGTATTTACGTTTATCATCGAGCGGTTTTTCTCGCTTGCGAAAGCGAAAGGCTCCGGCGATATTAACAAATTTCTTGTGAACGTGGAGAAGAGCTTGAACGACGGAAATGTCGACGCGGCTATCGACCTGTGCGCCAAGCAGCGCGGCACCGTAGCGAATATCATCCGCGCCGGCCTCGAAAGCTTTAAAAAAGTCCGCAATGAGAACCGGCTTCAAGCCGAACTCAAGCTTGCGGAAGTCAAGCGCACGATCGAGGAAGCCACAAGTATCGAAACGCCGCTTCTGGAGCGCAACCTGATCGGCCTTTCGACGATTGCCTCGATCTCGACGATGGTAGGACTGTTGGGAACGGTACTCGGTATGATCCGGGCCTTTTCGGCGATGGGCGCGGCCGGCGGAGCCGCCAGCGCGACCGAACTTTCCACCGGTATCTCCGAGGCGCTCGTCAATACGGCCTTCGGAATTTTCGCCGCGATTATCGCCATCGTCTTCTACAATTTCTTTACGACGAAGGTCGATAGCTTTATTTATACGATCGATGAAGCCGCGCTCAATCTCGTCGAGACCCTGAACACGCAGTTCTTAACGTCGAAAGCAGTAGCATAAATTAATTGTAGTGGCGCGGTTTCCGCGCCCACAACCAACATGGCAAAAATCAAACTCAAACGGCACGGATTCCGGCTCGACATGACGCCGATGGTCGATGTCGGCTTTTTGCTCGTGACGTTCTTTATGCTCACGGCGAAATTCAAGCCGCAGGCCGATGAGCCGCTGCAGATCATCCTCCCCATCGCCGCGGCGGATACGACCCGGCTGCCGGATGCTAATCTTGCGACGATCGAAGTCGGCCTCAAGCCACAACCCTCCGGAGCGCTCGATACCGTCATCGAATATGGACTATCGAATGAAAAGGATCGGGCGCCAGTCTATAAGCCGCTGAATTTAGCGGACCCGAAGACCGGCCAGCCGCTCACGGACGCGGAACTCGCTATGAAAGCGGGCGTCGTGGTCTCGAAATCGCAGCTCGAAACGGTCGTCATGCAATCGCGACTGCAAAATCCGTCGATGCGCTTTGCGATCAATGCGGATTCGGCGGTTACCTTTGGCACGATCGACGACGTCATGCACATCCTGCAAAAAAATAATGCGACGCGCATGAACTTGGTTACTATGAACAAACAAAAATCATCATAACATGGCGGAAATTGTTCAATCGGGTGGGAGAAAACATAAGGGCAAACGGCGCTCCAGGTTGGGCGTCCGGTTAGATATGACGCCGATGGTCGATGTCGCCTTTCTGTTACTCACGTTCTTTATGCTGACGACCACGCTGCTCACGCCGCAGGTCATGGAGATCACGATGCCGCCGGATTCGAAAATTCCGGTGGAAATCGCCGAGTCGAATTTGCTCACGCTCCGGATTCGCCAGGACCGGGCCGTCTTCTGGAACATGGGAACCGAATCGCCGCAAAAGATTTCCGAGAGCGACGTTCCGAAGATACTGAAGCAGCATCTTCAGATCAATCCAAAGCTTTCAACGCTTATCAAGATTGACCGTCAGGCAAAATACCAGACGCTCGTTACGATGATCGACGACTTGAATGAAACGCAAGGCGAGCTTAAGCAGACCGAAAAGCGATTCAGCCTCGTCGCGATGGACGATACAGACAAAAAGTTAGTGGCGAATTTGTAAGCGACGCTCCGGTCTTCGATGGTCGGAGCAATGAAAAAACTTTATGGCACTCAGTAATTTAGTATCGGAAAAGCTCGAGCAATACGGAGGTATCGATCTCAAGAAGAACCAGAACCGGTTTTTCTCGAATGCGCTCGGCATTTCCATTGGGATTCATTTATTAGTTATCCTGCTCTATATTGGATGGTCGTGGTTTTCGAACGATGAGACGCGGGTCCCGCACATCCGCATTCACTCGATCGCGGAGCTTGCGCCGCCTCCCTCGACCGAGAACCAGCAGGAAATGCAGCCCGTTACGCCGCCGCCGCCGAGCAATGTCGTCAAGCCTAATCTGGGAGTTCCCGTCCCCGTGCCGGACGCCATTGCACCACAGCTTACGCTACCGAACATGAATGAGCCGCCCCCCGCCGCCGTCGGCAATGGGCCGGTCACTTCCAACGCGCCAGTCGATTTACATATTGATAAGCCGGTCGAAGAAGCCGATCCGAGCCCAGACGAGTTTGTCGATGTTTCCCAGGAGCCGGAACCCATTCAGCCCATCGAAAAGCTGATTCAATATCCGGAAGTTGCAAAACGGAGCGGCTTGGAAGGCAGCGTGACCGTCGAAGCGCTGATCGGCAAGGATGGAAGCGTTGAAAAAGTGAATGTGATCAAATCCGATTACGATCTGTTCAAGGACGCCGCCATCGATGCCATGAAACGGGCGAAGTTTACTCCGGCGCGTCAGAATGGGACTCCCCTGAAAGTGTGGGTCACTCGAAAGATTAATTTTAAGTTAACGAACAAGTAAGTTCGCTCTTAACGCGCGCGGCAATTTTTTTTTGACGACAGTTTTATCTTATGTTGCCAGCCCATCCCCGGCGCTCCATCGAGCGGCCTCCGAGCCGGATCGCCGGCGCGGTCTATATCGTCATCGGAATCTTCGCCCTGTTCGTCGCCGCATTCGTTCTGTTTTATGAGGGTGGCTTTGGCCCGGTCACGAACTTCCGGATGGGGTTTGGTATCGTCATCGCGCTCTATGGCGCGTTTCGAATTTACACGGGAATTTCGATGCTCCGGCGTGCAGCCCGAGCGAGTGCTATAAAGAATTCGGTACCGTTGGATGGGGTGAAGTCCGAATCCAATACCCCGATAGAATGACACGCGCATTATTACTGCTATGCTCTCTGATGCTGCTTGGGTCCTGCGGCAAGGGGGACAATACTTCTTCAAGGGAAACGGCAACCTCTGGCAGCTTTCAGCTTGTTGCCGACGAAGTTCTTAAACCGGTCGTCGATAGCCTCATCCAGGGATTTACAATTGAGAATTCGGTGGCGAAGATTACCGTGAAATACACGAGCGCCGCGGAAGCCGTTCGAGAGCTGCTTAATCACGACACGCGCGCGATCCTCATCGATCGCCGCCTGACTCCGGCCGAGCTGGCGATTCTCCAGCAAGACTCCACCACCCTTCCCATCTATAAGCTTGCCGAAGATGGCATTGGCGTGATCGTTGCCGCCCGTAATCCACTGGACGCGATCGCAAAAAGCGACCTCGTTAAAATCATGCGGGGGTCCATTTCCAACTGGTCCGCACTGGCGCGGAAAAGTGGAGCATCTGGCGGCACGATGGAAGGCACAATTACCGTGGCGCTGCCGGCCTATCCATCGAGTGTTGAATATGTGCTCGATTCAGTATTGCTGGGTGGCGCGCAAACATCCGCCGTGCATGTGCTCCGGTTTACCACATCGGATAGTATTCTTGCGTTTGTGCGTCATTCGCCAAATGCCATCGGATTTATTGGCTCGGCATGGGATAACACGTTAACGGTGAACGGGGATACGGGCCTGAAGACGCTGCCGGTCATGCCTGCCGATTCCAGTTCGCGCGGACTCACGGAACCCGTGCTGCTGAATATGGCCTATGTCGCGGAAGGGCTGTACCCCCTTGTTATGCGCGTCAATGGCTATTCTTTCGAAGTGCCAAACACGATACCCCGAGGATTTCTTGCATATGCCGCAACCGCGCATGGGCAGACGGTCTTCAAGAATTTCAACGTGCTGCCGATTACGCAGCCCATACGCATTATGCGGAGCAAATAGAGTCTGAACGAGGATTCACGGGATTAAAAAGATTTTCAGGATACCTTTTCTCACGTGAGTCGTTTGATTATCTTATGAAACGTCTTTTCTTTACCCTTCTCGTTTTATTGATCGGTGTTCCGGTCATGCGCGCGCAAGCGAGCGACGCTCGAGTCGATGCTGCCTTGAAATTAATCGATTTGGGAAATGCGCGGGAGGCCGCGGACGATTTACGCACCCTGACGACTCAAGATCCAAAAAATGCGGAGGCCCATGCTGGCCTGGCGATCGCATTGGTGCAATTGAATCAGGTTGCCCAGGCCGCACCCGAGGCGCAGACCGGCTTCGATCTCAACCGGCACGACGCGCTGGTCCGCGTGGCGCGAGGCATTGTGTATGGCAAAGAGGGCCGTATGCAGGACGCGCTCGATGAATTCCACGAGGCAATCAAAATCAACGATAAAGATGTCGGCAGCATGGTGGCGCTCAGCCGCTATTATATTTCCATCGATTCTCTGAAGGCTGCAGAGATTACGCTTTATCGCGCACAAGCGGTCAACGATAAGGACGTGCGTTCCTATCTTGGCCTGGCGGAGTTGTATGAACGGCAGCATATTCCCGATCTGGCCATCGGCCAATATCAGCAGGCGATGAAGCTCGATCCGAATGATGCGCGCGTTCATGCCGCGCTCGCCGGACTCTACCTTCGAACCTATCAATACAATGAATCGGCGAAGGAGTGGCTGCAGGTAATCCGCATCGACTCGAATTATGCCGATGCCTATTACCAGATTTCCAATCTCTATTTTCTGGCCAAGCAGTATCCCAATTCGGCAACGTATGCAAAAAAATATGTCGTATTAAAACCCAATGATGTCCAAGGCCAGTGGCTCTATGCGCGCGCCCTCACCGAGAGTGGGCAATATCAGGAGGCGCTTTCGGCACTCCAGGCGGTGTCATCGAACGATTCGCTACGATCGCCCGCACAGCTCCTGTTGGCGCGCAGTTATTTTTATGCGAAGGAATATCCGAAGGCACTCGCTATTTACAAAAGCGTGAATTCTCTTAGCCCGCAGGACCTGAGTTTTTATGGAGATGCTCTCGTTGTTTCGGGCGACACCGCCGAAGGCATCGAGCAATTACGGAAATCGCTCGTTGGCGATACCGACCGCGCCACGCGAAACCAAACCCAGACTGCGATTGGCCAATTGCTCTATGCACAAAAGCACTATGAAGAATCCGCGCAGGTCTTCGCCCAGATGGCGGACGCAAATCCAACAGTCACCGGATACCTTTCAGCAGGGCAAATTTACGCGCTCGCAAAAAAACCAGAATTAGCGAAGACCTATTACGAAAAAGCACTTGCGCTCGATCCGAATTCACTCAAAGTGCGCACTCAGATGTCGCTGGACGCCCTTACCGCCGGACCGGCCTCCGATAGTGCGCTTCACATCTTCGAAGCGATGGAAACAGCGGCGAAAACGCAAAACTCTCTGGATACTGCCGCCATTGCCGAGGGATTTATTGGCTATCATTACGCCGCGAACAAGGACTGGAAAGAGACGATAGAACATCTTGCGCCCGCCGTTACGACATTGGAATCGACCAGTTCACCCTATCGAACAAGTTTCACGCTGCTGCTTGGGCAGTCCTATCATCAATTGCAGGAGCTGGACAAAGCGAAAAAATATTACGAAGAAGTTTTGAAACTCGATCCTAATAACGCAGGCGCAAAGCAAGGGTTGGAATACCTCAATGCCGCGCCGGAGAAGAAACATCGGAAGTAAAGGGGTTGAGTTTACAAGAACGTCATTGCAATGGAACGTTTGGCGACCGAAGAGAGCCAAACGTGACGAAGCAATCCGTTGAATATAACCGATTGCTTCGTCGAATCGAACTCCTTTCAGTCGTTCGATTCTTCTCGCAATGACGGCAAAACTCACTTAATCAGAGTCTCCTAAATTGCATTTTAGTCCAGTTTTCGCTCTTCGACCGAATCAAATTCCAATTGGTGCGATTTTCCCATCTTGCTTCCCTTGGAAACAATGCAATCGAATTCTTCATTAGGTGCAGGCTCCTCTAATTTACTCTCACGGCTGGGCCGGCATTTGGCGCATGAGCTGAATAATCCGATCAGTGCGATCACCAGCTCGGCGTTCCTTATTCAGGATATTGTAGGCGCTTCCGACGGAAGCGTATCGGCTGCCGACATTCAGCCATTTATCGATGGCATTTCAGAAGAATGCGAAAAACTGAAAGCCGTCGTGGATGAGTTCGCCAAATTCGCGACGACAGAATCGGTACTGAAAAACCGAATCGACCTGGTGGAATTGGTCCGCGCGCGAACGAACGATATGGTCCGCGAAGGATTGCCTGTCAGCGCAGAAGTACCGGAGGGTGCGGTGTTTGTCGAAGCCGATGCGGGATCGCTTGGCTTTGTTATGCGAACGCTTACCGGTTTTGCGGCCGGAGCTGGCGCAACGCGAATTATCTGGTCCGTCTTCGATGGCGACCCCTCCGAGCTTATCCTTCGCGATAACCGCCCGGCGCCGAATTCGATAGAGGACGTAGAGAATGCCTTTTCCCCACTCTGGGCCGCAGAACAGCGTGGCATCGGGCTCGGACTGAAGCTTCCGCTCGCGGCGAGAATCGTGCAGTTACACGGGGGCATTCTCGATATTCCTACTCAAACGGAGGGCGAAACGAAAATTCGAATTTTGCTGCCGATCAAACCGTAAGAAGCAGTATTAATCCTCGCTGGAGGGGTAGACCGTAATAAACGGCATGAATCTTAGTAGCTTTTGTTAGAACCTCTGAACCCGGATTATTGTGAGGTGAGATTTTATAGCCGCGGCTGAAAGGTCACGACTACAAGGTTCAAACAAAAAATTACATGGCAAACGTACTTTTAGTCGATGACGAGCAGAACATTCTGCTGACCTACCGCGCCGTGCTCGAGCGCGGCGGACACCGTGTCGCGACCGCTTCGACCGCGGAAGACGCCCTCCGATCCTTCGAGAATGAGGGCGCGGATGTGATCGTAACCGATATGAACATGCCCGGTATTTCGGGCATCGAGTTAGTCAAGAAAATTAGGCAGCGATCGCCAGGCACGGAGATCATTGTCATGACCGGCGCCGGCTCCGAACGGACCGGCATCCAGGCTATGCAGGCTGGCGCATACGATTACTTGCGTAAGGCCGACATCGTCCCGGATGAACTGGTACTCTTAGTCGAGAAAGCGGCGGAAAAAAGCAGCCTTCAAACCGCGATCGATCTCCACACACGCATCGCCGGACTTCGGGAAGGATTCGAAAATATCATTGGAGAAGATCCGGCATTACTTGAAATCCTCCGCGTGGTAAAAAAAGTCGCGCCGACAGATTCGACGGTTCTCATCAATGGGGATTCGGGCACAGGAAAAGAATTAATCGCCGAAGCGCTGCATATAAACTCTCCGAGAAAATCCAAACCGTTCGTGCCGATCAATTGCGGCGCGCTGCCAAAGGATTTGCAGGAATCGGAGCTCTTTGGCTATGTAAAAGGCGCGTTCACCGGCGCGCAGACGAACAAGAAAGGACTCTTCGAAGAAGCCAACGGCGGCACGATCTTCTTAGACGAGCTCGGCGAGATGGAATTGCCTTTGCAGGTGAAACTGCTGCGATTCCTGCAGGACCACAAGGTTTTCCGTATCGGCGATGCAAAACCGATCACCGTCGATGTTCGCGTGATTTGCGCTACAAATAAGGACCTGAAAAAGCTTATTAGCGAGAAGCGTTTCCGCGAGGACCTCTATTACCGGGTGAACGTCATTTCTCTGAATTTGCCGCCGCTCCGCGAACGCAAAGGGGACATTCCGGCACTCGCGCAATTTTTTTGCGGGGTTTTTGCCGAGCGATTTGGCCGGGGAGAGTGCCATCTTTCACAGCAAGCTATCGAGGAGTTGCTGGCCTATGAATGGCCGGGCAATATCCGCGAGCTGCAAAATGTGCTGGAGCGCTCCGTCATCCTGGCCGATAGCCCCGTTATTGGCAGCGAGCATTTTCCGAAAGATTTCAATGAGCCGCATGTGGATATCCGCGAAATTCTGGAAGACCAGCCGACGCTCGACGATCTTGAAAAACGTTACATCCTCGAAACCCTGCGCGCGACAAAGGGCAACAAAGTATTGACCTGCGAGCGCCTCGGCATTTCGAATACTACGCTTTGGCGCAAGCTCAAGGAATATGGCGTCGCGCAGGAAGCAGGAATGAAGGAAGAAGCCGTCGCATAATTAAATATGTGGTTTCTCATCGCATTGCTGACCATCCTTTGGCTGACCGGGCTTATCACCTTTGGATCGCACGCCTATTGGGTCGATATTCTTCTTCTGCTTGCGATCGCATTGTTCGTTCGGACGCTGCTCCGCGGGCGAAGCAAAGCGTTATAACCGTGATTTAAAGGTTGCGGTCACGCCGCCATTAGCGATGTCGTACAACTCGCAGATTGAATGTCCCGGCAGCGGAATTTAATACTATGCTATAGACCCCATCGCTTTCCGGAAGTGGCACCACGACCGGCGTATTTCCTTTCATGTTCTCGTCCCATCGGCTTCGCTCGGCGCCGAGCAGGTCGAAGAGAATAATTGTCACCTTACCAAGATCGACGGTCGAAGAAATCGAGACTGCACTTTGCGCGGGATTCGGTTGCACCGAAAACTTCGGCTCTGCGCCCAGATGCACCATCCGGGAGAGTAGATCGGTGCCGCAGCCGGAAGGACCGAGCATCGTACTCGTGGCCATTTCGGGCAGCGTATACTCGCATGGCGAAATTGCGGTGAGCACCTCCATTGAATCGAACGTCGCATGAGCGGCCACATTCGAATCGTTGAAGACGTTGAATTTCGCATATCCTGCGACCATGCCCGGAGATGCGCCGGAGATATGAAGCACCGACCGACCCGGCGATTGCTCGCCGGCACTATCCAGCGTTGCGCCCGCTGGCGAGAAAGAGCCGAGATAATCGACTGTCCCATCGTAATGCAACACGAGATCGACATCTTCGGGACGCAAGAGACCATTGATAGTAATGGGAACCGCGACCGTTCCACCAATAATGTTGGTCTTCAAATCCGAAGTTGAAAAGCTTAGCGAGTTCGGAATAAGATTCGCGTAACCTGCAAGCGCAACGGTATCGCTCGAGCCATTATCGAGGTTCAGGACCAGGACAGCGTTTTGATCGCCTTGCTGAATACCGCGCATCGTAACTTCGATCGAATCCTTCGTTAGATTGCTGGCAAAGAAACTGGCCGAATCCACACCGAGAATCGACCAACTCGAAACGGATGGCGGCAGGCAACCGCTTCTGCTAAATCGGATCGTACGAGTGAGGCTATCGCAAGAAATACTATCGGTTTGGAATAGAGTGGCCGGCGAAGCCCTCAAGGCATTAACAGGTGTATTCACGAAGCCGGCGAGCACCACGGTATCCTGCGAGCCATCATCGAGCACGAGAACGAGCTGTGCGTTTTGATTGCCGAGATGTCCGCCATGCAATGTAATCGCAATCGAATCGGAAAATAGAATACCTGTTTCAAAACTTGCGGAGTCCGGACCGATGATGGAGACACGCGAAACGGATGGCGGCGAACAACCACCCCTGCGAAAAAGAAGAGAACGCGTGAGGCTATCGCACGAAACCGTATCCGATTCGAATAGCGTGGCGGGATCCGTTTTTAATGTACTCGGTACTATATTCACGACACCTGAAAGTTCGACCGTATCCCGCGATCCATCATCGAGCAGGAAAACAAGTTGCGCATGACGGGATCCTGGCATCGTGCCGAAGAGTGTGACCGGAATGGAATCATACGTGAGTGCGCCGGTCTGGAAACTTGCCGAATCGGCTCCGACGACAGAGCATTGTACGATGGATGGTGGCGCGCACCCACTTCTCTTGAAAAAGACAGAACGATTAAGGCTATCGCAGGATAAAGTGTCTCCATCGAATAAGGAAGGCGAAGCCGCCATCAGAAAGCCCGAGTGAGTAACCGGAATCGAATCGCCGCCGCTATTAATGGTCCCCCAAATGTTGCCGTTGCGATCGAGCGCGAAGGCAATGTCCTCATTCACCATACATATCCCTCGGTTATCTTGTGACCCATTTGGCCCACCCATATTTTGCCAGGATATTCCATAATCGGTCGTGCGAAGAATCCCTTGCGTAATAGTGCCGGCGGTAGCGGCGCTCCCACCGGTTGCCAGGGAGCCGGCCACTTCGATCGGATCGGAGTATCCAACCGTCCATGTATTCCCTCGATCCGAGCTCGCAAAAAGACGCGAAAGCCACGGATTGAGGTTTATATTTTCCGTTGTAACATATAGCCTCGCGGGGTCGCATCGGTCGGAGACGATCGACCAACAATCTTCTCCTACAAGCCCGCCGCGCTGTTTCCAGGTTACTCCGGAATCGGAGCTCGAATGGATGATACCGGGATTTGCATAATTCGTTACCACATACAGCACTCCATCGCTTGCTTGTGTTAGCGTCATAATCCCGGAGCCGACTGTCGTGGATTGCCAACTGCTTCCCCCATCGCGTGAGCGATATACTTTGTCATCATCCCATCGTAGCGCAAAAATTTGCTTGTCATCGACACATAGAATGCTGGAAATCGTAGCAGGAAGCGCATTGATTGCGGTCCAGGTTTGTCCCCCATCTCGTGTAATATAAGCATCGCCCTGAGAAGCGATCATACCAAAGCGTTGGTTTGCAAAAGAGATGTCTAAGATCCCGGGGCCCGAATAGGAGGAAGGGTGCCAGGTACTTCCAAAATCGGAGCTGAAGACTAAGGTTGTTGTTCCGGCCCAAAGGATGCCATCCTTATATTGCATGGCGCCAAATTTCGAGGAAGCAGGCACGGCATTTGGCGCTACCACTTTCCATTGTGCATACGCATTGCAATTAATACTCCCAATCGCTGCGAAAATGAGTAGCATCACGAGCAGCATCGCAGGCGATGCTAACGACCATTTACGAGAGTACCAGCCCATCGGCCGTGAATCGTTAAAAGTGAAAATTCGGAGTTTTTTGAGCTTTGGTGGTAAACCGGAACGTCACGGCTACATGGCCACGACACCGGAGCTTCTCTTAAAGTTACAACATACGTATTTTTTTAGAGGGTTGCACGAAAAGCGTCTGTTTCCGTGTTTGCGTGTCGATGCATTATGTGACTCACCGCCCAACCCCGTCATCCTCTAACCCGCTTCTTCTTAAAGAGGGCGAAAAATCTCCGGTACTTGTCGTGCTGCATGGTTATGGCACCAATGAATACGATCTTCTTCCTATTGCGGAGAAGATTGGAGCGGGATTTCTCATCGTAAGTTTACAAGGGCCCATCGAGCGGCCGAATGGCGGTTACGCATGGTACGATCTGATCCAAACGCCGTCCGGAATCCATCCGGACGATCTTACTCGCCACGAAAGCGAGGAGCTGCTCGTAGCGACCCTACCGGGCATCGTCGAGCGCGAGGGCGGCGACCCGGCGCGCGTTGTGCTTATGGGATTCAGCCAGGGCGCGGCGTTGATTTATTCGCTGCTCGCTGTTTACGATCTTCGGAATTATGGGATTACGCCCATCGCTTCGATCAACATGTCCGGCTACCTTCCTCGCGATATTTTAGAGGCTCTATCGGAAAAGCGCTTCGATGGTTTCCCATTCTTTATCAGCCACGGGGAACAGGATGAACTAATTCCCTCACAGGCGCTCACGGAAGCAGAAACATTGCTTATCCATCAGGGTGCGGACGTGACCGCACGAATGTACGATTGCGGTCACGGCGTGTTGCCAGAGACGGTCGAAGAAATTATTTCATGGATGAAATTAAAAATTAAGAAATAAGAGTGGAGAGCTTAGTGTTATGTAAAATTCCTCCTCTGTTTGTCATTGCGAGGAGCCTGATTCGAGCGGAGCGAGAATCAGGCGACGAAGCAATCTCAACGGTGAGATTGCTTCGTCGCATTCGGCTCCTTTCGGTCACCGAACGCTCCTCGCAATGGCATTGTAACAATTTTTTCTACCCATTATAAATGCCCGACTCCATGATTGCCTTGCGAAAGCCCAAGCGCGCACGCGGCGCCGAACTCCAGGAAATTCCGATTCCCGATATTACGCCGAATGAAGTACTTATAAAAATTCAGGCATCGAGCCTATGCGGGACCGATGTCCACATTTACGAATGGGATGCCTGGGCGGAATCGCGAGTGAAGAATGTACCCTATACCGTCGGGCATGAAACAACAGGCATCGTAGTCAAAAAAGGGAGTATGGTTACCCGCGTCGAAGAGGGTGATGCCGTTTCGGTCGAAACGCACATCCCATGCGGCCATTGCAAGCAGTGCCTGACGGGACAAATGCACGTCTGCCAAAACCTGAAAATTTTGGGCGTCGATACGAACGGCGCGTTTGCGGAATACCTCGCGGTTCCGGAAGTGGTGGTATGGAAGAATGATCCTTCTGTTCCGCCCGAATATATGAGCATTCAGGAACCGCTCGGTAATGCCGTCCATGCCACGCTTATCGAACCGGTGCATGGCAAGAGTGTCGTAATTCTTGGCGATGGGCCGGTGGGTTTATTTTCCGCAGGCGTGGCGCGTGCCTCCGGCGCAACGCAAATTTTTATGACTGGCATCGAACCATTCCGTTTGAATATTGGCAAACAAATGGGCGTGGACCGAATCATCAATGTCGCGAAAGAGAATGCCATAGAGATCGTGAAAGAAGCGACGGGCGGCATTGGCGCGGACGTAGTGCTCGAAATGTCCGGCGTTCCAAGTGCAATGAAAGATGGCATCGCAATGCTTCGCCGCGGCGGCCGCTATTGCTTCTTCGGAATTTTTAAGGAGAATATGGTCGCCACGCCGCTCAACGACATTATCTTCAACGGTGGCCGGTTTTATGGCATCAATGGCAGACTAATGTTCGATACCTGGTTTACGGTTTCGAATCTACTTGCGTCGAAGCGGCTCGATGTCCGACCGGTGGTGACGCATAAATTGCCGCTTTCGCAATTCGAGGAAGCTTTTCACCTCATGACCGAAACGCCGAAGAAAGCAGGGAAGATCGTGATGTTTCCGGACGAGGGATGATGAAGAATGAGAGTAACCCGTGAACACTTCGGTTACCAGTAGGGTTGAGAAATTATGAACTTCGAACTCCAATTCAGAACCGAATTAGACGAGCAGAATCGGATTTCCGTCCCTGCCGACGTGGCTCGGAAAATTCCGCCCCACACCCGCGTGGATGTGCTGCTTCATCTCGCAACGCACAAGCATCACGGCAAAAACACGGGCGCATTGCAATACTACATGGAACATCCGATCGACATGCCTGGAGTTTTACCGTTCAATCGCGATGAGCTTTATACTGATCGGACATGAGTTTCGTTGATTCGAACATCTTTGTCTATAGTCTGCTTGCAAAGCAAGCTCCCCAAAAACATAGTGCAGCGGTAGCATTGTTATCGCAGCCCGACCTTTCTTTAAGCTCTCAAGTCGTGAATGAATTGGCGACGACGCTTAAAAGGAAAGGAAATGTTGAAGATGAAGAATTGCGTGGAATACTCGACGACATTTATTTCCGATTCGAAGTGATCGACCTGATCAGCGAAGACATTTTTTCTGCCTTCGAACTCCGGGAACAATACCATTTTTCTTACTGGGATAGTTTGATAGCCGCAACCGCGCTTCGAGGCGGCGGTGCAAGATTATACTCGGAGGATATGAAACACGGCCTTGTCGTGCATGGTCGTATGACCATTTGGAACCCATTTACACACAGCATCACTGAATGACTTCATCAAACTCACAGCAGAAACCTCTCAAAATCGGCCACTCCCCCGACCCCGACGACGCCTTCATGTTCTATGGCTTCGCCGAAAAATTAGTAACCATTCCAGGATATGAGATCGACCATGTGCTCGACGATATTCAATCGCTGAATGTCCGTGCCATGACTGGCGAACTGCCGGTGACGGCCATCAGCGCGCACGCGTATCCTTATGTTGCCGATAAATATTGGATTATGAAGACTGGCGCCTCGATGGGCGAAGGCTATGGGCCGATCATTGTTTCGAAAAAATATAAGACGATGGCGGAACTTGGGAGCGATCCGAATGCCGTCATCGCGCAGCCGGGAAAACTTACCACTGCGAATTTATTATTGCGCTCCTGGTTCGGCCATATCAAAGCGGTGGAAGAATCATTCGATAAAATCATCGACTCGGTACTATCCGGAAAAGTTAACGCAGGGCTTTTGATTCACGAAGGCCAGATCACCTGGCAAGATTATGGCCTGAATAAGCTCGCCGATTTTGGAGAAATCTGGGCGGAGAAAACCGGCGGCCTGCCACTGCCACTCGGCCTCGATTGCGTGCGAAAAGATATGGGCGAAGAGATGGCGCGGACCGTCTCGCAAGCACTCCGCGATTCGATCAAAGCGGCCTACGATAACGAAAAAGCTTCGGTCGATTATGCCTTGCAATGGGGCCGTGGCATCGATCACGCCACCGGAGCGAAGTTCGTGAAGATGTACGTGAATGACGTTACGATCGACATGGGCGAGCGCGGCAAACGAGCGCTCGAATTTTTATTTCGAATGGGAGCGGAGGCGGGGATTATTCCAGAGGTAAAAGAGGTTCATTTATATTGAAGAATCATGGCACTATTTCCAATTCATAGACAATACCTGACGGACGAAAATCGCAAGCCCATTGCGGTGGTCATTCCCATCGAGGAATACGAACGATTGCTGGAAATTGTAGAAGATCAGGAGCTGCTCGGTCTCATGAACGAAGTCAAAGATGATCCTTTGATGTCGTTCGAAGAAGGTTGGAAGTATTATGATTCGCTTCCAAAAGCAGAGGATGCCTTCGAAAAGAAATGAATTGGCAGATCGTTTTTAGGAAGCGGTTCTTCCACGATCTTGCTTCGCTTCCAACGGATGTTCGAAACGACATAGAGAAACTTTTGCGAATGCCAATCGAAAATCCCTTTCTCTTGCCCTCACTCAAAAAGCTGGGCGGTCACACCGATAAATTCCGTCTCCGCTTCGGAGAATATCGTGTCGGCCTCACGATCGACAAACGAAATCGGCAGGTTGTAATTGAACGGTGTGCCCCTCGAAAGGATATTTATAGGACGTGGCCCTAAGCTACGGCATCGGCGAGCGCGGCAAGCACGCGCTGGAATTTTTCTTTCTGATGGGAGCCGAGAAAAAGATTATTCCAGAGGTTGGAGAGATTCTGCTTTATTAAGCATAATTATTTCTCCGCTCGTGCCGGAATTATCTTTGCCACCGGCTTCTTTTCCGCCATCCACGGTTTTTTCGGTTCGAGATTCGCGGCAAAAATATCCGCTCGTTCTGCATCGTTCCAGGAATCGAAACGGTTGCTCTGCATCAATCTTCCGGTATGGTCGCGTAGGAAACCCTGATCGGTCTCGATGAAGGAATTTATGGCGGGGTCCCATTGGCGAATGCGCAGCTTTTCGTAGGTGACGAAAAATCCTTCGAAGCGCGCATCCTGCGATGCGATGGAATAGATCGCTCCCAACTTCGGATCGATCGCGGTGAGCGCATAGCGGCCGCTAACTACCTTATCCGTATGACCGTGGTCCAGGCTCTGATCGATTACGACAAGCTGCCCAATGAGCGAGCCGCGCGGCGAAACTTGATACGCGACCGCATGAGCCTCGCGAGCATGCTCCGCATCGCTTACGGCAAAAATGAGCATCGGTAATTTAGAGGCGCCAAAGTGACCGAAGAAAAATTTCTCTTTCGTTCCGTTTACGAGCACCGGAAAAATTTCTTGTCCCGGGACGGTATCGCGAGTGGTCCGCCACGTTCTCATGCGGATCTCAATTTTATTATTGGGAAGTTCCGTAAGCCAAATCCTTCCCTTGAAATTTTTCATAGCGATCGCCCGCTCGACCGAATGTTTGGCAGGAATTGCTAAAACGGGGCCACAAAGGAGGAGAAAAAAAGTGGAAATTCTAAGTATTTTCATAACACTCAAGGGATAAATAATCCGCTAATATCGTAAATTTTGAGTGAAAAGTCAAGCGGAATTACGACAACTGCCGAAATTGCGCAGAATTCGACCACTTTCGCTGTTTATGGCTGAAGCACTGGCAGCGATGTCAAAATTTCGCGCGCGCCAAAATGGACGTTCAATCTTGCCGTATCGATGGCGGCGGTGGGATATTCTCCGGGGCCATATTCCGCGATAATATCGTACAGCGTCGTGCGTTCTGCGGGCGTGTAGCCAGCGCTGCGAATGAGATCGACGGTTTCCTTCACCGATGTCGTATGAACGAAATTTGCCGAAGCATGAACGTTCTCCTCTTCGAGCACGCCGCCGAAATCGTCGGCCCCAAAATTTAGCGCGATCTGCCCTATCTTTTTTCCTTCCGAGAACCAGCTTGCCTGAATGTGCGGAAAGTTATCTAAGAAAATTCTCGCGATGGCAATCATTTGCAAATAACGCGTCCCTGTCGCATAGGTAGGAATGATTTTTTCGAGCGGAGTATTTCCAGGTTTAAAGCTCCATGGAATATAGGCGGTGAACCCGTAATATTCGTCCTGCAAATCGCGGATCACGGATAGATGTTCGATGATGTCCTCGTCCTTTTCAAGATGGCCGTACATCATCGTAGCTGTGGTTTTGTAACCGAGCTTATGCGCTTCTCGCATCACGTTCAGCCAATCGGCGGTCGTCCCTTTTTTGCTCGATATTTTTCGTTTGACTTTATCGCTCAGGATTTCCGCGCCGCCGCCCGGAATCGAATTCAGTCCCGCCTCTTTCAATTTCCGAAGAACTTCTGGAATCGAAAGGCCGGACACATTGCTCATCCCAATAATCTCACTCGTCGAGAAAAAGTGGGGATGGATTTCTGGAACTTCATTCCGCGTGCGGCGCACCATTTCGGTATAGTAGTCCAATGGAATCGCCGGATTGACGCCCCCTTGGAGCAGCACTGTCCGCACGCCGCGCTTTGCCGCAGCCTTAAAGCGCGCGATCATCTCATCGACAGAATAAGTATAGGCATCTTTATCGCCTTCGTGCCGATAGAACGCGCAGAAGATGCAATCGACGTTGCAGATGTTCGTGTAATTCGGATTCGAATCGATAACGAACGTCACGCGCCGTTTTGGATTTAAGCGATAGCGCACGGCTTCCGCCATTTCTGCGAGATCGAGGAGCGATGCGTTTTGCAAGAGCCACAGGCCCTCTTCGCGGGTGAGGCGTGCGGCGGTGTTAATTTTGCCTTTTATCAGTTCCAGCATGGTGGCCATAAACGGGAATTGAGTGGAAGAGAATCCCTGTTGCATTATGAACGAAGCGATAGCTTAAGCCAGTAGGTTAAAATTTAAAGTTTTATTCTGGTAACTCGCCGTACCAAACTTGAAAAGGAGATGTCGAAACAACCCGCCGAAGTTCAGCCGATTATCTATGAGATACGGGGCCAGCGCTTCGTCCAGGATTCGGTACTGGCAAAGCTGTATGGCGTATCGACAAAGCGCTTCAATGAAGCATTCAAGCGCAGTAGGAACCGGTTTCCAGAGGATTTTGCATTCCAAATTTCGCGTGAAGAATTCGACGCTTTGAGGTCGCAAATTGCGACCTCAAACAAAGGCCGTGGTGGTCGCCGGTATCTTCCATGGGTCTTTACCGAGCACGGCGCTTTAATGGCAGCGAATATTCTGAGGTCGGACCGAGCCACAGAAATGAGTGTTTACGTTGTCCGTGCGTTCGTTCGGCTGAGAGAACTGTCACTGACCAACGCCACTATATTAAAACGGCTCGCGGAAATCGACCGAACGCTACTGGTGCATGATAAAGCGCTTCAGGAACTCTATCGAAAACTATTACCTCTGCTGACTCCTGAACCCCTACCGGAAAAGCGGAGAATTGGGTTCAAACTGCCGGAAGATTGATTGGAGCCCGATTCGTACTATTCTCGCCAGATCGAGGCAGCGAAGCGGTTTGGAGGAGCCAGAGACCTTCTTCGCACGAGAGCGCGCGGCGTTATTAATTTTAATTCTAATATCTTCGATATTCATCCCAGCTTGCAAAACTAATAATAAACCGACAAAATTCATTTCTAATCAAAGCCGGTTGTCATACTCGGTTATTCGCTCATTCCTTTTTCGAATAAAACTCATAACTCCCTGTTTGTAACTTAAATACTCAGCTGTGCTCGAAAATTGCGGCCTCGTTTGGAAGTGATCAAAAGGTAAATAAAATTTAACAGTTTGAGTGTCGTCAATTAAATCGTCCAGCAAAAAGAAACGAACATAATCCATAAAAGTATCAAACAACTCGAAGAAAGTCTTATAGCGGACTAAAGTATCAACCAGCGGGCTTGTTTGACCTAAATAAAAAAGACGGATGCACTCTAAAGTCAAGTCGAATCGGTCATCAATCAAGGGGTTAACGCCACGTGCTTGATTAATTGTCATGTTTCCAGCAATTCTGTTATTTGGAAAAATAATGTAAGCTCCGATAGTCGAACCTGTATTAAATAACTCGTCCACCTCGTCAGGGATTTGGCTTGTAATCCACTCTTTGCGTTTTTGATTTCTATAGGAGTGAGTAATCGCATCACTTCCGAAAATGAATTGTCCGAGTTCTGAATTATGGTATAAATAAACGCCTTTTTGGTTGTCTGCCAATTCCAAAATTTTGCCATTATACAATGGTTTGCTCCATAATATTTTATGGTACTCACGGAGTGTTGCGCTGGTGCTGTCAGGGTCTGGTCCTCTTGCATCAGAGTAAACGTTATAATTGGTATCAATTATCAATCGAGACACCTGTCCTATTATATGCTTCCTGGACTCCCGTCTTCTCGGGAGTGCCAGAATGCGAGTCGTTGCTCAAGCTTTCATATTCCATCTCGAACTCCGCCATCGCTGCGTGTTCTTCGAGCGTGAAGCGGTAGCGGAATTGCGAGAGATAATCGGCGACTTCGGCTTCGCTCATGCCGAGTCGCGCGCCATGTTCGCGGCCTAACCACCCCCTGCCCCTTCCTTGAAAAGGAGGGGGGAATGTTTTGAAATCTTGAAAATGCGAGTATTCTACAGCGTTATTCAGCGACGCTTCAAGCGAAGCAATAATTTCGTTCCGAGCAGCTTCCGGTGTTCCCTTTCGGATCGCCCAAACGGCAAAGACGAACGGCATTTCCTTCCAGACGCACCATTCTTCCGCGAGATCGAAGACCTTATCGAATCCAGCGATGCCGCCGTTGTAGACAGCTTCTAACGCTTTATCGCCGATGAGCAAGACAGCATCGTAATTCGAGTAATCGGTGATTACGGTGCTACGTTCGAAAGTGTAGTCCGAAATTCCGAACCGTTTTTCCAGCAACACTCGCAGCAGTTCCACGCTGGTGGAAGTCTCAGAAGTGATGGCAATCTTTTTCCCAGCCAACTCTTGCCAATCATATTTGCTGAAGAGCAAAACTGAATTCGCTTTGCCTTTTACGGCTACGCCATAATCGAGCTTTTCGAACTCTTCGCTGAGCGACATATAATCCCTGAGTGACATCGGCCCGGCAGCCACGCTTCCTTGCTCCGCGAGTTTGCCAAATACTCGCGGAGCAAGCGGAGCGAGCTTAACCACATTCGAATAATCCGGGAATGCATTATAAAACGGCACCGAATTGAGATACGGCATTTTACTTACGACCGACCATTCCTTCTTCGGATAGAGCGCAATCGGATTATACCAAATATCGCGCTCGACGGGAAGTTTACCCGCATCGTGAATGATAGAGATCAGCTTGCCTTTCGCGAGTTCCATCGGGCTGATCGCGCCGGCATCGTGCGCGATGCGCTCCTCGCCGACGGTGCCGTCCATATCGTCGGCTCCAAAGTTTAGCGCGATGGTCGCGACTTCCGCCGTGAGCATTACCCAATAGGCTTTAATATGCGGTACGTTATCGAGCATGAGGCGCGAAACGGCGATGGTCTTCAGATCGTCGATGGCGCTTGTGAAATCGTTGCGCGTTTTAATGCCAGTGTCCCCCGGCTGGAACGCGAGCGGAATAAAGGAGAGAAATCCGTGCGTCTCGTCCTGGCATTCGCGCACTCGAAGCATGTGTTCAATCCGCTCTTCGATCGTCTCAATATGGCCGTAGAGCATCGTCACATTCGAATTGATGCCTAAGCGGTGAGCGGTGCGGTGGACCTCGAACCACGCCTTCGCGCCGATTTTTTGATGAAAGAGATGCTTACGAACTCGCTCGGAAAACACTTCCGCGCCACCGCCGGGCATCGTGCGAAGTCCGGCATCCCAAAGTTCGCGCAGGACTTGCTCGTGCGATTTCTTGAATTTCTTCGAAAAAAAGTCGATCTCGACCGCTGTGAATGCTTTCACATCGACATTTGGAAAATTTGTCTTGATCTGGCGGACCATATCGAGATAAAATTCCCATGGCCATTTCGGGTGTAAACCACCCGTAATATGAACTTCGTGCAAATCGGGGCGGAGCTTCGAAAGCATCTCGGCAATCGTCATCTCATAGGCTTGCGGCGAATCGGGTTTGACGGCGAAATCGCAAAACTTGCAGGAGAGCACGCAAATGTTGGTCGGTTCGAGCTTGCGATTAAGAACGAAATAAACGGAATCGCCGGATTTCGAACGGGCGACTTCATTGGCCATACGGCCAACTCCGATAAGGTCCGGGGAAGCAAAGAGGGCAAGCCCGTCTTCTTTTGAAAGCCGCTCACCGGAACGAGCTTTTTCCCAAATGGGGTAGAGTGAGGGGTCTCGGAAAGTAAGGTTGGAAGATCGAGTCACGCGGATGGCTTACGGTAAGCAAATGAATAGATGCGCCCCTAACGTTTTTGCCCCTCGTTGCACTCCCCGGAGCACTCCAGGAATTGCAGAAAAAGATTTCGCCGGGGCGGACCGCAAATGTAGTATATTTGTACATCCGATGAGGATGTAAACCGTCCGAGTCTCTAAGTATTGTACTGTTTTTTAAACTAAATCTCCAAACCCATGAAGCATACGTTAACTGTTTTCTGTTGTGCCGCGCTGGCGGTAATGTTTTTCTCTTCGTGCCAAAAGAATGGCGCGGCCTCTGGCGACGCAAGCCAGGCCTCCGCGATGAGCCAGTCCGACTCGAATAAAGCGGGCGCGAAGCGCTTTTACGAGGATGTGATGAACAACCACAAACTTGCGAGTGTGGACGAACTTTGCGCCGCGAATTTCGTGGACCACAACCCCGATCCCGGTCACAGCGGACAAGGTACAGCCGATCTCAAGAAAGCGATGACGGAGATGGCTGCATCCTTTCCTGACATGCATGTGACCGTCAACAACATGGTTGCCGAAGGCGATATGGTCGCTGCTAACGTCACTATGACGGGCACGTGGAAAGGCGACATGATGGGAATGAAGGCTAATGGCAAGAGCTTCAAAGTCGATGCTTGCGATTTTCTTCGCATTAAAGATGGCAAGGCCGTCGAGCGATGGGGTGTCTTCGATGCAATGACCATGATGCAGCAGCTTGGCATGGCGCCGGCACCGCCGAGCGGCGCGCCAACGGCCGAGAAGAAGATGTAATTCTGCTATGACCTCGCCTACCCATTATCGAATATGGGTAGGCGGAGCATACTCACCCGATGCTCTTCCTGGCCTCCGAGACGATCGCTCTCGAAGCTATGGATAAAATCGAATGCCCACTCCGCCGTCCACCCCTACTCCCACATTAGGCACAAAAGCAATCAGCGGGCCTACTTCAGCAAAAATTTCAACCGGTGCCCGCCGCGGAATAATGTTGACTCCAAACATGACGCGAACACCGACACCCAACTCATTTTGAGCGTCGGGATGGTCCTCGTCGTTGTTGAAAAAACGATCGCCTCCATTGCCAAACGCCAAGCCCAGCCCGGGGCCGGCATACATCTTCACGATCGAGCTATGAAAGGCATCGAAGTGCCAGAGATAATCGGCCTGAAGACGTAGTGGACCGAAATACGATGCTCCGAAATCTGCAACGAAGGCTTGGTCGGGAGCTGTCCATAATTTCACCGTAACTCCGAGAGGAGTGCCGAGGATAATTCCAAATCCGAAGCTTTTTCCTTCCGGTCCTTGCGCATGAGCTGGTTCCACGCTCATCCATAATGCGATTGGAAGTAATAAGAGGCATTTTCTCATCGCGATTGGAATCAACGGGAGGCATTTTCTTGAAAGGCACGAATTTAGAGTCTTCTTTTCCATGAGTAATATTAAGTTTGCATGAAGCTCAACATAAACTGTACCATCTCAAAGACAGCTATTGCAAAAGCGATAATTTTCGCTTCCTTTTTCGTTTTTTCAACTTCCGCGCTGGGACAACCAGATTCGTCCCGGCCATCAGATTCGGCCGTGAAGCACTCCGGCGATACTCACTTTTCCAAACGCGGCTTTGCCGGTGCGCCCTATATAAAATATGCCCCTGAAACTCGGTGGGTCGGCGGCCTCGTCGGACTCTACTATTTTCATCTCGGCTCCGATACCAATGACTTGCTTACCCGGCCATCGGATGTATCCGCCGGCATGATGTATTCCCAAAATCACCAATATTCCATTGGGATCGACTACAATCTTTATTTCAGCCGCGACGAATATCTTATTAACGGCGGATTTCACTATCAACAAATTCCGCTCGATTTTTACGGCATTGGTAATTACAATCCGCCGGCCCGAATCGACAATTACACGCCCATCCGGCGCGGCCTGGAATTTTACGCGACAAAAAAAATCGAGCGAACGATGAATGGGACTGGCCTCAATGCCGGCATCGAAGGGGAATTTCGTTACGATAAAGTTCTCTCGACGGAAAACGATTCGGGCCTCATCGCGACAGGCCGCGTACCCGGCGCGCATGGCGGATATTCGAGCGGCGCGGGAATTATCGTGATATACGACACCCGCGATAATATTTATTTCACGAACGAGGGTGAATATGAATCCTTTGATGCGGAATTTTATGGCCGCACCCTGGGAAGCGATTACACGTTCAGCCGCTACACGCTGGATGCTCGTGAGTTTGTACCGTTAGCGAAGGACCAGGTGTTCGCGGCGCAATTTAACGCTGTGGTTGCAAATGGCGTTGTCCCCTTTTATATGATGGCGGAATTGGGCGGCGATTCGAAATTGCGAGGCTATTATCTGGGGCGGTTCCGGGAAAACGACCTTGGATTGCTGCAAGCCGAATACCGCTTTCCGATTTGGTGGCGCTTCGGCGGCGATGTCTTTGCGGGAGCAGGCGAAGTTGGTCATACGCTGCCGGACTTTACCTTCCGCGGAATTCATGCTTCGTTCGGGGTAGGCCTTCGCTTACTCGTTGTTCCCGCCGAGCATCTGAACGCCCGAGTCGATTATGGCTTCGGTTCCGACTCTAAAGGTATCTATCTCGCGATTCTCGAAGCCTTTTAGTCAGGCTCGAATATCTCAAACGGCGCGCTTAAAAATTGCAGTGTCGTGAAAGACGCTGAAGCGATTGCAGGGTTCTCTGTTGAGAGGAAACCTGATAGTGGATGTTGAACTATTCTGGAATGCGGTGACGTTCGAAATACATGACTGGCATTCAATACCTTACCGATTCGGAGGGCCACAAAAAAGCCGTCGTAATTGACCTCGAAGAATGGTCGGACCTCTGGGAAGACATCGAAGACATTATGTATGTCCGTGCCCATGCTCAAGAAGAGCGTCATCCATGGCCCGACATTCACAAATCAGATAATGGTAGCGTACCGGATTGAGTACATTTCATCGGTTAAGAAGTCGTTTAGAAACCTCTCCCATGATGCCCAACGTCAGGTGCGCGCGGATATTGAACTGCTCAGTAATAATCCACGGCCATACGGTTGCATAAAGCTGGAGGCGGCAAATAATCTTTGGAGAATTAGGTCCGGGGATTATCGGGTCGTGTACGAAATTAACGATACTCTTCATCTCGTAACGATCTATCGCATACGGCATCGGCGCGAAGTCTATAAGAAGCGATAAGCGATTCCCTGAATCGCTCTCCCATTTACAGCGTTCCAGTAAGGAATGACTAAAGGCACCATCCTCTGGGTCGATGATGAGATCGACCTGCTCCGCCCGCATATTATGCTGCTCGAAGGACGCGGCTACACCGTCCGCACCGCGATGAGTGGGGAGGATGCACTCGCCATGATTACGGGAAATGCTGGCGAGGATGCCAGTGCCACGCGAATCGATCTTGTCTTCCTGGATGAGAACATGCCCGGCATGGGCGGCCTGGAAACACTCGAACGGATCAAAGCCGAACGCCCAGAAACTCCCATTGTGATGGTCACAAAATCCGAAGAGGAGGATTTAATGGAGCAGGCGATCGGAAAAAAAATCTCGGATTATCTTACGAAGCCGGTCAATCCGACGCAGGTGCTGCTGGCGGTAAAGAAATTTCTGGAGGGCCGCGCAATCGTTTCCGAAGCGGTCTCGCGCGATTATACGCAGGAATTCGCTCGCATCTCACTCGACATGATGAATGCATCGAGTGCGCGGGATTGGACCGAAATTTATTCGAAGATCGTCGGATGGGAACTGGAATTCGACGAGTATACCGGCCTGGGACTTAAGCAAACGCTGCTCGACCAAAAACGCGAGGCGAATGCGGAGTTCGGGAAATTCATCGAGCGGCATTACCGCAATTGGGTGAATACGATTTATGTCGAATCGAACGCGGCCGAACGTCCGCCGATGTCGCCCGATATTGTCGAACAGTGGGTGCTGCCCGAAGTGCAATCCGAGAAGCGGCAGAATGTCGTCTTTTTTGTGATCGACTGCATGAGGCTCGATCAGTGGCTCATCATGGAAGCTGAGTTGCGAAATCTCTACAAAATCACGCGCAACTATCATTTTGGAATTCTCCCCACGGCAACGCCGTATGCGCGCAATGCGATTTTCTCCGGATTATTCCCTTCCGAGTTTGGGAAGCTTTTCCCGAATATGTGGTCTTCTAAAGAAGACGACGAGAATTCGCTCAATCGCGATGAGGCGGCAATGCTCCAAAAATTATTGGATCGTAAGCATGTCAAGCTTCGAAACGAGTTGAAATACATTAAGATCATCGACCGTGATTTTGGAGCGGGCATCGCGCAGAATATTACACAAACCGCGAAAAATCATTTCAGCGCCATCGTCGTGAATTTCGTCGATATGCTCGCGCACACGCGGAGCGATTCACCCATCCTGAAAGAGATCGCGCCGGACGAAAGCGCCTACCGCTCGCTCACCCGCTCGTGGTTTTTGCACTCGAGCTTGTTTGACATGTTCCAGGCGCTTGCGGCGGTGCCGGACCTCAAAATAATTGTCTCGACCGACCACGGTTCGATCCGCAGCCTTCGAGGCGCGAAAGTCATCGGCGACCGCGAGACTTCGACGAGCCTTCGCTA
>Ga0070714_100000493_pt1 | contig 28603 bp, 28 predicted proteins | sample LARL83metaG_FD_65450 | JGI IMG/M metagenome (GOLD analysis project Ga0070714, IMG submission 65450) | Corn, switchgrass and miscanthus rhizosphere microbial communities from Kellogg Biological Station, Michigan, USA - LAR L8-3 metaG | ecosystem: Host-associated > Plants > Roots > Rhizosphere ... | reverse complement strand
AGCGCCAGCATCTTGAGGCCGGTCTCGCCGAGGCCCTGGAAGGCGTACGGCGAGGTCCGCGGCTTGAAGGCGCCGCCGCGCAGCACCTTGGCACCCTCGGCGGCGACGAAACGCGCCGTCTGCAGGAGCTGCTCCTCCGACTCGACGGAGCACGGCCCCGCCATCACGACCACCGGCTCGCCGCCGATGAGCACGCCGCCCACGTCGACGATCGAGTCCTGCTGCCGGAACTCGCGGCTCGCGAGCTTGAAGGGCTTGGTGATCGGGATGATCTCGTGGATCCCGGGCAGGTGCGCGAAGGCCTCGCGGTAGGCATAGGCGTTGCCGCCGATGACGCCGATCAGCGTCCGCTCCTCGCCGCGCGAGAGCTCGGGCATTAGCCCGATCTCCTTCACGCGCGCGACGACGCCCTGGACCTGCTCCTCGCTGGCCTGGGCGGACATGACGATGATCACGGGCCCGTTATCTCCTGCATGGCTGTGCGCAGATGGTCGAGGTCGGTCTTGATCGCGGTCGCCCCCCTCAGGTACACGTGCCGCATCGCTGATTGCGGCCGGTCCGTGTTGTAGAGCAGAAGGATACGGATGCACTGCGCCACGGCTCGCGGATTCGGCAGGGGCACGTCCATGTCGTGCCCGCAGAGCAGCGGGACGTCGAGCCAGCCGAGCTCGCGGGCAGCCTTGGCGGGAAACTCCGCCACGAGATCTCGCGTCGTCGTGAAGTAGGCGAACGCCAGCTCCGGGGGCTCGATGTCGTTGGCGTCCACGAGCGCCCGGAGGAGCTCGTCCGTCGCCTCGGTGATGGCCTCCGCCGTGTTCGCCTCAGCTGTGGTGGCGCCCCTTATACCTCGGACCGGCATGCGGCCAACAGGGTACTCATCAACTGGAGGGGATCGCGCCCGGCCATCACCTCTGCCATCAGGGCGCTGGCGACGACGGCGGCGTCGGCGTGGCCGCGCAGGGCGTGAATGTGCTCGGGTCGTGAGATGCCGAAGCCCGCGGCGACCGGCAGGCTGGTGCTGCGCCGCACCCGGTCCAGCAGGCCGCCGAGCGTCTCCGGCAGCTCGGTGCGAGCGCCGGTGGTGCCGGTGAGGGTCACGCAGTAGACGAAGCCGGATGAATGCCGGCAGATCTCCGTCATACGATCGCCGTCGGTCGTCGGGGCGACCAGGAAGACGCTGTCGAGCCCCGCGTCCTTCAGCACGCCCGCGATCGGCGCCGCCTCCTCGGCCGAGAGGTCGGGGATGATGACGCCCGCCACGCCGGCTGCCGCCGCGTCGGCGGCAAAGCGGGCCGGACGGTACGCGAGCACCGGGTTCAGGTAGGTCATCAGGACCACGGGCGCGCCCGACACCTGTGCGGCGAGCTCCAAAGCCCGGGCTACCGTCATCCCCTGGTCGAGCGCCCGCTGGCCCACCGCCTGGATCACCGGGCCGTCCGCCAGCGGATCGCTGAACGGGATGCCGATCTCGATCGCGCCCGCGCCGCCGGTGGCGAATTCCTGTGCCAGCTCCAGCGAGGCGCGGTAGTCCGGGAAGCCGGCCATCACGTAGGGGATGAGCCTGACCTCGCCCTCGCTGCGGAGGCTCTGCTCGAGCCGGCTCGAGCTAACCGAACTGCTCAACGGAGTCCATATCCTTGTCACCGCGTCCCGAGAGGCAGACCAGGATCCGGCCACCGGCTCCGAGCTCCCGGGCAATCACACCGGCGTGGTGCAGCGCATGCGCCGGCTCCAGCGCCGGCATGATGCCCTCGAGACGCGTCAGCAGCTTGAACGCCGCGACCGCGTCCGCGTCGCCGACCGCCACATACTCGGCGCGCTCGGTATCGCGGAGGTGCGCGTGCTCCGGCCCCACCCCGGGGTAGTCAAGCCCGGCAGAGATCGAGTGCGTCGGCCGGACCTGGCCGTCCTCGTCCTGCAGGAGGTAGCTCAGCGTTCCGTGCAGCACGCCCGGCCGGCCCGCGGCGAGCGGCGCGGCGTGCTCGCCGCTCTGGAGCCCGCGGCCGGCCGCTTCCACGCCGATCAGCCGCACCTCGTCGTCGGGGATGAAAGCCGTGAAGATGCCGATCGCGTTGGAGCCGCCGCCCACGCAGGCGACCACCACGTCCGGCAGCCGGCCTTCGGCCGCGATGTACTGCTCCCGCGCCTCGTCCCCGATCACACGCTGCAGATCGCGCACCAGCGACGGGTAGGGGTGCGGCCCGACGGCCGATCCGATGATGTAGTGGGTGTCGCGGACGTTGGTCACCCAGTCGCGGATCGCCTCGGAGGTGGCGTCCTTCAGGGTCCGGGTGCCCGCCGTGACCTCGCGGACCTCGGCGCCGAGGAGCTCCATCCGGCGGACGTTCATCGCCTGGCGCCGCATGTCCTCCGACCCCATGTAGACGACGCACTCGAGGCCGAGCTTCGCGCTCACGGTGGCGGCCGCCACGCCGTGCTGACCGGCGCCGGTCTCGGCGATGATCCGCCGCTTGCCCATCCGCGCGGCGAGCAGCGCCTGGCCGAGCGCGTTGTTCAGCTTGTGCGCGCCGGTGTGGCAGAGATCCTCGCGCTTCAGGTGGATGCGGGCGCCGCCGAAGTGCTCGGTGAGGCGGTCGGCGGCGTAGAGAGGCGTCGGCCGGCCGACGAACGCGTGCCGCTGCGCGGCCAGCTCCAGCTGGAAGGAGTCGTCCTCGCGGGCGGCGTCCCAGGCGGCCTCCAGCTCCTGGAGAGCCGTCATCAGCGTCTCCGGGACGTACTGGCCGCCGTAGGGGCCGAAGCGCCCCCGGGCGACCCCGCCGGAGATGCCCGGCAGCTCTGCCGCGACCGGGTGGGACGATGCCGGCGTCAAGGGGCCCGGCGCCCCGTCGTCGCGCACCTCAGGTGCGCTCCTTGGGGCGCCACCCTTTCCTTGGCCTCGTGCACCCGGATGGCGGCATAGCAAGCCGGGCACTCCGGCGGGGCCGCCTAGCCGTCTCTGTCTGCATCCCTGACAGCCTGCACGAACGCCCGCATCAGCTCGGGGCTCTTGCGCCGCAGCTCGGACTCCACTCCGCTGGACACGTCCACGCCATAGGGGTGGAGCTCCGCCACCACCTGGCCGACCGTCTCCGGCGTCAGCCCGCCGGCGATGATCACCTGCCGTTCCTGGACCAGCGGCGAGGCGAGCCGCCAGTCCCAGGGCCGGCCGGTGCCGCCCTGGCGGTCCGCCGTCCAGGTGTCGAGCAGCACCGGGCCGCTCCAGCCGTTCGCGGCGGGCAGGCGCCCGTCGCGGACCTTCAGCGCCTTGATCACGCCTTCGTCATAGCCGGCGGGCTCCTCCTCCCCATGCAGCTGCACGAGGTCCAGTCCGGCGGCCTCGCGAGCCCTGCGCACCTCGTCCGGGGACGCATCGATGAACACCCCGACGACACGCACGCGGCCGCGCACGGCGTCCGCGATGCGCCGGGCGTCCTCGACGTCCACGCGGCGTTTGCTCGGGCACAGGTGGACCCCGATCAGGTCGGCGCCCGCATCGGCCGCCGCCACCGCGTCACCGGGATCGCAGATTCCACAGATCTTGACTACGGTCCGCGTCATTTCGGGTCCCGGTAGGTGAGCTCCGTGAGCTGGTAGCGGATGTCGGGCGCGCGCATCAGCGACTCGCCCACCAGGACGGCGTCAGCGCCGGCTTCGCGCATCCGGCGCGCGTCCTGGCGCGAGTGGATGCCGCTCTCGGCGACATAGACGACCTCGGGCGGCACGAGAGGCCGGAGCCGCTCGGTCAGCGAGAGGTCGACGTTGAACGTGCGCAGGTCGCGGTGGTTGACGCCGATCATGTCGGCGCCGCTCTCGAGCGCGGTCGTGAGCTCGGCTTCGTCGTGCGCCTCGACCAGTGCCTGCAGCCCGTGCTCGTGCGCCAGGTCGACGAACCGCCTGAGCTGCACCGGTTCCAGCGCGGCGACGATCAGGAGCACCGCGTCGGCGCCGAGAGCGCGCGCCTCCACGACCTGGTGCTCGTCGATCACGAAGTCCTTCCGCAGAACCGGCACGCCGGGGGCCGCCTCGCGCGCCTCCAGCAGATGGTCGGCGGAGCCGCCGAAACCGCCCTGGTGGGTGAGCACCGAGATGGCGTCGGCGCCGCAGTCGTAGTAGGCGCGGGCGATCTCGCCGGGGCGGTAGCGCGCCGCGATCAGCCCCAGCGCCGGCGTGCGCCGCTTCATCTCGCAGATCACCGCGATCCGGTGGCTCTTGCGAATGGCGGCTTTGAAGTCCAGCGCCGGCCCCCGCCGGGCCAGGAGCTGGTCTAAGACGGCCGGCGGGAAGACGCGCTTGCGCTTCTCGGTCTGCTCGCGGGCCTGCCCGATCAGCTCGTCGAGGATCGGGGCCATGGTGCTCATGCGGGGACGGCCGCCTCCCGCGAGGTTCGGGCCCAGCGGTCGAGGACGCCCGCCGCGGCTCCCGAATCGATCACCTGGGCCGCCAGCGCGATGCCCGCTGGAAAGTCCGCCGCCAAATCCGCCGCCTGCAGCGCGGCGGCCGCGTTGAGCAGCACCGCGTCGCGACGGGGACCGGCCTCGCCCGCCAGCAGCCGCAGCGCCAGCTCGGCGTTCTCGTCGGCGCCACCGCCGCGCAGCGCCTCCGTCGGCGCCGTGGCGAGACCGAGCTCGGCGGGATCGACTTCGTATTCGCGCACCCCCGAGGCGGAGACGTCGAGCACCCGCGAGGGGCCGCTCAACGTGAGCTCATCCATGCCGTCGCTCCCGTGGAACACCAGCGCGCGCTCGACGCCGAGCCGCTGGAGGCACTCCGCCATCTTGGCGGCGAGCGCGCCGTCCGCCACCCCGAGTGCCTGCCGGCGAGCGCCCGCAGGGTTGCAGAGCGGGCCGAGGACGTTGAAGACCGTGCGCACACCGAGCTCTTTGCGCGGCAGGGAGGCGTGCCGGAACGAAGGGTGGAAGAGCGGCGCGAACAGGAACCCGATGCCCGCCTCGTCGATGCAGCGCGCGACTCCTTCCGGCGGCAGGTCGATCTTCACGCCGAGCGCCTCGAGGACGTCCGCGCTGCCGCAGGCCGACGAGGCGGCCCTGTTGCCGTGCTTTGCCACACGAGCCCCGGCCGCCGCCGCCACCACCGCCGAGAGGGTCGAGATGTTGAAGGTGTGGAGGCCGTCTCCACCCGTCCCGCAGGTGTCCAGCAGCCCGTCGCCCGCGTCGATCGGCGTCGCCATGCTCCGCGCCGCCCGTGCGCAGCCTGTCAGCTCGTCGACCGTCTCCCCCTTGATGCGCAGCGCCACCACGAATCCGGCGATCTGCACCGGCGTGGCCTCGCCTTCGAAGATCAGCCGCATCGCCTCGGCGGCATCGGCCTCGGTGAGGTCTTCACCGCGAACGAGGCGGTTCAGGAACTCTTGCATTCGGCCAGAAACGCGGAGAGGATCCGCTTCCCCTCGGGCGTGAGGATGGACTCGGGGTGGAACTGCACGCCGTAGGTGGGGTGATCGCGGTGGCGGAGCCCCATCACGACGCCGTCGGACGTCCAGGCGCTCACCTGCAGCTCTGGGGGCAGCGTGGCGCGGTCGACGATCAGCGAGTGGTAGCGCGTCGCCTGGAAGGGGTCCGGCAGGCCGGCGAAGGGGGCGCCACCGTCGTGGTGAACCTGCGACGTCTTGCCATGCACGGGCTGGCCGCGGACCACCTCCGCCCCGAAGGCCTCCGCCAGGCACTGGTTGCCGAGGCAGACGCCGAGGATGGGCATCGCGCCGCTCAGCTCCCTGATCGCCTCGGTCGAGATGCCCGCCTCGGCCGGGTCTCCGGGCCCCGGCGAGATGACCAGCCCCTGGTGCTCGCGCAGCCGCTCGACCGTGACCTCGTCGTTCCGGTACACGGCCGGCCGGGCGCCGAGCTCGGACAGGTACTGGACGAGGTTGTAGGTGAAGGAGTCGTAGTTATCGATGACGGCCACGGTCACGGCAGCGACCTCAGGCGCCAGATGCGACGATCCAGACCGCTTGGCTGCAAGGCGCCGACGAGCACGCGATGGAGCGCATCGAGATGCGCGACTGAGCGCGCGCAGGAGGCAACGCCGCAGACGAGCCGTCTGGGCGTTGCAGATGCGCTTGAGGATCGCTGCCGGGACCGTATGGTCACGGCAGCGACTCCGCCTCTTCGATCGCCTTGAACATGGCGCCCGCCTTCTCCAGCGTCTCCTGGAACTCGCGCTCGGGACGGGAGTCGGCCACGACGCCCGCCCCGGCCTGCACGTACGCGACCCCGCCGGCGATGACGACCGTGCGCAGCGTGATGCACATGTCGAGGTTGCCGCCGAAGCCGACGTAGCCCAGGGCGCCGCCGTAGGCGCCGCGCTGGTCCGGCTCGAGCTCGGAGATGATCTCCATCGCGCGGATCTTCGGCGCGCCGGAGAGCGTCCCGGCCGGGAAGCAGGATCGGAGCGCGTCGAGCGACGTCTTGCCCGACTCCAGGCGTCCCGTCACCGAGGAGGAGATGTGCATCACGTGCGAGTAGCGCTCCACCTCCATCAGCTTCTCGACGTTCACCGATCCCGGCCGCGCGACCCGCCCGACGTCGTTGCGGCCGAGGTCGACCAGCATCACGTGCTCGGCGCGCTCCTTCGGGTCGGCCAGCAGCTCGCGCTCGAGGGCCTTGTCCCGCTCGGGATCGGCACCGCGGCGACGCGTCCCCGCCAGCGGACGCGTGGTCACCAGGTCTCCCTCGACCCGGACCAGGACCTCCGGCGAGGTACCCACGATGTGGCGGTCGTCACCGAGCGAGAGGTAGTACATGTACGGCGACGGGTTCAGCGCACGTAGGCAGCGGTAGACGTCGAAGGGCCGTGCGTACAGCGGCTTGGAGAATCGCTGCGAGAGCACGATCTGGAAGGCGTCGCCGGCCAGGATGTGCTCCTTGGCGGCGTCGACCATCGAGTGGAACGAGCCCTGGCTCACGTTCGAGCTCCAGGCGGCGCCGTCCAGCTCTGGGCGCGGCGCCTGCTCGACGTGGTCCTGCTCCAGCAGGGCCTCCATCGCGTCGAGCCGCGCGACCGCGTCGTCGTAGGACTCGCGGTCGGGCCGGTGGATGGTGAGCAGCCGCAGACGCCGAGTGACGTGGTCGAAGATCGCGATGTCCTCGGCCGCGAGAAACGCGCTCTCGGGCATCGGCGGGGGCGCCCCGCCGGCGGCGGGAAGACGCTCGAAGTGCCGAGCCACCTCCCAGCCGAGATAGCCGACGACGCCGCCCAGGAAGCGCGGCAAGCCGGGCAGCGGCGCGACCTCTTCCGCCGCGACGCGGCTCAGCGCCTGCAGCGGGTCGCCATCGCCGAGGTCGTAGGGCCGCGGTTGGAAGCCGATAAAGGAGAAGCGGGCGAGGCGCTCGCCGCCCTCCACGCTCTCGAGGAGGAAACCCCGCTCGCCGGGCGGGCAGAGCAGCGCATAGGCGCGCACCGGGGTGAGGTAGTCGGCCAGCAGCTCACGGTGGACCGGGATCAGCCGGTGCTCGCGGCTCAGCGTGCGGGCTTCATCCCGCGAAGGACTCGTCTTGCTCATCTCTGCTTTGCTTCCCGCCGGCCACTACAGCCAGCCTGGGCCGCTTAGGTTAGCAGGCGATGCGGTGGTGGTTGGCGGCGCTGATCTTGGCTACGGCATGTGGACCGGTCGCTCCCGCGCGTGCTGGGGCAGTTCCATCACCACGTAGCTGCGGCTTCCCGGCCACCTTCCAGGGCCGGCCGGTACTGCTCGCCGAGCCCGCCGGCGCCGAACCGAGGTCCGTGGTTTTCGTGCTACATGGGATCAACGGCACAGCGTCGGGCATCCGCGGCTACAGCGGGCTCGACGCGCTGGCTCGACACGGCGCGCTGGTCGTCTATCCGACCGCCGACCATGGCGAGTGGAATCAGGCGCCGGCCGTGATCGGCTCGATCCCCGACGACGTCGGCTACCTGGAAGCCCTGGCGGCGGCGCTGCAGGTGGCGGGTTGCGTCCAGATCAGGCGCGCCTTCGCGACGGGCTTGAGCAACGGCGCCGGCATGGCCTACCGGCTGGCCTGCTCCAGCGCTCTACCGGTCGTGGCGATCGCCACGATCTCCGGCGACTACCTCGGCTCCGACGACTGCCGCCTGTCGCACCCCGTCGCCGCGCTGGCCATGCACGGAACGGCGGACACCACGGTCCCGCTGGGCGGGGTCACCTATGGGACGAGCGTCCACCCGGCGGTGGAACGGTGGGCGGCCGGCTGGGCCGCGCTGGACGGCTGCACGGCCCGCTCTGGGCTCCACTGGACAGGCTGCCGGGGCAGCGTCGACGTCCGGCTGATCGAGATCGCGGGCGGCAAGCACGAGTGGTTCCGGTCGCCCAGCGCGACGGTCAGTGTCCAGGCCTACTTCGAGCGCTACGGGCTAGCCGCGCCCTAGCGGATTCGATCCTGGCTTCGGCCTCCGTCCGGCCCACCCACTCGTGGACGATCGTGTGCTTGTCCGGCTCGAGCTCCTTGTAGATGTCGAAGAAGTGCGAGATCTCGGCGAGCAGATGGCCGGGGACCTGGTCGAGGTCAGCCCACGGCACCCGTGGGTCGGTCGCCGGCACGGCCAACACCTTCGCGTCGGGCCCGCGCTCGTCACTCATCTGGAACAGGCCCAGCGCCCGGCAGTGGATGCGGCAGCCGGGGAAGGTCGGCTCGCCGAGCAGGACGAGGACGTCCAGCGGGTCGCCGTCCTCCTCGAGCGTGCCCGGGATGTAGCCATAGTCGGCGGGATAGCGGGTGGCCGTGAAGAGCTCGCGGTCCAGCCAGATCGCGCCCGTCTGGTGGTCAACCTCGTACTTATTGCGGCTGCCCTTCGGAACCTCGACGACGACCTCGAACTGTTCCACCAGGTTCAACCTAGCGCAAGCGGTAGATCGTGACCCCGTCCACCACCGCGGCTTTCTCGTACCACGAGGCGACCAGCACCTGCAGCGGGAACCTGGACATCGGATAGGCGCCGAAGGATTGCCAATCCGCGGTGGAGGTGTCCACGATGAGCGCCGGCCGGTGCGCCTCGAAGTCGTGTACCACGTCGATCCAGACGTTGACGTTCAGGTCCCAGTTGACCGGCCGAGCCCCCGAGGCGCGCGGGAAGCCGCGCAGGAACCCGGGAAACCGGGTCGCCGGCAGCCTGTCCGAGTACAGGTAGACCTCGGGCGAGTTGCCCCAGACGAAGATGTGCTCGCCAGGCTGCGTGTGGGCGGCCACATAGGCTTCGACCGGGCTTCGAGGCACGACGTCAACGCTGTAGTCGCCGGCCGTGAAGAGCACGGCGGGAAGCGCCAGCGCGCCGGTGGCGAGCGCCGCCGCGAGCGGCCGGCGGGCGGCCCAGCGCCATTCGGCCAGGAACCCGACGGCGAGCACCGCGGCGGGTCCGACGATCTCGATGAAGTAGTGCCCGAAGAAGTGCCCGCCGGCCAGCGCGCCCAGCGTGGCGGTCGCGAGCCAGCCGGCCAGCAGCGGCTGGGATCGGCGCAGTCCGGCCAGCGCCGCGAGCAGCAGCCCGACGGCGGCTTCCAACCACGGCACCAGGCCGCCGGCGATCGAGCCGGCGAGCTGCCCCCCGCTCCACGCCGACGGCCCGTAGCCGGTCAGGACTGACGCCACCGTCCAGTGCCACCAGCCGCTCAGGGAGCCGGTCGCGGCAACCGCTGCCAGCAGCACCGCCAGGCCGGCGGCGAATCCCGCCCCGCCCGCCAGGACCGGGCGCCAGTCCCTGGTTAAGAGAACCCCGGCAAGCGGAAACAGCGCCAGCTGGAGCACCGCCACCTGTTTGGTCATGCAGGCCAGCGCCAGGAGCGCGCCGGCCGCCGCCCAGCGCCGGTCGAGCAGCAGCAGGAACGAAGCGCTGAGCGGCAGCATCATCAGCACCTCGGTGTTGGCCGCAGCCAGCTTCGGATAGCCCGCGGCGGTGAACGCGACGTAGAGCAGCGCCGCGATCCAGGCCGCGTGAAAACCGTAGAGGCGCTTGGCGATCAGGGCCACGACGCCCGCCGTGGCCAGCACGACGGCGACCTTGAAAAGGTGGACCGCCGTCAGGTTGTAGAGGCCGAAGAGCTTGAAGGCTGCGGCGTACACCCAGAACACGACCGGCCCCTTGTTGTCGACGCCCCCATCCGCGTAGAGCCGGCCGCCCGCGTTCATCAGGGCCGCGATGGCCCCGTAGTTCGCCTCGTCGATGTCGAGCAGGCGGTGCCAGACCGTCAGCCCCTGGAAGTAGACGGTGGCGCCGGCGAGCGCCAGCCAGGGGCCGAAACGAGCTGTCAGTGGTCCGACGCTTGCGCCTTCATCGCGCGCTTGACCTCTCGCGCCTTCGCCATCGTCTCGGGCGAGTCAACGTCGGCGACCGTGTGCCAGTGGGCGGCCTCGCCCTCCCAGCCTTTGGGCTGCACGCCCCACTTCTTCGCCAGCACGGCGACCGTGATCTTCACCTTCATCTCGCCGAAGCCCGGGAGCTTCTTGATGCGGCCGGCAAGCTCCTTGCCGTCCTTCGCGCCGGCCCAGACGTTCTCGGCCTTGCCGCCGTACTCCTTAACCAGCAGAGCGCACAGGTCCTGGGTTCGGCGCGCCATGCTGCCCGGGAAGCGGTGCAGGGCGGGACGCTCGCGAAAGACCTTGTCCAGCTCCTCGGCGTCCATCCCAGCGATCTTCTTGGCGTCCAGCTTGCCGCCAAGTCTCTTCTTCAGCTCATAGGGACCCATGAACGCCTTCTCCATCGGTACCTGCTGGTCCAGGACCAGCCCGATCAGGAGAGCCAGGCCGTCGGTTTCGAGAAGGCGGTCGGCGTCGGGATTCGAAGTCCAGGTGATCGGCATGACGCTGAGAGATTACGCCGCGGCCGGTGAGTGGGCCGGTCGGTGATGGAAGTGGAGCAGCTTGCCGCTTCGAACATCTGTACGCCTGTCTGTAAGATCAAGACGCCGATGAGCGAACTCGTGACGCTGGTGGACCGGCCGGTCGTGGAGATCCTCTTCCGGCGCACCACCGACGACCAGGTGGGCATCACGCGAGCCTGGACCGAGCTCGAGGCGAGGTTCGAAACGCTGCGGGGCAGGAAGTTCTACGGCGCCTTCTTCCCCGGTCGCAACGAGTACCACGTCTGCGTCGAGCGCCAGCCTCAGGATGACCCCGCGAAGCTGGCCCTCGAGACCGGACAGCTGGCCGCCGGGCGCTATGCCCGAGTGCGCCTCACCGGGCAGCCGCCGGCGCTCTATCAGCGCATCACCCCGGCGTTCACCAAACTGGCGGAGCGCCCCGATCGGGATGACAGCAGGCCCGGACTGGAGTACTACCGGCGCCACGACTGCGTGGACCTGCTCCTACCAATAGGCTGAGCGGGATCCAGCCCATGCACGACTTGTCCGGCGCCCCGACAACGCGCGTTGAGGTCCCGCAATCCGTGGCGGCGCTCTCGGCCGGCTGGATGCTGAACCCCGTCTGGGTGAACGAGCTCGGCGGGATCACCTTCGAGATGAAGCGAAGCGCCGACAGGCGCTTCCTCAAGTGGGCGCCGGCCGGCTCGGGAGTGGACCTGCACCAAGAAGCGGAACGCTGTCGATGGGCGGCCGGGCTTCTCTCCGTGCCATACGTATTGCAAGAGGGTCGCGACGATGCCGGCACGTGGCTCATCACCGCCGCCATCCCGGGCGACAGTGCAGTCAGTGAACGCTGGAAAGGCGAGCCCGCGACGGCCGCCCGCGCCATCGGCCAGTCGCTCCGGCAGCTGCACGACACTCTGCCAGTTGAAGGTTGTCCCTTTACCTGGTCCGTCGAGGAGCGCACCCGGCGGGCACACATCATCCGCAGCGAGACCGAGCGACTGGCTTGGCCCGCGTACTACGACCTTGACCTGACGGTCGAGGCCGCGTTCTCTGAGGTCGCGAGCGCGCCTCCAATCGACAAGCTCGTGGTCTGCCACGGCGATCCCTGCGTGCCAAACACGCTCCTCGCTCCGAATGGCGCTGCGACCGGCATGGTCGACCTCGGCTCACTCGGCGTCGCCGATCGATGGGCGGACCTCGCCGTCGCCACGTGGAGCACGGTTTGGAACTACGGACCGGGTTTCGAAGACGTGCTGCTCGACGCCTACGGCATATCGCCAGACCCCGTTCGAACGCGCTACTACCGCCTGCTTTGGGCGATCAGCTGACCGCTTAGCTCAGCTGTCCTCCTTGCCCGCCTCCTCATGGCCGCGGCGGGCGATCTCCTCGACCACCGCGGGGTCGGCCAGGGTCGTCGTATCTCCGAGCTGGCGGTTCTCGGCCACGTCGCGGAGCAGGCGCCGCATGATCTTGCCGGACCGCGTCTTCGGCAGCTCGGGCGTGAAGACGATGTTCGCCGGGGCGGCGAACTTGCCGATCTTGCTGCCCACGTGGTCGCGGAGCTCGCGCATCATCTCCGGCGAGCCTTCGTCGCCGCCTTTCAAGGTCACGTAGGCAACGATCGCCTGGCCTGTCTGAGCGTCGTTGCGGCCCGCGACCGCGGCCTCGGCGACCTTGGGATGGTCGACGAGCGCCGATTCCACCTCGATCGTGGAGATGCGGTGGCCGGAGACGTTCATGACGTCGTCCACACGGCCGAGAAGCCAGAAGTCGCCGTCCTCGTCCACCCGTGCGCCGTCGCCGACGAAGTAGAGATCCTTGTACTTCGACCAATAGGTCTGCACGTAGCGCTCGTGGTCGCCGAAGACGCCGCGCAGCATCGCCGGCCAGGGCTTGCGCAGCACGAGGTAGCCCCCACCTCCGGGCGGCACGGGCTCGCCCTCCTCGCTGTAGACGGCGGCGTCGATGGTCGGGAAGGGCTGCGTCGCCGAGCCCGGCTTCAGCGTCGTGACGCCGGGCAGCGGCGTGATGAGGATCATCCCCGTCTCGGTCTGCCACCAGGTGTCGACGACCGGCGTGCGATCGCCCCCGATGTGCTCGCGGTACCAGACCCAGGCCTCGGGGTTGATGGGCTCTCCGACGGAGCCCAGCAGTCGCAGCGACGACAGGTCGTGCTTCTGCGCGTGTTCCGGACCCCACTTCATGTGCGTCCGGATGGCCGTCGGCGCCGTGTAAAGGATGTCGACCTTGTAGCGCTCGATGATGCTCCACCAGCGGTCTTTGTCTGGAAAGTCGGGCGTTCCTTCGTAGAGCACGCCGGTGGTCTGGTTACAGAGCGGTCCATAGACGATGTAGCTATGGCCGGTGATCCAGCCGATGTCGGCGGCGCACCAGTAAACCGAGTCCGGTTTGATGTCGAAGATGTAGTTGTGCGTGGTCGAGGTCCCGACCAGGTAGCCGGCGGTCGTGTGCACGATGCCCTTCGGCTTGGCGGTGGTTCCCGAGGTGTACATCAGGAAGAGCAGGTCCTCGGAGTCCATCTCCTCGCAGGGACATGAGGACGGGTCGTCTGACACGTCGGACACCAGGTCCTGCCACCAGACGTCGCGGCCGTCCTGCATCGGCACGTCCCCGCCCGTACGGCGGAGCACGACCGCCTTCCTGACGCCAGGGGCGTCGCCCATAGCCTTGTCCGCGGTCTGCTTGAGGGGCACGCGATTGCCGCGCCGCCAGGCTTCGTCCTGCGTGATCAGCACCTCGCAGCCCATGTCGTTCATGCGGCCGCTGAGTGAGTCCGCGCTGAAGCCGCCGAAGATGACCGTGTGCGGTGCGCCGAGGCGCGTGCACGCGAGCATGGCCACCGGCAGCTCCGGGACCATGCCCATGTAGATCGCGACGTTGGTGCCCTTCTTGACGCCGAGCTTCTTCAGACCGTTCGCGAGACGGACGACCTCCTTCTGCAGGTCGGCGAAGGTCAGGGCGCGGCGGTCGCCGTCAGGCTCGCCTTCCCAGTAATAGGCGACCTTCTCGCCGCTGCCGGCCTCGACGTGCCGGTCGACGCAGTTGAAGCAGACGTTGAGCTTGCCGCCCAGGTAGAACTTTGCGTAGGGCGGCTCCCACTCGTAGAGCTTGTCGAAGGGTTTGAACCAGCTGACGCGATTGCGTCCCTCGTCGGTCCAGAAGGTGTCGAAGTCCTTCTTGTAGATGTCCGCCTTCGCGTTGGCCTGGCCGGTGAACTCGGGTGACGGCTCGTAGCGGCGCTGCTCCAAGAAGAGCGTCTCGATCGCGTGTCCGCCGGCGTCTCGGGCCATCGGCCCGAGACTAGCACCCCGTTCAAACGAGAAAGGGCCGGCCCGCGTGGACCGGCCCTCTGTTCGACTTCAGGTTCTAGACGACCGCCTCTTCCTCGAGGTGCTGGTCGACCGCGCTGCCGAAGCGCGAGCTGCCGAACAGCTCGCCGACGTGCTGGTGGTAGGGAACGCCCGTGAAGTAGTGGTGGCTGCGGGTCGGGAAGTCCTTGCCGGCCTCCCACTCCTTCCGCTGGAGCTCGATGTAGCCCTGCTCGTTCCCCGCTTTGAGGGCCTCGAGCAGCACGCTGGCCCCGTGCCCCATCGCGTGCTGCAGCGCAAGGGTGATGAAGAGGAACTTCACGCCCATCTGGCCCAGCTCGTCGAAGGTCATCGGGTTGGCCTCGTTGTGCCACTTGAAGGAGCTCGAGTAGTTGAACGCGAACTTCGCGTCCGGGAAGCGCTTCTTGATCGCGTCCGAGAACTCCTCGACCGGGCCGCGCGCCGCGGTCGGGAACTCGCACCAGAGCAAGTCCGGCACCCCGCTGTCGAGGTAGCGGAGACCGCGCTCGATGGCGAGCTGGAGCCCGCGCGTCGACTCCGGAGCGTCCACGGCCGAGACCCCGTCGGTCCGGGCCACGATCACGAAGTCCCGGTTGCCGCAGTCATCGGCGACCGCGCGCATCATCCGCAGCTTGGCGACCATCTCGTCGGCGGGCACGAGCGCCTTGCCGGCGATGTGCCCGCAGCGCTTCGGCATGACCTGGTCCTCGATGTGGGCCGCGGCGACGCCGGCGTTCACGTAGAGCTCGGTCGTGCGCTGGACGTTGAAGACGTTGCCGTAGCCGACGTCCATGTCCGCGACGACGGGCGGGATCTCCAGGTGCTTCGGGTTGTCGTCGTGCTTCTCCGGGTCGCCCAGCGCCATCGTGAGCTGGAACTTGCGGAGGGCCATCACGATGCGGCGGGCGGCGTCCGAGATCTCGGTGGACGAATAGATGTCCATGTCCGTGGTCCCGAGGTGGCCGATCGCGAACGAGTAGCCGCTGAAGTAGACGGCGTCGAAGCCGTGGTACATCAGCAGCTCGGCGCCGTGCGGGTCGAAGACCCCCGGGCCGAAGACGTACGGCTTGGTAGCCATCAGCTCGCGCAGTCGCGTGCTGCCCGGCGTCCAGCGGCTGGCCGGCACTTTGTAGCCGGGCGGAAGAAGAGGAGTCTCAGCGAGCTCCATGGAACACCCCCTGGTGACGAAATCAGTAGCTAGGGGCTAGCGGTGTCGCTATTCGTTGTCGTGGTCGCGGTCGCAGGCGTCTGGGCAGTTGCACTTGTCTTCCCAGCTCGGGGAGGTGCCCCCAGCGCTTTGCTCCGCATTCGACAGGCCCTCAGTGCTCATCAACTCTTAATCTGCGGCGCAGCGCGGCATAAGTCAAATCAATAGATGCGATCTATGGGATTGACTCTGTCTATGCTGCGACGAGATTGCCGACGAACTGGGCGATCGTGGCCAGCGCGGTCTCGAGCGTCTCCACGCTCTGGGTGTAGGCCAGACGCAGGTAGCCGGCGCCGCCGGCACCGAAGGCGGTGCCCGGGAGCAGTGCCACGCCGGCCTCGTCGAGCAGCCGCCGCGCGAGCTCGACCTCGTTCAGCCCGGTGCCGGTGATGTTGGGGAAGGCGTAGAACGCGCCCTGCGGCCGCACGCAGGTGAAGCCGGGAATGGCGTTCAGCCCGTCGACGACCAGGTCGCGCCGGCGCTGGAACTCGGCGACCATGGTGTCCACGGAGCGATCGGAGTCCGGCGCCTGCAGGGCCTCGATCGCCGCCATCTGGGTGAACGCGGCCGCGCACGACGACGTGTTGATCATCAGCGCGTCCATCTTCTTCGCCAGCTCGACCGGAGCCACCGCGAAGCCGAGCCGCCAGCCGCACATCGCGTAGGCCTTGGAGAGACCGTCGATCAGCACCGTGCGCTCTCGCATGCCGGGCTCGGCCAGCGGCGAGACATGCTCGAAGCCGTAGACGATCTGCGAGTAGATCTCGTCGGAGATGACGATCAGGTCGCGCTCCTGCGCCAGCCGGGCCACAAACGCGATGTCCTCCTTGGTCAGCACGCCGCCGGTCGGGTTCTGCGGCGTGTTGATCACGAGGACGCGGGTGCGGGGTGTCACCAGGGCCTCCAGCTCGTCCAGGTCCATGCGGAAGCCGCGCTCCTCACGGAGGCGGATCGGGACCGGGACCGCCCCCACGAAGGCGGCGAGCGAGGCGTAGGCCGGGTAGCCGGGATCGGGGACGATCACCTCCTCCCCGGGCTCCACGCAGGCGAGCAGCGTGAAGTGGATCGCGTTCTTGGTGCCCGGCACGAGCACGACGTCGCTCGCGTCGACCGTGACACCGCGCCGCCGCGCCACCCACTCCGCGACCGCTTCGCGCACCTCGAGGATGCCGCTTGCGGGCGTGTAGTGCGTGTAGCCCTCGTTGATCGCGGAGATGGCGGCCTCGACGATGTTGTCAGGCGTCCCGAAGTCCGGCTCGCCGATCTCGAGATGGTGCACCGAGCGGCCCTGGGCCTCCAGCGCCCGCGCGCGGGCCAGGACCTCGAAGGCGCCTTCCGTGCCGAGGTTCCGCATCCGTTCTGCGAATCGGATGGCCATCGGCGCCCAGTCTAAGACCGGGGCGTCAGGGGAGCGTCAGAACGCAGGCGATGCCTTCCAGGCCGGTTGCGATCCGGTCCCACGAGCGACCCTGGTCGCCCGAGACGTAGAGCTCGCCGTCCTCGGTGCCAAAGGCGGCCAGCTCGCCTTCTGGCAGCGCGTCCAGGGCGAGGCTGTCGACGTTGCCCTCGAACCACTCAGGCAGGCCCTTGCTGCACCGCTCGAAGCCTCCGCCGCCCAGATCGGACCGGTAGACGGCCGCCCGCCCGCCCCGCGGGCCGTCGGAGGCCGAGACCAGGAGCGCATCGCCACAGACCGCCACCGCCCGGCAATAGGTCGCGTGGAGCCCCTCAGCGGAGCGGTTCCAGCTGTCGCCGCCGTCGGCGCTGATCGAGACCCCGTGGGCGCCGGCGGCGAAGACCTTCTCGCCCGCGGTGACGACGCGGTGGATGTCCTCGCGGATGTCCAGCGTGGGCTGCCAGGTGGCGCCTTCGTCGCGCGAGCGCAGCACCCCTCCGACGTGGACGTTTGCGAACACGGAGTCGCCGTTCTCGGTCAGGCTGCGCGTGTCGGGCGGGCCGCCCCAGGGCGTGAACCACTTGTCGCGTCCGGGCGCCGCGTCGAAGCCGGCGACGAACGCCACCTCGCCCCGCTCGTCGACATGCGCCAGGCGCGCGCCGGCCGTGCCGACCAGAATCCCGGCCTCGTGGTTGGCGCGCGTGTCCGCCAGGCAGCGGCCCTCCACGCCCGAAAGGGCGGCAATCTGGTTCCAGGCCGCGTCGGGGCCGCTCAATCGCCGCCGCCACAGCTCCGAGCCGTCCACCAGCGCCCAGAGCGAACTCCAGCCGGCGGGCGCGAGGGCCCGAACCGAGGGCCCGAACCTCGTGACCGTCCAGCTCTTGCCCGAGCGGCGTGCTATCGGGCGCGAAGACGGCCAGGCCTCCCGCGGTGCCGGCCAGGACCCTCAACAGCGCGTCAGTGGATGCCGCGGAGGGAGCCGCCGTCGATGCTCAGCGTCTGCCCGGTGATGAACCCCGCCTGGGCGGAGCAGAGGTACGCACAGAAGGCTCCGACCTCGTCGGGCCGGCCCATCCGCTTGACGGGCAGGTGGTCGGCGCTGGGCTCGCCTCCGCCGGCCAGCTGCCGCACGCGGTCGGTGGTGACGGCGTCCGGCGCGATGCAGTTGATCGTGATGCCGTCGGGTCCGATCTCCCGAGAGAGGGTCTTCGCCATCCCGGTGATCGCCGGCCGGTAGGCGTTGGAGAGCACGAGGTTGTCGATCGGCTGGCGCGCGGTGATCGAGGTGATGATCACGATCCGGCCCTGTTCCGAGCGGCGAAGGTGAGGCAACGCCCCCCGGATCAGGCGCACGGCGCTCATCAGGGTCAGGTCGAAGCCGGTCCGCCAGCCGTCCTCTTCGATGGCGTCGAACCCGCCGGGCGGCGGGCCGCCAGCGTTGCAGACCAGGACGTCTAGTCCGCCGAGCGCCTCGACCGAGGCCTCGAGAAGGCCGGCGACCTGCTCGGCCGAGGCCACGTCCGCCGTGCTCCAGCCGGCGGCGCCGATCTCCTGGGCCGCGGCGCGGAGGCTCTCCTCGTTGCGGGAGGAGATGTAGACGCGAGCGCCTTCGGCGGCGAGCGCGGCGGCCGATGCCCGACCCAACCCTTTGCTGGCAGCTGTTACGAGCGCGCGGCGATCCTGCAGTCCGAGGTCCATAGAGTCCCTCTAAAAGTAGCGACCCCCGGCGCAAGGCCGGGGGCCGCAGTTGCGAGGCGCCGAAATCGGCGGACCTAGACCGACGCCTCCGCTTCGCTACGCCTGCGCAGCATCTCGATGCCGCCGATGGCGATCAGGATCAGACCGAGCACTCCGCTCAGGAGCGGGAACCCGGTCTTTGCCAGGTGCGCCGGCGCCGCCGCTACGGCCGAGGGGGCCTTCGCCGGCGGCTTGGTCACATGCGCGGCCTGGACGGAAGTCTTCACGTAGCTGAACTGTTGGCACTTGACGCTCGCGCCAGAGCCGCCTGCCGACCCGGCACCGCCACACGCGTTGCTGTTGGCGCCGAAGTCGTTGCTACCGGCGGGCCCGCTGTTTGGGCCGGCGTTCGCGTTGTTCTGGCCGAGCACGACCGCGATATCGCCGTTCGAGACCGCGCCGTTGCTCGGGCCCGGCACCTGCTGGTAGCCCGGAGGCGGCGTGCTGGTGCCGCAGGAGTTGGTGGTGCTGGCCGGGTCGCCCTGGCTCGCGCCACCGCCGGCGCCGCAGGAGCCGCCGGAGCCGCCGTTCTCGTTGACGCCGCCGCCCGCGCCGGTGTCACCCACCGTGAGGTTCACCACACCGTTGCTGACGATCGGGTTCTCGTTGGCGTCCGGAGTGCAGTTGACCTGCGGCCCCTTGCTCGAGCCGAATGGAATGTCGACGTTCTGCTGGCCTGTCGGGCCGATCAGGGCGTTGCCGCCCAGGTCGACCTCGGCGTTGCAGATGGTCACGAAGACGCCGCCGTCAGGCGACAGGTTCACGTTCGCGAACGTCTTCTGGACATCCGCGCCGAGCAGGTCGTTGCCGACCGAGACCGTGCTCGCCGGCACACCCGCCTGCCAGTTCTGCGCACTCGAGAGCGTCTCGCAGAAGACGTCGGCGTTGGTCTTGGTGTCGTCCATGCCGAGGGCCGCGGCCGCGCCGCACACGTCGGCCGACAGGTCGCCGTTCTGGCTCAGGCTGGCGTAGCTCGGGCCGAGCACCGCCAGGATGTTGCCCTGGTTCACGCTGCTGGAGCCCAGTCCAGGCGAGGTCCCACAGACCACCTTGGCCGTGGAGCCGTTGCCCTGGTCGAGTGCCAGAGCGATGCCGCAGGTATCGGCCTCGATCAGGGGATCGTTGGCCCCGGCGCCCGGGCCAAAGGCCGAGTTGACATTGGTCCGGCCGACCGCCAGCGCGATGTTGCCGGTGGCCGTCGTGGTGCCGTTGTCACAGCCCTTCGTGGGCGAGATGACCGCGCTGCCAAGCACGTACACGCTGCAGACCGCAAGTCCGTTGTTGTTGTCGAAGGTCACGCCGTCTGTGCAGACGACGTTGCCGCTGCAGTCGGAGCCCGTCGACGAGGTCGAGCTCTTCGTGGACGACGTGGTCGTCTTCGAGGTGAAGGTGCTCAGCCCGAGACCGCTGGTCGTCGACTTGACCGCGGTCGTCGTGGTGTTGAGCAGAATCGATGGAGACGTGTCGGCGACCGCGGCCTGAAGCGGCAGAAGCGCTAACAGCGCCGGGATCCCTATGCACGCGACTGCCGCTAGCAAGCGTCGCGGCCGGGCGGGGCTCTCACGCATGGCAACCTCCCTGGGAGTACGGGGTTTGGAATACAAAGTTGATACAGATGCTAGTAGGTTTCTTACCCGGGCCGCCTGCATTATTGCTCCGTCTTATGCGAATGTCTCTCCCCGAACTGGAGCCCGCACAGACTTCGGCAGGGCCGACTCGCCCGCCGGCCTGACGCGGCGCGTTACCGGGTGCTGGTCGAGACGTACCAGCGCGTGACGGACGAGAAGCGGTCCACGGGCTGCACGACCGGGTTCAGCTGCACGCCGTTCACGCGGCTCGCCACCGCGTAGAGGTAGTCGGGCTCATAGAGAAATAGAGCGGGCGAGGCCTGCCAGATCAGCGCCTGGAAGTCGGCATACGGCGTCCGCCGGGCGATGGCGGTGTGGCCGGCCCGGCCGTCCTCCAGGTCCTTGTCGATCAGCGCCTGGTGCGGCAGGTTGAATGCGAAGTTGAGCGAATCGCCCGGCTCGGCGGAGTGCCAGAGCACCCATTGGTCCGGGTCCGGCCCGTTGTCGAACGCGGCCAGCGCCATCTGGTAGTGGCGGCCCACGAGGTAGCGGCCGACCAGCTCCGAAGCCGAGACCGGCTGGACGTCGACCTGCACGCCCACCTTGCGCAGCTGCTTGCTGACCAGGTCGGCGACCTGCAGGTAGGGGTAGGCGTTGGCGGAATCGAGCGTGACGCGAAGCTGCGCGCCGGCCTTGGCGCGAATGCCCGTCTTCGCGTCAGGCACCCACCCGGCGGCCAGCAGCGCCTGGGCCGCGGCTGCGGTGTCGTAGCCGGTCGGCCCGGGCGGCTTGGCATACGCCCAATCGCTGGGCGGGATCGGACCGAGGTCCACCGCCGCGCGCCCGGCCAGCACCTGGGTGATGATCCCGTGGCGATCGATCGCCCGCTGCAGAGCCGAGCGGACGGCGGGATCGCTGAGCGGCCCTGCCGCCGGATCGGTGTTCATCAGCAGCGCCGCGTACATGAACGTCTGCACCTGGCGCACCGCGATGTCCGGCCGTTTGACCAGCGCGTCCAGCTGCGGAGGCTGCAGGCCGCCCAGCAGGTCGACCTGCCCGGCCACCAGCGCGGCGATGGCGTCGGTCATGGTCGGGTAGCTCCGGAAGACGAAGGTCTGCAGGTAGGGCGCGGGCCGCGCGTAGCGGTTGCGCGTCAGGGTCACGGTCAGGCGGTCGGGCGAGATCGACCGCACCCGGAACGGGCCGGTGCCGAAGGCGAGGTCGGAGCTGTGCGGGTCCGCCTCGACGCCTGTCAGCGACCGGTCTGCGAAGACATGCCGCGGGATCAGCCCGACCCGCAGCGCCGCCGGGAAGCTGGCGCTGGGCGCCTTGAGCACGAATCTCACCTGCCACGCCGCCGGGGAGTCGATCTTCACGTCGCGCCAGAAGGGGCCGGAGGGGCCCGTGTAGTCGGCGCTCTGCAGCAGGCCGAAGGTGAAGAGGACGTCGTCCACGGTGAAGGGCGCGCCATCCGCCCAGTGCACGTCCTTGCGGATCGCGAAGACGTAGGTGAGGCCATCCGGCGAGACACTCCAGCCGCTGGCCAGCTCCGCGGTGGGCTGCTGGTCGCGGCCGATCCCGGTCAGGCCCTGGTAGATCAGCGAGTCGATGTCACGGGCGTCGTCCTCAGCGGCCAGGATCGGGTTGAGGTTGGCCGGGCGGCCGACGATCGCCTCCGCCACCGTGCCGCCGGAGGCGGGGTCGGGCTTGGCGAAGCTGACGGGCGGCGAGAACCGGCAGGCGCTCGCCAGGAGCGCGACGAGCACGAAAAGGAGAACGCCCCTGGCTGCGCTGCGGGCCGGCACGCCTACGAGTTCGGGAAGCGGGTCTCGATCGCTAGGACGGCGAGAAGGATGACCAGCCACGCGCCGACCAGAACCCAGGTTGTCCAGTAGATCTGCCGCTCCAGACCACGGCGGGTGCGGTAGCCTCCGCCGAGCCCGTCACCGCCGCCGCCGATCGTGCCTCCGAGGCCTGTCGCCTTCGGCGTCTGCATGAGGATGCCGAGGACCAGGAGCAGGCTCAGCACGACCTCAAGCACGATCAGCGGCGTTTTCAGATGGGCCATTACGACCGACGCAGTGTATCCGGCCTAGCTCTGACCCACGATCAGCCCGCTTTCTGCAGCCTCTCGTTCACGGCGGCCCAGTTGACGACGTTCCACCAGGCGGTGATGTAGTCCGGCCGCTTGTTCTGGTACTTGAGGTAGTAGGCGTGCTCCCAGACGTCCAGGCCCATGACCGGGAACTGGCCGTCGGTCAGCGGGCTGTCCTGGTTCGCGGTGCTCAGGATCTTGAACTCGCCGCCGGCCGAGACCAGCCAGGCCCAGCCGCTGCCGAAGCGAGTGGTGCCGGCCTGGGCGAACTGCTGCTTGAAGGCCTCGAAGCCGCCGAACTGGCCGTTGATCAGCTCGCCGATCGCGCCGTCGGGCTCGCCGCCGGCGTTCGGGCCCATGATCTCCCAGAACATCGTGTGGTTCGCGTGGCCGCCGCCGTTGTTGCGGACGGCGGTGCGAATGTCCTCGGGCACGTCGTTCAGGCCCTTCAGCAGGTCCTCGACGCTGCGGTCGGCCAGCTCGGGATGCTTCTCTATCGCAGCGTTCAGGTTGTTGACGTAGGCGCCGTGGTGGCGGTCGTGGTGGATCTCCATTGTCTGCGCGTCGATGTAAGGCTCGAGCGCGTCGAACCCGTACGGCAGCGGCGGAAGCTCGTGAGCCATTGAAGTTCACCCCCCAGGTTTTGTTAGCGGGACGTCCAGTCCAGTCTAGTTAGCCCCGGTTGACGCCTGACGCGCGACGGCCTCGGCACGAGCCTTCGCGTCGGCCGGATCGCCGAGATAGCGGCTCGCTCGCGGCTGCAGATCGGCGTCCAGCTCGTAGACGAGCGGGATGCCGGTCGGGATGTTCAGCTCCGAGATCTCGGCGTCACCGACCCCGTCGAGGTGCTTCACCAGCGCCCGCAGGCTGTTGCCATGCGCGACGACGAAGGGCACAAGGCCGCGACGGAGCTCGGGCACGATCGTGTCGTACCAGTACGGCAGCATCCTCTCGACCACGTCCTTCAGACACTCCGTCGCGGGCAGCAGCTCCGGCGGCAGGTCTGCGTAGCGCGCGTCGTGTCGCGGGTGCCGCTCGTCGTCGGGTTCGAGCGGCGGCGGCGGCACGTCGTAGCTCCGGCGCCAGAGCTTCACCTGCTCCTCGCCGTACCTGGCCGTGGTCTCGGCCTTGTTGAGGCCCTGGAGGGCCCCGTAATGGCGCTCGTTGAGCCGCCAGGAGCGACGCACCGGGAGCCAGGAGCGCTGAGCCTCGCGGAGCGCCAGCTCGGCGGTCTCGGTCGCGCGCACGAGCAGCGAGGTGTGGAGCGTGTCGAGCTGTACGCCGGCCTCCCGCAGGAGCCGGCCGCCGGCTTTGGACTCCTCTCTCCCCTGCTCGGTCAGGGGCACGTCGTGCCAGCCCGTGAACAGGTTCTCGAGGTTCCAGGTGCTCTGGCCGTGCCGGAGCAGGACAAGCGTGGTCGGCGTGACCACAGGCATCAGCTGCGCGCGGCGGTCTTGCTGTAGACCTCCGCGGTCACCTCGATCATGCGGCCGAACTCGTCGGCCTTCAGGCTGGCGCCCCCGACGAGGCAGCCGTCGCAGAGTGGGAGCTCGACGTAGGACTCGACGTTGCCGGCGTTGGTGCTGCCGCCGTAGAGCACGCGGATGAGGCGGGCGGCGCCCTGGCCGATCAACCCGCCGACCGTGTTCCGGATCAGCCGCATCGTCTTGTAGGCGTGCTCGGGCTCGGCGCTCCGGCCGGTCCCGATGGCCCAGACCGGCTCATAGGCGAGCACCAGGCGGCGGGCGTCGTCGGCCGAGCATTCCGCCAACCCGCCGCGAACCTGGCGCTCGATCACCGCCTCGGTCTCGTGGTTCTCGTGCTCGAGCAGGGTCTCCCCCACGCACACGATCACGGTGAGGCCCGCCGCGAGGGCCGCGGCCGTCTTCTTCGCGACGGTGTCGTCCGTCTCTCCGAAGTGGAGCCGGCGCTCCGAGTGGCCCACGATCACCCAGCCGCACATCTGCGCGAGCATCGCCGCGGAGACGGCGCCCGTGTAAGCGCCCGACTCCTCCCAGTAGCAGTCCTGCCCACCGAGGCCGATCTGCGTGTTCTCGAGCAGCTCGTGGACGCCGAGCAGCCAGGGAAAAGGCGGGAAGATCGCGACATCGACCTCCGGGTGTTCGGCGGCCTTGGCCGCGACCGCGCGCACCAGGTCGGCCGCGTCGCCGGGGTCGATCGGGTTCATCTTCCAGTTCGCCGCCAACAGCGGCCGGCCCGCGTTCAAGATGCGGCAGCCGCCTCCTTCAGCACCGCCACGCCCGGGAGCTCCTTGCCTTCCATGTACTCAAGGGTGGCGCCACCGCCTGTCGAGACGTGCGAGAAGCGCCCGGCCAGGCCCAGCTTCTCGACCGCCGCCGCAGTGTCGCCACCGCCGACGAGCGTGTAGGCGCCGGAGTCGGCGACGGCGACGCCGAGTGCACGCGTGCCCTCCGCGAACTCCGGGATCTCGAAGACTCCGACCGGGCCGTTCCAGACCACGGTCCCCGCGCCGTGCAGGCGCTCCTTGTAGAAGTCGATCGTTCGCGGACCGACGTCGAGCATCATCCAGCCGTCGGGCACGGCGTCGACCGGTGCTTCGCGAACCTCCTGGCCGGGCTCCATCTTCTGCGCCAGCAGCCCGTCCACGGGCAGCACCAGCTTGTCGCCCGCCAGGTCGGTGACGGCTTCCGCCTCGGCCAGCGCGTCCCCCTCGACAAGGCCGGCACCGGTCGCGAGGCCGGCCGCGCGGAAGAAGGTGTTGGCCATGGCGCCGCCCACGAGGAGCGAGTCAACCCTGCCGAGCAGGTGGCGCAGGACGCCCGCCTTGGTCGAGACCTTGGCGCCACCGACGATGGCGATCAGCGGGCGGCGCGGCTGGTCCAGGGCCTGATGGAGGGCGTCGAGCTCGGCCTCCATCAGCTCGCCGGCGTAGGCGGGCAGGTGGTCCGCGACGCCGACGACGGACGCGTGCGCGCGGTGCGACGCCGCGAAGGCGTCGTTCACGTAGATGTCGGCGAGACTCGCCAGGGCCCGGGCGAAAGCGGGGTCGTTCGCCTCTTCCTCCGCGTGGAAGCGAACGTTCTCCAGCAGCAGGACGTCGCCGTCGGCGAGGTCCCCCACCGCCCGCTCCGCGGCCGGGCCGGTGCAGTCCTCCGCGAACGCCACCTCGCGCCCGAGCAGCTCGCCCAGGCGCGCCGCGACCGGCCGCAGGCTGAAGGCCTCGTCGCGCTTCCCCTTGGGGCGGCCCAAGTGCGACGTGACAACCACCCGGGCGCCGCGTTCGCTCAGGTCGCGCAGCGTGGGCACGGCCGCTCGAATTCGGGTGTCGTCGGCCACGCGTCCGTCCTTCAACGGCACGTTGAGGTCCTCTCGGACGAGCACCCGCCGCCCGCGGACGTCGACGCCGGTGATCGAAGCTTTCAGAGCCGCTCTGCCATGTAGGTGATCAGGTCCACCATCCGGCAGCTGAAACCCCACTCGTTGTCGTACCAGCTCACGACCTTCGCCCAGTCATCCCCGAGCTTGACCGTCAGCGGCGCGTCGACGATCGAGGAGTGCGGGTCGCTCTTGAAGTCGGACGAGACGAGCTGGCCTTTCTCGACGCGCAGGATGCCGTGCAGCGAACCGCCCGCGGCCTCCTCGAACGCCGCGTTGATCTCCTCGACGTCCGCGGTGCGGCCCAGCTGGACCGTGAGATCGATCACCGAGACGTCCAGCACCGGCACGCGGAAGGCCATGCCCTGGAAGCGGCCCTCGAGGTGCGGGAGCACCTCGGCGACGGCCCGGTTCGCCCCGGTCGAGGTCGGGATGATGTTGTCCGCGGCGGCGCGCGCGCGCCGGAGGTCCTTGTGCGGCAGGTCCTGCAGCTTCTGGTCCGAGGTGTAGGCGTGGACCGTGGTCATCATCCCTTTCTGCACCCCGAAGCTGTCGTCCAGCACCTTGGCCAGCGGGACGAGACAGTTGGTCGTGCAGCTGCCGTTCGAGATCACGTGGTGCTGGGACGAGTCATAGCCCTGGTGGTTGACGCCCATCACGACGGTGTAGTCCTGGTGGGTCGCGGGCGCCGAGATGATGACCTTCTTCGCCCCGCCCGAGTCGACGTGCACCCGAGCTTTGCTGGCATCGGTGAAGAGACCCGTGGACTCGACCACGATGTCCACGCCGAGATCGCCCCAGGGCAGCTCGGCGGGGTCACGGTGCGACAGGAACTTCATCGAGCTCCCGTCCACCTGGATCGCGTCGCCGCCGGCCTTGACGTCCGGGCCGAAGGTGCCGAGCGCGGTGTCGTACTTGAGGAGATGGGCGAAGGTCGCAGCGTCGCCGATGTCGTTGGCCGCGACGAAGTCGATGTCCGCTCCGAGCTCGTGGGCGGCGCGAAAGATATTCCTGCCGATGCGGCCGAAGCCGTTGATTCCGACCTTGATCCCCATCGGTTCCTCCTCCTCGCGTTTAGCGGACTGTCGCGCTAAATGCTAAGACGGCGCTCTGGGTGGCCATCCATCCGCCGGCGAATGGCCCGCTTGACGACCAATCCAGGTGACGTCCGCCGGCGAATGGCCCCTGCTGGCCGGTTCTAGGCGGACCGATCGAGATGGCCCTGGTCCTCGCCCTCGGGTAGGCCGCCCTCGGCGATCTCAAGCAGACGGCGGAGCCGGTGGTTGATCGCGGACTTGGAGAGCTTCATGCGCTGCGCCAGCTCGGTCAGGTTGAGGTCGGGATGCTCCTTGCGCCACCGCGCCATCTCCTGCAGCGCCGGGGAGAGCTGCGCCAGGGTGCCGTCCTCTTCGAGCCGCTGGATCGCCGCGACCTGCTTCAGGGCCGAGCCGACCGTCTTGTCCAGGTTGGCCGTCTCGAAGTTCAGCCGCCGGTTGACCTCGCCCGCGACCTGGCGCACCACGCGGACGTTCTCGAATTCCATGACCGCGCGGCTGGCGCCCATCAGAGAGAGGCAGCGCACGATGCCGTCGCCCTCTTTCACATAGACGACGTGCTGGCCGCCGCGCTCCATCATCCCGGCCCGCACATCCGCGTCATGGAGCAGTCTCAGCACGCAGGTGCCCCAGCCGAGTGTCGGCGTCACGAACTCGAGGTGATAACGGGCGCTGGGGGCGTTGACCGAGCCGCAGCCGAGGAAGAGGCCGCGCATGAGAGCCTTCTTGTCACAGCTCTTCTCTGGCATCGCCTTGGCGGCTGAGTGCAGGAAGGGCCCCTCCATGCCGCGGGGCAGCGGGAGCTCGATGAAGAACGCCATCTGCTTGGCGGAGCGCACGGCGTGGTACTTCGCCTCGATGCCGCCGAGCATCCGCGCCAGGCGCACCACCTTGCGGGCGGTGGTGTTTTTCAGCAGAGGGAAATAGGCCATCTGGCCGGTGCCGTTGGCGATGAGGCGTCCGCGCGTCGAGAAGAAGATGCCGAGCAGCTCGTTCAGCTGACAGCACGGCCGGGCGGGCATGAGGCCACCCAGCTCTGCTTTTACATCGGTCGCGAAGGAGATCCTGTGTTTACCTCCGAGGGTCTGGAATGAAGCTCCCCTTCCCGTTCCTTCCAGTTCGTCCAGTGTAGCCACGCGCCCACGATCCGGGATAATCGGGCCGTACCCAAATGTCCGAAGAAGCCTCAACGACGACGACCCGGCGCCCGGCCGGAGAACCGCGTCATCTGAGCCTCGGACTGGACGACGACCGCCTCGTCTGGATGTACCGCACGATGGTGCTCGCCCGGGCGGTCGACCGGAAGATGTGGGTCCTCAACCGCCAGGGCAAGGCTCCCTTTGTGATCTCTGGGCAGGGCCACGAGGCGGCCCAGGTCGGGCTGGCGGCCGCGCTCCGCCCCGGCCACGACTGGGTGGTGCCCTACTACCGCGACCTCGCGCTCTGCATCGGCGTCGGCATGACGGCGCGCGATTTCATGCTCTCGGTCTTCGCCCGCGCCGAGGACCCGAACTCCGGCGGCCGCCAGATGCCGTCCCACTTCGGCCTCAAGGCGGCGCGGATCGTGACCGCCTCCAGCCCGGTGGCGACCCAGTGCCTGCACGCCGCCGGCATCGCCTACGCCAGCAAGGTGCGCAAGCTCGACGAGGTCACGGCCACCTGTCTCGGTGAGGGCAGCACGTCCGAGGGCGACTGGCACGAGGCGATGAACTTCGCCGGCGTGCACCGGCTGCCCTTCGTCTGCATGGTGCAGGACAACGACTACGCCATCTCGGTCCCGCACCGGCTCCAGATGGGCGTCGACTCGGTCGCCAAGCGCGCGGTCGGCTACGGCCTGGAGGGCCACACCGTGGACGGCGGGGACCTGCTGGGCATCTACGAGGTCGCCAAGCGGGCGGTCGAGCGGGCTCGCGCCGGAGAAGGGGCGACCCTGATCGACGCCAAGGTGGCCCGCTTCACCTCCCACTCTTCGGACGACAACCAGGCGAAGTACCGCCCGCAGGAGGAGCTGGAGGCGCTGCTGCG